>JGI20130J15133_1000128_pt1 | contig 66018 bp, 60 predicted proteins | sample WasSprMetagenome_FD_15133 | JGI IMG/M metagenome (IMG submission 15133) | reverse complement strand
GTGATCGAGGGTATTCAAACAAACATTCCTTTCATAAAAGCAGTGTTGGCGTCTGAGGAATTCAAGAACTCCACGCATACCACGAGGTTTGTGGAGGAAAATATGGACGTGTTGAAGAAGAAAATCGAGGAGGAGCTCGCCGCGCAAGCCCTAGCAACAGCCGTCGTCAGCCTCGTCAAACCAGACTTCAACAAGGTCTTCAGGGCCAGGAGGGTTGTGGAGAAGAGTCCTGAGAGCCGTGTTGAAGAGGTGAAGAGGAGGGCCTGGACCTACTGGAGCCTAGCGAGAAGCAAGCTGAAAAGGAAGTAAACTATTTATTCTTTTATTTATGGACGCGCTTATGTAAATGTGGCCGTTCCTTCATCCTTATACTTAGGAAAAATACTTTTGTGGACTTACTTCCTTCCGCAGGTAAAGAAAAGCATTAAAAACCTTGGTAGGTGTAGTAATGAAATCGAACAGGTGGATTGAGGAGGTTCCCCCATATGAGTAAACCCAAGGAGGAGAGATTCGTCTTATGGCTAGAAGAACTAAGGAAAGAAGACGTACCTTTGGTTGGAGGCAAGAATGCTAACCTTGGCGAAATGATATCGGCAGGGATACCAATACCGCCGGGTTTTGCTGTCACCTCCTATGCGTTCAAGTACTTCCTAGACAAAACGGGGTTGGCAGAGAAGATCTACCCGATGCTCAACAAGCTCGACGTAAACAACACGAAGGAGCTCGAGGAGACGACTGCGAAAGTAAGGCAGATGATACTCGAGCAACCTATGCCGCCGGAGGTTGAAGAAGAGATTAAGAAGTACTACAGGGAGCTCGCGAAGAGGCTTGGGATGAAGCCATCGGAGCTGAGGGTAGCTGTCAGGAGCAGTGCTACGGCGGAGGATATACCTGAGGCAAGCTTCGCAGGCCAGCAGGAGACGTATCTTAACGTTTACGGTGAGGACAGCGTTGTCCAGCATGTTAAGAGGTGTTGGGCAAGCCTCTTCACGGCTAGAGCAGTTTTCTACCGTGTAGCACAGGGGATACCCCACGAGAAGACGCTGATGGGCGTCACAGTGCAGAAGATGGTGAACAGCAAGGTCGCCGGCGTGATGTTCACACTCCACCCTGTTAAAGGAGACGAGGATGTGGTTGTCATCGAGGGTAGCTGGGGTCTAGGCGAGTCGGTTGTAGGTGGGAAGGTCACTCCAGACGAGTTTGTAGTGGAGAAATCAACTCTAAGCATTGTAGAAAAGAGGATCAACAAGAAGGTATCGTTCATCACCTTCAACCCGGCAAAAGGGAGGAATGTAGAGTACAAGTGGGATGAGTCTAAGGGTAAGTGGGTGGACGATGAGGGTAATGAGGCTGACGTCCCGCTCGCCAAGATAGCTCACCCAGACAAGCAGGCTATGACCGAGGAGGAGGTTAAGAAGCTGGCAGAGCTCGCCATCTTGATCCAGAAGCACTACGGCAGGCACATGGACATAGAGTGGGCGATAGACCTAGACCTGCCCTTCCCCAGCAACGTGTTCATCACGCAGGCCAGGCCGGAGACCTACTGGAGCATGGGTAGGGCAAAGGAGAAGAAGGTTGCCGCCGCTGAGGCGAGGAAGACTGTCAGGCTTTCAGAGGCGAAGGTGCTGGTTAAGGGACTGCCCGCGAGTCCTGGTGTGGGTGCGGGCAAGGCTAGGATAATATTCAGCCCGAAGAGCAAGGAGGCTGAGGAGTTTGCGCAAGGCGATATCCTCATAACCAAGATGACGGATCCAGACTGGGTTCCACTAATGAAGAAGGCCGCGGCGATCGTGACAGACGAGGGCGGCATGACCAGCCACGCGGCGATCGTTGGGAGGGAACTCGGGATACCCGTCGTGGTGGGCACTAGGGAGGCTACCAAAGTTATACCCAGCGGCGCTGACATAACTGTTGACGCCAGCAGTGGTGTAGTGTACGAGGGCATCGTGGAGGAATTAGTGGGTAAACCAGCAGTAGCCCCGGCACAGGCCCCGGCTCAAGCTGTTGTCTCGGTGGGTATAAGTAGGGAGGAGTTGCTACCATTATACCCTGTCACAGCGACGAAGATCTACATGAACCTAGGCGAGCCGGACGCTATAGACAAGTACAAGGATCTACCCTTCGACGGCATCGGCTTGATGAGGATCGAGTTCATCTTCACCGACTGGGTTGGCTACCACCCGCTGTATCTAATAAAGGAGAAGAAAGAGGATCTGCTGGTCAATAGATTAGCAGAGGGTATAGCCAAGGTCGCGAGAGCTATATACCCGAGGCCGATAGTAGTCAGGTTCAGCGACTTCAGAACCAACGAGTACAGGGGGTTAAAGGGAGGCGAGGAGTTCGAGGGCGAGGAAAGGAACCCAATGATCGGGTGGAGAGGGGTAAGCAGGTACATTAACCCCAAGTACCAGCCTGCCTTCAGGCTGGAGGTTAGAGCTATAAGGAAAGTGAGAGAGGAGATGGGGCTAACCAATGTGTGGGTGATGTTCCCATTCGTCAGGACGACATGGGAGATCCAGCAGGCGTTGAAGCTCATGGAGGAGGAGGGCCTTAAGAGGAGCAAGGACTTCAAAGTCTGGGCGATGGCCGAGGTTCCCAGTATAGTATTCCTAGCCGACAAGTTCGCGGAGTATGTAGACGGGTTCAGCATAGGTAGCAACGACCTGACACAGCTAGTCCTGGGTGCGGACAGGGACAGCGACATACTCGCGAACATGGGCTACTTCGACGAGAGGGATCCTGCTGTCAAAGAGGCTATTAGGATCCTGATAGAGAAGGCTCACAGCAAAGGCGCCACCGTGAGCATCTGCGGCCAGGCTCCAAGCGTCTACCCAGAGTTCACGGAGTTCCTGGTGAGGCTGGGCATAGACAGCATTAGCGTCAACCCCGACGTGGTTGTGTCGACTAGGAGGCTTGTAGCCAGCATTGAGAGAAAGATCATGCTGGAGAAGCTAGACGCTATAATGAAGAAGCTGAACCTCTAGATCCCTTTTTCTCACGAAGATTTTTTATTTATCCTATCTATTTCTCAACATGGGTATCCGCATGGCTAAGAGAGTCATAATACTCGGTGCCTCTGGGAGAGACTTCCACAACTTCAACGTCTACTTCCGGGACAACCCTGAGTACAGGGTTGTAGCCTTCCTCCAAACACAGATCAAAGGGCTGAGCACAAGGGTCTATCCTCCTGAGCTAGCTGGCGGCTTATATCCAAACGGGATACCCATTCTAGGCCTAGGCTACCTGGAGAGGCTGGCTGAGAACCCGGGCTTCGACGAGGTGGTTTTATCCTACAGCGACCTCACCTTCCAGGAGCTGGGCGAAGTGGTCTCGAGAGTTTTGAAGACTGGTGCGAGCTTCAGGATACTGGGCTTCAAGGACACCATGCTCGAGAGCATCAGACCCGTGATAGCTGTTACAGGAGTTAAAACAGGCGTAGGGAAGAGCAGTGTGTCACGTGAGATCGCTTTGGAACTCAGGTCTCGCGGCTTAAGAGTCGGTATCGTAAGGCATCCAATGCCCTACGGCGATGTCTTTTATCCTGTTCAGAGGTTTGAGAAACCTGAGGATCTAGATAAATACGGTTTGACAATCGAGGAGAGGGAGGAGTACGAGCACTACGTTAAGAAAGGCTTCACAGTGTTCGCAGGCGTCGACTACGGTAGGATTCTCAGGGAAGCCGAGAAATCAAGCGACGTTATACTATGGGATGGAGGGAACAACGACTTCCCATTCTACAAGCCGGACTTCTATATAACGGTGGCAGACGCTATGAGGCCGGGGCTGGAGACATCGGCTTTCCCAGGCATGGTCAACCTGCTTGCCGCAGACCACGTAATCGTGAACAAGGCTGATCAAGCGAGCAGGCCCGTCTTAGAGGGCCTCGTCGACAAAATAAAGAAGCTGAACCCCAAGGCGGGTGTAAGCATAGCTGTAAGCGAGGTATTCATTGAGGAAGGCGAGCCGAAGGGCGTTAAAAGAGTAGTCGTGGTCGAAGACGCCCCCACAGTCACACATGGTGGGGCCAGCTACGGCGCTGGCTATGTGGCGGCAAGGAAATACGGCCTCGAGGTCGTCGACCCCAGGGACTACGCGAAGGGATCTATTAAAAGAGTCTATGAGGAGTTCAAGGGGATAGGCCCTGTGATACCTAGCATGGGCTATAACCAGGAGCAGTTGAGAGATCTAGAGGAGACTCTTAACGCTCTCCCAGCCGACGCAGTTCTCCTCGCGACCCCGAGCGATATCACCGAGTTGATCAAATTGAATAAACCTGCATTCCACGTCTCCTTCAGGGTAAAGATCTTAGAGGGGCCTTCATTCAAGGAGATAGCCGATATGTTCCTGGAGAAGGCTAGTAAAAAATATGTTTTCTAACGCTTCCTAATCAACATTATAGCGAGAGCTACTACGATTACAACTATAGCCACGATCGCTCCAACTATCCCAAGGCTAAGGCCTGCTCCAGTAGGCTGTTGCATGCTAGTTGTAGTACTCGTGGTCGACTGAGTCGTCAGGGTTGTAGTAGAGGTGGTTGTGGCTGGGGTCGTCGGTGAAGCCGAGGTGGTTGTAGTAGTCGCTGGAAGCGTTGTCCGAGACGCGGTAGTAGTCGTGGCTCTCGTAGTAGTTGTCTGAGGAGGTGTGGTTGTTGTCGGGATCTGTTGCACCACGGTGGGCGGCGCCTCAGCTTCCACGGAAAAGTTCCCTAGGCTTGAGAGGTCTGCGACCCCGTTTACAACGGGTATTACCGTGGCTTTTAACGGGTTGTCCGAGTACTGTATGTATACATAGGCGTTTGAAAGGTTTGTCTCAATAATCCGACTGCCCGGATCTAATGAAGCGTATGAGGTGGAGTTAGCTCTCGCGAACCCCACGAGATAAACGCTGAACCCGCTCCCCCTCCACGCCAATCTCACGGGTACATCAGTGTAGTTCCCGTACACGTTCACCTTATTGTTGTAAACCAGGAATGTCGAGTCTACCACCTTGACGCTCAGGTTTCCAACGCCCGGCCCAGCTCTCAGCGGTATTAGGGTGAAGTCGCCGTTGGGGTAGAGGACTAGAATAACATAGTTATAGGTTGTGAGGCAGAAGGTTGTAGTAGGTGAAGGACACTGGTATAAGGGTGCCCCCGCCCCTCCTGATATAATCCACGCCGTGTTCGCCGTTATGTTCTCAGCGTACCCGTGCCAGTGGCTTTGCAGGACTATCCGTGGGGGAGTAATGAGATTTGATATAAAGTTCAGGATGAGGGACGCCTTACCAGGTAGCTCGGTCTGCATGTTGTGTGCTACATCAGGGTAGAGCGGCCTGTGGAATGAAAGTATCAACGATCTATTCCCGAGGTTCGAGGAGGCTATGGTCAAGCCCTGGTTTAAATCATCTATAGAGCCCTCATCGTTCAACGCGACGAGCCTCCAGCCAGTGATATTGTCGAACAGGGTTGTAGTGTTCCCTATGTAAGTGGTATAGTAGCCCCACGACTCCGACCCGTATGCTACATCATGGTTTCCTATAACAGGTATGAAATTCTCGATCCTAGACTGGGCGAGCAACCCGTAGAACGCCTTGTACTGGTCTAGGGTGCCGAAGGACACGAAGTCTCCCCCGCCTACGGTGGCCTGAGGGTAGATGGAGCTGATCTCGTTCAAGATGTCCACGAAGACGCTTGGGAACACTACTGAGGCGGGCCCACTGGTCGCTGAAGGCCTGTCGTCGCCCCAGAAGGCGACTATGTAGTAGGGGAGGTTGACTGGTATTGGCTTTGAGGTCAGTTGCTGGAGCGGAGTTGTCTCTGAGTTTCCGAGGGGAGTATTCGATAGGAGTAGGCTTACTAAGAGGACTATTAGGAGAAGTTTGAGAGGCCTACGCATCTTGCCACACCAATCTAAGTTTAAGGACTCGTGTTTTAAAACCTGGTTACCAATAGCTAGGGTTGTATCGGTGGATTAGTAGTGGGTGTAAGACTAGCAGGCGAGGTTATGGCTGTACCTGATTTGACGGCGATTGTTCAAGGGCTCGTCTCAAAGCTTGTTGAAGACGGGGTGATCAAGGGTAGGATTGTGATAAGGAAGGAGATACTGGCCTATCTAGAGCAGGCTGCTCTAAGAGGTCAAGCAGTCGGCTACGCAGGGTTGGAGGAGTTGAAGAAGTTGAGGGCGCTGAGCGAGAAGGGCTTGGTTGGGCTGGAGTATGCTGGCGGCGACTCAATACACTTCAGGGGGGAGGTGGATGAGAGCACCCTCAACATGGTTGTGAGAGACTACGCGAGCCAGGTCGGAGGCCTCATTGTGACAGGGAGCAGAGTTCAGAAGATGATTGCTGAGGCCATGGGGTTGGAGGTGTTGTTCTACGAGCAGGAGGGTAGAGGAATGTTATCCTTTGAGAGGTTCTTTGATGAGGACACTATGAGCATCCACATAAAGGAGAACACTCAGCCTGTGGCGAAGAAGGGGAGGCCGGGTGATTGGAGGTATGTTAAGATCGGTAACGCTGTCTTCACGAGGAGGGAGATCGAGGAGATGGCCAACGAGATCGTGGAGGAGGCGAGGAGGCGAGAAGACAGCTTTATAGAGATAGACAGGCCTGGCTCATCCATAATCCAGCTGGGTGTCTACAGGATCGTCATAACGAGGCCTCCAATGAGCGATGGATGGGAGCTAACTATCGTGAAGCCTTTGAAGAGGCTTAAGCTAGAGGATTATAACCTGCCGGCCAAGTTGATCAACAGGCTTAACGAGAGGGCCGAGGGCATCCTCATAGCGGGGGCACCCGGCATGGGTAAAACAACCTTCGCGCAGGCGTTGGCGGAGTACTATTCTAGGAGGGGTAAAATCGTCAAGACTATTGAAAGCCCCAGGGATATGATCCTGCCCATGGATATCACGCAGTATAGCAAGACATATGCGGATCCGGAAGAGCTCCACGACATCCTACTGTTGTCTAGGCCCGACTACACGGTGTTCGACGAGATGAGGACGGATGAGGACTTCAAGCTGTACGCTGACCTCAGGCTGGCGGGTATAGGTATGATAGGTGTAGTCCACGCGACAAGCCCGATCGACGCTATCCAGAGGTTTATAGGTAGAGTGGAGCTGGGCATGATACCATCCCTCGTGGACACAGTGATCTTCATCAGGAATGGGTTTGTAGACAAGGTCTACGATGTAAGAATGACGGTGAAACTCCCAACGGGACTCCGGGAAGCCGAGTTATCGAGGCCTGTAGTGGAGGTGAGGGATTTCATGACAGACGAGTTAGAGTACGAGATATACACCTTCGGCGAGCAGACCGTTGTAGTACCAGTCAGGAAGCTAAAGTTCGGGAAAACAGGCGGAGACAAGCTTTACACCCAGCTCGAAAAGCTCTTCCCAGGGGCTAGAATAGAGGAGAGCGATGAGGGGATAGTAATATCCATACCGAGGGACTCGGCTAACAAATACGTGAAGTCTATGAGGAAGATAAAGAGGCTCATGGAGAAATATAAGGTCAACATAAGGGTTAGAATAGAGTAGTCTACTTCTTCAAGTACTCACTCAACGGCCTCACGCCTAGGGCAAGCGTTAAAAGATTGTCCAGTTTAAGGAAGCTGGGCTTCTCGAGCCGGCTTAAGGCCACCTTGTACCCTCCACTCCTCGTCTCCTCCAGATCACTAATCGGTATGAAAAACCACTCGCCTTCACCTATGATCTTCACCGCGATGAAAGGCGTGCCTCCAGACCTCCTAGCGAACTCTACGAGTTTATCGACCTGGTGCCTGGGGATATAGATGTCTCTTTTCCTAGACCTCGTGGTCTTAACCTCAAAGGCGAAGATCACCCCGTTCTTGATCGCGACTACATCAGGATATAGGAGCCTCTTAGCCTTAGACCCGCTCGCGGGAGCCCTCATGACCGCGAAGTCCTTGTCCCACAGCTTCATCGCTAGATCTCTTTCATGGGCGAAACCCCTCCTCCTATTAGACACCTGCGACCACTCTCGAAATATTTATTAGTATGCGCAGGGGGAAATAATATAATACTTGCGTGGTGAATCCTATGAGTATTAGAGTAATAGCTCTCCTATTAACAATCGTATTCTCGATGGCAATAGTCTTACCAGGAGTACAGCTAGCAACAGGCGAGGCACCCACACTGCCGGGCATTGTCTACAACCCGTGGAAGACGCCGTCATCCAATGTCTCGATGAATAAGCCTGTTGTAGCCTTCCCAGGGGACACGTTCTATATACAGCTGAAGGACGCTTACTCAGGCACGTCCGTTAGCGGGGGCTATATATGGACCGTCAAGCTCGTGGGTAGCTCCCTCAAGCTATTCAACTACACTGTAACCGCTGTGAACAACGGTGGGGTAGTGTCGGTCAAGCTCCCCCAGGATGTTGAGGGAGGCGTCTACGATATCGTCCTGACCGGAAGCCAATCCCTCTACCTGCCGAGGAGCCTGTGGGTCATCAAGACGCTCGGCGACGTTCTACGGATAGTCCATGTCTCAGACCAGCACTACGGGGCCGGATCCCCCAACATAATTACAGGCGACGAGAACAGGTTCTCGGGCTACCTGGTGGCAGGGTTGCTTAACCCGGATATCGTTATAGACACTGGTGATATAGCTGACACCGCCTCCGAGACCCAGTACCAGCAGGCAGTCTCATTCGAGTACGCCCTCCTATACAGCTTCCCCATATTAGGGAATCCGGGTAACCATGATTTTCCTAATGACCAGTACATCAACTACCTCGGCGATACCCAGTGGTATAGGATTATAGGAGGCAGGATCCTCATCATCGCGGTCAACACCCGGGAGGCCGGTTATCTTGACTGGGATCAAATAGTCTTCCTCGAAAACACGCTTAAACAGTACTCTAACATCCCAATTAAAATACTCTTAATGCACCACCCGATGTTTTACTACCAGGGTGAGCTTGTTACAAGCAGTAGCGACAACCAGACTCTGAAACCCTACGTGTCCGGAGGCCCGTGGACGCCGGTGAGCAGCTATTGGAGCGGTAACATGACCAGCTTCTTCTACACCCTCAGGTTGATTGAGGACTACAACGTGACATATGTCTTGGCCGGGCACGTTCACAGAGACCTGTTCGTGAAGTACACGAGCACTAGAACCAACACTACAACATACTTCATAACGATCACGACTCTCGGCATGGGTTCAGCAATCTACGATGGATTAGACTACTACGCGTTGAACACGAATAACGGGTCACTATCCTTCCCTATCACCCCTCCAACATTCATAGGGTTCAGCAATATCACTGGAGAACTCAAGCAGAAGTATAAGCCTAACCTCGCCATGAACTCTCTACCAATAGGCATATACCCGCCAGTGAACAATTATGGTCAAGCCAACATGTCCTTCATACCCGCTGTACTATACCAGACACCACACGCCTATATTGTGAAAGCATTCAACAACCTCACATACCTCAACTTATCCGGTGTCGTGGTGTGGGCACTACCGTGGAAGGGTGACTTTATTTTCAACACGCTTAGAACCTCGGGGAACGCTAACGTCCAGGTCGTAGACAAACTCCTAGTGGGTGACAGGCTTTTCGTGGCTCTAAACATAAGCCTGCCAAGCGGCTCGGGCGTCGAGTTCTCGCTCGCTAACACTGCCGACAACACCCCGCCTACTGTCAGTATTAAACTCACAGTGCCAAGCGTCCCCACCCTTGGGAGACAGCTGACAGTATACCTGGACTTAAAGGACAGCGAGTGGGGTCCCAAGAATATTACTGTAACTTACACATACGACGGCAAGACTATACAGATACAGCCAACCCTCAGTAGCCCCGGGACTCTTGCCTACCCGTTCTCCACTTTCACCTACCTGCTAACCCTACCATCCCCAAGCGGGAGTCAACCAGCCTCAGCCTACCTTAATGTCACGGGCTGGGATAACGCTGGCAACACGGTCTCGACAACCTTCAAGATCACGTTCTACCCAGCCGGTCAGACACCAACAGCTACACCAATAGAGACGCTCACAACCACTACAACCACTACAACAACCACTTACCAGACAACTACCACTACCACCAGTACCACTATTACAACCACTACAACAACTACTTCCACCACTACATCAACTACTCCACAGCCAACTACGACAACCCAGCCAGGATCGAGCGCGCTGTGGCTGATAGTAATCGTAGTGATAGTAGTTGTAGTCGTACTCGCTGTAGTTCTCATGGCTAAGAGGAGGTAAAACTAGTAATAAAACATTTTTTAGCCACACCCCTTTTAAATTATATATCACCGGAGGTGTAATGTTGAATAAACTACACCTACTCCTAGTACTAGCAGTTGTCTCTCTATCCATAATATACCCGCTGACCACTGGGAGTCTAGCCAACGCTGAGACCAAGACTGTCACCGTAATGGTTGACCTAGCGCACGGCGAGTCCGATAAGTACCTGAGCTATATCATGGGCAATATAACGTTTGTCAACTGGGTTGTGAACAAGGACCCGATCACGAGCGATAAGCTGGCTAACGTCGACATACTGCTGATAGGTCAGCCAACCGTCGCTTTCAGCGCGGATGAGATCACCGCCATAATAAGCTGGCTTAACACCGGTAACAAGGCCCTGTGGGTTGGAGGTGACAGCGACTACGGGAACGGGTACCAGACAATCCAGATAGTGAACAACCTGATGGATGCGATAGGTTCTGAGCTGAGGCTGGAGCAGGGCGCTGTGTACAGCAATTACAATGGGACATACTCCTATGGTGGAAGCGATTGGCCTGTAATTGCGGGAGCATACTATAGAATGCTAGCATTCGTGGAGCCCGACAACAGGCCGGACTTATTCACTCAAATACTATCCGCAGGGATAACGAAGCCGATCATAATGCACGGCCCCACTTGCGTTATATGGGTTGACTCAAGCGGGAACTACCACGACCCGATGACAGACCTAGCCCCAGACTTGATAAGGCTGGTGCTCTACCACTACGCTCACATAGGAGTAAACTACGCTGGCTGGAGCCCGCTTGTATACGACCCGTTGAAGTACTCCAAGGACAACAACACGTTCGTAGCTTACATGGCGCAGTACTGGAGCGACAAGAACGACATAATAGTCTTATCCGGCGAGTCACTCTACGGCGACTATGAGCCAGCATGGTCTTCTAGCTACTTCGGTATCCCGTTAGACGGCCCTAGATGGGTAACCAACTTCATAACCTGGCTAGCCACCATCATCACCTCGAGGACGACGACGACCATAACGAGCACGCAGACTGAAACCACCACTCTTACAACGACCAGCACTGCCACCTCAACCTACACCACAACTATGACGACCACCTACACGACAACCACTGTAGATTGGACCACGACTGGGATCATTACTGGAGTCCTCGTATTAATCATAATAATTGAAGGAGTCCTCCTAGCTAGAAAACCTGGCAAGAAGTAAAACTCTAACAAAAACTTTTTTAGACTCCACTCTCAATTAGAGTCTATTTAAAACATGAGGGTGTGGTAATTGGATACAAGATTATTAGTTGTCATACCTCTCTTAACCTTGGCTCTATCTCTCCTAACACCCTTCGCCCAGGTCTCCAGCGCTGAATGGCCGTGGGGCAGTGCAAGCGAGCCCTTCCCATGGTTGAACTATCTGAAGAGCCTCCCACACCAGGAGGGGATCACGCTTTACATCCTCACGAGGCACGAGCAGACCATCCAGAGCGCGGCTAGAGTGGCCTTCCTCAACAGCCCTGTAGCCAAGGCCCTAGGGATATCGGACGTGGTGTTCCTATATGTAGGTAGTGCCCAGTGGCCGAAGTACATTCAGAACGGTGAAATAGATGTGGCGTGGGGAGGCGGCCCAACATTGTTCAACTGGCTTGACCAGCTCGGACTCTTACAGCCGCTTGACAACAAGACGCACCCCGAGTTCAACGCGGTACTATACGAGATGAGTAAAATACCGCCGACGTATGCGGGAGCCCAGTCATATCTTGTCGGAAGTGACGGCTACGTCCACTGGATTGGAGCGAGCCTGAGCTCCTTCGGGTTCACGATAAACAAGAACGTTCTAAACCAATATAACGTCCCAGCACCAACCAACTGGTCCGACCTAGGCTCACCAGTTTACGCCAAGTATCTCCCGGCGAAACCACTCATAGGTACAGCAGACCCTACGGCGAGCACGAGTAACACAAGGATGTTCGAGATAATACTCCAAGCCTACGGTTGGGAAAAGGGTTGGGAGGTTCTCACAACCCTGGCGGCAAACTCAATTATCTACAGTGGTTCAAGCGATGTGAGGGACGCTGTGATTAGAGGTGACATAGCGGCTGGCACAACAATAGACTTCTACGGGTATACGGCTATGCAACTCAACCCCAACTGCCAGTACATCATACCGCCCAACCAGAGCATTGTCAACTACGACCCGATAGCCATCGTCAAGAACGCCCCTCACATGGTGCAGGCAGCGGCTTTTGTAGCATGGGTTCTCAGCGAGTGGGGCGGTCAGCAGGTGTGGCTTAACCCGGATATAAACAGGTTGCCGGCGAATCCAAACGTATTTAATACTCCACAGGGAGCCCAGAGACCGGACTTGAAGCAGGCATATATTGCTGCAGCTCAAGCCGGCTCAATCCAATTCAACGAGACTTTGAGCTCGATGTGGGTTTACTCGGTAATATACTATTTCAAGGCCACTCTAGTGAACGCTCATGACCAGCTCCAGTCTACATGGACCGCCGTAGCTCAAGCATACTTGAACGGTAAGATAACAAAGGATCAATTCAATAAACTGGTAGCCGACCTTTCATCGTTCTTCCCCTTCGTAGACCCGTTGACGGGTAAGTATGTCACGTTCACATTAGACTATGCTCTCACAATCAACGGCTACCTGGCTAACAGCACACAGGTATACCAGGCGCTAATGAGCACATGGACCAGCGGAGCTACCGCAAAGTACCAGTGGGTTTACCAAGAGTTGCAGGCAATCCTATCGGGCAAGCCGACTCCACCTCCCCCGTGGTCTACTCTAACCACCGCTACAACAACCATCACTACAGCTACCCCCAGCACGACTCAGACCACTCCTCCAACAACTTCAACAGAAACGCCCACTACGTCGACGTCGTCACCCACTACCGCTACTTCTCCTCCACAGCAGGCGCAACCACCTCCATCTAANATCGCTGTNGTAGTAAGCCTCGCTATAGTGGGATTAGTAGTCGTACTATTAATCGCGTACTTTGTTACCAGGAAAAAATGAATTTCTTCTATAAATCAATCACCTTTTTTAACTCGCTTATATTATCCTAAAACACCCTATGCACCTGGATCTCGGCGTGAGGGTGTGAGGTAGTGAATATCACCATCCGAGATTTATTCGTCATCGGACTTGCCATGAGCATAGTATACTACACGTTGTTCTCTCTCACGGGATCCAACACGACGGTCACGGAGATGTTCTGGCTTATAGGCATCTTAGTGGGGACGATCTCACTTAGGGCAGGGTTCGACTACGATAGAGTGAGATTCAGCTCCATTCTGAGCTTCCTCTCAGTAGTGCTATTCATATACATATTCATCATCGCTCTAACAGACCTGGAAGGGTTGGCTATGGCTCTCTCACTCCTTGTTCTACCATTCGTTTCAGCCGTATCTACAGCCACCATATTAGGCCTCGTGAAGAAAGGTGGGCCTGCTTCAAAGGAGGTTTTGGAGGTCAGTGTCGCAAGAAGGTTTAAAGCACTCATGTATGAGCTGGATCCTATAATATGGGTTTTCCTGATCGTCAGCGTAGTATACTTAACGCTATTCCTAATATTACCCCTCGCATACATGCTGGGGTACTCTTTCGTATCACAGGCGGGTTGGTTAGGGAACTTCGTCTCTATCTTCAGGGATCCCAGCCAGGGCTTCGTCAGGCCCTACCTGTTGCCAGGGGATGGAAACCTGTATCAAAGCGAGCATGTTGGGGGGTCGGTGAGGGTCAACTTCTACTTCTTAGTCTATGGGTATGGGTACGTTCTCAACAGCCTTATCATAGCTACTATTGTCACTGTGTTCGCGACAATCCTTGGGATAATGGTCGCCTTCGTGATAGCAAGATTCAACTTCAAAGGCAAAGAGCTACTGAGAATCATCGCGTTGATACCCTTATTCGTCACACCGTTCGTTAATGCGTATGCCCTCAAATTACTGTTCAGCGATCAAGGACCCGTATCCCAGCTGGTTTACCTTCTTACAGGTGGAAGTTACAAGCTAACTATATCCGGGATGGCGGGCGTAATTATAACACAGATCATCACATTCTACCCTATCGTCTACTTGAACACTTACTCAAGCCTAATCAACATAGACCCATCGATGGAGGAGCAGGCGGAGAACCTGGGTTCCAAAGGCCTCAAGCTATTCTTGGATGTGACCATGCCCCTGGCGTTGCCGGGTATAGCAGCTGGGGCGATTTTGGTTTACATCTTCAGCTTAGAGGACTTAAGCGCTCCAATAGTGTGGAATTTCCACCATGTGATGAGCTACTACATCTTCAGCAACTTCATCACGGAGCAGGCGATCATCTCGCCTACCGCAGCCGCCGTTGGGGTTGTGATGTTGTTCTTCGCTATAATGGGGTTCCTCGCTATAAGGAACTACGTCAGCATGAGATCCTACGCAATGATCAGCAGGGGAGGTAGGCTTGTGTCAAGGGCAAGGAGGCCGGGCATACTAGCAAGCCTGGCAATATATCTCGGCGTGTTCCCCTTGGTGATTTTCACCGCACTACCACAAATATCAGTTGTTCTACTAGCGTTGAAAATGCTCCAACCGTTTGGCTGGACATTTATTTTCTCATCAAACCCGGGTACATACCTGGAGTCCTTCAAGATGATAATGTCCGACCCACAAGTGTTTAACGGTATATTAAACACGCTGAAGTACGCGGCCACCTCTGTGACTATAGGGGTTATACTAGCGATCATGGTTGGCTACAGCGTTAGCAGAGTCAACATAAAGTGGCTTACAAACCTCCTCGACTCGATGGCCACGGCTCCGATCGCCATCCCAGGCCTCGTTGTAGCGCTAGGCTATTGGTTCTTCTTCAGGGATCTAGCCCAGGCAACAGGCCTCTCCTTCCTCAACCCCCTCGACATCAGGGCATTCCAGCTGTGGGTGGTGCTAGTGATCTCCTTCAGCGTTAGGAGGCTCCCGTACGTGGTTAGATCAGTTTACGCCGGCTTCCAGCAGGTGCACAAGAACCTGGAGGAGGCCGCGATGAACCTCGGGGCTAGCAGGACTAGGGTTATATTCGGCGTGATATTCCCGTTCATACTCTCATATGTGTTGAGCGGTGCGCTACTGGGATTCGTATACATGTCCACCGAGGTCACCACGAGCATTACGTTGGGAGGGCTGAAAGCAGAGCAGGCCCCCGTGACATACTGGCTTTACATGTACACCTTGAAGGCCACAGCTGCTGGAATACAAGAGGCTGCGGCAATTGGTAGCCTATTAATCCTAATACAGTTGATCGCAGTAATCATTATAATATCAGTGTTTAAACAAAGATATGCATTCATAGGGGTGTAAAGGATGAGCCTTGAGGTAAAACCGGTTAGCGTTAGGCTGGAGAATGTGAGCAAGTTCTTCGGGAATGTAGTCGCTGTAGACAACGTCTCACTTAACGTGGAGAAAGGCGAGTTCTTCACTATACTTGGCCCCAGCGGATGCGGTAAATCCACGACTTTGAGGATAATAGCAGGCTTCGAGGTACCTGAGTCCGGTAGAGTCTTCTTCGACGAGGAGGATGTAACGTTCAAGAAACCATACGAAAGGGAGACTGCAATGGTTTTCCAGAATTATGCTCTGTGGCCGCATATGACAGTCTTCGACAACATCGCCTACGGCCTTAGGATTAAAAAAAGGAAGCTTAACCTCTCGGATGAGGATATAAGGAGGCTTGTCAAGCAGGTGTTGGAGCTTGTAAGGCTGGAGGGGTTGGAGAAGAGGTACCCGCTTCAACTGAGTGGAGGGCAGCAACAGAGGGTTGCACTAGCCAGGGCTCTGGTGGTGAAGCCTAGAGTGCTACTACTCGACGAGCCTTTAAGCAACCTAGACGCGAAGCTTAGGATCGAGATGAGGGAGGAGCTTAAGAGAATTCAAAGGAACCTTAAGATAACGACAGTCTACGTGACGCACGACCAGGTCGAGGCTTTGAGCATGAGCGATAGGATAGCGATCATGAACAGCGGTAGGGTAATGCAGGTGGGCAGGCCCGATGAAGCGTATTTCAAGCCGAAGAACTTGTTTGTCGCCGAGTTCCTGGGGAGGAGCAATATTTTCGAGGGCGAAGTAGTGGGGGAGAAAGGGGATTACGTGCTCGTGAAGCTCGGCGAGCTGGACGCAGAGATACCAGCCACACCCATCGAGAAGGGTGTGAAGGGTAAAGTGGCTGTGGTGATAAGGCCCGAGGTAATCTCGCTGGGCGGGGCAATAGGTGATACGACGGTTGTATTCAAAGGTATAGTCGAATTCAAGATGTTCGTTGGCGAAAAGCTTGAGACAAGGGTTAAGGTGGGTAAGTCCACTCTCCTAGTATACCTGCCGAACTCCATAGATATACCATTGGGTTCAAGCGTCGAGTTATCTGTCTCGGCGAAGAACATTATAGCTCTACCCTACAAGTAGCTGTTTTAACCGAGTATACCCCTACTGGTGTTGTTTTTGAAGATACTGGGTATAGGGGACACACATATCCCAGACAGAGCGAGCGGGATCCCAGGCGAGCTTCTAGGTATCATAAACTCGGGGATATGGGATGCCGTCGTCTTCACAGGCGATTTAACGGGTGGCGAGGTTTTAAACTGGGTTAAAAGCTTGTCCCAGAACGTGTATGTTGTGAAGGGGAACATGGACTATCTCCCGCTCCCGAAGACAGCCGTCTTCGACACCGGCTTCTTCAAAGTAGGGGTTCACCATGGCGACCGCGTGTATCCTCGGGGGAATATCAGGCAACTATCTGAGATAGCCGTTAGGCTCGGTGCCCGGATACTATTCTCCGGTCACACCCACTCCCCTTTCATCGAAATAGACAGGGAGAGAGGCGTCCTACACCTCAACCCAGGCTCCCTGACAGGTGTCTGGGGTGGGGGAGACGCATCCATGGTACCAAGCCTAATGATAGTAGAATTGAAAGACTCGTTAATAGAGGCTACTATTATAGAGTTGAAGGGTGGAGAACCAGCTAGGTTTTCAAGGTGTATTGTCTTTAAGGAAGGTAACTTCAACTACTGCTAGCTCGAATTGTCTCTAGGAAGACCCTGCTATACGGGTATGGTAGCATTAAAGAGGATATCAGCTTCACCTGGCTGGTCCTTGCGGCGTTAGAGAGATCTTTTCTCGCACCAATATTCTCGAGGTAGGAGTTTAGGAAGAGTAGCATTCTTCTCCTGAAATCCAGTAGCCTCCGGGGGCTTCTCTCAATGGTTAATAGAAGATATGAGCTCAAGAACAGGAGTAGATCCCATATCATGGTTTGAGGTGTAGCGGATTCAACGACTTGCTCGCCGTCAATTATAAACCATTTCTCTGTTTCAGGGTTGAAGACTATGTTGTCTACCTTGCTGTCCCCGAGGGAGAAGCCTTGGTTGTGGACTATACTTAACGCTAAACCCAGCTCCTCCACATGCTGATCCAGTATTTGAGAATCATTGGAGCCGTTGACAAACTCTCTTACAAGCAGGATATCCCTGTAGTCGACGAGGATTACTCTGGGGGTCATGAACCCCCTAAGTGATTTGAAGGCTTTAACCTCCCGTGTAAGCCTGTTGAAAGGGCTCGTCTCAAACGGGTACATTTGAAAAGGGAGTGTAGAGGCTTTTATGAAAGCCCATTTCAACACGCCGGGCTCTCTACCGTACTCTTTCACAACCAGTCTCAAGCCGCCGAGGTCGATTATTTTCACTTGAAAGTGAACCCCTTTAAGGGACTCGAAAAGATTCTTCAAAATCAACCCTGTTTCAAATAAGTTGGCCTAACTTTATTTAAATAATACCATTATCTAGGATTGCCCAGGGGAGTCTCCCCTGCTCATCCCTACCCCTACACCACGGGGGTGTGGCAAGGGCCGGTTCACGTAATTTGTTATATGTTGAACCTATTTAAAGCTTCTTTGATAAAATCTGGATATTGAAAAATCCCTTTTTCAAGTAACATAATTATCTGTTTTATTTAAGTATTCATCATGAATACAGAATGAGATCCCCACTCAACCATTAATTACTATAGGGTGTTAAATTCAAAATGCACTTACGAGGGGAATAGATGTCGTCGACAGCTGTTGAGCAGAATGTTATAACTTTAAACCTGAAGCAGAGGAAACGAGTAATCTCGCTGAGAGTAGACGAGTACGCAGTGTTCGTCATAGACAGGTATCTGGCCTCAAACCCTCTCCCCACGAGGACGACGATTTTAAGCAAGCTCATCGAAGCCTTCGCCGCGGGCTTGGAGGGGGGTACAGGGAGGTTGGAGGAGGTTAAAGTAAGCCTGGTATTCAATTCTGGGTCAACCAGCTTGAAAAGAGAAGTGGTGATAAAGATACCTGGCTAAAGCTTGCCGGTTTTAGCTTTTTCGACAATAAACCTAACAATGTCTGCGGGCATACTGATCTGGTGGGCTAGTTCCTCCACCTTGACGTCAGGCCCGAGCTTTGCTATAGCTTCCTTCACAGCTGTGATGGCCTCTATGTAGTATACTTTACGCCCCTCTCTAACCTTTGCCACAATACCCATCCTATTGAGCTCTGATAAGTATTTTGACTCGATGGTTCTAGGTCTATTAGTCCTCTGGGCGACTACATCCGCTGTAACTTTCTTCAATTCGAGAACTGTTCTCAGGGTTTTCATCAGAGTGGGGCGTATAGATATTTTCCTGTTCATGAGAAACCTTATATCGTAAATTGAGCAATACTCTTCACTTGACAATCTTACACCCCATTGTGAAAACTCCGCCCTCAATAAAGATCTTAAAAATTAAACCTTATAAATATTTTGAATCAGAAAATGCGATAATCATCTTTTTCATGTATAGTATTAGGTCTATCTATGAAGTGTTTTAAATTCGCGTCTTCATTATCTACCCATGTGTGAGGTGGTTACGTGAGGAGGATTATTCTCCACGGCGGTGCCGGCTCCTGGCGTGAGTCCCCTATACGCCTTAAATCCATGGAGGCTGTGAAAAACTGTGCTCTGCACGGAAAAACGGTCCTCGAGAAAACCAATAATGCTGTGGAAGCAGTCGTTGAAGCTGTTAAATGCATGGAGGACTCGGGGTACTTGAACGCCGGTGCGGGTAGCGTTTTAGATTTAGCTGGGGGCAGAAGCCTCGACGCCGGCTTAATGTCTAGCACGGGCTTGATGGGTGCTGTAGCGGCTGTTAAGAAAATCAGGAACCCTATTGTCCTCGCGAAGTATGTAGCCGAGAACACGCCTCACATCATACTCGCAGGCGAGAGCGCTGACGAGCTGGGTTTGATGATAGGCATCCCACCTCTACCCCCGCCCCCCAGGCACGTCTACGAGAGGTATATGGAGGGTGTTAGAAAGATTTTAAGAGGCGAGGTCAAAGACGAGTACTACAAGAGGGTTGCCTCCCTAATCGAGAGAATTAAATACCTCAGGGAGGCAGTCTCCAACCCCTTCACACTCGGTGACACTGTTGGTGCTGTGGCAGTAGACGGCAACGGGGTTTTAGTGGCGGCGACGAGCACAGGCGGCGTCTCTTTGAAGCTACCGGGAAGAGTCGGGGACACACCAATCCCAGGCGCTGGCTTCTACAGCGGGGTTCACACAGCTTGTAGCGCGACTGGATNCGGCGAGGTGATCATCAGGGAGATGCCGTGTAGAAGGCTCGACGAATTGGTGGAGAAGGGTTTGAGCCTAGAAGAGGGGGCAACCATGATTATCAAGGAGGCTACGAGAAAATACGGCCCCGGCAACATGGGTTTCATAGCGGTAGATAGAAATGGGGGGTTTACCGTGAAGTATAATACTGAGGCTATGCTTGTATCCTATGTTGAAGAAGAAGGTAACGTCGTAGTCTTAGATAAGCCTTGAAATTGATGACCATCCTTAGGAAGCTTGTTTACTAGAAACGTGGGTTAAATGAGGGTAGAAGATCATTCAAAGGAGATTGTGGAGCTAAGGGAAGGGCTTAGGAGGATAGTGTGGGATCTACTAGAAGAGAGGGGTGTAGCAGTCTTCCCTAGACCCGTTCACGGTAGGATACCTAGCTTCAAAGGGGCTGATGAAGCTGCGGCTAGGCTCATCAACGGGTTGAAGGGTAAGAGAATAGGGGCAGTCTTCGTAAACCCGGATGCTCCTCAAGCTCCTGTTAGGAGGAGATTCCTAGAGGAGGGGGTCAAAATCTACGTCTCTACCCCTCGGATATCCAAAGGATTTATCATGCTTGACCCTCTTAACATTCCTAGAACCTCTTATGGAGTAGCCTCCACAATAGGCGGGATGTTTAAGTATGGTGTGGTAGCCCACCCTAGAGAAATGGATTTCATCGACATCTTTATCGCTGGATCCGTGGTTGTAGACTACAGGGGTGGTCGCCTTGGAAAGGGTGAGGGTTACAGCGAGCTTGAGTACTCGATCTTATCGCATTTCAACTTAGTTGACGACAGAACTTTAGTAGCTACTACGATACATGATCTCCAATTAGTTGATGTGGAGATACCGTTGATGCCCTGGGACTTAACTGTGGACTTGATTTCAACGCCGACAAGGACAATATGGGTTTCGGGTAGAAGGCAGAGACCGAGGACAGTTGAATGCAGGCTTCTACCGCGAAGGAAGATACTGGAGATACCCCTCTTAAAAGAGATATGTTTGAAATCTTAATTCAGTTAAGACATATTATCTTAGACCAGTGATCTAAATGAGTGTAAGACCGTACAGACTGCTTTACCCCTTGCGTACATACCTCGTGACCTCAGGGGTATACCCCGGCGAATACAATGTTATGACTGCCGATTGGATCACAGTGGTTTCGGCTAGGCCATTCTATGTAGCAGTCTCCATCTCGCCTGAAAGATACACGTACAAACTAGTGAAAAAATACGGCGAACTCGTAGTAGCTGTCCCGGGATGGGAGTTGCTTGAAGAGGTTTGGAAGGCGGGGTCTTTGAGCGGCCCTGCTAAGCTTAAAGAGCTGAAATTAACGTTTGAGAGAGGGACTGCGGTCAAGTCGCCTGTGGTCAAGGAGGCTATCGCTAATCTCGAGTGCAAAGTCTTGGATTCCAAGCTCTACGGTGACCACGAGCTATTTATCTCAGAAGTAGTCTACACACACTACAACCCTACGGCTTTCAACGCTGAGATGATTGAGCCGGGGATAAAGATCATACTACACGTGGCTGGAGGTAAGTTCACGACAAACAACTCTGTGATACGAGAGCTGTAGAGGTCTGGGTTTTGACTGGAGAAGACCATGCTCTAGACAAAATAGCATTAAAGGTTCTTAGAAACCCTTTCCTGGCGTACAGCATCTCCAAAAAGCTGTACTCCTCTAAAATAGTATGCCAGCTCTTGGAGAGAGAATTAGAGTCGAAGTTTAAAACCCTCAAGGATTGCAGGAAGGTGTTGAAGAGGCTCGAGAAAAAGATAGGTGAGCTAAGGGGTTTCGACGAGAGATTGGTTGAATTTGTATGGAATTCTTCAAGCCTAGAATTGAAAACAGATTTAACTGTGGTGAGTGTCAGCTTAGACTCATACATGGATGTCCTAAAGCTAATAGCTGAGTTAAGGGGAAGAGCTAGACTCCTCTCGGTTATTCAGAGCGCTTCTGCTATAACGGTCATAATCGACAGGGAGCACACCAACCAGGTTTTAGAGACTTTGGGTCACAGGATACTCTACCATAAAGTAGGTGTTTCAGCAATAATAATGGTAAGCCCGGATGAAGTCATTACCACACCCGGCTTCGTGGCGGTGATCACATCCCTCTTATCCATGAACGGCGTTAACATTCTTCAATTACTCTCATGCCATAGAGACACAATCATGATTCTAAGCGAGGAGGATAGTAGAAAAGCTTTTCAACTCCTCTCAGGCTTATCAAAACAGGGTTAGACAGAGAAGCTCGGGAATTGTCAAGGTGAGCTCTTGGTAAACAGGGTGATTGTATCCACGTCGCTTTTGATGGCCGGGGTGTTATTTGCCGCGGAGTCTGCGTGGGTCTTCTATATAGGGTTCTCGTTTCTCGGCGACCTCCTAGCATATGTCAAGCCCTTCGCTATCTACCTGGAGAACCTCCACCACCTCATCATAATATTCAACCTTGTTCTATCCTTGCTCTCCATCACACTAAGCATACTTGTCAGAAAACTAGAGGAGAGGAGACTAGTACATTTGTCCCCCGTAGTAATGGCTATAGCTGTCACTTCACTCTTCGTCGGAGGAGGGTTCATGATAGGGGCAGGGTTGTCTGCCCTGGCCACGAGCATCCTATTGAGCGAGGGAGTTGAATCGAGGTTGAGGTAGAAAACATTATTGTTTAGGTAGCTTGTCCTTTAATACTACTCCACCCCTCATCACGAACAGTATTTTCTCCTTTTCTAGAAGTACCCTTGGGTTTTCGAGGGGGTTGCCGTCAACGATGATCAGGTCAGCGAGCATCCCTTTCTCCAAGCTACCGGTTCGCCCTTCAAGCCCAGCCACTTCGGCCGCGTTTATGGTTGCCGCTCTCAAAGCCTCTATCGCTGGCATACCTATCTTCTCCACGAACAGCACTATTTCCAGGGCGTTGTCGCCGTGCTTGAAAGCTTTAACCCCACCCCAGAAATCCGTTCCTGTAGCCAACTTAACGCCAGCCCTCCACGCGNCTCTAGCTCTATCGACATGGTATTTGAAGAGGAAGCTCTCCTTCTCTAGAGCCCACTCGGGTAGGCCCAGCTCCCTCCCATATGTTAGAATATGCTCTGAGACAGCTAGGGTTGGTACGACTACAGCTTTCTTCTCGATGGCCAGCTGGATACCCGTCTCGTCGATCATGTCCGCGTGGGCTATGACTTTCACACCTGCCTGGAGGGCGTTGACGATACCTTTATCACCCTCGGCGTGTGCGTGTACAAACCTTCCAGCCGCGGCAGCCTCCTCTACAATCGCTTTTATCTCCTCTAATGTAAACTGGGTGTACTCTGGCCTATCCCTCTGAGACATGACACCACCTGTCGTGAAAATCTTGATGAAGTCCGAGCCCATCCTCAGCGCATGCCTTGCCGCCTTCCTACACTCGTCTACCCCATCGCATATTAGGGAGGCGAATTGCCTCAACCTATGGGGGGACCTCGCGTCAACTAGGTCGATGGGTAAGTAGTGTACGTCCCCGTGGCCGAAAGTCTGGGATAAGGGGGGTCCAGCAGCCACTATCCTCGGCCCGTTCACAGTGCCTTCTTCAACAGCCTGCTTCAAGCCCAAGGCTATTAGACCGCCCGCGTCGACAACTGTCGTGAAGCCCGCCTCAGCTAGGGATTCAAGGTCTCTAACCGCCCTGGCTACGAAAGTCTCGTAGCTAACTAGCAGGGGCTCTTTGATTAAGTCGCCTGATCGAGAACCAGACAAGTGCATGTGCGCATCTATTAAACCAGGCATAACTAATCGGCCGCCGGCGTCTATTACCTTACCCGCCCTGCTCTCATCTACTTCACCACTCGACCCTACGTCAGCGATGTACTTCCCATCAATTAGGATTTTCGCTTTCTCGATGATCCTACCCTTCTTAACGTCGAGGACACGAGCGTTATCTATTAATAACAAGTTCTCACCGGCAATAACTAAGATGGGATTGGTTTAAAAACATATACATACATATTTCTAAGCATACATTTGAGTATGTTTTTGAGTGGCTTGCTGGGGTACAACGGGATAGGACTCGTTGAACAAGGAGACGATTATCGAGTAAGTGTTTAGTATTCTCATAATACCCTTTATCAATAAGTGCTTGCCCTGCGACCTGACCTCCTCATCGAATAGCACTATGGCGACCGAGAGGCTCTGGGGATCCAGGATGTTGGGTTGGACTGTCAGCTGACACTCGGAGCAGGCAGTCAACACGATCCTAGTCAGCCTACTCATAAACCTCAGTATCTCATCCTGCCTCATAGATGTGAGAAACTTCCTGTGCTCCTGCGATATCATAACGCCGATCAATATAATTAGCCTATCCGGCTTGTCAGAGGTCTTGAAAACCTTGAAATTCACCTGGAAAGGGGGAGGGGTGTTCACGTCGAGACCCCATGATATCTTGAGTTCCGGGGGTGCCTCGAGCTTCTTAACTATGAAGCCCTCTTGAATCAGCCACTGGTTTACCATCTCTTCAACATTACTCTTACTCAAATCGCTCGCACCACTACTCTCATATTCATAATCCTAGTAAAAAATGCTTTGTGGATCCCTGAGGCCTACTCGTATCTCAAAGCTTCAGCCGGCGGTATCTTAGCAGCCTTATATGCTGGTAGAATCGACCCAACCACTCCTACTAGTATGGTCAATCCTACTACACCGCTAAGCATACCTATGGTGAACTTCGGTGTTGTCCTAATCGTTATATTGAAAAACTCGCCACTAGATATAGTGAGGCCTCTTGAGGAAAGCTGGAAAGCCCCCACCACGCCTAGCCCGATCCCTACGACCCCTCCTATAAGGCTCATCAACACGCCTTCGAAAAGTGTGAGCAAGACGACCTGGGCGTCCGTAAAGCCGATAGCTTTCATGACGCCTATCTCCTTAGTCCTCTCCATAACACTCGTTATCATTGTTGAAGCAACACCGGCTACAGCTACTGCGAAGGCGGATAAGCTTGCTGCGAAGGTCATGAAGTTGACAGCGCTTGTTATGGAGGAGGCAATCCTAGCTATGGCAATGAAAGATATCACGTTAACGTTGTTGCCTAGGAGATCTTTTATCTCGTTTACGATGTTGTCCACGTTGAGGGGCGAGTCAGCTAGCACGAGGATCCCGCTCCAGCTGTTCACGCCGAGAAGCGTCCTCGCCGCTGGGAAAGGGAGGAAAATAGACTTGTCAGGGTTCAAGAAGAGGGCGCCCCCGTATTTCGACAACACTGCTGAAACCATAACATTAATCCTCTTCTCCGTTAAGCCGGTTGAGCCCGAGATGTAGACGTTAACGGGCACTACATCGCCGATAGAGTATGACTGTCTCCCCTGATCGTCGAAAGCTATATCATAGCCGATCATACACTTCCCTATCTCGCTGGGGTCTGGCGGCGCACCCTCCATGATCTGTATCGAGGCTATGCTCTTCAGGAGGAAATCCGGGTCTACAGCGTAGATGAAGATAGTGTCGCTTCTCCTCCCACTTATATAGCCTTGGGTACTGTAGAAGGGTGCCGCGGCTACAACGTGCTTTATGCTTTTGATCTTGTTGAGATCGCTATCGCTTAGCTTGTAGTTCTGGTTTGGGGTTACCACTATCAGGTTCTGCCCGAGACCCTGGATCTGATTGACCACATACTCGCTGTACGATGATGTAACCCCGTATATCATCGTGATCGCTAGGGGCCCTATAGCGACCCCTACTATCGTTAGCAGAGCCCTGGCTTTCTTCTCTGTTAAAGCCTTGAAGCTAAGCCTGATGAGATCTGATATCCTTATCATCGGCTAGCTCTCCCAGCGAAGTATTTCCTGTAGATGAGGTAGAAGACGCCTGCTAGGAAAACGCCCACTAATATTACCGTCGCAATGTAGTAGGCTTCAACGCCAGCACGTGCCTCCTGAGCTGACGTCGTGCTCGTCATATTCTGGATCTGGACTGGTAGTATGAAAGACCTCTCGTACAGGTTGTTGTACTCGTCTCTGTAGAGCACTTTCACTTGGATCCTGTCGCCGCTCGTCGAAGTAACCGGTATTTCAACTCTGAAACCCGTCTGTGAAGCCGGGTCAATGTCCCCCAGGAACTCGTATGCAGTTTGATTACCGTAAGTGGCGTATACGACAACGCTTCTAGCCCCTGAGACACCTGTATTGAGTAGCATCCCGTTAACTACTACACTCCCCCCTATCAGCCTAGCGTTTGTGTCCGGAGTTAAAAGTATCTCGACAAAGGGCTTGACCTGGAAGGCGAGTGTTTTATTCAGCGAGCCCAAATGCCCGCTGGCATCCCTGTAGAGGATTGTAGCGAGGAAGACTATGGAAGGCGATGATGCTGTAATACCCGTGGTCACAGAAAATGTGACTGGATTGTACACGAGCATGAACTCGAGTGTTATATTACCCTTAGCCGGGAGCTCACCTACATATTTCATGTTATCGAAAGGTATCGCGTTCATGGTTTGCGGTATTAAAGCGATATACAAATCGTATAGGCTGTAATCGTACTCGTTGGAGAGCGCTATTTTCACCCTGCTTGTCCCATTGCTGAACTCCACTGCAATTTCATCACTGGTTACCGATATCAGGGGAGGAGAACCCTTCAAAACGAACGGTATGACGAGTCTCATACTGTAAGTTGAACCCCAGTGGTCTGTGAAGGTTACATTCGATGGCAAACCGTATGAATCGGCGGTTATATTCTCCACGTTTAAGATGAAGAAAACGTCTATGAAATCCCCTTTACTGAAACCCCCCTGTGTGGCCGACGCTGACCTGGCGATGATTGTTTGGAGAGTGAGGCCCGGTTGAGTCAGTTGCCCTAATTGAGCTAGGATTTGAGGCAGGCTCCCGATAAACCCTGACGCCACCGATTGCATAGTGTTGGAGTCTCTCACGCCCTCAGGCAGTTTTGCCTCCACCTCCACCCCATTCATGACCGGTATATCCCTGTCCACGAGCCTTACATAGTAGACAGCACCCCTCTCACCCTGGTAGGGTTGCCCGGTGACCCACCCGTAGGAGACTACGCCGAGACCGGCTTCCGGGTCGCTTATGTTAAATAAAACGCCCACAACCCTGGAAGCCGAATACGCTTCACCACCAGTCACCACACTGTAGGACGCCTCTAGAAGTCCAGGGTAAACCCCGGGCTTTAAATCCATGATGTCGAGTAGGAATGAGGCGGAAACTGTCTGGAAGGGCTGTACTGGGCCGGGTAGGTAGTATACTAGGCTGTAGTTTGTCGAAGGTTTCAAGCCGCTTGGCGGCTTCAGCCTCAGCCAAACGCCTGAAACCTGGTATGGTAGCGTGTTTGCTAAAGTAATTGTGTACACGGCTCTGCTGGAATTCGGGTAAGCAGGGTAGTTGTTATGCCACCCAGCGGATACAAGCTCCAGGCCGTTGCCGGCACCCCACTCGTTTAAATATAGCCGTATGATCCTTGTAACGTTGAACAAGACGTGAGTCGAGCCCCCTGAAACCCCGTAGAGTATAGTCACGTTGAATACCTTGAGACCTGGCGAAGCGTTCTCGAGGTTCAAGTAGAATACTGCGGTCGCTGAGCTCCCCGGCTGAAGGATGGCGTCCAGTGTTAGGTTGTCGTTTAAAACCAGGATGCCACGGTCTCCGGGTGTTAAAGATACTACTAGAGGTGAGAGCGGCAATGGACCGGGATTATATATTGTGATCGATAGTGGGGCCATTCCATTGCCAGGGTAGACGTACTGGGGTGTACCCGAACCCCAGTAGTAGCTGGAGATCTCGGGCGGGGAGGTTGCGGAAGCTATGAGTGCGGGGTCGCTCACCTCGATATCTCCGGTTAAGATCAGGCTCACTAGCTTCGATGAACCGTCCTTGTTGTATAAGAGCCCTCTAACAGATATTTGAACCGTGTAAGATCCGCTTTCAACACCAGGCTTCACGTATATACCATTGAACTCCGCCCTGGTTATCGAGAAGTGCGGGATATTCACGCCTTGAACAACGATCCTATTCGGGTAGAAAGCTTCGGGCAGGTTTAACTCGACGGTGGCGTCCCTTAAATCCGCGCTCATGCAATTGTACAATTCAACTACAAGAGCGTTCCCGGCGCTGTCGGGGTAGGCTACCCCGTCAACCCAGTAGGTTTTCAGGATGGTGATATTGAGTGAAAGCGTGTTCAGCGGAATGACTATGTTGATAACTGTGGAGGTGGGGAAGGACGTCCCCTGCTGGCTCTGGAAGGCCTGGATGTAGAGGTGCACCCGTATAAACGAAGCGTTCTCGAATATGGACACCCCGTTGAAGCTTAGAGTGAGGACGTCGCCGTAGTTTAGAACAGTGTTCGAAACCATTGTTTTAACAGAGGAGTAGTTTTCGAATAACGCGTTTTCCACGCGAGCTTCGATGTACATGTTGGATAGTGTGGAGGCTGTTAGGCTACGTAGCGTCAGCCTGAAGCCCGTGTTGTTTAAGCCGGGTGAAACGACATCCGCTGTGAAGCCGTAGTCTAGTACCTGGAGTTGGAGGTTAGGCGGTTGGTCTACTGTGAAATTGAAGGATAGCTGGCTTGAATAACGGTAGGACACGCCGTCGCTTGTTTGAAGCGTGGCTTCAACATATAGTGAACCATTGTACACTCCTGGGCTCGCGGCCGGCTCTATCCATATATTATTATACGTTAATACACCTCTCTCTCCCTCTGCGAGTGCCTGTAGAGTGGACTTATTGGAGGTTAAGTGGAATAAACCGGGGAGCCTCACCCATGCCTCGAGTCGCTGTATGGTGGTTTTGCCACCGTTCTCCACCTCTATCGCGAGCGCGGTCGGGTAGGATCCCGGGTAGCCTACAGGAGACCAGTACACGTCTGTTATCGTTATGTTCAGTGCTGGGTACTCGCTCACGTTTACAAACCCGTTGAGAATAGCAGTCTCAAGTGTACTCTGCTGGTAGTATGTTATGTTAAGAGTGAACCCGTATACACCTGGCTCCAGGTTTTTGCTCACGTCAACTATGTAACGGTATTCCAGGAGGTATCCGGCTGAAACCGGTTGGCCTAGTGTGTAGTTAACTGGCATAGAGCACTGGGGTGATCTCAGCGTGAAGCCCTGGGGTAGGGTTATACATGCGGAGGGGTTGTAAGCGTTCTGCGTCGAGTTGTACAAGACCGATACCTCTAATACAGCGCCTTTACTACCCGGGTAAACGTCGCCGCCTGTTCTAGAGGTAAAAGACACGCTTTCAATAGACCATCCGGTGTTTTCCGCTCTGGGGGCGACNGGCACCACTAGCGAGAAGGCGATGAAGAGTACGGTTAATATGCTCGCCCACAGCCTCAAGGCTCTCATCCTCCTACAGTCTTCGTGATGCATCTTGACTTCACTGGTTCTCGAGACTCAATTATGGTTCCATCTCTTATAACGTATATTCTCTCGCTACAGTTGGCTACCTCAGGGTCGTGTGTTACGAGCACTATTGTCAAACCCCTGCTGTTAAGCGCCTGGAAGGTCTCCATGACCACTTTAGCTGAAGCCCTATCTAGGTTGCCGGTGGGCTCGTCTGCGAGTAGGATCAAAGGGTTGCCGACGATAGCTCTCGCTATGGCGACCCTCTGTTGTTGCCCGCCGCTTAGTTGGGTCGGCTTCTTCTCAAGCCACGACTCATCTCCCCCTGCCATTGAGAGGGCTTTAACCACAATTCTCAGCCTCTCGCTACGGGGTACACCCCTGGCTATGAGGGGGAGCTCGATGTTCTCCCTGACACTCAGCCTCCCCACGAGGTTGAATCTCTGGAAGACGAAGCCCAGGTAGTAGTTCCTGTAGTAAGCCATTTCCCTCCCCGACAGCTTTGAGATGTCCCTGCCCGCAAGCCTAACCTCTCCCCTCGTGGGCTTATCCAATAGTCCGATGATGTTGAGCAACGTGGATTTACCCGAGCCGCTGGGCCCCATGATACTAATGAAGTCGCCTTTTCCAACAACGAGGTTTACGCCTCTTAAGGCCGGTGTCTCAATGCTTCCCGTCTTGTAGATCTTCCACACGTTGTTCAGCTCTATTACAGGCTCCATTCAACCACCACAATACTTCTTAAACTCGCTGACCACAACATCCACGGGTGAGAACGCTCTCTCAAACACTTTCTCCGGCCCATCGCTCCTTGCCTTCTCGCTCATAACCTTGTATGGGTTGCACCCCTCTTTATCCAGTGCCCTGAGCTTTCCCTGGAGCGTCTGCTGGAGTATATCCCCAAGCCTGGCGTCCAGCGAGTCTGCTAAGTGGACTATAAGCCCCTCTATCGTCGTGAAAGGCTGGATACCGTGGACTTCAGCGACTACTCTAATCAGCTTCTCCGGGGCCCCTCTTCTAGCGAGCTCGCCTATAATTGAGTAGTCGTGGGATAAGTACCAGTCCTCTCTAGGCTTATACCCTCCCTCTATCTCATCCGGCCTGTATTGGTAAAATTTGAATATGTCGTGTAGTAAAGCGGCTGCTACAACTAGATCCCTATCCGCCTTCAATCCATAGACCATCTCTACGTACTCTCTTATTCTCACAGATGCTTCCACAACACCTATTGTATGTAGTAGTAGACCTCCCGAGAAAGAATGGTGTTTCCTGGGTGCCGCTGGGGAGTCTAGGAAGCCTACTATAGGCTTGGCATCTAAGAAAGATAGGGTGGGTTGTGTTAAAATTCCCAGAGTCACCTTTCTAATGCTCTCATCGCTTATGCTCTCTGCGTAACCTATAAGCTTGTCCAAAATCCCTCCCATATGTATCACTCGATATATCAGCTGATATGATTACAAATGTTTAAAAGTTTAAAAATATGTTTGGATACGAATGTTTATAAACACGGCTATATCTATCGATATATCTGAAGGGAGATGTTGAAGATGGACAGGTGGTACTTCAAGGGGATGCTCAGGGTGATCGTGCTGAAGAGCCTTGCGGAGAAACCTCTCCACGGCTATGGTTTAATAGCGAGAATAGAGTCGGAGTACGGCTTCAAGCCTAGTCCAGGCGCTGTATACCCTCTATTAAGGAAGCTGATTGAGGAAGGCCTAGTCGCCGTTGAGGCCAAGCGTGAGGGGGATAGAGTGGTTAAAGTCTACAGTCTCACAGAGAAGGGTGCGGAGTATTTGAAGGGGTGTAGGCAGACGGAATTAATGCTGGAGGACTTGTCGAGAAAGATGAGGATAGCCCGTGAAACAGGATTGCTGACGCTTGCCAAGAACCTCTTATGGTTATTCAGGAACATTGAAAAGCTACCTCCGGAGAGAGTTGAGGAGTTCAAGAAGAAATTCATGGAGCTAAACGGGATGTTCTCAGAGGTGAGGGGTCTTCAGACATGGATGTAATAGTGGTGGAAAACCTAGTTAAGAAGTACAAGGATGTCCTAGCTGTTAACGGCGTAAGCTTCACGGTTAGGAAAGGGGAGATCTTCGCCCTCCTAGGGCCCAACGGAGCTGGGAAAACAACTACAATCCACGTGATAGCCACATTGCTGAAGCCTACTTCAGGGAGAGTAATTGTTGAAGGATATGATGCGGTGAAAGAGCCGGGGAAAGTCAGGAGGCTTATAGGCATCGTATTCCAGGAGCCTAGTCTGGACCAGCAACTCACAGCATACGACAACATGTACATCCACGGCAGGCTCTACGGATACAACGGTGGTGAACTACGCAAGAGGATCCTCGAGCTACTCGAATTCGTTGACTTAAAAGAGTATGCTTTCAAACAAGTGAAGCACTTCAGTGGAGGGATGAAGAGGAGGCTTGAGATAGCTAGAGGCCTGTTGACAAACCCTGATATCCTTATACTCGACGAGCCGACGATAGGGCTGGATCCCCAGTCTAGGGCCAGAGTCTGGGATTACGTGAGGAAGTTGAAGAATGACCTAGGTATGACGATACTCATGACAACCCACTACCTGGATGAAGCCGACGAACTTGCTGATAGGATTGCGATAATGGATCATGGGAGGATAATCGCGATGGGGACTAGCCTCGAGTTGAAGAACATGCTGGGAAGCGACGTCATCTACCTCAAGTTGTCGAAGCAAGCGCCGGAGAGCCTTTGCAACGAGTTCAACGGTGTGAAGGACTGCCGCCTCCTCGAGGACGGGTTGATTGAGCTTGTTGTGGAGAACGCGAATAAAGTTCTGCCGGAGGTTATGAAGCTAGTCATGGAGAAAGGGTATGAGATCCGGGAGGTCAGCTACCGCAAGCCTAGTTTAAACGAGGTCTTCCTACACCTGACGGGGAGAGAGCTCAGGGATAGCCTGGAGGCGCCCTCTCCTCCCAGAGGGAGGTGGCATCGATGAGGAGAGTAAACCTATCGCCTTTGATAGCTATGGTGTACAGGCAGGTTAAAAGGTGGTTCAGCGCTAGGTCTAGGCTTGTATCCACAGTGTTGAACCCGCTTGTATGGATAATATTCCTAGGCTTAGGCTGGGGCTCGGTCTTCTCGGCATCCGGGTTCAAAGGTGCTCTACCAGGAATACCCATGCCGCCCGGACTCTCCATCTCGGATCTAATCCAGAAGTATTTCAACACAATATTCGGCGGTGTAGACTACCTGACTTTCATGGTTAGCGGTATGGCCTCTATGGCAGTTTTCATGGCGAGCTTCATAGGTGGGATAAGCGTTATATGGGACAAGCAGTTCGGCTACTTGAAGGAGACCCTTGTAGCGCCAGCATCTAGGAAGCTGGTGATAGCTGGGAGGATACTAGGCGACGCTATTGTGACGACTATTCAAGGCCTCATAATAATCCTCCTAGGCTTCATCATTGCGAGTGGGTTGAGGATTGCAGGCGTGGGGATAGCTTTAATATACCTGTTCTTCCTCGCGATAACATTCTCCTCGCTGGGCGTTGTGATAGCACTTAAGCTATCCAGCGTAGAGGGATTCCAGATGATAGTGAACCTGCTGACAATGCCTTTGATGTTCATGAGCGGGGTGTTCTACCCGTTTGCGACAATGCCATCATGGATGCAGGTCATCGCGCTGTACAACCCCTTGAGCTACGCGGTACATGCAGTGAGGTACTGGCTGACAGGGGCCGATGTAGGGCTGTCACCCATGACTCCCCTAAACGACCTCCTAGTCCTTATAGCGGGCGCGGCGCTCCTACTATTAATGGCCGGGTTTGCTTTCGAAAAAACATCTATCGAGGAGTAAAGTGCCTCGGGTACAGTACCCCAGCTAAGAGGAACCCTTTAAACCGGGCTCCGTTAACATACAAGTTTTTGACCCCCCTCTTGTTCAACCTCTCATCAAACTCCTCGGGATTGATATCTGACGGGTTGTATACGTCTGAGGCTATTATGAAGTTAACGTTTACCGCGAAGCTAGGTATCCAAGTCCAGTACTCGCCAGTATACTTGAAAACTCTCATCAAGTTGTCCCTCACATACAGGTATTCCTCAGGGTAGAAGTAACTCGAGCCAGCCTGGGTGACGAGAACGCTGTCCTCTCTCATAATATTCTTCACTTTCCTATAGAACTCCACACTATACAAAGGTCTCGCCGCAGGACCTGCATATGGGTCTGTTAAGTCGAGTATCACTACGTCGAAGCCTCTCTCACTGGTCTCTTCAACATACTTCAACCCATCCATTATCAAGACTTCCGCCCTAGGGTCGTTGAAGCTCCCTCTATGCATTACTTCAAGGTACTTCTTCGAGAATTCGACTACCTCTCTATCTATGTCCACCATCACAGCCCTCTTCACCGTGCTGTGTTTCAAAACCTCCCTCAGCGTGGCGCCTTCCCCTCCCCCTATGATCAACACTTTCTCGGGGTTGGGGTGTATTGTCATAGCTGGGTGGACGAGCAACTCGTGGTATATGAATTCGTCCCCCTCGGTGCTCTGAATAAAGTTGTCTATTATAAGAGCCCTACCAAACCCCTCTAGCTCTACGAAGGCCACCTCTTGGTAGGGAGTCTTCTCCCAGGCTATCACCTTCTCTACCCTTAGCAGGTGTTTCGTGTACTTTCCAGCCGGCTCAACTAGGAATAGCCCCTCAAACTCGCTCATTTCAACCCCTCTTCAACTTCTCGAACTCTTCCATGATCCTATCTCCAGTGCTAGTCCCTATTCTCGTGGCGCCAGCGTCTATCATTGCGAGGGCGTCTAACGCGTGTCTAATACCGCCGGACGCCTTGACCCCGATCCTCCCTTCAACCGCAGTGTATAGGAGCCTCACATCGTGGACTGTAGCGCCCTCCCCTAGGAATCCCGTGCTCGTCTTAACGTAGTCCGCCCCCGAGGCCTCCACAAGCCTCGCAGCCTTAACCTTCTCATCGTCGCTTAGAAGCCCTGTCTCAATGATGACTTTGACGACTTCTACCCCCCTGTCCCTTGCCTCTTTGTTGATGGCCTTAAGCTCGTTTTCAACGTAGTTGAAGTCCCCCGACTTGAAGGCGTTTATGTTCATAACAACGTCCACCTCCTTCACACCTAGCTCAGAGGCCTCCGCGACCTCACACAGCTTAGCTTTAGTTGAAGTATTGCCGAGTGGGAAACCAACCACAGTAGCCACCCTAATCCCCCTACCTCCTATCTCGAATACTCTTGGAACCAGGCTGAGGGGCACCACGAGGGCTTTGAACCCGTAGGCCTTGTAGTCCTTGATGTATTTCTCCAACTGCTTGTAGTCCGACTGTGGCTTCAGCAGGGTGTGGTCGATGTATGAGGCTAGCTTCCCCGCGTCTATTTCCTCCAACAGGTGTAGCAACCTGCTCATGCTTCCACCAGGATATAATATTACCGTCCCCGGGGAATATAATAGAGTGGGGTCTTGTTTGGAAATCTACGTTGGGACGAGCGGCTGGATGTACCTTTGGAACGAGGAGGGGACACTTGACTGGTATATTGAGGAGAGCGGTTTAAACACGGTTGAATTAAACGCCAGTTTCTACAGGTTCCCGTTTAGGAACCAAGTCGCTTCCTGGGCTAGGAAGGGGAAGAATATTAGATGGTCTGTTAAAGTCCATAAGAGTATAACCCACACGCGTAGGCTGGGTGAGAGAGCGCTCGAAATATGGCTTAGATTCAGAGATTTATTCCAGCAAATGGATAACCTGATTGAGTTCTACTTGTTCCAGCTACCACCGAATTTTACATGCAGTGATGAGAGCCTGGGGAAAGTGAGGGATTTCTACTCGAAGACAGGGCTCGGCAACCGGTTCGCAGTTGAGTTCAGGCATGAATCCTGCTTCAACGAGAGGGTTGTCGAGTGGGCTAGAGGGCTGGGGTTAACCCTTGTGTCAATAGACGCCCCTATAGGGAGGTGGATCGTGTCATCCAACGGCACCGTGTACCTGAGGCTACACGGTCACCTGGATTGGTATGGCTACGAATACTCTGAGAGCGAGCTACGGGAGCTAGCTGAGAAAACCGTGTCGCTTAAGCCCTCGAGGGTCTTCGTGTACTTCAACAACGACCACTACATGCTTGAGAACGCAAGGTTGATGAAGAAGATACTAGAGGCGTTGAGCCGGTGAGGGATCGGGGGCTAGACGTCGCCGACATATACCGGGATATCTATATTGAGGCGGGCGACAAGGCCCGGAGGCTTGCCTCGAAGTACGGGTACCTGCCTTACATGGTTCAAAGATACATCTACATGCTCGGGTACGATGGAGCGGTCAAACTGCTTGAAGCTTTCGAGAAGCCTTTAAACCCGGTGGTGAGAGTCAACACGCTTTTAATAGACTCGGAGAAACTGAAGTCTAGGCTTGAGTCCCTGGGCTTCAGACTCGAGGAGATTCCATGGGCAAAGGATGCATTCAGAGTCGTCTCAAAGCCGGAATACCCTACTATAGGTTCAACCCACGAGTATTTGAAAGGATACTACTACGTCCACAGGGACGCGTCGGCTCTCGCACCAGTACTACTCTTACTCCAAGACTACAAAGGGGATGTCCTTGACGCCTGCGCCGCGCCCGGTGGTAAAGCGACATTCGCCTCTCAGCTTGTCTACCCCCACGGAATTGTATATGCTAACGACATATCTCTCCCCAGGTTGAAATCCCTTATTGGCCACTACGCTAGGATGAAGCTATCAAACAATGCTGTCACGTGGGCTGACGCCAGGATCCTACCGAAGGTATGGACTAGAAGATTCAGCAGGGTTATCCTGGACGTACCTTGTAGTTCCGAGGGGACTATCATGAACGACCCCTCTAGGAAAACGAAGACAGCTCTCAAAGACGTCTCAATCCTGGTTAAGAGGGAGATCGAGCTCCTCGACGCTGGTTTAGAGATGTTGAGTCAAGGCGGAATCCTAGCCTACATAACGTGTAGTATAGCCCCGGAGGAAAACGAGTATGCTGTATCCAGGGTTCTTGAGTCGAGAGATGACGCAGATGTCGTCGAACCCCCCTTCAAATTGTTCGATTGGTCCCATGGCTTCACAAGCTTCCACAAGCTTGTATTCGACGAAAGGGTTAGAAAATGCGTTAGGATATGGCCTCACGTGCACGGGATGTTCGGCTTCACATTCTGCCTTCTCACAAAGACGAGGAGTTAACGAGATGAGGCGTAGAAGGAAAATTAAATTCGTGAGTAAGCCTTCCCCCGCTGAGCATATTGAGGCATTGAAGAAGTACGTTGGGAGGGCTTTCAACGCTGAGTTAGACTTGCTTGTCGAGGTAGGCGAGTTGAAGGAGACATGTTTCAATGACCTATGCCTAATTTTCCAGGGGATTACTGAATTATCAGGAGCAGTATTCTCTGGCGAGCTTGTGGGTATAGTTAAAGAAGGGCATGTTGTTCCGTCGCCTCAACTCTACACCAAGCTCTTCCAGAGATTTGGTTGGAGGTCCTGTGTTGTGGCCACCGATAAAGGTGTCAAGGCATTCCTCTACGGCAACGACCTCCTGCTTGAAAGCGTTGCTGAAATATATCCGCCTGTCGATAATTACGTAGCCGTGTTGGACTACTATGATTACAATGTGATAGGTGTCGCCGTGTGGGATGAGTCGAGTAAGGTTTTCAAGAACGTGTTCGATCTTGGGGTTTATCTCAGAAAACTTGGTTGAGTGTCCAACCCAATATTTTTTAATGGTGTTCACAAATATAAAGAGAAAGAGTTGCTTTAGGTAGGAAGAAGAATACAGTGAGGTTGAATATGCCTAGGAAGATTAGAGTGAAGACGGTTTACGGGCAGACCTTCGAGCTTGTCATCGATAAGATGGATAAAGACAAGTTTAAGCTTAAGCTACCCGACGGCAGAGAGGTAGAGATGAAGATCATAAAACTCGGCAATGATAGAGTGCTCATAGACTACGACGGCGTCTCATATTCAATATTCTTCTCGGGCGATCAAGCTTTCGTAAACACACAGCCACTCCTCGTAAGCAATATCGCGGAAATCTATGAGACGCGGATCGAGAGAAGGGAGGAGAAAAAGGTTGAGATTGCCAGCGGGAAGGTTGTCAAGGCCCCTATCGCGGGGAGGGTCGTAGAGGTGAAAGTTAAACCCGGGGACCGTGTTAAACAGGGGGACGTTGTGGTTGTCATGGAGTCTATGAAGATGATAATAGAGGTTAAATCACATCTCGAGGGAGAAGTGGCGGAAGTACACGTTAAGAAAGGTCAAAGCGTTGGAAAAGACCTTCCCTTGATATCGTTGAAGTAAGCTATAAAGGTATATTCGAGTGCTTCTTAGGCACTATACCCACGTATTCCTCACGCTTCCTCTTAACAAACTCGAGGGCTGCGGCAATCTTAAGCCTTGTCTCAGCCGGATCTATCACGTCGTCGATGTAGCCTAGCTCGGCTGACAGGTAGGGGTTGGCGAACAACCTCCTGTACTCCACGGTTTTCTCCTCGTAGAATTTCGAGGGGTCAGCTTTGGACTCAGCCTCCTTCCTATATAGTATTCTAACAGCGCCCTCCGGCCCCATCACGGCTATCTCGGCTGTCGGCCAAGCGTAAGATATGTCCGCGCCTAGCGATTTGCTACCCATGGCTATATACGCTCCACCATACGCCTTCCTCATTATCACAGTTATCTTCGGGACAGTCGCGTCAGCGTAGGCGTGGAGTATCTTCGCCCCGTGCCTAATTATCCCGCCGTGCTCCTGGTCTACGCCGGGCATGAAGCCCGGGGTGTCGACGAACGTTATGATCGGGAAGTTGAATGCGTCGCAGAACCTAACGAACCTCGCGATCTTGTCCGATGCGTCTATGTCTATCACCCCGCCTTTCTCAGCCGGCTGGTTAGCCACCACGCACACACCATGACCTCCCACCCTGGCGAAGCCTACGACAGCCGACTTCGCGAACTCAGGCTGGATCTCTAGAAACTCGCCGTTGTCAGCTACGCTGACTATAACCTCTCTCACGTCAAACGGTTTAACAGGGTCTGTTGGTACAACCGAGTAGAGGTTATCAAGCCTCCTATCGACGGGGTCGTCTGTTGGGATGTAAGGGGGCTCCTCGTTTGAATTGCTCGGGAGGTATGAGAGGAGCTTCCTTGTAACCATGAAAGCACTATCTTCATCTTCGACCACAATATGTGCTACACCGCTCTTACTCGCGTGGACTGCGGCGCCGCCCAGCTCCTCGAATGAAACGTCAACTCCCGTGGCAGCCTTAACAACCTCGGGGCCTGTTATGAACATGTAGGCTTGTTTAACCATAATAACGAAGTCCATTAAAGCCGGGCTGTATGACGCCGCGCCCGCGCATGGACCCAGCATAAGCGCTATCTGGGGCACGACGCCGCTCGCTTTAACGTTGGCCGCGAATAGAAGGCCTGAGCTATGTAGGCTTGCAACACCCTCCTGTATCCTCGCACCCCCGGAATCATATAGGCCTATGACAGGTGCCCCGTATTTGATAGCCATGTCGATTAAGTACGCTATCTTCTCGCCATGGACCTCACCTATACTGCCACCGAACACCGTGAAGTCCTGGGCGTATATGAATACCGGCCTCCCATCCACTTTACCGTACCCTATGATCACGCCGTCGCCGTAGATCTTCATCTTATCCATGCCGAAGAACGTGCTCCTATGGGTTCTCAACCACTGTATTTCCTGGAAACTCCCTTTGTCGAGAAGACTGTTCAGCCTGTCTCTAACCCATAGCTTACCCTTCTTTCTCTGGGCTTCAATCTTGTCCTGGCCGCCCCCTATAGTACTCTTCTCTCTCAAGGCCTTAAGCTCGTCGATCAAATCCTCGTGTCTCCTAGACATCACTTAACCCTCTTCAAGATGCTTACAGCGGTGACTGTTGCCACACCACCAATGTTGTGTGTCAAAGCGATATCCGGTGAAGAAGCCTTGAACCCGGGGAAATCACCTCTGATCTGCATGTAGGACTCAGCCACCTGGTAAACACCTGTCGCACCCACAGGGTGCCCCCTAGCCTTCAACCCCCCGCTGAAGTTCACCTCGGGTTTATCGCCTTTACCGAACCTGCCCTCTTTCCACAGCTTGGGCGCCTCCCCCTTAGGCGCGAACCCTATGTCCTCGAGGGCTAGGTAACCGGTTATGCTGAACGCGTCGTGCACTTCAGCGTAGTCGACCTGCCTCAAGCTTATGTCCGCCCTGTTCACAGCCTCTCTCGCGGCCAGAACAGTTGACTCCATGGTTAAGAGGTCTTTTCTCGAGGCTATATCCACGCTATCTGTTGCCAAGGCGACTGAGGAAAGCTCCACGAGGACATCCCTGCCGGTCTCTGAGGCTATCTTCCTAGCCCTCTCCTCCCCTCTGACGAGGAGCACAACTGCGGCGCCATCGCCTATCGGTGAGGCGTCGAACAACCTTATGGGATCCGCTATAATAGGGCTGTTCAATATGGATTCAAGCGTCGTCTTCCTCGGGAGTTGGGCGTAAGGGTTGTAGGAGGCGTACTCGTGCATCCTGAGAGGCCAGTAGGCGAAATCTTCCCTCGCATACTTGAACTTCTCCATGTAATACCTCATGACCAGCGCGTTTAAGCCCGTGAAAGTCGTCCCATATATGAGCTCGTACTGTGCGTCAGCCGCCTGCGCCAGCGCTTTAGTCACCTCGCTGGTAACACCCTCAGTCAGCTTCTCAACCCCACCCACAGCGACCACGTCTACGAGACCCGACTTCACGAGTGCGAACCCTGTGTAAACAGCTGCACCACCGCTCCCGCAGGCTGCCTCGACTTTGAAAGCCGGTAGCCCCCTGAAACCAGCGTGGTCTGCGAGAAGGGGGCCTAGGTTGTCCTGCTCCATTAACACGCTCGAGGTCATGTTGCCTACAACTATCGCCCCAGGCTTCAACCCGCCCGCGTCCTCTATAGCCTTCCACAATGCCTCGGCGAACAGCGACCTAGCATTCTTCTCGAAAAACCTCCCGATCTTGGTCATACCGGCTCCAACTATGAAAACTTTATCCACAGTTCCACCCAGCTAGATCCGTGAATATAGGTTTTGATATTTAAGAATAAGCAGGCGATGAGGAAATAAGGGTTACTCCCGGGTAGTCTCATACTTTAAAAAGACACGCTAACCAATTTTACTACAGGTGTTATTTTGGCAAGCACCATGGAATACCACGTGGTCAGGTACATTGTGCGCAAGGCGCTTAGACTCCAAGTGGACGAGTCCATGGTTTCTTTCAAGGATTCCATCAGGGCCACTCGGTTCATAAGAGAGAACCCTAATTTTCTAGTCGTGACGAAAAAAGGGATGCTGTACTGCGGGATATGCGGTAGAGGGCCCTTCACTAGGAGAGGGCTTTACCTTCATTTAATGAGGGTTCACGCAGACGATATAGCGAGAGCTATTGAAAGTCGGAGTTAGAGCCTTTCGATCACACGTCACCTGTTTATCACTTAACCTGGTGTCCAGACGACTATATTACCAAGAACGCTTAGATCAACGTATAGGTGTCTTAATTGAGGAGCAAGTACCCGATTCTCGGACTATCGATCGCGCTAGTACTCCTATTAGTCTACCATTTCAGTGTGGTCGCTGGATTAAACAACGAAATCAACAGTTTAAGCGTTGAGAAATCAAGGTACCAGCTTGAAGTCGAGGAATTAAACGCGACATTAACCCAATTGAGTGGGAGTTACGAAGCCCTTCAAGCACGATACAACGAGCTGGAAGGCGAGTACAATAACACAGTCAACTGGCTCAACGGCAACCTAACCTTCTATCAGCAACTAGTCTCGGAGTACAGGGAGAACATATCTCTGTTAGAGAGCTACCTACAGGGGAATCTAAGCTACTACAAGGAGATGGTCTCATGGCTGGAGGGCAATTTAAGCTACTATAAGTCCCTCGCGGATGAACTGGGCTTAGAGAACCAGTTGTTGAAAACATGGCTCCAGGGGAATCAAACATACCTCCTAAACCAGGTTATCGTGTTAGCTGATGAGCTCCATGCCTTGAGAGCCCTGGTGTCCACCCCGCTGGGCGTGGCAACCCTGATAGGGAGGAACACTAGTTTCGTGAACAGCTTTCTATCCCTGAACGTGGAGTTGGCCCGTGAGCTGGATTTACAGCTCCCCAAAGGCGACATCGTATCCGGGATTGTCAACTACACGGCGGTAAACTTCTACTACGAGTTCGACCCAGTAGCCCTAGGCGACTACTGGAAGCCGGTTAACGAGACGATCGCAGACCGCGGGGGCGACTGCGAGGATCTCGCATTGTTCATCTACTCATACCTCTATTCCAGGGGGTACAACCACACTTACCTGATAGCGTTTAAGAGCGGTGGGTACGGACATGTCGCACTAGTAACCAATGTAAACGGGAGCTGGATCTTGATCGACCCTGCTGGAGACTGGGTTAACGGCTACAATCTGTTTATCCGATTCGTAGTATCGAACGATAGCGACCTGAGGATGATTAGAATACCACCCCTTCTGTTAAGCCCCTTTGTGAAATCGTGGATGCTGGGGAACAAGCTCGCTGAGCTAACATGGGATGAAAGCCTGTTTATGCCTGATAAGAAGAGTCTCCTCTCCATCTTGACGTCGTGGAGCTCATATTGGAGTGGAATGGGTTACCCTCAGGAAGTATACTATGTGGTGGGCTACAATGTATATTACTCTACGTCTAGCATAAGCGATCTAGCTGGCTACCTGAGTAGACTGGCTTCAACTTGAATAAGCCGGCGGAGACTTTTTCCTCAGCTGTAGCCCGGTTATAACTATCTCGCTGTTGTACAATCTGATTGCCACCACTATTAGAATCGCCAACTCTACCACGCTTAGGGTTAATGCCAGGTAGAAGAAGGAGTAGTCTCCCACTATATTTGACTCGCTCAGGAGTAAGGGCAGGGGTGTAACCGTGAGCCCCGATAAAACAGCGCTGAGGGCGTCCAAACCAAGCCCAATGAACTCTGCTATAATTGTGAAACCGAAGAAGATCATTACGATCGGTGTAACAAGGATTCCAGCAGTCCTCTCATCACTTACAACACCTCCAATGACGACTCCGAGGCTACCTGATATTAGCGAGCCTAGGAATACGATTACAGCTGTGAAGGCAATAGATCCTCCCAAATTCACTTGTGGTCTGCTGAGCTCTCCGGCTCCGCCGGAGGCTAAGGCTTGACCCCCCGTGAATGCGGTGGCGTGCATAATTGAGAAGAAGAGGCTTGCGAAAAACACCAAGCCAACTATGAAAGCTGCTACCACAGAGGCCGCTATCTTGGCTAAGACTATTCGGCTTCTCCCAACAGGTTGTGAAAGAAGCAGTTCGAATGCTTTCTCGGCTTTCTCCATAGCGCTAGCAGAAGTAGCGAAGCCGGCCGTAAATGACATCATTATGCCTATGATAAAAGTGGATAAGACCCCGTAGCTTACAAACGTATTCACTGAACCATAGTCTAGAACCCTCCCCTGGTAGACAAGCTGAATCGACGTGTTTAAAGAGGCGTTGCCGATTTCTATCTTTTTTCCCAATGTAAAGGATGTGAGTGCGTATCTTAAAGCATTATTGAATGATCCTTGCAGAGCTAATGGAGGGAGAGCCCCTAGGCTCACTAGAGACAGAGACTCTAATTTCGTAAGAGTGGATATGTTCGCGCTGTTGTTTAACGCCATTTCCTGGAAACCCCTGGGTATGAGTATGATAGTGGTGTACGAGCTCAGCTCGCCAGTCCCGTTAGCGTATCTAACCCTTCCATCAAGTGTGAGGTTAAGGTAATAGACGAATAGATGAGAGAGAGGAGTGTCGTCTCTGTCTACTACACCTATATAGCCTGAGACCTGGCTAACAGCGCCTCTAACCCCTATATTCATCACTGAGCCGAGGGAGACGTAGAATACTGGTATGATTATGAGCGTGATTAAGAAGCCCGGGTTCTTCAAGACAGCCTTGATCTCTCTTTCGAATAATGGTTTAAAGGACACGCGACCCCACCGCTTTTAAAAACACTTCCTCGAGATTTGTAGCAGAAAACGNTTTCTTCAAGTAACCGGGCTCGCCTTCGGCGACTAGCCTACCCTTCCACAACACGCCCACCCTGTCGCACAGAGTTTCCACTTCAAGCATGTTGTGGCTACTTACAATAACCGCCACCTCTTCTCTCGACCTGTACTTCTTGATCAAGTCTCTCACGAAGATGCTTTTCTCAACATCTAAACCAGATGTCGGCTCGTCTAGGACGAGAACCCTAGGATGCTGTGCGAGAACCACGCTCAATGCGAGTATCCTCTTCATGCCTTTGCTGTATGTTTTAATCGGCTTCTCAATGAATTCTTCGAGGCCGCTTATCGATATGGCTTCATCAATCCTGGCCTCGAGCTCAGGGTCGTGGAACCTGATTGAGAGCATGAGCTTGATGAAGTCGTATCCTGTTAAATCCCTGTATGCGCCCGCCTCCTCAGGCAGGTACCCGATGAGCCTCCTCGCCTCCAGCGGCTGTTTCACGACATCCACCCCTTCAACAAACACGCTTCCAGAGGTGGGTTTGAGGAGTGTCGCTATTATCCTCAAAGTAGTGGTTTTCCCACTACCATTAGGCCCTATTAAACCGTAGATCTCTCCTCTCCCCACGTTAAAGCTGAGATTCTCGACGGCCACGACGCCGTTCTTGAAAACTTTCCGGAGGCCTCTAACCTCAACGCTTTGGCTGATGTAAACCACCTCTCCCGCTATTTATTGATTCCAGGTATAATAATCCATATCTCGGGTGTCGGAGAAGTGATAAGAGCTGTCATCGCAGGGGTTCCGGTCGGGGACGGGGAGCCGGTCAGGATTATGGGTGTCATAAATGTGTCTCCTGAATCCTTCTACAAGGGTAGCGTGAAGAAGAGTTTAGACGAGTTGGTTGAGACAGTTGATAAATTCTCTGAAGCTGGCGTGGACTTCATCGATGTAGGCGGTAGATCTACAGCCCCGTATCTAAGCGGTGACGTCCCAGTTGAAGTCGAGTTAGAGAGGGTCGTTAACGCCATTAAAGCTATCCGAGAGAACACTTATTGTAGGGCTCCTATCTCGGTCGACACTACGAGGGCGATCGTCGCGGAGAAAGCTATCGAAGCCGGCGCAGAGATAGTGAACGATGTCTCGGGCCTCCGCGACGACCCGGCTATGCCACTGGTGATCAAGGAGCACGATGTCCCCGTAGTACTTGTCGCTAGGGTATCCTCCTTTAAGCGTGGCGTCAAACCCATAGCCCAGGTTGAAGAGGCTTTAAGAGAATCTCTTTCAATAGCTCTCAAGCACCGTCTAAATGAGGAGAAGATCGTCGTAGACCCCGGTATTGGGTTCAACAGGTTCACGGAAGTACCTTGGTATGAGTGGGACTCTTCAGTTCTAGCCGAGCTAGATGAGCTGAGGCGTCTGGGGAGGCCTATTCTAGTGGGTGTGTCTAGGAAGTCCTTCATAGGCGAGCTAACCGGGCGCAGGGATCCGGCTGAGAGGTTATACGGGTCGCTAGCAGCTACTGCGATAGCAGTGTATAATGGGGCTCACGTGATCAGGACTCACGACCCCGCTGAAACACTCGACGCTGTCAAGATAGCTTCGTATATACGCCGCTTCAGGAGCTGACCTTCGGGTAGCGGGCGTTTCCGGCGAAGCGTCTTCGCTTGGCCTTTCTCTTGTTGGCATCCACTTCATTCTTCTAGCGCGTCTATCTCGCTCATTATCCTCTTATATGTTGGGGGTTCGCGTCTAACCGGGACCAGCTCTATGTAGACATGCTTGAACCTGGGTTCAGCTTCTTTAACAACTCTCTCAATGGTGTCAGCGAGCTTCTCCGCCTTCTCAACACTTATCCCGCCGTCGACCTCGACTTCAAGTATCAGCAAGTACTCGTCCTCGGTGATCATGGCCGCTTTGAAAACGTTCACATCTCTCACGCCGTCGACCTTTAATACCCTATCCATTATTTCCTTGAGCACCTTCTTCGGGGGCGTCTTGCCAACTAGAACCTCATATATCCTCATCCCAATAGAGAGCGAGATCCCGAGGATCAAGCCAGTCATCAATAGGCTTCCAACTATGTCTACGATGGGTGACCTGGTGTATAGCGCGATGAGCGAGATCAAGCCGGCCAGCGTGTCTGCTGTAGAATCCACTATAGTTCCCTTGGTAGTGGGATCCCCGCTGTTCCTCCTCAATGATCTAAGGCTGTATAAGAGGGAGATGCTGTTTAAAGCAGTGGAGGCGGACACGCTGTAGAGCGAGATGGACGTGGAATGTACTTCGGGCTGTGAGGCTATGGATGTGGAGATTTTGTTGACGGCAAAGCCCACTATCGACCCTGAGAACATCATGAGTGCTGTTAGGCTAGTAATGTATACACCCCTCTCTGTGCCGAAGGGGTATTTGAAGCTCCTCCTAACACTCCTTAGGCTAAGCAACATGATTAAGAGGCCGATCGTATCCGTTAGGTCGTTTAAAACACCTATCTGGACGCTTATCGAGCTCGAGTTGAAGAGGCCTATGGCGAACAGGATTGTTGAGACCGCGTTTAAGGCTAGGCTGAACTCGACTGGGTTCAAACTAGGATATCCACCGTATGAATTGATTTAATTGTTTCAGGGCTTAAAAAAATTAAATGGATAAATATTTCTCCCTCAGATACTTGAGCCAGTAGTCGGGGGCATACTCCTCGCCGAAAGCCCTCTTCAGCAACTCCTTCGGAGGGTAAGTGCTACCGTAGTAGTGTATTTTAACTCTCTGCCACTCCTTCAACTCGTTAAAGGAGCCCGAGGCGATTTTTTCTTTCACGTTTAAGTCTTTCTCCATGTGGTACTTCATCTGGGCTGCAACCAGGTTCCCAAGCGTGTATGTGGGGAAGTAGCCTATAGACCCCATGCTCCAGTGGATATCCTGGAGGACGCCCTCGCTGTCTCTGCTAGGCCTAACGCCTAATAGCTCCTCCATAAGGTTATTCCAATGCTCGGGTAGCTCGCTCACCTTGATCTCGCCTTTGACCATCAGCTTCTCCAACCTAGCTCTCAACACTATGTGTAGGTTGTAGGTCACTTCGTCAGCCTCCGTCCTTATGAGGCTCGGCCTCACAGTGTTGAAGTAGTAGTAGACGTCCTCGGGATTGTATTTCTCTATGAAAGGTAGATTCCTCCTCAACACAGGGTATATGAACTCCAGGAACTCACGGCTACGACCCACAATGTTCTCCCAGAACCTGCTCTGCCCCTCGTGTACACCAAGGCTTACACCAGTGGCTAAAGGTGTGAACTTTAGGGAGGGGTTTATCTGGAGCTCATATGTCGCGTGCCCGAACTCGTGTATTGTGCTGAGCAGGCTCCTCTTGAAGTCGAACCCCTCGTATCTTGTTGTAATCCTTACATCGCCTAATCCTATTCCGATCGTGAACGGGTGTGCTGAAACGTCTAGCCTAGCTTTATCGCCTAGAGGGTAGCCCAGGAGCCTGAGGACCTCACCGTTAACGCTCTCCATCCAACTCCTCTCATATTTCACGTCCTCAAGAGGGTGTTTTTGAGGGAACCTCCCCTCGGAGACAACTTTCTCAAGGATGACCCTGAGGTCTCGTGCTAGTGGCTCGAGTACGTTGTCGACGTCCCTGGTTGTCAACCCCTCCTCGTATAAGTCGAGGAGGGCGTCGTAGGGGTGCTCCTTCCATCCCAGGCAGTCGGCCTTCTCCCTGGTCAACTCAACTATCTTCTCGAGGTACGGCTTGAACTTCGAGAAGTCGTCTGACTCCTTCGCCACCCTCCACGCGTACATAGCTTCTTGGGTTGTCTTCGTGAGCTCGGCTAGCAACCTGGGTGGTATAGCCTTCATAATCCTTATCTCCCTTGCTAGAACCCTGACCACACCCCTCTCGTAGTCGTTCAATGCCTCGACCCCGCTGGCCTTCTCAACGAGCTCCACGAACTCCGGCTTCAAGATAAGCTTCTGTGCTAGAAGATTTAACTCGGCTCTTGCAACAGCCCTCTCCTCCAAGCCCTCCCTGGGCATGTAGGTTTCACTGTCCCAGCTCAGGAGTGATTGAGCATGCCCTATAGCCCATATCTCACGGTATTTCTCGAGGATCTCCTTAATCAGCTGGTTCTCGAACACCATTTCCCACCAAGAGGGTGTGATATGGAGCTGGAGTAAATTAAAATTGCCTTAGAGCATAGAATAATATTAGGTTGCATCCGAGTTGCCTCCTCTCGTGATTTTGGCTGGTGGTCTGGGCACAAGGCTTAGACCTCTGACAGAGATAATCCCTAAGCCCATGATACCCCTCGGTGGCAAACCCCTACTAGAGCATCTGGCAACCTGGTTTAGAGGGTTGGGTTTCAACAAGATCTATGTTGCAGCCAACTACAAGGGTGTTGTTATAAGAGACTATGTTGCGGGGAAGAGTCTCGGACTCCAGGTTAGAATACTTGATTCGAAGGATACTATAGACGGTGTGAGGTTGCTGGCGGGCGAACTCGAGGGCGAAGTTGTCGTTTCCATGGGTGACATTATTACAAATATAGATGTAGCCCATCAGTACAATGAGCACAGGAAGAGAGGGGCTGACGCCACTATATCGCTTGTAAGCGTTGACAACCCGCTCCAATTCGGGCTTGTAATGGTCGACGAGTCCGGTAAGATACTTTTGTTCACAGAGAAGCCTATTAGTCTCGAAGTATACCTCCTAAGCCTTGCGTTCCACAAAACGAAAGGAGCTAGCACCTACAGCAACCTAGTTAACGCAGGCGTGTATGTCATCGGCGAAAGAGCCCTGGAATTAATAACCTCGAACCCATCCCTCCTGGACTTCGGCAGACACTTGTTCCCAATGATGGTGGAGGAAGGTTACATGGTGCACGGGTATGTTGCTTCCCACGGAATTTACTGGGAGGATGTTGGAACCCTCGAGAGGTATAGGAAGGTGATGTGGGATCTACTCAGCGGTTATATCCCGGGCTACAGGGTTGAGGGTTTAACTCTGTCCAGCGGTGTCCACGTTCATAAGGAGGCAGAGGTGAAAGGCCTCCTACTACCTCCTGTGTACGTCGGGAAAGGGGCCGTCGTGGAGGAAGGGGCTGTGGTAGGCCCCTACGCTAGCTTGGAGGGAGATGTGGTAGTTAAGCATGGGGCGAAGGTTGAGTACTCGATCGTGTGGTGGGGTAGTTTTATAGGGGAAAACTCGTATGTTAGAGAGTCAATAGTGTTAAACAACACAAGGATCCAGGGCGTGAAAGTAGTGGGCTCAGTGGTGGGAGCAGGCAATGTATTGGAGGAGGACGCGTACTCGATTACAATCCCCAATAAGGTGGTTTAAATGCCTTCCCTATTCGACGGTAGAATCGTGGGGATCCCAAACAAGGATTTCACACCTGACATCGCCGCTAGGCTAGGCGAGCAGTTCGGCTCCTACCTCGGGAGAAAGTCCGTGGTGGTCAGCGGCAGAGACTACAACCCGTCTTCGAGGATGTTGAAGAGGGCTTTCACATCGGGGTTGATGAGTGTCGGGGTCGAGGTCCTCGACTTCCACGAGTCTCTGAACGGCGAGATATCTTTCAGCATTAAGAGGTTTGGGGCTAAAGGAGGCTTCTTGTTTACCACATCCCACTCGGTCAAGGATTCAGTCCTCCTCAGGTTGTTTAAATCGCCTGGCTTCGAGCTAACTGGGTCCAAGCTCGGCTTAGAGAACATAGAGGTGGGGAGAGTTGGGCTCGGGGATATAGGTTGGGTGATGTACTCCGAGTATATCCACAAACTATACGTATCCGCTGTCTTGAGCTTTGTGAAAGTCGACGAGATTATTCCCAGGGGCTTCAAACTAGTAGTCCACACGGCATACTCGCCTGCAGACATGCTCGTGCCGGATATCCTTAAAGCNCTTGAAGCAGACTACGTTCTCCTACAGAATGTGAAGGCAAAGGCATATGAATCCGCGTACCCGTTTACCCGTGAGCTTGAAANAGTCTGCAGGATAATAAAAGCGACGGATGCAGAGTTGGGTGTGGTCGTAAACAACGACGCTTCCTCCATGGTGGTGATAGACGGGGAGGGTAGGGTTCTCTTACCTGAGGAGGTTATGTTCCTTATAGCTTTGAACGCCCCCAGGGGCTCCCTCATACTAGCCGACAGCCGGGTGCCGGGAGTTTTCAAGAGATCGCTTGCTGAGAGGGATATTAAAGTCGTAGAGTTGGAGAGCGAGGAAAAGCTGATTGAGATGTCGTATAAGATGAGGCCTTACCTTGTCTACAGGTTCAACGGCTCATTCGAGGTGCCTTTATTCAGCCTCGGGTACGACGCCGTTATAACCCTCGTAAAACTACTCGAGTCTGTTGCGATGGCCAAAGTAAACGTCTCAGAAGTCGTGGGTAAATATCGTGAGAAAGCCTATGAGGAAGTAAAGAGAGTCAGCACCGAAAAAGTGCCTAGCGAGACCAACCTTGCTCTCCCAACGCTCTTCGGCTACTACAAAAGGACGCCCGAAGGCTCAAAGTATATAGTCTACAAACCAGAAGCAGGCGAATTCTCCTTACTATCTCCAAGATTTTGAATTAAGCAATAGGCTTAAACCATGGGCTAGAAAATAGGGGCTTTGTCGGACTAGATTTTTGCTCAGGTGAGGCCTCCTATACATCATAACAAATTATTTGAGCGGGGATAGGCTGGAACCCAGAATGTTCACTGTGCAACCTTAGGGTTTTGGGGTTAGGGTAATTTGAGTGGCGACACGTAAACCAGGCTCTGAGATCAATGAGTGAATATTGCGTAGTGCAACTTCTACCGTGGGCGGGCAACACAAGGGGGTTTAATCCATCTCGAAATCCCGGAGTGACATTTGAATTACTTGGTGATCGCACTGCGTGCCCTTTAATCTCATAGAGAGACCCGNTTACAATCCCCACCACCGGTGAAAACACGATAATTGTAGTTTCTCAAGGGATGCCCGGGCGATTAGTAGAATATAAACCAGGTTGTTGAAATATCAATAACTTGGTTTTCGGAGGAGTATGCGGGATGCTTATAATAAGGGGGTTGAGTGCAAGGTATAGCACTGGGTCGGGGAAGGCAGTTATAGAGGGGGCTAGCCTCGATGTCAGAGACGGNGAAGTAGCCCTTCTGACCGGTGCCTCAGGCTCGGGGAAGACGACGATGATTTTGGCCTTAACCGGCGTGTTGAAGTTCCTGATGAACGGTGTAGTCTCAGGCGTGGTCGAGCTCGACGGTTTAAACCCTCTAAGCCTGGAAGGGTTTAGCAAGCTCCCCGCCGAGGTAGGCGTCGTACTCCAAGATCCTGATAAGCAGATCGCGATGCCAACCCCCATCGGCGAGCTGGTGTTTACCCTGGAGAACCTCGGCTACAGCACGAGAGAAGCTGTTGAGAGGAGTATTAAAGTCCTAGGGCGCTTTGGGCTAGCCGGCAAGGCCTCCCAGCATGTTGAAGACCTCTCCCTGGGGGAGAAGAGGAAGCTTACTATAGCCTCGGCGATCGTTCACGAGCCTGGCCTAGTGATCCTCGATGAGCCGACTGCTTCACTTGACCCCTGGTCGACTAGAACTGTCGTAGAATTAGTCTCTTCTATGAAGAAGAGTGGTTCAACGATACTGGTAGTCGAGCACAAGCCCTTCTACTTTAAGAGCGTAGCAGACAAGGTCTTCACGCTTGAAAACGGGAGGGTTGGAAGAGCCGACTCAAATAGGGATGCGGGCTATCCCAGAGTCGGCGAGAGAAGGCGGAGGAGTGCGGGAGTTACAGTTCTAAGGGTTGAGGATTTGGTTGCTGGCTACGGGGAACCAATTTTAACAGTCGACGAACTACACGTGGGTGGAGGCGAGGTTGTAGCTGTTGTAGGACCGAATGGTTCAGGTAAAACCACGCTGCTAAAGACTATAGCGGGCTTCATAAAGCCCGTGGTGCAGGGGAGGGTTGAGAAGGCAAGCTGCTTTTACCTGCCCCAACACCCTGACTTCACGTTCATATCAACCACCGTGGAGAAGGAGCTTAGAGATGCGGCTAGGAGCGTGGGGTTCAGCGAGCTCGCCAGCCTGTTCCCATGGTTTGAGCAGGCTAGGAGGGCGAACCCGTTTACCCTAAGCCACGGGCAGAGGAGGTGGCTAGCCAACCTGATAGCATACGGGTACTCCAGGAAGCTTATTTTAATGGATGAGCCCAGCACAGGCCTCGACGACAACATGCTCAGGGAGCTCGAGAGGATTGTGGATGCACTAGCTTCCAGGGGCGCTGGGATACTGGTTTCAACACACGACCCCAGGTTGCTGATGAACCTTGCCGACAGGGCTTACTCAGTGGAGGGCGGCAGGCTAGTGGAGAGAGACCCCGTTGACCTCGCGATAGAGATGTACAGGGTTGCGGGTGTGAGGTTTGAGTAAGCTCTCCGTGTCCGCTGCCTTCATCATCACACTGACACTTACTTCACTGGCCTTCATACTCGACGACCTGCTTGCTCTCGCCCTCCTCTCCACGCTACCGCTCGCCCTCACAGTCAAGAACATCAAGAAGGTTAAATGGGTGTACCTCCTCCTTCTAATCTCCCTTATAGGTGTTTTAGTGAACGCGTTGATGTTCTCTAATAAAGGGGAGACTATATTCCTGGTCTTCGGGCTACCGGTAAGGTGGGGCGCTGTAATTGCCTTCGCCAAGGTTTCCCTTAAACTCCTGCTGATAGCGGGCGCCGGCTCCTGGTTTATATTAAGCTACACTCCACTCGAGGTCGCTAGAGGGCTTGAGAGAGAGCTAGGGCTCCCTAAAGGGGTTAGTTTTTCAGTAGCCTACGCTTTCAGGGTGATGCCCCTGCTGGCGAGGGATTTCAAGGAGATCCAGGACATGAGGGTTCAGAGAGGTAGGAGGAGGATACCCTTAACCCCAATGGATCTGGCGAGCATGCTTACACCTCTCCTTAGGGTGGGGTATGAGAGGGCTTTCTGGACCGGGGTGGCGGTTGAGCTGAGGGGTTTCAGGCTGAGGAGAGTTAAACACAAGTTCAAGCTCTTCTACAGAAATGGCGACCTCCAGGAGTTCCTCTACGCGGGCGCCCGGTAGTCTTTCACCGTGTTTTGGGCTCCACCTCGCGGACACATGGTAGGGTTAAGCTACTTTAGATTACCGGTTGAACTCTCCCGGAGCCCCTGACATCCTATTATAATGTAGTAATTGTAAGTTTAATAACCTTGTTTAGATAGAAGTAACACGGGTGGAATCCATGATTATTGAAGCAGTATCCGCGGTAATAATCGTGGTGACAGCACTCCTGTTATACCTCGGGGCTAAGAGGGTTAGGTACACGAGTGTAGACTACACGGTGATAGGCCTAGTTGGCGTGGTCTTCGGGGTAGTGTTCGTGCCGTGGTGGACAGTCTATTATGTTGTCAAAGCCATCGCGGGCCCCGTGGGGGCTAGGCTTGTCACATATGGTCTATGGTTCATGGCCGCTCCAATGGCTGCCGTGCTCGTGAGGAAGCCTATGTCCGCACTCCTAGGCGAGACTGTCGCAGGGCTCATAGAGAGCCTGATACCCACAGCAGGGGGGTTCACCAACCTGATCTACGGCTTCGCGCAGGGGCTGGCCAGCGAGTTAGCCTACGCTTTAGGGCTCTACAGGAGTTACGGTTCAGTTGTCACAGCCCTCGCGGGCGGGCTAGCCGCCTTCCCTGCTGTGGCCCTGGACGCAGTCTTGTTCGGCGATATATACCCGTGGGACTTCATGGCCTGGATTATACTAGGGGCGTTCGTGAGCGGGCTAGTCTACGGTTTAGTGGCTTACTTCGTGGGCAGGGTTGTGAGGCCCTAAAACCGTTTTTAACCATTTAACCCATTCCACCCCTAAGGGGCCTAGTATTTGGTTAAGTGTAGCTTCTGCGGTAAGCCCGCCGTATACGTGAACCGAGTGAACAACACTGCTTACTGTAGAACCCACTTCATCGAGTACTTCGAGAGGAAGGTTAAAAAGACTATAAGGAAGTACAGGATGCTGGGGAAAAACGAGCACATAGTTGTAGCTGTGAGCGGTGGGAAAGACTCTCTATCCCTGCTCTACTTCTTGTGGAAGCTTTCGAGGAGGAACCCCGGGTGGAGGGTCTCAGCCCTTCTGATAGATGAGGGGATTAAAGGCTACAGGGAGTACACTATAAAGAACTTCCTGAGAGTGAACGAGAGGTTCGGCGTACCCTACAGGATAGCCTCCTTCAAAGAATACATAGGTATGACGCTCGATGAGATCGTGGAGGAGGGGAGGAGTAGGGGCCTGCCCTACCTCCCATGCGCGTACTGCGGCGTCTTCAGGCGCTACCTCCTGAACAAGGTTGCCCGGGAGATGGGTGGGACAGTCCTAGCTACAGCGCACAACATGGATGACATGGTTCAGACATATCTGATGAATCTGGCTAAGGACACGCTGGAGAGGCTGGCCCGCCTAGCCCCTGTCACCGGGGTCGCGAGCCACGAGAAGTTTGTTAAGAGGATTAAGCCCTTCATCGAGGTTTCGGAGAAGGAGACGACCATCTACGCCCTCCTCAACGGCTTGATCCAGCCTGAATATTACAAGTGCCCTTACGCGGAGTTCAACATTAGGTTCAAGATAAGGAGGATGATCAACGAGCTCGAGGAGGCCCAGCCTGGGACTAAGAACAGCCTGCTGAACAGCATGCTTGAGACCGTCAGGCTCCTAGCAGGCTCGAGGAAGGTTGAAGAGGAGATCAAGACGTGCAGGATATGCGGCGAGCCCTCCTCCCACGACGTTTGCAGGGCATGCCAGTTCAGGATTGAGCTCGGCCTACTCGAGAAGCCTGTCTTCAGGCTGGAGTGAAGACTGGAATGAAGCCGATGTACATGATCGCAACGAGGGCTGGAAGCGATAGGAGCGCTGTAGAGCACGCCGTGTCAAGGTATTACAGGGATTGGGGGATCAGCGTTGCCTCTCTAGGCGGGTCGAGGTCTAGCGCTGATTTGACGAAGGGCTTGAACTCGTTTACGACCAGGGCGTTGTACGTGATTTACCTCGCCAACCGTGTGGACGCTGATAAAACAATCATACCCAGCACCACCTCCCCCAACACGGTTGTCCACGTGGTTGGGAAAGCTAAGATCAGGAATATGAGGCTCGAGGAGATACGCCGTGAGATCGAGAGGGCGAGGGCCTCATTGAGGATGAGGCTCTACTACGAGGGGGGCTTGTACAAGTTTAAACCCTCCAGCAGTTCTGCGAGGCCTCTCGTAGAGGATCCAGAGGTATACCACGATATCCTGGCGTTCAGAGTCCCTTGGTTCATGTCGGGTCTCGTAGGGTTGAAAGAAGGGTGGTACATCACTCTAAGGGATATTGGGGGCAGGCATATCATATACAGCGAGGGGCGCCCAGCTGGGTTCCTAAGGATAAGGGACGACCTGGGGTTTGACAAATACACTGGTCTGCAACCGCGAGAAATCGACCTAGAGGAGATGGCGAGGATTAACCGAGACTACATTCTATGGCTTGTCGACGAGACCGCGGCTTGGATTAGGGATCTAGGCTCCTTCGACACCGTCCTAGTGCCCTGGAGCGGGGGTAAGGATAGTACTTTCATACTTCAACTTGCTGTGAGGGAATTCGGGAAGAGTAGAGTAGTCCCAGTTTTCGTGGATATAGACGTCGACTTCCCCCAGAACAAAGTGTTTGTGGGAGAGGTGTCCGAGAAGCTGGGTGTTGGAGTCGTCGTTAAGAGGCTTGAGCTCAAGCCACACCTACCATTAAAAGGTTTCCCAACCCACGAGGACCGCTGGTGTTCTAGGCTTAAAGTCTCGGCAATAGAGGAGGCTTACCGGGAGGTCTGCCCGGGGGACGCCAAGTGCCTGGTACTAGTGGGGGACAGGGACGTGGAGTCCGAGTCGAGGAGCCAGAAACCACCTGTATTCTCGAGAGGCAACCTGACTTTCGCCTACCCCTTGAAGCAGTGGAGTACACTCCTCCTCCAGTTAGCGTCGATCACCCTAGGCGTAAGTTTAAACCCCCTCTACGAGCTCGGCTTCTACAGGATTGGATGCTACATATGCCCCTCTCTCAGAGGGTGGGAGGTTGAGATAATAAAAAATAGCCCTGCTTTAAACAGTCTTCGAGAAGACTCATTGTTCAAGAGCTTCCTGGAGAAGAGGACTACTTCGAGCTCTTAAGCTCGTTGATCCTGTCTTCAACCTGCTTTAACAGGTTCTGGAGGTAGCTTCTCAGGTTCTCCAAGTACTGTAGCTCAGCTTCCTTTGTAAGGGATGCTGTCGGTGTGAGAGGTGCTACCGGGGGCTGTATACCCGCACCCCACCAGAGAATCCAACCAGGCCTCTCCCAAGGTGGTAGGTAGCTCCAGGGGCCGTGTCCAGGCCATGGACTCCAATAGGGATGCCTCCACCAACCCATATTCCTCACCAGGTTTTGAAATATATTTCATAAGTATTTAAAAGTTTCGGTTCCAGGGCAAGTCGATCTAGGGGAGGGCTAAGGGAGAGGCCTCTCAGATATTTTAAAAGGCTTCCTGTAGACTATAGCCTCAGCTAGTTTTCTCCTAGCCGAGTCGAGGAGCCTCCAGTAGGTGGCCTCCGAGACTCCCATCCTACTCGAAGCCTCCTTCACATCCAGATCCTCCAGGTAAGCTAAGCGCATGGCCTCTACCTCGTCCTCGTAGATTACAACAGGCTCGCCTTGGAAACCAGGGATCTCGGATTGGAACGGGAGGTATATAACGCCGCTGTGGCGGGTCTCCAGTATTCTCGGTACAGGGGGTCTACCCGGCTTACAACACCCCCTGCGACGCCTCCTACCCATCCCCGGCAAAGAAACACCCATCACTTATCCACAGGATCGCTATGAATCTCCGTGTTTATATTGGTTTGCGGGATCTTAATTGAAAATGGTTAGAGAGTTGCTTTCAATGCTTCCCGGAACAACCCGAGGCCTATCTTAGCCTCCTCCTCGCTTATCGTCAACGGGGGTATCAGCCTTACAGAACTCTTACCGCAGCCGAGGATTACGAGGCCCCTCTTCAACGCCTCGCTTATAACCCTATTCCTCGCCTCTACGTCGGGCTTCTTCGTCTTTTTATCCGAGACGAACTCTACACCCCACGCGAGGCCGAGGCCCCTGACATCCCCTACTTTACTGAACTCCTCTTTAACCCTCCCCAGCTCGTCTCTGAATAAGCCCTCGAGCTCTCTTACGTGTGGCAGGAGGCTTTTAACTATCTCGAGAACCTTTATGCTTACGACGGAGGCTAACGCGTTGCCTCCAAAAGTGTTGCTGTGCATCCCAGCCTCCTTGAAGTCTAGTTCAGCCCTGAAGACCGTTGCCCCGATGGGTATTAGACCCCCGCTCAAGGCTTTAGCCGTCGTTAATATATCCGGTGCCACCCCGAAGTGCTCTATACCCCACATCCTACCCGTCCTCCCGAGGCCCATTTGCACCTCATCATCCACGAGTAAGATGCCATGCCTCCTCGCCAGCTTCTCCAACTCGCGGAAGAATCCTCTTGGAGGCACGACATAGCCTCCCTCCCCTTGGATTGGCTCGAAGAATATTCCAGCGAAATCCTCCGGGGGCGCCAGCTTGTCGAATATGTACTCCTCGATGAACTCTAAGACTCTCTGGACAAGCTCGTCTGGATGCTCGTACCCATCTATGTTCCAGGGGTTCCTGTAGGGGTTAGGGTAGGGGGCGTAGAATACCCCCGGCATCCAGGGGAACTGCCTCTTCTTCTGGACGCTCTTACTAGCCGTCAACGCTAGTGTCCCATGCGTCCTGCCGTGGAAGCCCCCTATGAAGCTGATGAAGAGGGGTCTCCCCGTGGATATCTTCGCGATCTTCAAAGCCGCCTCATTAGCCTCGGTCCCGCTGTTCCCAAAGAAGACCTTCTTGGGGAAATCGCCCGGGGTCTCCTCGACCAGCTTCATGGCGAGGTGTACCTGGTAGGGGTTGTAGAAGTCTGTCCCAGCAGCATGCCCCAGCCTCCCTAGTTGCTCCACAACAGCTTTGATAACCTCCGGGTGGCTCGGGTAGCCCAGGTTGTTAACGCTTATACTACTCGAGAAGTCCAGGTATCTATTGTTGTCCACGTCGAATAACCAGACCCCTTCACCCCTCTCCACGACGAGAGGGAGGTTCTCGGGGTCGTGTGTTGTTGTAGCCAGATACCTCCGGTGTAGTTCAATCCACTCCCTCGCCCTGCTCACGGCTTATCACCCAAATGTCAATGTATAATTTATACGGTTACAGTTTATATATGAATGTTTTGCCTTAAACGTACGGTTAAGGAAGGGAAGTATATTTTACATTAAAGTTTATATTTTTCTCACATGGGGGAAGCCGAGAACGTCAACTAGCTCTCTCACAACGGTTAAAGCCGCGACGACGAGGGCTTCCCTGAAAGCCCTCGCCTCACCCCTCTGCTCGCCCACCACCCTGTGAGACTCGTAGAACTTGTTCACAGTGTTGCTGAGGGCCAGGGCGTACTCCAACACTCTGTTGGGCTTGAGATCCCTGTAGGATGAGACTAAAACCCTCTCGTAGTCTGCCAGCAGGTCAATCAACTCCTCTTCCACTTCACTCGGCACGTAGCCATCCCAGCTGAGCCCGAGGGCTTCAGCCCTTATCTCTCTGAGGTTTTCAAGGGGCTCAACCCCCTTCAGCTTTCTCAGAATGCTCTGGAGCCTAACATAGGAGTAGAGGATTGTTGAACCATACAAAGCCTCCTCTAGCCTGCCAGGGTCGAATGTCAAGACCTTGAATGGCTCCACGGACAGGAGTAGGGCTCTAGCGTTTGCTACCGCTAGATCCTCAAGCACTCTATCCGCCTCCTCGCTTGATAGTGCTTCAGCACCCTTCACCCTCCCCGTCTCATAGTATATCTTTGAGACAACCGTGTAGTAGTCCTTGACAAGCTCGTCTAAAGTGTAGTACAGCCCTCTCCTACCGCTCATCCTGAGGCCCTTGAGTCTAACCAGCTCGTAGACGAAGTGGAACAGGTTCTCGGCCTCCCTCTCGTAGCCCAGGAGGTAGAGCACTGCTTTCACCTGTTTCTGCTCCCTCGCCTGCTCGCTGGCTATCACATTGTATACTACTTCAGCACCCGTCTTCCTGAACTTGTATATAGTGTATGCTATATCCCTCGTGACGTAAAGGGTAGTCCCGTCGCTCCTCTCGATGATGAACTTCCCCGGCTTGTCCGGGTGGAATAGATCCCTGACGAAGGTGCTGTGCTCAGCGGCGGCGTCCAGATCCACTAGTAGAGCCCCCTCCTCCCTCCTGGCGAAGGGCTTGGACTCGAGCTCTCTCACAGCCTCGTGCGCTCCGGCTAGGATCTCCCTCGAGCTCTCCCAGTCGAACTCGTCGAACGAGATATTGAGCTTTGCGAGCGTCTCCCTGAACCCGTCTATAACGGACTTCGAGACCTCGTGGAAGAGGGCCAGAACCGCTGGATCCTCCTCTTCACACTTCTTCATCAACCCCCTTATCTCGGCTAGAGCTTTCTCGGGGTCAACTATACTCGAGGATATTGCGGTGGAGGCCTCCGGGGCCTGGATCGCCAGCCTCCGGATAAGCTTCTGGGTTTTAGCGTACTCCCCCGCTAGCTTGAGGTAGGACTCGGCTTTAGCCTTCATCGACTTATAGCTCTCACTGCTGGATAANGCTTGCTCGAAACCCTCTAGGGCGTTCTCCACTTCTCTGACAAGCTTGACGGTATCCTTGTTGAAGGCCTTCTTCCCCAGTATCCCTTGAAGACTGTGGACAACGCTCTCTGGGAGGATGCTTCTTACAGCTTGGTCGGAGAGTAGGGTTGAGAGGGAGCCCCAGAACTCGGCCTCCGCCGACTTCAACTTCCTTAAGAGGCCCCTCTCCTCTATAACCAGGTTTGTCAGAGCGTAGACTATACCGTACCAGTGGTCGGGCTTGAAATCGCTGGGAGGCTTCAAGCCCTTTTCCCTGAGTATTGACGCCCCGTAGACTAGGAATGCGACCTGCCTCCCCATGTCGTTCACGTAGTATCTCCTGTTTACATTGAAGCCCAGCTTCGAGAGGATCCTGGCGAACGTGTCCCCTAAAACACTGTTCCTCCCGCTACCCACGTGGAGCGGGTGGACTGGGTTCGCGCTGGTGTGCTCTACAACCACTATCCTTCCGCCGCCAATACTCTTAATCCTCCCCTCCACCTCCCCTGTTAAGATCGCTTCGATCACCCGCCTCGAGAACCTGGTGCACCCGCCTCGAGAACCTGGTGAAATCAATGTGGAAGTTCAGGTAGCCGTTGGCGAACTCGACACCCGAGATAAAGCACTCGTCTCTGAAACTACTTGAGTTCAAGTACTCCACGATCCTCCCTGCTAAGGCAGGCCAGTCCCCCTGCTTCACGCCCGCTGTCTTGAACGCATAGTGCAAGGCTATGGAGTAGTCCCCCATGCTCTTTGAGGGCGGCTTGGAAACCTTCAGCCTGCCGGACTCGAAAGCCTCCTCTAAGAGCTTCCTTTCGACGCCGAGGGTTTTAGACAGGGCTTCAACCACAGCCCTGCTCAGGCAGCTCGCTATGAAACCCTGCTGGATGCTCATCTAGAATGCCCTTCGAGAGATAGACCTGGTGTAGTATAGATATTAAGCGGTTAAAACAATTACGGGGGATCAAGCAGAGTAGACTAGCTGGGAGAACCTCGTCTTAAACCTCGCCCACCACTCCGCGATGGAGTTGAACTCGTCGGCGCTGACCCTCTCGCTCCACGTCTTGTTACCGTACTCGCCCGCCGCTCTCGCCATGTAATCAAACACCTTCCTGCTCTCCCACAGCGTCGGCTCAGCCCCGCGTGACTGGTATTCAGCTAAATCCCTGTACACCTTCTTGTAGAACGCCGTGACATCTTTAAGCCCGTAGAAGTCCTCGTATAGGGAGGGGAGGAGCTTCTCGGCCCAACCCCTGTGGAACCTGCATACACCAGTGTCATCTATCATAAGCTCTGTGACAGCCCTCTCATAGCTCTTGGCAGCGTACTCCTCGGGCTCCAGGAACACGCCTGAGTAGAGCGTCCAGTATCTCCCTAGAACCGGTAGCGGGGCAACCATGCCAGGCGTCCAGTAGTAGTTGGGGGTTATATGGCCCTCCTCGCCGAACGAAGCGTAGACAGGTAGGTCTATGAACCTAACACCCTTCTCCTCAACCCTCTCCTTGTAAAGGATGTCCATCGCCTTGGCAGCTGACCTCAACCCCTTCTCCCCTATGAGCCTAAGCAACGGGTTCGAGCCCCACGCCATAGACTCAATTATCTTCTCGGCTAGATCCGCGTTGACCCTACTGTACTCGACTGAATACGTTGACGGGTTGAAGTACGGCTTGGTGTGGAGGGAGACTTCCTCAGGTTTCAGTAGCCCCTTCTCCAGTGCGTCGAACACGAAGGCCACTACATTCCCAAGCTCGATCGCGTCGAAGCCCAGGGCATCGGACAGCTCCACCAGCCTCTCAGCCTCATGGAGGTCGAAAACGCCTATCATTGGGCCGAGGCCGTTGTAGGGCTCGTAGTCGGTCTTAAACCTGCCCTTCCTAACCTTCTTGCACGCGATCGGGCAGGGCTCCCCGCAGGTCTTCCAGCTCTTGGTTTCAATAGCCTCCTTGTTGAAGGGCTCCCAGTAGTGCTTCATCAGGATGTTGAAGAGCCTCTCCCTGACGTCCTGGGGGAGGTATATCATGTTCCAGTTGAACATGGGCGTCTGAGTCCGCAGGTGAGGGTAGTTCGACCCGAATGTCCCGCCTGTATTCAGCTTTATGTCATACCTGTACTTCGTGCCCGACTCTATAACGATGTTTATGTAGGGCTTCCCCANCTTCTTCAGCGAGTACTCGTTCACATACTTCAAGTCAACCAGCTCCCTGGGAGCCTCAGTAGACCTGTCAAACCTCCCGGTGTAGGCTATGCCCGCGACGCCGTGAGCCCTGTACAACACGCTGCCAGGCCCCCCTCTAGCCGCTAAATCCTCGCTGCCGAAATCGATCTCACCGTTGAACAACGTGGCGGAGAATAAGGCGCCTATACTCGTGTACTTCGCGGCTGGGCCAACGACAACGGCCCTGCCCCCGCCGGCCTTGAAGAACTCTGGGTTCTCGTCCACTATGAACTTCGTTAGAGCGTAGGTGCCCTTCAACCCTTTATAGCCTCTCCAAACCTCCTCCAACCTCCTCTCGTCGACCTCCTTGAAGGATACATCCACGTTCCCCGACTCATCGCCCCTCACGTAGAGTATTAGAGGACTGCTGGAGAGCCCTTCAACCACGATGGCATGGATCTTCACGGCGAGCTGGTACGCGGCCCCTCCCATCGTTGCGACGTGGAGGCCCCGGGTAAGGGGGCTCTTGAAGACTGCTATAAGCCTGTGCGTCCCGTAGAGCTTGCTGCCCGCGAGTATTCCGGCCCCCAGGATGAGGGCGTTGTCCGGGTGGTAGACCGGCTTCCTCCAGGTCTCGTAGACCTCCCTGTGGAGCTTTACCCCGAGGCTAACCGGTCCTCTCACCTCGCTTAGCTCGAACTCTTTGATGCTCGTGGACTTGCTCCCGGTGTTAACGAAGAGCACTCTATATTCCAAGGCCGACCCCCTTCACTATTGCCCACGTTGTTTTAAATTCTTTGATTAAGAATTATTAAGTTTATTCTTTTTCCCCGGCCATCGTTTTTAATCATGTGTTAAAAAGGAAAAAATCCGGAGCAACGCCCGGTGATTTAATACTTAAAAATTCTGGAAGCAGATATTAGAAAAGCCATTTGGTGTGGTGATCGCGGTAGAGCCTATGGAGATCTTGTGGCTGATCATAGCGGGCCTAGGGGCCTTCCTGGTGGCCTGGATAGACGGGGCTAACAATGCAGCCAACAGTATTGGAGCCCCAATAGGCTCAGGCGCCTTAAAGCTGAGGCAGGCGCTTGTCTTCGCATCGATCTTCGAGTTCCTAGGCGGCGTCGTCTACGGCAGGTTTGTCTCCATCACGTTGCTGAGGGGTATAGTGGACGTCAGCGCTGTGAAGCCTGGGGGCTTGATCGTTGGGATGAGCGTAGCCCTGGTTGTAACAGGGGTTCTGGTAACGTTGATCACCAGGATGAGGATACCAATGAGTATAAGCCAGTCGATCGTCGGGGGGCTACTCGGCTTCGGGCTCGCGGTGGGGGGTTTAAACGCGATTCTATGGAGGGAGGTGTCTTTCATAATTTTAGCCTGGGCGGTAGTCCCGTTCCTAGGCATTGCAGTCGGCTTCCTCGAGTACAAGCTGTTCAAATGCCTTGGGAGGTATATGAGGGGGCGGAGAACCCTCCTCGCCGGGGGCTCACTGTTCTTCATAACTGTTTTCACAGCGATATTCCTCTACCTCGCTGAGGAGAATAACCCGGTCGCAACAGCATACGCTCTCCTGGCCGGGTTGACTGGCGGTGTCATTGCTACAGCGCTCTACTACGTTTATGTATCGAGGAGGATGCCTGAGGACGAGGTGGCAGCCAGGGAGTTCGTTTACAAGACGCTACTCATATCCAGCTCAGCTACAATGGCGTTCAGCCATGGAGCCCACGACGTCTCCAACCCTAGCGGGCCTTTGACAGGGGTTCTCCTAACCATACTCAACGGGGAGGTGCCCGCTGGGAGGGTTGAAATCCCATACCCTATCAACGTTTTCTCGGCGCTGGGTATAGCGACTGGTATCCTTACATGGGGCTACAGCGTTGTGGAGACCATCGGCGAGAGGATTACCCCTCTAAGCGTCGAGTCAGCTTTCGTAGCCCAGTTCTCCGCTTCACAGCTAGTCCTAATCGTGACTAGGCTCGGGCTCCCGACATCCACCACGGGGGCTATAATAGGCTCGATCGCGGGCGTCGGCTTGGCGAGAGGGGTGTCCTACGTGAACCTGAGGCTCGTAGCCAAGATAATAGGCTTCTGGTTCCTGGGGGCCGCTGTCACAGCCCTATCCACGTTCCTACTATCCTACGTGATCATCTCTATTTGAAGCCAGGTCGTAGCCAATATATGGAGGTAGTCCACGGCCTCAGCGCAGGCGTCGGTAGCGTCCTCTAGATCCCTGTTGAAGTCGTGTATAAGTATTGCCAGGGTGGAGGGTTTGATGGAGTCGGAGTAGACTATGAGCTTACCCCTGTTCTCGACGTCAACTCTGTCAGCCTCCTCCTCGATCTCCAGTACCTTGGAGATGAGCTCCATCGCCTTAGAGTGCTCCCCAGTGATGACCTTCTCAGTTGCCTCAGCCACGTAGCCCGCGGCCTGGTAGACTAGGTCGACGAGCTTGTTGAAGCCGTCTCTTATCGGCGTGGGCACCTCGAGGTATGGCATTATAGTGAGCTCCCTCGCAGCCTCTTTGACGTTGTCGCCTATCGCGTCCAGCCTCTTAATGAAGTGGAGTATGTCCTCTTTGACGCTGGGCTCCAGCCTCGTGTCATCTATTATCTCCAGTAGCCTGAGCCTCTTCTTGTTGGCCTCGTTCCTAGTCTTCACGACCTCGGCTAGGACTCCCCTGGCCTCACCCACCCTAACCTCGTTTAGGAGCCTAAGGGACTTCCTGAACAAGTCTATGGATTTCACCAGGTGGTTCAAGTACTCTCTCAGCGCTTCAACAGCCTCCTCTGGCAGTATATCGCTCAGTGAAAGAGGCAATCAACCACCGTCTTTGACTATATTTCCCCCGACTTTTATAGTAAAATATTTGATGCTGTATGAGTGGCAAGAGTAGGCTTAGACTTCCGCCTCCAAGCACGGATACATGCTTATCCAAGCTGATAATCGCGAGGAGGAGTATCCGGAGGTTCCAGGATAAACCCCTCACCCTCAACCCACTCTCGCAAATACTCTGGGCCGCCTACGGTTTTACAACAGGGAGGAGGAGGGCTGTGCCTTCAGCAGGCGCCCTCTATCCCCTGGACGTTTATGTTGCGGTGAGGCGGGGCGGGGTTGAAGGCGTTGAAGCAGGCTTGTACTACTACAACCCAGACTACCACGAGCTGGAGTTGACTGCTACAGGGGATTTCTCTGAAAAGCTGTACAACGCGTGCCTGAGACAGGGGTCTGTCCGTAGCGCCCCCGTCAACATTATCCTGGTTGGGGTCCCGGAGAGGATTACAGTGTGGTATGGGGAGAGGGGCCTCCAGTACATGATCCTGGAGGCCGGTCACGCCGGCCAAAACATATACCTCGCGGCGACAGAGCTCGGATTAGGTACAGTCGCGATAGGCGCCTTCGACGACGGGGCTATCAAGGAGATACTGGGGTTACGAGGCGATGCCACGCCCCTCTACGTATTCCCAGTAGGCTACCCTGGCTGACCCCGCTCACAACTTACCTGACTTAAGCGAGACAATTTTATCCACGGGTGCAACCGTCAGCGTCGCGAGCCTCCTCCTATGGTAGAGCTTCACGCACCTCACGTAGACAACGTAGTCGGGGTGAGTTAGGGAGACCTTCCGGTTGACCTTCTCGGCTATCACTCTCACAGCGTCGCTGCTATGCGCGGGTAGCCTAGTCTCCCTCCAGTAGAGCCTGCCGTGTAGTGTAACCCTGTAGGTTTTATCAGCGGGTATCCTCTCCTCAGCCAGCCTGCCAGCCTCCTCNGCCACTACCTCCACGAAGGGGTCTAGGACTCTATCNACAGGCACCACCCTGTATATAAGCGGGGTTAAGCTGGNTGACTTAAGCTCCTCCACTGCTTTATACGGGTCTCCCACCTTCAGCAGTATGATGGACGGGCCTGCGTCGACGACCACTGCCTCACCCAGCAACCTCCTCAACTCGCTTAGGACAGCCCTGTAGTTCTCCCCGCCGTGCTCGTGCGTGACAATCAGGTTGAAAGACATAGCCAGCTCCTTCGACAGCCTCATGCCCTAATATGGGAAAGATTTGATAGACTTATAAACTANTCTTTAATGGGGGTTTGATGCCTGTTTACATAGTGACNGTCAGCGGTGAGATACCGCTTAGATCCCACAGGACTAGGCCGAGGTTCTACAAGAGGCTACTNGCCAACCTAACCGACGCGGTGGAGAGGTCTGGCGGCAGAGTCTTGGGCGCNAGGCTCCTAGAGGCTAANATACTCGTNGAGACAGACGTGGATGCTCTGGAGGCTCTCTCAAAAGTATTCGGAGTCCACAGAGCCGGTGAGGTAGCCGTCCAAGAGTTCAAGAGCCTGAGGGATCTAGCGGAGTGGGCTGGGAGGGAGGCTAGAGGACTCGTCTCCGGGAGGAGGTTCGCTGTCAAGGTTAAGAGGAGCGGTGTACACGACTTCACCTCACTGGACGTGGCCAGGGAGGTCGGCGCTGTCCTGAAACCCTACTCGGCTGGCGTGGACTTGGAGAACCCTGAGGTCACAGTGGAGATTGAGGTCAGGGGTGGTAGAGCCTACTTGTATAAGAGGGTTGTCGAGGGGCCGGGCGGCTTGCCCACAGGGGTTGAGGGGAGGGCGCTCGTGTTGTTCAGCGGGGGCTTCGACTCCCCTGTCGCAGCGTGGCTCACGGCTAAGAGGGGTGTTGAAGTAGACTTCCTCCACTTTATCCTGGGCTCCCCGAGGGCAACCTACCTCGCCTTCAAGGTTGCCAGGGAGCTCTCTCTCAGGTGGCTCTACGGCTACAGGCCGAGGTTCATGGTCGTTGACTTCAGGAGGGTGGTGGGTGAGGTCGCGTCGAAGGTTGAGTGGAGGATGAGGCAGGTTGCTCTCAGGGCGCTCATGTACCAGGCCGCATCGAGGGTTGCGGTGAAAGAGGGCTACGACGCCATAGTTACAGGCGAGAGCCT
>JGI20130J15133_1000123_pt1 | contig 66360 bp, 70 predicted proteins | sample WasSprMetagenome_FD_15133 | JGI IMG/M metagenome (IMG submission 15133) | reverse complement strand
GGTGTGGCAGAACCCAAGCCTACGGGCAAGGGGGAGCCACCCAAAAACGGGGGTTAAAAACCCCGGAAGGGGGTGGATAAGCGCCGGGAAGTTCGGCGCGATGCCACAAACGCGGGAAAAAGGCCCCGGACGCGAAAAAACGGGAATCGCAGGGGAGGTGGTCGAGACTTCCCGGATTCCCGTTGAGTAGCGGAGGGGTCGAAGTCCCCGCCAATTTTTTTATGGACGATAAAGACTAATTCAAATCTGCTTGAGTTAAAATGCGTGCAGTTCTTATGGATGCGTGTGAGGAAGGATCGAGCATCGAACTCTTCATTAGGAGGAATAACAAAGTCGTGAAGGCCGTTGATGATGGGCTACGTCCTTACTTTTATGTGGTCCTGAAAGACGAAGAGAAAGATATGAAAATCCTTTCTAAACTTGAGGCTAAGGAGAATGGGAAAGAGATACGCCCGCTTTCTGTCTCTCTAGAAAGCAAGACTTTACGTGGAAACCCTGTTAAGGTGGCCAAGATTTCGGTGATGCGACAATCGGAAATTGATCCTCTCAGACATTTGGTGAGAGACGTCGTTGGACTACCCATCTACGAGTATGACATTTCTCCTATTCGCCGATATTTTCTTCTCCATGGGCTGTTTCCCTTCTGCGAGATTGAAGTTGAGGGTACAGAGGAGTCAGGGATTCTAAAACTGTCATCTCCACCCAAGGTGGTCGCATCGCCCCGGCCGGAATTCTCCGTTCTTGCTTTTGATATAGAAGTTTACAATCCGGTGGGCACTCCTAGAGTAGAGGTTGACCCAATAATATCAATTAGTATTGCGGATACCCAAGGTTTTGAGAAAGTTCTCACGTGGAAGTCCACGGGGGGACTGGATTTCGTGGAGGAGGTTGAGAGCGAAAGGGAGATGCTTAGGAGATTCGTGCAACTAGTCAAAGAGAGGGACCCTGACGTACTTGTGGGATACAATACGGACCTCTTTGACTTCCCTTACCTGCGAAGGAGAGCTGAGTTACTAGGGGTAAAACTTGCGCTAGGAAGGGACGGTTCCGAACCCTCTGCAAGAAGAAGGAGGTTTGCCTCTGTTACGAGGGTGAAAGGACGAAATCATTGTGATCTTTATGCCATGGTAAACTTCTTAGCCCTCACTGGAGGAATTAGACTAATTCATTACACGCTCAGCGATGTTTACTACTACCTTTTCGGAAAACATAAACCCGATCTCGAGTTTACACAAATATCGAGAGCTTGGGACGAGGGGGGAGAGAAACTCCAAAGTCTGCTGGAATACTCCATGTCTGACGCTCGTGCCACCTTGGAGCTTTCACAGGAACTTCTACCACTTTTTGTGGAGTTTGGTAGGATTGTGGGTCAAAGTCTTTTTGATGTCTCGCGCATGACACCAGGACAAATAGTGGAGTGGCTTCTCATAAAGGAGGCTCACCAAAGGGGGGAGCTAATCCCTCCAAGACCTGTTGCGGAGGAGCAGGAAGAGAGAGAGGAGGAGACATACGCTGGGGCATATGTAATGGAACCAAAAAAAGGTTTACATGAGGATTTAGTCGTTTTTGATTTTAGGTCCCTTTATCCCTCTATTATTATCACTCATGGCATAGACCCTTTCAATTTAAACTGTTCGTGCTGTTCAGAAAAGGAGGCCACAATTGTACCCGAGCTTGGTTACCGATTCTGTGTTAAGAGGAAAGGATTCATTGCTCCTGTCTTGAAAGCGCTCTTGGAGGAGAGGTTAAGGTTAAAGGAGCAGATGAAAAAACTACCGAAAAATTCGAGAGAGTATAAGCTCATCTTTGCTCGTCAAAATGCCATGAAAATAGTCGCAAACAGTTTCTACGGCATGCTTGGGTTTTCCAAGGCTCGCTGGTACTCCAAGGAGTGTGCCGAGAGTGTTACAAGTTTTGGAAGGCATTACATCAAGAAGGCGATAAAAATGGCTGAGGAGAGAGGATTGGAGGTGATCTATGGAGATACCGACAGTCTGCATTGCAAACTCTTGGGTAAGAAAAAACCAGAGGCCCTTGAAATTCTAGACGAAATAAACAAAGAATTGCCTGGAATGATTGAGCTGGAGCTTGAAGGTTTCTATAGGCGGGGAGTTTACCTAACGAAGAAGCGGTATGCACTTATTGACGAGCAGGGGAGGATGACGGTTAAGGGTCTAGAGTTCGTGAGAAGGGACTGGGCAGCGATTGCCAAGAAAACCCAGGAGAAAGTACTTGAAGCACTGTTGGTTGAGGGCTCCCCACAAAAAGCCTTTGACGTTGTTAGGGAGACGGTCAGAAATCTCAGAGAGGGAAGGGTACCGCTCGGGGACCTAATTATTTACACACAGCTCAAAATGGCGCTTGAGGAGTACAAGGCCATTGGACCCCACGTAGTGGTGGCAAAGAGAATGAAAGAGAGAGGGAGACCAGTTGAACCAGGAATGATGATTGCATACATAGAGGCGAAAGGCCCGGGGAGCATAAGTGATAGAGCGTTTTCGGTCGATGAATTCAAAGAAAAGAAATTGAGATACGACCCCGAATATTATATTTATCACCAAGTTTTGCCAGCGGTGATGAGGATAATGGAAGTGTTAGGTTACAGTGAAGAGGATCTCAAGGGGGAGGCAGGAAAACAGGTTAGTTTAGGTGAGTTCTTCAAATGATGGAGCCTTCCCAGTTGGAACTGTATCGCAAGGCAGGGAAAATCGCGGCCCAAGTTAGAGAAAAAATAAAGGAAATGGTGAAGCCGGGAGTAAAGATTTTGGAGATAGCTCAGAGAGCCGAAGATTTGATACGAGAACTCGGCGGTTCCCCTGCTTTTCCCTGCAATGTTTCCATTAACGAGATAGCTGCCCACTATAGCCCTCCACCTTGGGATGAGACAGTAATCAAAGAAGGAGACGTGGTGAAGGTCGACATAGGGGTAGAGGTGGAGGGATGTATAGGTGACACGGCTTTCACGGTGGGGGATGAAAAACTTGTTGAGGTAGTCGGAAAGGCTCTGGAGGAGGCAATCAAGGTGATAAAGCCAGGAATTGATGCGGGCGAAATAGGGGCAGCAGTGGAGACAGTGGCAAAATCCAACGGTCTCAAGCCTATTCAAAATCTCACGGGCCATTCACTGGGCAGGGGAGAGCTACATGGAGGGGTATGGATTCCGAATGTGGCTGGTGAGACGGGTCAAAGACTAGAGGTGGGACAGGTTTTGGCAATAGAACCCTTTGTGACAGATGGCGCCGGCTTCGTGGAGGATGACGAGAGGAGAGTTTACATTTATTCCTTTCTGAGAGATGCACCCGTAAGAACGAGAATGGCAAGAGAGGTGTTAAGAGAGATTAAGGAGAAGTATCCCTCTTTACCTTTCGCTGTAAGATGGCTGGCTAAAGGGATGTCACGTCTCAGGCTGGAGCTCACTCTCCGGGAACTGAGAATGGCCGGTGCCATTCGGCCGTATTACGTGCTAGTCGAGAGGGCCAAGGGAAAGGTAGCACAAGCTGAGCACACCGTGATAGTGACTGAGAACGGCTGTGAAGTTACTACCATTACTTGAGTTTCTGTTTCAGCTCAGCGAGTGCGGAGAAGGAAGAAGGCGTGATCTTTCTCAAAGGGTTCAAGAGTTCTGAAGTCGAGTATCTCCATTCTTTGTTCAAGTTTTTCCCTCTCTTTTCTGTAGATTTCCTCTGGTTTTGAAGTTACGTCAACCGCTCTAGCTTTCAGCGCAAGCATGGCATATCCTCCTCTCTTGAGGTAGATCTCGGCATTTTTCAGAAGAATATCTGATTGGTCTGGTTGGGCAATATCCTCGTAAATAACATCCACCTCCCCAACAAAAAGTCGGTAAGTTTCCGGATGTCTAGCGTCGGCGAGGAGTGGTATCATGTTTTTTCTTTCTGCGCACGAAATCAGCAAATCTCTCATGGGACGAGCGGCAAACTCTACGCAGTACACCAAACCTTCCCATCCAACTAAATCCGAAACATGACTAGCCGTGGTTCCTGATGCGGCTCCTAGATACAGAACCTTCGAGCCGTGTTTAATGGGCAATTCCTTTAATCCCTTTATTAGAGCAGCTGCAAGCTTGCTTCTAAAGGGGTCCCAGACTCTATATTCCTTTCCATCGATTTCTACCAAATTCTCTCCATACACTGTTCTCCCAGGTGTGAGGTTAAGGGTAGCAGGTCTTTTCCTTTCTCCGACCTCAAGCCATCTTAGCTCACTCATGGATTCTCCTCAGTCTCTCCTCCAACTTTTCTTTGAGTTCCTCTCCCAGATACCTTCCACTCGTGGCGTCGATCCTGGCCGCTATAACCAGCTTTGCGGCTAGTGTCCTGGCAATTTTTCCCCTTAATTTTCGGGGGGCACTTCTTAGTTTGGGGTGCAGGTAGATTATTCCGTGTTTGGGTCTTTTTCCTTTCGTTCTCAGCGCTCTGAAAAAGCTTTTCTCTGCCCCCAAAACCTGTAGATGACCGGCTGTCATTTTAGCTAGTTCCTCTAATCCTCCCGCCTTTGAGATGAGTTTTGCGCCCAACATTCCGCCTGCCAAGGCTTTTAGGTTTGGAGCGACTTCGTCCATTAGCTTGTCTAAGTGGGACTCAATTTCGTCTCGGATCTCCCATAGGGATAACAAATTCTTTGCATTATCCTGGATGAGCTCAAGCGTTTCAGGAGAAAGTTCCGTTCCTATGGATTTTTTGGCGGCATTCTCTACTCGTTGTGAGGTGAGCTCTGAAAGCCCTGCTTTCTTTAACTTCTCCAACTTTAGGTTCTCCTTTGGACCAAGCGAAATGATGAGCAGGTTCTCTCTAGGCTCTAACGCAAGTCTGTGAAGTTCTGGAAAGTATGGTGAATACCACTCGAGGAGAACGGAGTAAAGGGTATTCAGAGATTTGTCGAGGTTTTCTAAGAATTTTACTCCTAAGATAAGCGATTCTTCCTTTTTTGAGGCCTCCTTTCTTATTTCTTTTACAGTCAGCGAGCGCGTGAGCTCCCATAGTTCCTCAGTTTGGCATAGCGAAGTTAGAAGTTTCCTCAGTGCACTCCCTCCCAAGCTAGGAAATTTTACCTTGAAACGTGCTCCCGTCTTTTCCTCGAGAGCCCGTGCGAGTTCCTCCGACTCCACCCTGAAATCTCCAAATCCTCGAGCAATGAGATCCTTTGTCAGTTGAAGATGTTCTTCAGTTGGTTCGCCTTTTTGGAGTTGCTCAATTCGGCTCACTCTTTTTTCGGCTGGAAAAAGTCTTCTGGCGACTTCCTTTCCGTTTTCATCAAAGGCGAAGACGCCTAGGAAGCACTCAGCTATCTCCATTCAAAAGGAAGATGTATAAGTTATAGGATATGCTTGTGGCAGTCTGCGCCGATATACACTCTCCCAGGTTTCTAGAGCAGTTCTCAGCCTCACTAAAGGCGGTTGGGAAAATTGATCTAATGCTTCTAGCGGGAGACATCGTTTTAAAAAATGACTTCAGTCAGCTTCCGATTTTGGTAAAGGTCATTCGAGAGGTATACAATGGTCCCATCCTAGCCTGCTTCGGGAATGAAGAGTACGAACAGGACAAAGAGAAATACAAGGAATGCCAGGAGATAAAATGGCTTGAAGACGAAGTCGAGGTAATCCAAGCGGATGAAAGTGAATTGGGGATTGTGGGTTCTCGCGGTTCTCTTGACAGACCCACTTTTTGGCAGAGAAAGAACCTTCCTAGAATATGGCAAGTTTACGAGGAGAGGGTGAGAAAGATAGATGAACTGCTTGCGAACCTGAAAACAAGAACGAAAATAGTGCTTACGCACTATGCTCCAACCTACAGAACGCTTGAAGGCGAGAAAGAATCGGCTTGGCCAGAAATGGGATGCAAGAAGCTTGAGGAGGTAATCTTGAGAAGGCAGCCAGATTTCTGGATACATGGTCATGCCCACAATGGAAGGGTTCCGCAAATAGAGCTGGGGAGAACTCTTATTGTCAATGCTTCCCTTCCGGCTAGAGGGTCAGTAGTGACTTTTGAGATACCGAGGAAGAGTGGACTGTATAGGTTCATTCCTTGAGTTCCCGGGGAACGATTTATTGTTTTGCGAGAAATAAACTATGAAATTTGATCTGAAAACAGACAATCAGAAACTGGCTCAAATAATACAGCTGGTTGAGCGTGATAGGGAGCTTGAGCAGCTTTGGAAGTCTTCGAATATCATGGCAATAAACAGACTTGGATATACTGATCATGGACCAGTTCATGCAAAGATAGTTGCAGAAAATTGCCTCGCCTTGTATCGTCTGCTTAAAAAGGTGGATCTTCCTAGTATCACCCACGACTACGGGCTGCCAGAAGAGTACTCAGAAGTAGTTCTTTTCTTGGCGGCTATCTTCCATGATGTGGGGATGGTTGTTCAAAGGGAGGAACATGAAAAATACAGTGCAGTCGTGGCACTTCCTTACTTGCACCGACTTCTTCAGGACTTCTCTCCGGAAGAGAGAGTGATAATCATCTCGGAGGTCCTTCATGCTATCACCTCTCACTACTCGGGGGAAGCTCGTACCAAGGAGGCAGGAATCCTTTGTGTGGCAGATGCCTTAGATATGGAAAAGGGAAGGGCGAGAATACCGTTCCAAGCCGGGAAAGTAGATATTCACTCGGTATCAGCCTTGGCAATCGAGAAGGTGGAAATCTTGAAAGGTGAGGAAAAGCCAGTGCTCATAAAGATTCACATGTCAAACTCTGCTGGTATTTTTCAAGTAGATCAGCTCCTGAAAGAGAGAATAAGAAAATCCGGACTTTCAAACTATATTGAAGTTGTGGCTGAGGTCACCGAGAAGGAGAAAAAGATTCTACATAGATTCGAGCTGAAGGTATAGCGAGCGAAAGTTTTTATAACGGAATCAACCTAGTAGGCTTCTAATCAGTTGATATCCAAACAAAGAGAAAACAGTATAGACAAGAAGCGATAGCGGAAGTGCTTGGGCCAGTTGATAACGTGCTAGGAACACGTCCTCTCCCTCGATGTTATAGTATAAGCTTGAGAGAACCCAGCACAACCCTAGACAGTAAACTCCGAGTGATAACAAGACAAGAGATGAGTCAAGCGGCAGTGCGAGAAAATCGGTTCCTCTGCTCTGAAGAAGGAAGAGCATTCTTGCTGTGATGGCAAGGATGGCGGGACCAAAGAAAAAGGAAAGTGAGTACATCGAGGAAAGGGTTGCTTTGAGTAAACGCTTCCCCTCTCTTTTCACCTTTCTTAGCGAATTCAGGTGATTCGAAAGTCTGATTAAGGTTCGTCCGCTTTCTACGGTGCTTTTTTTGGATATCGAGAAAGCTAGGGACAACGTCTCCTTCGTTGTGCGTGAGGTTTTCCTCAAAACCCCTGTCTCGGAATCGAACAACGATGAATATACGTCCACGTTTCTAAACATGACGTTGAGGGCTGCTTGTCGCAGAAGCTTAGCCAGCTCTCCTCCTTCTAGTCTTTTTAGCACTTCCTCTGCGGGGAGCCCTTTCATCATGCCGTTACCTACTTGTCTCAAGATTGCCGGCAACTCTTCTTCGATTTTTAGCGATTCTTCTCTTCTTTCGGCCTCTGTCCGGCACGAATTCCACAGGAAAAGACAAAAGAGAGCAGTTGGAATCCAGAGGAGCAACCAAATTCTGAGTTCGCCATTCAATATTAGGGAGGGCAGCGCTCCGAGCAAGGAAAAGAAGGTGGTAGGTGGAAGTTTTAATTTTTCGGAGCTGACAAATGGACTCTTTGCGAGAAGGTATTGGCTGGTTACGTATGTTAGTATCAACGAAATCATCAAAAAACTGAGAAATCCAATGGTTCCGAGGCTGAGACCAAAAGCCGATAAAACGGGGAGAGCTGGAAGGAGAGCTATAGGTAAGAGAATCCCCATCGAGTAGAGAACTAAAAGAGGAGTGTACAACCAAGAACAAAAGGCGAAAAGTTCCTCGCGTTCCTGATCAAGCAAGTCGTCCATTATTTCGTCAAGCATCCGTTCGCGTTCTGTTTGATCAACCTCTATTGAGCCTCTCATTAGGGTCAATATCCGGGAACACTGCTCTAACTTCCATTTCCTTGCGAATTCCAGAAGGGCTAGTTCATATCTCGTTCTCCCCAAGTAGGCTTTTAGAAGATAGGGCTTCAGTTCTCTGCGAAGAATTTCGTCCGAGCTTTCTGTCGCAAACCAAACAGCCCGTTCAAAATTGGGGGAAATTCTCAAAAAAAGAGCCAGATGCAGGAGGAAGGCTTGACTTTCTGCTCTTATTTTGTTGCAGTATCTGATATGTATCAGCTTTTGTTGAAGGGTTTGGGCGAGTAGAAAAATAAAACCGGCCAGAGGGAACAAGCAGAGGCGGGTGTCTAGTAGCAAAAGAGGAGAAGAAAAACATAGCATCCAGGCTAACATCTTTTTAGCTTTCATGGATGGCCTAGCAGCCAGTGATGCCATTGCTCGAAGATGTTTTCAAATCCTTTTTCGAGAAGTGAACGTAACATCAAGTTGGATTTCAGTATGAATTCGTCTTCTAGAAGCCTAGGATTCCCCTTTTCCTTTGAATGATGCACAAGCGTCTCAATGACTTTTGCCTTTATCGCTAGGATCTCTTTTATTTCTTCGTTCTTTATCCCCCATGACTTGCAGACCCGTCTTAGGAACTCTGATCTATCAAATGATACGATGAAATCATCATCTCGTGAGTCGTAGACAACAAGGTCATAAAGATCCAGTTGAGGAAACTTACGTACCTCCGTCAGCTGTAATAACTTTCTTCTCTTTGAGATTGAGCCACTCTTTCTCACTGGTCCTAAACAGACTATGAGGTCGGTAGATTTGAAGGAGCTTGCTGGAATTCCTAAATCGTAAACGATTCTCTCTAACACGTCTCTACTGCTAGATCCATGGAGTGTTCCGAGAACAGAATTGCCTACTGCCCCTATTCTCATGGCTTCAAACAAAACTTTGGCCTCTGGACCTCGTACCTCTCCTAGAACTAAAACGGATTCACCCATTCTTAAGACAGTTCTGAGAGCGTCTTCGGCGCTTACCCCCTCCCCCGAAGCCGAGAGGGGAGACTTGGTTTGCAGAGTTTGTATTTTATATCCCAGTTCTCTCAATCTGTCCACCGGTAATTCTGGTGTATCTTCAACCACGACAATTCTAAATTTTGGGTGTATCTCAAGCAAGAGCGAACCGAGCAGCGAGGTCTTACCCGATCCTCTACTTCCTGTGATGAGAATAGATGACTGGGCATCGACGGCAAGAGAAAGAAAAGCTGCGACGGTGGATGGGAGAAGGCCGCTCGCGACGAATTGGGCAAGAGTCCACGGAAGGGGTCTGTGTCGTCTGAAGGAAAAGGAAATCCCCTGAGGGCTCAACGGCTTTCCCACGACTGTGACTCTAGTTCTCCCCCATTCGAGCTCTAAAACGGGATTACTTTCCGAAAAAGAGCGACCGCTCCAAGCCCGGAATTTCGAAACGAGTGGCTCAGCATCAGCTGGAGTAAGATAAAGATTGGTTATGCACTCCTCGTAGTTTCGATGATAAAGATATACAGGAGCATGGCCTAATGGGGCATCTATATAGATGTCCTGTACCCATGGATCATCAAGCAACAGTTCAATCATCCCAAGTCCAATGGTATGTCTAAGGAAAATCGATGCGAGAAAATCTACCTCCTCATTATTTTCTAGAAGAATTCCCTGTTCTGCTGAAATTTCTAGGAGGCACCTCTCAACGCTTTTTCTCAGCTGCTCTCGAGACGGAAGGGGATTTTCTACTTTAGAGAATAGCTTTTCTTGGGTTTTTCTAAGGAGGTCAATTTTTTCCGAAGATAGCGAAAACTCGGAGGGTACGACAAAATAAAAATGCTGTAAGTCTGGTAGCTGATAGATCCTGACGGAAGCATCACCAACTTGATATGCATCTACGAGTTTTCCAGCAGGGGGGTTCAACAATACCCTAGTAAACGAGATGCAGGGCTTTAAGAATGGTTGTAAAGCATCTTCTAGGCGTGAACACCTTTCTAGGACTTCACACATGTTTTCGAGCACTTTCGAGAAATCCTCCAAACACGCTCGACAACTTGGTTTGCTGAAAGCTTTGGTCCTCTTTTTCATTCTCCTAAGCTCTGAAAGAGCCAACTGGGATTTTATTGGAATAAACTCTACTATCCTCTTCAGCTCTTCCTTTCTTTCCTTCCAGCATTTTCCACATCCAGAGGGTTTAGTGAGGGACAGGAGATGGCACGTTTCATAAGCGGAGGCAAGCTGTTTGAGTGCCAGCAGACTTTTACCAACATAGATGCTGTCGAACAGTCCGGGAAGAAGAACTTCTTCTACATCTGGGTGCTCTAGCAAAGCTTTTATTATTCCTCGAGTGCAAATCTCTGAACTTTCAGGAGAGGTATGGTCGCACTCTTCGCATCGGAATCTAAGAATTTTGGTGTTGCCGGTTTTGAAAACTTGAAATCCGCAATTCATTGGGGAACCTCGTGAACCTCAACTAAAAAGAGTTCAATGGAATTCATTCTCTTCTCAAGGAACCGAATTCTCAGCTCCAAATTTTTCAGCTCTTTCTCTATCTTTCTAAGTTCTCTTAGGTATTCAATTTGGGTTTCGGTCATTTTTGACTTTTCTCAGCTCGTTCAGTAAGCAAGAAAGCCTCAACAGTATCTCTTTTTCCTTCTTTGAGGGAACGTCCAAAGATGGATGATTGAGTATCATCATCCAAGTCGCTTCACTCATGCCTCCTTCCTCGTAAATTTCTCTGAGAAGCCGTCTCGGGTCTATCCCTTTGGTTCTTACAGCACCGCTTCTCAGAAGCTCTTGCAGATAGGCTAGCCTAGCTTTCAGTTTCCTTAAATCAGATTTGGTAATCCTTAGCCAATCCTCTCGGAGCAATCCTTTCGAGTGGCGAAAATCCTCCAGCAAGTTTTTGATTTCTTCTTTTAGGGAACCTAAGAACTCTTGGTTACCTTCTAGTTCTTCGAGTTTAAGGATCAAGACTTTTAGGTACTTCTCGGCAGCTTTTACGTCAGAGTTCAAAGTTTTTTCAATTAAAGTTTCAATTTCTTCGACCATATGTTTGAGCATTTTTCGTTTCCTCTAAAACCTTGCGAAGGTCCCTTTCGACTAAGTGAAGAAGACCAGTTATGGAAAGTTTTCTTGACTTTACTAAGACAAGCATGGCGATTTGCCATCCAACTCCTATTATTAACGCAATTCTCCACACGGAAATTTCATGTGGAGCAGCTCTTTAAAAAGAGAACAGCAGCTTTAGAGCGAAAACACAAAGAATGAGTGAAGCGGCTCTTCTGTCTAGCGGTATTCTCTCTGCTTGTTCCGCAAGTATTGGCATCAACCACTTCAAGCGTTTTCAGGATTGAGTGGGAGGTGGTGATAAAGAATCCCAACATTAATGATGCGCGAGATGTTGTCGTTCAAGTGATGATTTTTGATAATCGTTCAGGTTGGGTAAATCAGCAGGTTCTGTGGGAAAACATAAAAGCGACGGAATTCGTACGCACGGATGAAAATAGAACAGCAATCTTCAAGTTTCCGTTCATCGCTCGTGGTGAAACAAAAGTAATGAATTTTCAACAAATCGTGAAAGTAGATCGAACGGAGTTTGATTTAAATCAATCTACCGATGTGGTAATCCCTCCCGAGTTACTTCCGCTGACAAAACCTGTAGAGTACCTTTGGGAAAATCATCCGGAATTGGTTGCCAAGGCCCTTGAACTTAGCGAAAATGCTAGAACACCTCGCGAGAAATTGCAAAGAATTTTTGAGTTCGTCAAGGGATATTTGATCTACGAAGAGCAACAAGAAGAACATAGTGCTTTATGGGCATATCAAAATCGGATAGGGGATTGCACGGAGTTCACCAACCTTATTATCGCTCTCTGCAGGCTGTCGGGAATTCCGGCTAAGTTTGTTTCAGCTATTGGTTACAGCAAGGAAAAAGGAGGTAGTCTATATACCATGGGTCATGCTTTTGCGATCGTCTATCTTCCAGATTTAGGTTGGATACCAGTAGATGCTACTTGGTCCTCTCCGAAGGGAGAATTAGGGGAGTCGAGCGAAGATAAACTAGTAATGCTGGTCAGTGACGGTTCGAACCTGCTCAAAGATTCTAGAATTACTATACCTCGAGATTACATCACTTATTCTTACATGGGGACGAACCCCGACTTGAAACTTGAATCGCGGGCAGTGATTTACAAGGAAGTAGGACTGGATGTTAGGATGAATTCTAGTTCAGTCCTAGGCGAGGGAAACACCTGGGACTGGTACGTAACCATAACGAACGAAGGGCTTACGACCCTCTCGAACCTAAGGGTGAAACTCATGGCAGACAATCAGTTCATAGAAGTCCCTGAAGAAGTAGTGGTTGATAACCTACCGGCGGGATGGAATAGAACACTCGCTTTTAAGCTGAAAGTCAAAAAAAGTGTAGAAAATTTGCCGATAAAAGCCATGGTGGAGTACGAGTCACCATATGGACAGTTCCTATCGACAACGGAAGGTAATGCGACGGTAACCTTGCAAGAACTTCCCGCTACAGAATTTCTGCAATCCCCGCAAGGAATTCTCATATTGATTGCGGTGGCAGCGATTGTGGTAGCGATTGTGGCTTTTGCTATTCGTGGCTTTTAATCAAAACAGCCAAAAACTATGATGTATGCATTTACAGGGACGGTCGTAGGGCTTCGGTTCAAGGATGGAATAGTCTTGGCTTCGGACACCAGAGCTACCGCCTACTACTTGGTTTTAAGCAAAAGACTGAAGAAGATTTTTAAACTAGATGAGAAAATCGGGGCTGGTTTAACTGGTAGTCCAGGAGATGTCCAGTCTCTTGTCAATCTTCTTTCCGCGGAAGCTCGCCTGTACAGGGTCACGCAGGGCAGACCAATGTCCACCAAATCATTGACCCAAGTCGCCTCGAATTACCTTGCTCAAAGAAGAATCTTTCCCATGTTGGTCGATGGTGTGATCGGTGGAGTCGACGCAGATGGACCTCATCTCTTCTTCTTAGATGCTATTGGGGGCAAGATCGAGGAAACTAAATTTGGGAGTTCTGGAACAGGGTCCATGGTTGCATACGGTGTGCTTGAGCAAAACTATAGGGAGGAAATGAGTCGGGAGGAGGGAGTAAGACTTGCCAAGCTAGCGATAAAGACCGCCATAGAGAGGGATGCAGCGACTGGTGACGGGGTAACAGTCGCAGTCATCGATGAGAAAGGTTACACCGAACTTCCCGAGGAAATAGTGAAACAATAGACATCAACAGATTTTCTCCTTTTTAAAGGGGCTTCACCCGATACTCGCGATGGAGCTCTTCCAGCTTGGGATGGATGAGGATCTGCTCGAGCATCTAAAAGAAAACGGGTTCGATTCTGTCGAAAAGCTCGCTCTAGCTCTTCCCGAGGATTTGGCTCAAAAACTCTCTCTAAAGCTCAGCACCGCTAAGCAGTTGGTCCAGTCCGCGAAAAATGCCATCATTCTGAATTTTCGAAGCGCACTGGAGATGCTAGAGGAACGTCAGAGAGTTGAAAGGATTCCGACCGGTTCGAAAGATTTGGACCGGATTTTGGGTGGTGGAGTGGAGGTTGGAGCAATCACAGAGTTCTTTGGAGAGTACGGGTCGGGAAAGTCCCAGATAGCGCATCAACTTTGCGTTAACGTTCAACTTATTGAAGGCAATAAGAAGGCTGTTTTTGTTGACACGGAAGGTTCCTTTAGACCAGAACGTATCCTGCAAATGGCTAGAAGAGCTGCTAGTGACCCTAAAGATATACTTAAGGGAATTTTGGTGGTGAGGGTTTACGATACCGACCAGCAGACACTAGTGGTTAGAAAGTTAGGGGACATGATCAAACAGGTAGGGTTGTTGGTAATCGATTCTATTAGCAACCTCTTCAGGAGTGAATACAGTGGAAGGGAATCTCTTGCTCAAAGACAACAGAAGCTGTGCAGACACTTAGCTGATCTGAAAAGAGTGGCCGAGGTGGACCATCTCGCGGTAGTAATCACAAATCAAGTTTTAGCTAGACCTGAAATTTTTGGGGATCCAACCTCGCCGGTAGGGGGGAACATTCTAGGACATGCTGTCACCCATCGAGTTTACCTCAGAAGAGGAAAAGGTGAGGCCCGTACCGCAATTATAGTTGATAGTCCCAATCTCCCATGTTTGAGTGCCAACTTTAGGATTACAGAAGACGGGATTTCAGATTAGCCCAATATCACGAGCACGGAGTTGTAGAGACAGTGGGTTAAGACCGAGCACTGAAAACCCCACGTTAGGTAAGCCACTCCCAGGAGCAATCCGGCGAAGGACAGCGGAAGAACCAGAATAGGATAGGTACCTGGGTTTGAGAGGTGAAAGACACCAAAGAGAAGGGAGGATGTGACCAACCCCACGAATCGTGACCTGAACGATATTGAAAGTTCCTCGAGTAACACGGCCCTAAAAAGCCACTCCTCTAAAAACGCGAAGATGTTTACCAGTGGAAACAGAATAACAGGGGGAATTTTTTCCTTGGTGAGGGGATACTCTTTAGAATTCACCAACGGCACACCCTTCGCCTCTAGGTAAGCACCTATCAGTCCATTCAGGAAAAGGAGTACAACCGCAAGAGTCATCGAAAGAACAAGGATTTTGACTGTCTGACGTTTCTTCTGTTGTTTAGTTAATCCGAGCCAGAAGCTGGGAAGCATGAGCCTAAGATAATGGGGTCTCCGAGACACCATTCTCCCCAGCGCCACGCCCAACAAAACTGCCGGTATTAAAGTACGAGCTATCCAGTCCAACTATTTCTTCAGGAGCTCCTGTATAGCCTTTATCTCTTGGAGTAACTTCATTACTTTCTCATGATCGGTCTCTTTTTCTAGTTGTGAAAGTAAATTCTGAAGTTTCTGTTTGAGCACTTTTTCGATATCGGAGGTCTGTTTATCTCCACAGAGAGGGCAGAAAATTCTTCCGTCCTGCTCAAACAAGGGACTGAAGCAAGTAGCGCAATGAATGGAGAGCATTTTGGCACCAGCCATAAGGGTTTCGGCTATTTTTCTTATTTTTTCCTCGTCTTCCGCCTTCATGCTTTTCTCCATTTTTAACTTCGCATCTAATAGTTTGATTTGAGGGGTGATTGGCTTGGAGGAGAAAATAAGGCAAGCGATGGAGATTCTCTCCAAGGTAAAAACAGACACCATGACTCCCAGAAGCGCGAGGGGTTGGGTAGAGCAGGCAATTGCTGAGCTCTCTAGGCCTGGAGACCCCAAGTTAAAAGCCGCTAGTGCCGCCAGCTTCTTAGATAGGGCAGGTAATGACCCTAATCTTCCCCCTCATATCAGAACAGCAATTTGGAGTGCACTGGGTATTCTCGAGAGCCTTCGGTGAAGTTTTTACTCGATATTGGCGTGTCTCTGCCTCAAATCTTTTTCTCTTTTGTTTAACTTTGTCATAAGGGCCGCAATGACTCCATCTAGGAAAACGCTTGCAGAAATCTCGAAAAGAGTTCCGAGAGGGGCAAGCGAGGCGTGTTCTCCAGCAAGCTCTCTTTCCACATATTCTGATAGGGTTTCAGTTTTGGTTCTGCCCGGTAGTACCACGACTACATCGGCCATTCGCCCGAGTCTAGAGTTGGGAAATGAGGTTATTACAGCAATTTTAGCTCCAACCTTCTTTGCTATACTGGCGGCTCCAACCACGAGATCAGTTTCGCCCGATCCAGAAATCGCCACCAACACATCTCCCTCATGCACCGCAGGGGTAATGGTTTCCCCCACGACGTATACGTCTATTCCTAGGTGCATAAGTCTCATGGCGAAAGCCCGACCCACCAAGCCAGAACGTCCAGCTCCTAAGATGAAAACTCTTTTGGCGTCCAGTAGATGCTGCAAAAAGGTTTCAACTTGGTTCCTGTTAAGTTCTTGTTGGGTTTTTTGAAGATGACCAATAATCTCATCCATCGCCTTCGAAATTTCTTCCATCAACTTCCGGACAGCAGCTGCTAAATACCTTCTCGTTCAGTTTTTCTCGAAGGCCTAACGAACAGAAAATAGGCATCCTTACCTTGAATTTCCATGAGGATGCGCTTAACAAGTGCGCTTTTGGCATCTAAGCCCTTGATTCTTCCTTCTATTTCGGCTAAACTTTTGAAAGGAGCTTTCTCTCGCTCTTCGATTATGGTTTGCATAAGTTTTTTTCCGACTCCTGGCAAAAGTTCGAGTTGATGCAGTCTTGTGGTTAAGGGACCCGCTTTGTTGAAGAATTCCACAAACCTGCTTTCATTTTCCTCGATGGCTTTCATGATAGCGTGGGGAAGCTCGTTTTTGGCTGTCGCCGTTAAGTTATCGTAACCTATCCGCTGTCTTATCCGATCTACTTTGTCTCTCGTTTCTTTCCCCAGTGAAATTTTCTCGAGCAGTTGGAATGAAGCCCCCTTGGTCGGGATTACTTCAAGTAGAGTGAAAAAGGTCTCTCCCAGAACTTGGACGATAGGCTCGCGAAGATGAATGGGTCTGGGGTCGAAGGGAGAGCCATGCGGCAGGTAATCTAAAACTATCCCAAATTCCTCATACTTCTTCTGCATGCAAAATCTTCTACTTCCTGTACTGCTCCAAAAGCTCTAAAATATGTTTGCAAACGTTCTCGTCCGGTTTAACTTTCTCCTTGGCGAAGAGAAGATCGAGTTCTTCCTTGTACTTTGGCATTAGATCAACAACAGTTACGGCTTGATAGGGTGTCAAACCGAGTGAGAGGAGCTTATCCATAAGTTCTCGGGCTTTTTCCGGCTTCATTGAGCAGAATTTTTGCCCGTAATCGTAATCCTGTTTTTGCTCATAGCCTAATTCCCCTTCTTTAGCCCTCTCGGCTAGGATTTTGAAAGCCTCAACTAGCGGTACGGGCTTCTCCTGTATGATTTCCTTCCCGATCATACCATCTTTTTAAATGTTCTGGTCTGGCAATAACCTTTTTGATTTTGTCCCCCTCTCTTACTTGTACCACGTAGGCCTTCCCCCTCTTTTCTACCACTACACCCGTTTTTCCATGGAACCGCGGATGTGGCATCCCCTTCACTTGTGAGGGATCCAAAAGTATAACAACTTTCTCCCCTATAGGAAAATCCTGAAGACTCCTGGTGATCGCTCCCAGTCCTCTCATTCTAGGATGCTTTCTCAGTTTTTTCCTGCTTTTTTTCCTCAATCCCTTGTGTCTTACCATACGAATCTATCCGAGCTGTTTGAAAAGTTTTCTTAGAGGCCCTTTGAGCTCGCCCCTGCTCAACGCCTTTGCAAGGTGTTTCATCATTTCGTAGTATTTGAGCAATTCCTTAACGTCGGCCTCCGTTGTCCCAGATCCTCTGGCGATTCTTCTTATCCTCGAGGCATTGAGAATTTCTGGATTCTCTCTCTCCTCAGGTGTCATTGAGTCAATGATTACTTTGAACTTTTTCAACTTCTCTTGACCAATTTTTAGTTGCTCTTTTGGTATCGAGACTCCTAGGCCCGGCACCATTGGTATGACCTTATCAAGTGGTCCCATTTTTTGTGTTGCCTCTAGCATTTCCTGCACGTCTTTGAGATTTATCTTTCCTAGTGCCACTTTGGTCTCTAGGCTTTTTCTTTCTTCCTGTGGTATTTGCTCGACCTTCTTGAGGAGCGTCTCTAGGTCACCCATTCCCAGAAGCCTTGCTGCGAATTTTTTCGCGTTGAAAGGTTCGATCTCATCAATGTGTTCTCCTGTTCCTACAAACTCGATGGAGGCACCCGTCGCTGCCACCGCCGAAATAGCTCCTCCACCTTTGGCACTGCCATCTAACTTCGAGAGGAAGATATATCCCACTGGTGTAGCGGCGTGAAAGGCTTCTGCCTGATCCTTCGCTTGTTGTCCAATGGTGGCATCAATAACTAGCATCACTCCATCAGGCTTTATTGCATCTGCCATGGTCTTCATTTCTTGCATGAGTTCTTCCTCTCTTCTGTGCCGCCCCGCTGTATCTACCAAAATGAGTTCATACCCTTCTGATTTTAGTTCCTCCACGCAGTCCTTACACAATTTTACAGGATCACGAGCGTTCGGATCTCCCAAAACTTTGACTCCGATTTGCTCTCCGAGCTGTAAAAGTTGGAGGTAGGCACCTGGTCTGTACGTATCTGCACAGACCATTCCGACCTTGAAGCCTTTTTTCTTGAAGAAGTATGCGAGTTTTGCAGCTGATGTAGTTTTCCCGCTGCCTTGCAGACCGACCAGCAAGAGAACATTCGGCTTACCAGCTGTTACCTGAAGTTTTCCTCCTTCTCCTAGCAGTTTTGAGAGTTCCGAGTAGACGATTCCGATAAGGTGTTCCCTCCTGCTCATGCCTGGAGGGGGCTTTTCAGCAAGTGCGCGTTCTTCTATGGTGCGGGAGAGCTTCAAGGCAAGTTCCACGTTAACATCAGCCTGCAGAAGAGCAGCCTGTATGTCCCTCACAGCTTCTTTGACTGTTTTTTCATCCACGTAGGCAGCCTTACTAATTTTCTTAACCGCTGCGTGCAAGGCTCTACCGAGCTTATCCAAAACCATCTTTTCCCTAGTACCAGTAGGGAAGAGCTCTTTTCTCTCTATATCTAAGCTTCACCGTTAGGAATAGGCCTAGCGCAAGCAAAATCAGGCTTAGGGTCATCAGCCACCAGTTAATCTCTCTGGAGATTTCGTATCCCCTTTCCAACACGGCTAGATTTTCTGCGTGAATATCAGGATCTCCACCGTGCTCTGGACATGCTTTGTGAAATATACCAATTACCTCCACAATATCGCCCCTGTGGCGATAGTCAGCAGTCACTTTCAGGTTTTCTAACATTCGCGTCTCGCACCATATCCCAATCTGGTATTCTCCATTTTCGATGTTTACCCAAGCTTTCTCCCCACGATAGAGAATCCCTAGAACTTCTCCCACGACAACTACCTTTTGATTGTCGAAATTATCTGGAGAGAGAAGTAAATCAGCGACGGTAACACATTGAGCGATACTAGATGGAGCAAAAACAAGAAACGCCATTAAGACCAACAACCATCTCATGGTAGTATCCTCCTTAGTTGCAGAAAGATGAAGCCGAGGAGAACAAAAATGGCAATTATTTCCAGCCTTCCTGCCCACATCAAAAAGATGTAAGTCAACTTCAAGATTGAGGGCATTGAAGGTGAAGTAACTCCGCAGGAAAGTCCGGTGTTTGCCAAAGCAGAGGCAGTTTCAAATAGGGAAGCGTGGAAGGGATAACCAAAAGAGGTGGTGACTAGAGTTCCGAAACCTAAGAGGAGAAGATAGGAGAGAGTGACAACTGCAGCTCCTCTTATTACAGTCTCCGTTATGGGGTTTTCGCCTAGGTGGTGGTAAGTCTCTACAACCACGGCGGAGCTCGGGAGAAAAGTCTTTCTGATTTCCAGCAGGAGTGATTTGAATAAAATCCCCAATCGAAGGTTCTTTATTCCTCCACTCGTTGAGTTGGCCGATCCTCCAACAATCATCAGTATAGAAAGTAAAACCAAAACCGGGACAGGCCAGAGATATATCGTGTAGGATGGGGGAACTGTTTGAAAACCCGTTGTCGTCTGGGCAGAAATCACGTGGAAAAATCCTTTTCGGAATATGGTGAAAGCAGAAGAATGGAACGAACGGGATAGATAAAATCCCACCAGGAGTCCTCCGGTTATCAGGAAGACGAGGAACACCTTGATTTCGATATCTTTAACCATTTCGCCTCTTCTGCCTGTTAGAATTGCGTAGTGTAAATTGAAGTTGAGGGAACCCAAAATCATGAGAACCAAGGCTACTATCTCGACAAGGGCACTGTGGTAATAGAGCATGTTCTGGGAATGGGTACTGAATCCTCCGGTGGAATAGGCCGCCATGGTGTGATTCAGACCGTCGAAAACGGCATCCCCCGGTTTTTGTCCTTCTGTTATACCCGCGAGGGTGAAGAGAACAGTTCCCAAGGCGAGGAAAGTGAGCGCAATGCCAAGAATTCTCCTAGACGTTTTAACTATGCTTGGTCTTATTCCTGCTTCTCTTGCCTCACCTTTGAACATGAGAAAAGAACTTATTTGGGTTCTTCCGAAGATACAAAGAGAGATTACCACAACTCCAACACCTCCTACAAATTGGAGAAGATGGCGGAGGAAATTGATGCTTTTCGGCAAAAGATCAGCGTGCTGAGTGAGGGTGAGTCCTGTTGTAGTGAGTCCGCTTGTTGTTTCAAAGAAGGAATCCAAGAATGCATACTGTCCACTGAACCAAAGAGGTAGAGAACCAAAGAAGGGTGCGGCAAGCCAGAGGAGTGCTGCTACGAGGATGGCATGTTTTAATTCCATTTCCCGTTCAGTGACGCACAGTAGCTCTAAGAGAGCACAGGCAGTCAAAGAAAGAGAGAATCCTAACAGGAAAGCTGGAACAAGATTGAATTCAGAATAAAGGCACGCCACAAACATGGGAGGAAGAAGGAGAAAGCTAACGACTCTCAAGAATCTGGCCAGATGATATCCTACAATTTTTAGGTCTTCGGAAGTTGCGGAAATCAACTTAGACACCCGAAACAAGATAACACATAATCAGGCCGAGGAAGAGAAGAAAGAGCGAGAAACCCAATTCCTCAGATAGTCCTGCTAAGAAATCAAAGTTTCTCTTGAGAAACTCCCTCAATCGAAATTCGCGGAGGCCCATTACTTAAGGAAGAGCTTCAAAGTTTTTCGTATAGCCGATTCCTTCCCTATTAGGGCCACCACATCTCCCTTTCGTAATACAGTACTGCCGTGGGGAATTATCAAGTTTCCCTTTCTGTAGATGGCTCCTATTACGCAACCCTTTGGTATTTGGAGTTCCTCGATAGTCTTCCCCCCTGCTGGTGATTCGTCTGTGAGCGTGACTTCCACTGCTCGTGTTAGTGTTCCGGAAAGGAGAACAGAAACGGTTCCTGGAAGTGAAATGGCATTCTCGAGAACAAAAGCGGAAACATGGGAGGGACTGAAAACGAAGTCTATGCCTGTTTCTTGGGCAGTTTTAAGCATTTCTGGGTTTTCCACCCGTGCCAAGGTGAGAGGAACTTGGAACATATGTTTGGCCATATGGCACGCTACAATGTTCCGGCTATCATCCCCTGTAACACCAACAAAGGCATCTGCATGTCTTGCGCCCGCATCTTCCAACGCCTTTCTAGACGTGGCGTCACCATGAATTATTAACGCATTTAATTCCGAAGCTAACCTCTCACAAACTTCTTTGTCTTTCTCTATGATTGCAATGTCTTTTCCTTTTTCTAGCAGAAGCTCGGCTAGTTTCGACCCTATCCTTCCCCCGCCTGCAATGATGATGTACTCGGGTACCTTCACGCTTTAATTGGGTGAGAGAGTATTTTTTAAAATGCCGCTTAGCTTTGAAAAAGTGGTGAGGGTGGCTGAGTTTCTTAGTCCACTACAGGGATTTTCAAAAACTTTTCAAACCTTGGAGTATAGAAGAGACCCTCTAACCGGGTTTTGGTGCAGAATTAATGTTGAAAGGACCAAAAGGACCAAGCATTCAATCGAAAAAACTGAAATAGATAAGTTTATAGAGACATCAGCAAAAATATGCTTTTTCTGTCCGCAAAACTTGGAAAAATCAACGCCTAAATTCAGTTTCGGTCCCGAAAGGATACAGATAGGAGAGGCAAAGGCTTTTCCCAATCTCTTTCCCTTTGGCGAGTATCACGCCGTCGTGACCTTATGTGAGAAGCACTTCATGTTCCCTAATCAGTTCCAACCTAAGTTAATTGCCGATGGTTTAAGGGCAAGTTTGAGATTTTTCCAACAGGTATCGAAAATCGATCCAGAGGCTGAGTTTTGTACCGTAAATTGGAACTATATGCCGCCTGCAGCGGCCAGCGTAGTCCATCCACACCTCCAAATCCTTGCCGATAGGAAGCCAACCTTTTACCTCTCCCTTCTCATCCAAAAGAGTAAAGAATACGCCGAGGAGAATGGCTCCAATTACTGGTTGGACTTGATTCAGGAGGAAAAAAAGAGAGGCGAAAGGTTTGTCCTCGACAACGAGTTCCTCTCGTGCATATCCAGTTTTGCACCTCAGGCAAACAATGAGCTTCTGATAGTGTTCAAGAGAATTTCATCTTTGCTAGAGATGGAAGAGCAGGATATCGAGAATTTTGCCCTCCTCGCTTCCCAAATTCTTAAAGCATACGGTGAAAGTGGCATAGACAGTTTTAACATGGCAGCCTTCTCTGGTCCTGTGGGGGCAGATTATTACCGACTCAACGTCAAGTTTATCTCTCGACCAAACCTCAGATACGTTTACATTTCCGATGCAGGGTTCATGGAAAGATTGCATTATGAGCCTGTTGTAGAGACCTTACCAGAGGAGGTCGCATCCCGATTTAAATCAATTATTTCAAGAGCGGAATTACGAGTTTCTTAATTTCTTCCGTCAATATTCTTGGCTCCAAGGTGCCGTCGAGAATGGGGAGTTTCTCCTTCCGGAAAAGGGTAAGGTAATTAGTCCTAACCTTTTCTTGAAATTCTCGGTTTTTCTCGAACTCGTCCACTTTTTTCCTCTTTATTCTTTTTTTAGCTACTTCTACGGGCACGTCAAGTAATACTACTAGATTTGGACGCAGGAAAGTACTGTTGAGCTTTTTGATTACATTCTCGGGAACTCCTCTCGCTTGTTGGTAGGCTAGGGATGAGTAGACATATCGTTCGCAAACTACAACTTTACCTTCATTCAAAGCTGGTTTGATGGTTTCCTCTAAATGATAACATCTGTCTGCTGCGAAGAGCATAGCCTCCGCAAGCGGGGGGACACTTATCCTCCCACTGATGATTTTACGGAGAAGTCTACCTATGGGTCCATTTGTGGGTTCGGCTGTTGAGACCACCTCTTTACCGATTGACTTCAGCCAAACAGCTAGGTTTCTAGCTTGTGTGCTCTTTCCACACCCGTCTAACCCCTCTAAACATATGAAAACACCTCTCATAGTTGGGTTGGAAGAGGCATGCAGAGAATAAGAATTATAATAGAGATCGCTGCGAGTAGGCGGTATCTTTGGGGAACTGAAGAAACATCGTCAAGCGCTCCTGGGTGCGGCCGGCTGAAGAGCAAAAGAATCAGAATACCCCATACCGATAAGTAGGAAATACTCGAGCCTGTTATGAAGACAGGAACTAGACCTATGAGAAGAAGAGAAAATCCCACCGTTTGTGTTAACTTGTAATGTTTGCCAGCATCTAGCAAACCCCTGAAGATGTGTCCACCATCAAGCTGTCCAGCTGGAAGTAGGTTTAGAGCAGTGACCATCATCATGACACAACCGGAGAAAAGAAGTGGATTGAGCTGCATCGAGGGGTTTCTCGTCAATACAAGCAAAAATGCTGGGAGTGCCGGAAGAGTGACACCAGTTTCAGTCGAACCAAAAAGACCAAAAATTGTGCAAAGCAAAGCGAGAAGAAATCCAAGTACGGGTCCCAGAAAGCCCATTTGCATCATAGCCTCCCTGGTTTTTATTGGTCTTTTTATAGTGATAACAGCGCCAAACGTACCTAAAATGGGAGGAGCGGGAATAAAGTAGGGATTCGAAATTTCAATATCATTTCTCTTGGCTGCTAGCCTGTGACCCGCCTCATGTGCACCTAAGATGGCGAGAAGGGAAGAGGAAAGAACAAAGGCACTTATCGGATTTTTGAAGATATATAAGCCTGCCCATAAAGTAGTGCACGCGGTGATAACAAGCAGGATAACATTTATCCAAGGTCTTTCTGCTTTTGGAGGTGGGAATTTTATAACGAGGAGTTTTATCGCTTTATTTTTCCCCCTTCTTAGAGCTGCGATGTATCCTCTGATTTTCAATTCGTTGTAGACCGAAAGAAAAGACCGTTTCAGTTCCTCGCTTTCCACCTCAACCTCCAATTCCCTTTCGGTTCCCTTGAAATCGAGAACTTCAAAGTTTCTGTAAATGATTCCCAAAAGTTCCTTAAACTCTTTTGAGATTTCCTCCTCCACCACCACCATGTCTCCTCCACAGCGACACTCTCCTTCAAAAAGCTCCCCAAACGAAAGGGAAGACATCCGATATTCACTCCTTCCACAGGCTAAACATCTGAAGACGGCGATAGGTAAATTCATTCTACTCACCTTCCCATCTTGGGTACAAGGAATGAGTTATACCAAGAGCTTCCAATATTTTTCCCACTACAAAGTCAACCAAGTCTTGAACATTCTTAGGCCGGCTGTAGAAAGCCGGACAGGCCGGAAGAATAACTGCTCCTGCTCTTTTTAGAAGGAGCATGTTTTCTAAGTGTACCTGACTCAGAGGGGTTTCTCTAGGGACTAGGATAAGTTTTCTTCCCTCCTTTAACGCAACCTCAGCTGCTCTTCTTATGAGATTATCAGAGATTCCATGGGCGATGCATCCAAGTGTTCTCATGCTGCAGGGCACGACTATCATAGCGTCGACGGGATATGATCCACTGGATGGAGGAGCAAACATGTCGTCTTCAAAATAAAAGCGATTGGCAAGTGCCTTTAGTTCCTCAAGCTTTCTTCCCGTTTCCAACTCAAGTATCCTTTGGGCAGTCTTAGAAATTATTAGCTCTGTTTCCACTCCATGCTCACGTAGGGCCTCTAATGTTCTAATTCCATAGATAGCTCCGCTTGCTCCAGTGATTGCCACTATGACACGCACATCAATGTTTGCTTTGGTGCTTAAGAGCAATCAGTTAACATTTTTACTCGAAGAACGTTATAAGAATGCGGGTACTGCTTATTCACTCAGACTACCTAGAGTTCGAGGTAAAGCAACCTACCACAGCGGCGGAGGAGGTGAAGCAAAAAAGTGGTAGGTTTGAAGAGTGTTTGGTTGCATTCACCACGGTGGAGGAAAGGGATGAAATCAATCCAGAGGCAGTGGCAAGAAAAGCAGCCGAGGAAATAGAGGAGGTACTTAAGAAAGTGGGGGCACCAAGAGTCATCCTTTATCCCTATGCTCATCTTAGTTCTTCTCTCGCTAGGCCCTCAATGGCTGTTCGAATTCTAGAACTAGTTAAAGAGAAGCTGGTGGAAAGGGGCTGTGAAGTCGTTAGATTACCCTTTGGCTGGTACAAAGCTTTTAAGATAAGTTGCAAAGGGCACCCCTTAAGTGAACTCTCCAGAGAGATCGTGCCGGAGGGGGAAGAAAGAGTACCGACCAGTCCCTCCGTTCCTAGTGAGTTTTTCCTGCTCGAGCCAAACGGAAGTGAACATCGAATAGATTTAAAAAACTTAGACACGGGGCAGCTGGCAAAGTATCCTGATCTTAAGCAATTCTTGCTCAGCGAGGAACTTGGTCAGAGGAGCGGCAAAGAACCAGCTCATCTCAAGCTGATGAGGCGTCTGGAAATGGTGGACTATGAACCAGCGAGTGATGTCGGACACTTTAGATTTTATCCAAATGGACTCTTGGTGAAGGACCTTTTGCAGGATTTCGCTATACAATTCGCAACCGAGCTTGGGGCTATGAGAATAGAAACTCCCGTTATGTACCGAGAGAGCGAACCGGATATAGCAGAGCAAGCTTCTAGGTTTTACCAGAAAGATTACAAGATAAGACTACCCAACTACTCTCTACTGTTGCGTTTCGCGGGCGATTTTGGGCTCTTCAAAATGATGAAAGACGCCATCCTCACCTATAAACAACTTCCAGTTAGGGTGTTCGAACTTTCTCCTTCATACAGGTTAGAACAGAGCGGAGAATGTGTGGGGTTGAAAAGGTTGAGGGCTTTCACCATGCCTGACCTTCATTGCTTTTGTGCTGAACTCGAGCAGGCTCTGGAGGAATACAAACTTCTCTTCAAAAAGTACTTCGAGCTGACTAAAGCGATGGAGATTGATTTCGTGATAGTGTTCAGGGTAACGAGGGAGTTTTATGAGCAAAGAAGGAGCTTCATTCTCGAGCTCTTGAGTTCAGTGAATAAACCGGCTATTGTGGAGGTTTTAGCGCAGCCTAAGCACTATTGGGTGCTAAAACACGAGTTTCAGTTTATAGACTCTGTTGGTGGCAACGCTCAATTGGCAACCGTTCAGCTAGACCTAGAAGACTCCGCTAGGTACGGAATCGGTTATGTAGACAAAGACGGGAAGAAGAAAGGATGCGTGATTTTACACTCCTCTATGGGTTCTATTGAAAGATGGATCTATGCACTTTTGGAACAGGCTGCTAAAGATTCTCAGGCCGGGAAACCTCCTTCTCTCCCCATCTGGCTTTCTCCGACGCAAGTTAGATTCCTGCCAGTTTCGAGCGAATATACAGAGATGTGTTTGAGGAATGCTAGGACTTTGTCTCGACACGGAGTCAGGGCGGATGTGGATGACAGGGAAATCACTATAGCAAGAAAAGTAAGAGAGGCGGAAATGGATTGGGTGCCATTTATTGTCGTTATAGGAGAAAGAGAGAAGTCGAGGAAATTGAGCGTGAGAATAAGAGGGGAAAAGAAAGTGAGGCGGTTGACTCTCAAGCAACTTGTGCTGGAAGTGAAGAAAAAAACAGAAGGGAAGCCCTTCCGTCCTTCCAACCTCCCCCTGCTGCTTTCACAAAGACCCATCTTCGTTTCGGCACACTAAATCGTCAGAGCTAAAACCTTTAATTTTTTGTCCTTAGTCTTGGATGGAAATTTGGCCACCTCCGATAGAAGAGGACGAAGAGGAAGAGGAAAGCGAAACAATAGACGAGGTGAGGTTGGAAATAATCGAGTTCCTCTTGAGGAGGTACGGCAGTCTTACACCAACGGATATTTCGAAAATACTTGGCTGGAAAACCAGACAGATTAGAGAGTTCTTGGTGAAGCTTGAGCATTGGGGGAGAGCAGAAAGAATCAAGCTTGGGAGGAAGCAAGTCTGGACTTATCGCGAAATCCCGACTTTAATGTATTATTAGCTCGCTTAGGCTAGCTTTGATGATTCCGGTCAAAATGGTCGATGTGTCGAGAAAGAGAAAGGTTTACCGTGAAGCGACTGCGGAGGGAAAGATTTATCTCAAACCGGAGACAATCCAAGCTATTCGAGAGCGAAGGATAGAAAAGGGAGACGTGCTCACAGTTGCTGGTCTGGCAGCTCTGAACGCAGTTAAGAAAACCTCAGAGCTTCTCTTTCATTGTCACCCACTTGAAATAACTTGGATTGAGCCTGAATTTCGCCTAGGTGACGATTCGATAACAGTTTCTGTGAGAGTGAAAAGCAGTGGGAGGACAGGGGTCGAGATGGAAGCTCTCACCGGTGTCAGCGCCGCACTTCTAGCCGTTTGGGATATGGTGAAAGCCCTGGAGAAAGACGAGCACGGCCAATATCCCTTCACGCGAATTTCAGACATAAGAGTGGTTAAGAAAATAAAGAAATGAACTTCGACAAACATCGAGCGGAGGCACCATCTAGGCTAAAGGTTGCAGTGATAACCATCAGCGACAAGAGGGCGGCGGGGAAGGAGGAAGATATTTCGGGGAAAATACTGGAAGAAGGGCTGAAGGAGAAAGGACACACAGTGGTGAGATACCTTTTGCCGAACGATCGAGAGAAGATAGAGTCTCTGTTGAAAGAGCTCATTCGGAGCGATGTAGATGCCATTATTACCACAGGTGGAACAGGTATATCGTCTCGAGATGTTACTATCGAGAGCGTGAAACCGCTTATTCAAAAGGAGTTACCAGGTTTTGGTGAAATGCTACGATATCTTGGGTATCAAAAAATTGGGACGCCAGCGCTTCTCTCTAGAGCTTTAGCCGGGTTAGTTGAGGGAAAAATTATTTTTTGTCTTCCAGGTGCTCCAAGCGCGGTTACGGTGGGTTTGGAACTTATTCTTCCCGATTTGGCACATCTAGTGAAGCATGCGAGGGAATGAGGCCAAGGGAGGGTTTCCTTATTATATCCGACTGGGTGATGCTCTAGGGCTTGTTCTTAAGGAGTTGAAAAGACTTCCAAGCGAGAAAGTTAAACTTGTGGAGAGCCTGAACCGCGTTTCGGCTGTGGATGTTGTAGCTCCGTTCAATGTTCCCCCCTTTGACCGAGCCGCAGTAGATGGTTATGCTGTTAGGGCGAGTGACACGATAGGTGCGTCTGAACTTCACCCCAAACGTCTGAAAGTAGTTGGCAGTTGCGTGACTGGGGTGAGGAGCTCTCTTCTGGTACATGCAGGTCAGGCTGTGGAAATTTCTACAGGAGCTCCACTCCCTAAAGGTGCGGATGCCGTAATCGCGGTTGAAAGGTGCAGAAAGGAAAACGGATACGTTTTGATCTTTGAGCCTGTGCCTCGATGGAGAAATGTCTCTAGGGAGGGGGAAGATGTGCGTGAAGGGGAAATTGTACTGAAGGCGGGAAAAAGAATTGGACCAGCTGATATTGGTCTACTAGCGGCTTGTGGCTATTCAGAGGTGAGGGTTTCTGTGAAACCAACGGTTTTCATAATACCGACGGGCACGGAACTTGTGGAACCAGGCAAAATCCTTCATGATGCCAAGGTGTATGACATTGACAGTTATTCGATTGCAGCTTCGGTCTTGCATACAGGCGGTGCTCCTGTCCTCTCTCAAAGGGTGAAGGATGATAAGAGCAGCATACGAAAGGCAATCAGACAAGGGCTCAGGTATGACATGATTCTTGTAATTGGAGGTAGTTCGGTGGGTAAATCAGATTTTGTTCCATCGGCTATTGCTGAAGAAGGAAAACTTCTCTTCCACGGGGTTGCGATTAGGCCTGGCTCGCCCACCTCCTTTGGAATAATAAGGGGTAAGCCAATTTTTTCCCTTCCAGGATTTCCGGCGGGATGTTTGATAGCTTTTGAGTTTTTGGTGCGCCCGGCTCTTGAGTACATGCTAGGTCTCGAGGAACCAAGAATGAAAATAAGAGCAAAACTAGGGAGGACCATAGCATCAGCTCTCGGAAGAGTAGATGTAGTCCGAGTAAGATTGGAGCAGAGGGATGGTACGTGGGTCGCTTACCCGATTAGAATTACGGGGTCAAGTGTTTTGAGCTCAGTAGCGAGAGCAGATGGATTTATTCTTGTCCCGGAAGAAGTAGAAAGGATAGAGGAGGGAGCGGAGGTTGAAGTTGTCCTTTGCCGCTAAAGTTCTAATCAGGCCGGCTCGCCGTGAAGATTTGGGAGAAGTGTTGAGGCTTGAGTATAAGTGCTTTAGAGATCCCTATCCCATGGATCTCCTGATGCATCTATGGGAGACTAATCCCATGAGCTTTCTTGTTGCGGAAATGGGAGGAAAGATTGTAGGATATGCAATCGGCACAATACGGTGGGGAGATGTTGGTCATGTTTTGAACATAGGCGTGGATCCACAGCATAGAAGAAGAGGGGTCGGGACTGCCCTGATGCAAAGGCTGATGGATTACTTCAAGAAAAGGGGTGTGAACAAAGTGAGACTAGAAGCAAGGGAGAGCAATATCGGAGCGAGACAATTCTATTCTTTCTTGGGATTCTCTGAGGTCGGAAAAGTTCCTTACTATTATTCTGATGGAGAGGCAGCTATCCTTTTCGAGCGGGAAATTTAGTGTTTCAACAGTTCTTCTGGTGTGAGAACCTTGATAGCTGGTGGGAGGGGTTTAGAAAGGTCCTTCTTAACACAGATGAGATATTCTACTCCCCTCTTGTGCGCGCAATCCACAAGTTCGTCCGTTGCGACTCCATCTAGAACAACCGCCCAAACTCCCTCCGTTTTCATCAGTTCCTCTTTGATTTCCCGAACCGGAATCTCTTTGATTACCTCCAGCGAGGATTTTAGAAGGCGGGCCTTCAAGGACCCCCTCAGTTCAACTGACATTTCACAAAGTTTTCTGAGGGTCTCCTCGACATCCTCCCGCACGTACATACTAGCAGGCACCCTGTTTCTGAGTGCCCTGTAAATCTCCTTCGCAGTAAGTTCTTCCACACTTTTTCCAGGCGGTGGTCTTGCAATGTAATCTACTTCTGCTACCTGCAGAAGCTCCTTTAAAATCAAATCCCCACCTCTGTCGCTGTCCACGAAAACTGTTGTAGTTTTCCTTTTGGTCAGGTCTATTATTGCGGGAGGAACGCTTGCACCCTCCGTGGCTATAACATTCTCTATGCCAGCTCTCAGAAGGTTGAGAACGTCGGCTCTTCCCTCGACTATGATAATAGAATCAGATGTTGCCACCTTCGGTCCTGCTGGTAATCCAGCATATTCAACGATTTTAGCTTGATGTAAAGACTCCCTTAGACTCCTGAACAGCTCTTGGGTTTCAGGACTTTCGACTTCCCGCATCAATTCTTTCGCCCGTTTGAGCACGATCTCTCTCTTCGAGGCTCTCACGTCCTCGATTTTCTCTACTGTTATCTTGGCCTCGCAGGGCCCTATTCGGTCCACGGTTTCTAGGGCAGCCGCAAGAAGACACGTTTCCATTTTGTCCAGCCCGGAAGGTAAAAGGACAGTACCGATGGTTTTTCCCTGAGAGGAGGAGAGATTTACCTTGATTCTACCTATTTTCCCCGTCCTAAGAAGTTCTCTCATCTCTAGTTCCTCGCCAAGCAACCCCTCTGTCTGCCCAAAGATAGCTCCAACAACATCTGACGGCTCCACGACTCCGTTGACTTCTAACCTTGCTTGGACTAGATACTTTATTGTCCCTCTTTCCAGCTCCTCGTTTTTTGATCTTTCCACTTTATCCTCTCCAAAACAGTTCTCAATCTGACTAGGCTCTCCACCTCTTTAAACTTTTTCCTAAGTTTTCTCAGTTTCTGGTAGGGTTCTAGGATGGGCTCAACGCCTAACTTGGTTAGGTGCTCACAGCAGAAAGAGGCTAGTTCTTCGCCTTTGTCGTCAAAATCGGTTAATATTAGTATCTTCGTGTACTTCAATCCCTCCAAGAAACTGAGCATCGGTCCTCCTGAGGAGAGTTCCAAAATCTTTCCCTCTATACCCAATCTTCTGAGAGCCTCCGCATCTCTTTTTCCTTCTACTAAAATTGGCACCCCCTCAAAGGCAAGCTCCTTTACTTCTGTTAGTGCCTCTTCCGCCTGTTCAATCAGCTCTAGTTCTAGTCCCTTTAGGGCTCCTCTATCCACAGTCCCTTTCTCGCACACTTTCGGCATATGCTAACGTCCTGTAAGAGACAATCTTGGCACACCATGGCTCCACAGAGCTTACACTTTTGAAGTTGTGAGACAGACTTTCCGCAGAGCTCACACGTTGTTACCATTTTCCCCATCAGTTCTTGACCAACTTCATAAAAGATTTGAACGCATCTCCTTGAGCTGTGATTGGGTTTCTTTTCTTTCCCAGGGGTACACAATCCAGCTTTTCACTGTCCTGACGTAGAAATCCGGAACTACTTTGCTCCAAGGCTTATAATGGACAGTTGCGAGTCTGATTTCTTTTGCGCCCTTTTCTTTCACGTGTTTTTTTGCCAACTCTAAGGACTCGCCCCTATCCGCTACGTCATCAACGATTAGCACCCTCTTTTCCCTCACGTCAGCATTGAGTGGGTAGAGAAGAACAGGCTTTTTTCTTGTCTGGTTGGGTGCCGAATAGTACTCGATTTGGAGGCTTGCTAGTCGGCGAATACCCAGTTCGTCACACAAGATTCTGGCGACGGGAAATCCCCCCCTGCTTATCCCTACCACCACGTCTGGACTAAATCCAGCTCGTTTTATTTTACGTGCCAAAATACGGCACAGGCGGTCCACGTTTTCCCAGTCTAGCCAAAGGAGCTTCATCAGTATGGTCTATCCTTCAAGCCAAGTTTGTAAGCCAAAACATTTGTACCTAGGTGAAGTCCCGGAGTGACAATGAGGAGAAAAATCGCCATCGTGGAAGAAAGGTGAAAGAAGGGATAGGTGAACAAAAGCGCAAAAACCAAAAATCCAAGCTGGTCAAGGAGAAAAGCTGGGTCCCCCCTCGCCAAACCGATTCTTCGCTTAATGAAGCTTCCCACAAGATCCCCCGTTAAAGCTCCCACCGAGAGAAGAGAGGACGAAAGTAAATAAGAGCTGAAAGATTTCAATCCCGGAACTGGCTCCTTTCCGTCCAAAGCTAGGGGATGCAGCAGATAGAGCACTACTCCTGCTGCAATACCTGCGGCAACACCGGCACAGAATCCTCGAATGGTCTTTCCCGGTCCGAAGATAGGGCGTCCGTCAAAAAACTTTCTTCCTCCGTCGATAGGCCTTCCCCCACCAAAAACCACGGGTGACGCATTTGCTACGTATGCTGGAAGAACGAACCAGAAAGCGAAAACGACGAATTCCAACGGCTCCATTCTGATTTCAAACCGAAAGATTTTTAAGAGAGAGGGAAAGTATCAAGTTAAAGATGGCAGCCGCTGTTCAGGCAACTCCTATCTTAATCCTGCCCGAAAAAACGGCGAGATATGTGGGTAGAGATGCCCAGCACATGAATATCTTGGCGGCCAAGGTAATTGCCGAAACGGTCAGGACTACGTTGGGCCCAAGGGGCATGGACAAGATGCTCGTGGATAGCATGGGAGATGTTACCATAACCAACGATGGCGCAACCATTCTGAAGGAAATCGATGTAGAACATCCGGCGGCTAAGATGCTGGTGGAAATTGCAAAGACCCAGGATAATGAGGTCGGAGATGGCACTACCACCACAGTTGTCTTGGCGGGGGAACTCCTCAAAAAGGCGGAGGATTTGCTTGATCAAGAAATCCACACCACCATCATAACAGCTGGTTATAGGCAGGCAGCTGAGAAGGCAATAGAGGTCCTTAATAAGATTGCAGTTCCCATCTCAAAGGATGACCGGGAGAAACTCAAGCTAGTGGCGATGACCTCTCTCAGTGGTAAAGGGATACAGGAGCAGGAGAGAATTGCTGAGCTGTGTGTTGATGCGATTCTCCAAGTGGCTGAGGAAAGAGATGGAAAAATCAAGGCCGTGGTAGATAACGTAAAGGTTGAAAAGAGAATTGGGGGGAGCGCCCTTGACACTCAGCTAGTGAAGGGAATCGTCTTGGATAAAGAAGTGGTTCACCCGGGCATGCCCAAGAGAGTTCAGAATGCAAAAATTGCTCTTCTGAATTGTGCCTTGGAAATCGAGCAAACGGAAACAAAGGCCAAGATACACATTGAAACACCTGAGCAAATAAAGGCCTTCTTGGATGAGGAGCAGAGAATGTTACAAGAGATGGTGGAGGCCATCAAGAAGGTTGGAGCCAATGTGGTAGTGTGTCAGAAGGGTATTGATGATATCGCTCAGCACTTCCTTGCCAAGGCAGGAATTCTCGCGGTGAGGAGGGTAAAGGAATCAGATATGGAAAAGCTGGCGAGGGCCACGGGTGGGAAGATAGTTACCAGCATCAAGGAACTAACGCCGGCCGATCTTGGGTACGCAGAGTTGGTCGAAGAAAGGAAGGTCTCGGGAGAGAAGATGACATTCATTGAAGGATGCAAAAATCCAAAGTCCGTGACTCTTCTTGTGAGAGGGGGTGCAGAGCATGTGGTCGATGAGGCCGAGAGGGCCATTCACGATGCCCTCTGTGTTCTTTCAGTTGCTTTGGAAGAAGGAAAGATTCTAGGAGGGGGAGGCGCTCCCGAGCTCGAAGTTGCTAAGGCGGTTCGAGCCCTCGCAGACAGCGTGGGTGGAAAGGAAGCGCTCGCTATCAATGCATTCGCAGATGCAATGGAGATCATTCCTCAAACTCTTGTTGAGAATGCTGGTCTCGATCCCATTGATATTCTTACCCAGCTGAGGGCCGAACACGAAAAACCGAACTCACAGTTTATTGGTTTTGATGCGATAAGTGGTAAGATAGTGGACGCCTTCAAGGCTGGAATCGTGGAGCCTCTCAAAGTTAAGGTTCAAGCCATAAAATCCGCCACCGATGTTGCTGAAATGATTCTGCGGATAGACGACGTCATCGCAGCTGGAAAGTTGGAGAAAGAGGAGAAGGAGAAAGAGAAGGAAAAATCGCCAGGGCTAGAAGAATAAGGGATTACTCTGAGCTTCAAGCTAGATTTTTATAAGGTTAGGCAGTACACGCGTTTCGAGAAGGCAAGGATTATTGGTGCACGTGCTTTGCAAATTTCGTTAGGTGCGCCGGTCCTTGTGGATGTTCCCAAAGGCATAACGGATCCGATAGACATTGCGCTCTATGAGTTCGAGCAGGGAGTATGTCCTATAACGGTCATCAGACAGAGGAAATAGAGACTTGGTTCCCTAGCGTAAAATAAAGAGTTCCAGAATTGCTGATGGGAGTTCAGATAGGTGAAATCGTTGCTGCGAAGGAGATTTCCCTAGAGGAGCTCTCGGGAAAAGTCGTGGCAATTGATGCTATGAACATGCTTCATCAGTTTCTTTCGATTATTCGGCAAAGAGACGGTGAACCGCTAATGGATTCAAAGGGTAGAATAACTTCTCATCTTTCGGGTCTTTTTTACAGAACTGCAAATCTAGTGGAAATGGGAATAAAACCGGTTTATGTTTTTGATGGAAAGCCGCCATCATTGAAACATCTAACGCTTGATAAGAGGACGCTGAGCAGAGAGGAGGCCGAGAAAAAATGGAAAGAAGCCCTAGAAGCGGGAGATTTGACAGAGGCGAGGAAATTCGCTCAGAGAGCAGGAAAGGTCACGGAGGAGATGGTTGAGCAAGCTAAACGACTTCTTCAGCTCATGGGAGTTCCTTGGGTACAGGCTCCCTGCGAGGGGGAGGCACAGGCCGCTCACCTCGTGAAAAAAGGAGACGCATGGGCCTCAGCTAGTCAAGATTACGACAGCCTGTTATTTGGTGCACCAGTGCTTGTGAGGAACTTGGCTCTAACTGGGAAAAGAAAACTCCCCGGTAAGGATGCATACGTGGAGGTGAAGCCTGAGCAGATTGAGTTGAGAAATGTTCTTGACGCATTGCGCATTTCTCATGAGCAACTGGTGGACATAGGAATCCTTGTGGGAACGGATTTTAACGAGGGAGTGAAGGGCATAGGTCCAAAACGCGCTCTTGAGCTGGTGCGAAAGTACGGCTCGCTGGAAAGAATAGTAAAGGAAAAACTTTTTGAGTTTGAAGTGGATCCTCTGAAGGTTAAGGAACTTTTCCTTAGGCACGAGGTAACGGATGATTACGAAATCAAATGGGGCGAGCCAAATCCCGAGAAAATCAAGGAGTTCCTCTGTGAAGAGTTCGATTTTTCGGAGGATAGGGTACAATCAGGTATAGAAAAGCTCACTAAAGGGAAGGCGAGAGCAGGCCAGCTCTCGTTGGAGCGCTGGTTCGGTTAGATTTTCCAGCCATATTTACCCAGTAGGGGGACAAAGGAGCAGCCACCTTTCTCCTCCAATTTTAAGGTACCATCCTTCTGTTTCTCACCGACTACCCAGGTTTGAAAGAGATAATTACTGCCGACAGGAGCCCCAATTCTGCCTCCGACTGCGAGCTGTTCTATCAGAGGTTTTGGTATTTGAGGGGTACAAGCTGTGACAAGAATCCTGTCCCAGCTAACGCCAGGGCATCCGAGTGAGCCGTCACCTACCCGCACCTCCACCCACTCATATCCCGTTCTTCTCAAGTTCTCTCTTCCAAACTTAGCTAGCTCTGGGATTCTCTCGATGCTCACTACCCTCCCCTCCCTTCCGACGAGTTCCGCAAGCAAGGCCGCATTGTAGCCAGATCCAGTCCCGATTTCTAAGACCTTCTGCCCGCGCTTTACTTGTAGTGATTCAAGCATGATGGCAATCATGCTAGGGGAAGAGATGGTTTGTCCATAGCCGATGGGAAGGGGTGTGTCTTCGTAAGCACTTGCTCTGAGCTTTTCTGGAACAAACTCTTCTCGAGGTACCTTCCTAAAAGCGTCGATGATTTCCGGACTTTGTAGATATCCCCATTCGATTAAAGAATTTATCAGCCTCTCGCGTTCTTCCCGCACAAACTAGTTATGCTTAGGAAGACAAAACTATTGATTCATCGGAAGTACTATGGCAGCCCTGTCAGGAGCAGAACTGTCTTGAACCGATGGAACGACGATTTGTTTCACGTTCAGCACAACGTTTTCTATTGGACTTGTTGGGTGAAGATGTCCGCACACAACCAGCGAGACTTTGCCACCGAATCGAGACAGCACATGTTCCCATCCATGGGCGAGCCCCATGCTGTTTTCTTTTGATGGGTGATGAAGGAAGAATACAATATTTTCTTTGTTGTTCAGGATGGTCATCAACCAAGAGAGTTGTCTTTTTTCTAATCCTGATCCCTTGGAAGCGTCTAGAGGTTTCCAGTCGTGACCCGAGTTTACACCGACAAAGTAATATGCCCCTAATTGGAAGCCATAGACATCGAACGAGTTGAAATCCCGATAAAATGGAGCCAGCCACTTTCTTCCCTGAACAATATGAATTCTACCACGATGGTCGTGATTGCCCGGGACTAAGCATACAGGGAGTTTTGAGCAGGCCAGTAACTCCCATAGCCTGTTCCAGCTGATCTCAGAGGACCAGTCGACTAAGTCGCCTGTAAGGAGTACTAAATCCGGTTTTAGGTTTTCTTTTATATAGGTAAGCGTATCGAGGAGCTTCTGTGCGTGTTGAGGTCTGCAAGTCATGATTCCATTTTTGATTCTTTTCATGCCTTCGTCGATGCTCTCAAAAAGTTTCTTGATTGGGATTGGCAGACCACGAAGGTCTTTGGATGCGAACAGGGGCTTTGGGTTTATCGGGAGGGTTGATACTTTCCAGTTTTCCTCATCTATATGAGTGTCCGAGATTGCAACTATTCTCGGTTTTTGTGGCAGATGATGGAGTACCACCACAGAGTTTTTTCCCTTTTTGTCTCCGATTCTTGTGTTATCGACTTCAACATTAAGATCGTGGACTCCTTCTAGATTCTCCGGCAAGTAAAGTTCTATCGTCCAGATTCCTGCATTTTCTTTTATGTCGGTTATAGAAAGTAAAATGTTGTCGACGTATATCCTCCAAGAGAGCGGTCTTTCTCTGCAGAGAACCCAAACTTGAAAAGCCGAACCTGAGCTCACAAAGGCAGGAAAACCTATGCTGGGATATAGCAAAAGGTTGTCCCAATCTTTCCGTAACACAGCTAACCCCAATGGAGTTTCTCTAAACTCCCACTCCTTTCTCTCGGTATTCGAGGTCAGAAAAGGCCAAAGGAATAGCAAACCAAAAAGAATGAAGAGGGCCATGCATATCAAGGCTTCGGATTCGGACCAATCGATTTTTTCATGCATCGAGAACTAGACTAGGAGCACAGGGATTCCGTTCTTGATTGGATATATCTTTTTGCAATTTAGGCAGACAAGTTTTTCTTTTTCCAGTTTCAATTCCCCCTTACAGGCTGGGCAGGCGAGAATTTTCAATAGTTCAGGGGTCATGTTTGTTTTGTGTATATTGTTCTGGCTGGGAACGGGATTTCTATTCCCTCCTCTTTATATCTTCTGTGAAGCTCCTTTATGAACTCGTGCGTTAACAAAAATTTCTGGACTGGTTCTTTTACTCTCATTATGACGCTAAAATTCACACTATATTCTCCAAAAGCTTCATATCTAATGAAAGGTTTGAAGTTCAAATCGCCCACCACTTTTTTCATGACCTGCTCTGCTACTTCAGTGGTGATTTTCTCCACTTTCTCTAGGTCACTATTGTATGCAACGCCTAATTTTACAACGCATGCTGTCTCTGGGTTTGGAAGATAATAATTAGTGATGACCGAGTTCACGAGCTTGGAGTTGGGTACAATTATAACGTTGTCAGGAAGCTCTCTTATTCGCGTGCTTCTCCAGCCTATTTTTTCAACATACCCCTCCTGTCCACTGTCTAGTCTGATGTAATCTCCCTCCCTGATAGGTTTATCGGTTGCTAGATAAAATCCGGCAAAGAAATTGCTTACAGTTTCCTGAAGAGCTAGACCGATTACTATTGCACCCACCCCCAATCCCGCCAAAATTGCTGTCAGATTGATGTTGAAAAGATTGAGAATCGCGAGAGCAACACAGATTCCAAGGAGTATCTTAACGACAACTGAAAGAGCAGAGACAAGGTTTTTCATGGGCGGCCTTGCCTGATAAAAGATTGTCGCTGCGTTCAGGAGGGATATACAAACATACGCGCTGGCTACAATCGTCGCTACTTTGATGGTGAGGATGATATAGTCGAAAATTCTTGCAGGCAAAAGTTGCTTTGACACGATGTAAACAATGGCTAGGAGGAAAATCAACAACCCGGGCCCTCTTATCCGAGTGAGCAAAGAGCCACCAAGTCCAGGTTTCTTTGAGGCATAATAATTAACTATCCTTGTAAAAACGAAGGCTGCCACCAAACATGCGATAAGCTGAAATATCAGGGCTAACATACTAACTCTTCCACCTTCTTCAGAACTTCCTCTGTTTTTGAAATCTCTAGGCCTCCTCCTTGACCAAATTTAGGTTTCCCACCCCCTTCTCCCCCAGCTAACCTTGAGAGTTCGGAAGCTATTCTTCCGCAATGAATTCCTTGTTTTAGAGCTTCCTCTCCGGCCATGACCACCATCTTTCCTTCTCCTTCTTCCTCCCCAATTAGAACTACCAGGAGTTTTGGTTCACGGCTGACCAGAAATTCCCCTATTTTTATGAGTTCATTCGCCCCAACTTCTAGTTTCTCCGCAAGCAGCAGGAACTTCTCCTTCTTCTTGGCTTTTGGGAGCAGCAAGTTCCCCAATAGGACGGCAAATCTCTCCCTCGATTTCTCAAGTTCCTTGGAAGAAGCTTTCCACTGCTCGAAAAGTCGTAGGGTTGCCTCTGGAAGTTTCTCTGGAGGAGATCTTAAGATTTCGCATGCAGCAATTATTCTCTTGTTTTGCTCCTGGATCAGTTTAATTGCTGCTTGTCCAGCACAGAACTCCAATCTCTCCACCCCATCCTGAATCCTCTCGGTTCGAGCAATGATGATAGGTCCGACTTCTCCTGTTCTAGAGCAGTGAGTCCCTGCGCAAGCTTGAGTATTCCAACCCTCTATCTCGACTATTCTTATTTTCGCTCCAGGAACCACACCCCCCTGGTAAAGAACGAAACCATATTTCTTCTCAGCCTCGTTTCGCTCCATCCAATGGCAATTTACCGGAAGATCTTGCATGACAATCCAGTTGGCGAGCTCTTCTATCTTTCTCAATTCCTCGTCGGTGATTCTCTGATAGTGGGTTATGTCTAAACGCGACCTGTCGATTCCTTTTTGAGCACCGTGTTGCCAAACGTGTTGTCCGAGCACCCTTCTCACCGCTTCAAGCAGAATGTGTGTTGCCGTATGATGTCGCATGAGTGAAATTCTTCTGTCCCAGTCTATCACACCCTTTATCTTGTCTCCCTTGCGGAAGGGATTGGGTTCAACTTTGTGTACAATAACCTCGCCATATTTTTGGACATCTAGGACCCTGGCTTTTCCTCTCTCCCCTATGAGTTCACCCAAGTCGCACGGTTGTCCACCTCCCTCGGGGTAAAAGGCAGTTTGGTTTAGGATTACTATATCACCCGAGCTTTCCAGAACCTCAGCCTCGAACTCTTTCAGGTAGGGATTATCGTAGTACAGTGGGAAAGAAGGGGGGAGATTTGGAAATGTTCTAGCCTCCTCTCTCTTCTCTTTTTGGGAGGAGGAGTGAAGCTTGGCGGCTTGAATGTAGAAATCCTCAGGTATTTCTATCGAGATGCCAAGCCTAGCACAAGCTTCTTTTACGATCTCTGGTGGGATTCCTTGGGAATCATAGAGCTGCAAGAGTTCTCTGGAAATATCAATCTTTTTCTCAATCATTCGCTGAATTGTTCTCTCGCCTCTGCTCAGCGTTTCTGCATATCGTTGCGCCTCCAATTGGCAAACGCGGACAATGTAGTCCCTTTGTTCCCAGAGTTCTGGGAAATAGGGTTTGAGGAGCTGAAGCTCCTTTTCCATTAATTCCACAAATTGTTCTTCGAGACCTATCTCTCTCAGCAATCTTATGGTTCTTCTTAAAACAAGCCTAGCTAGGTAGCCCTCGGCTACGTTACTTGGAGTAATTCCATCGCCGAACATGAAGGCAAGACATCTGAGGTGGTCTGCCACAGCATAGACAGATTCCAGCGGTTTCAGAAGTAAATCAAGCTCTTCAGGTTTGGTTCCGACTTTTTCCGCAACCTTTTCCCTTAACCATCTGAGTCCCCTCCCAGCTTCCACGTCCATGAGTCCCGCCAATTTTGAGTTAATTTCTAAAATCTTTTCAGGTGGCCTGGTAATCTTCGACCTTCTGAGAAGTTCTTCCACCATGGGGCCGAAAATACAGTCGTAGGAAGTTGGTTCACCGCTGGATAGCCAAGCTAGTCGTTCCATTCCGTATCCCGTGTCAACAATATTGAGAGGAATCGGAACGAGCTTTCCCTCCTGTACCCTGTATCTCATAAAAACAAGGGTAGCCACCTCGAGTCCTCTCACGTTCACCTCAAAGTCCTCTCCCGCATTTCCTCCGCCCTCCCAAAATCCCTCGATGTAGGTTATTTCCTCCTGCGGAATTCCTAGGCGTTCCGTTAAGAACTCGTGGCAGTACTCGACAGTTTCATGGTTCCAGTAAATTGTCTTCTCTTTCGTGTTGAAGGCATGATGACCCCCCATGAAAAAAAGAGTGAAATGTTTTCCCGACCTTCCCACGTTGTCGATGTCCTTTAGCCTTATGCTCGGCTGGCTGATTACAAGCGGATTAGCTGGAGGAGGTACCAAGCCGCTTGTTACCCAGGGCTGAAAATTAGCAATGGAGGCAATAGTTAGATAGATGTCATCTCTCCAGCGAGCAACGACAGGGTAGCGTTTAATGATTTTATGCCCCTTTTCTTCAAAAAACCTGAGAAATTCCTGTTCCATTTCGTGTAACTTGTAAGATTTCCGGGTGGGCGGATTTCTTAGGAAGGTATACTCGTCGCAGGGCGAATCTCCGCAAGTTTTTTTGTCGCGATTTAAGGTCCAAAAGAAACGTCCACATGATGGGCATTTTTTGCGCAGGAAGCCTAGCCGTTCAAACATTCTGACATGGTAGATTTCCATCAGTTCTAAGGAGCATCTTTATTTGAGCACATGTGTTTTCAGACTACGGGTAGCCAAGAGCCTCGTAGCCGGCTTAAAACTCACGGATAATTTTACGTAGAGCGCAAAGTCACTTAACCTTGGGAGGCTACAATTCGTGATGTTTGAGCCTTGGGTGGAGAAGTACCGACCGAGAAGTCTCAAGGAAGTAGTGGGTCAGGATACGGCAGTCTCTCAGATACTACAGTGGGCAAAAAAGTGGGAGAAGGGTGAGAGACCTCGTCCTCTCTTGTTTTATGGACCTCCCGGAACCGGCAAAACTTCTGCCGCGCTGGCTTTGGCCAATGATATGGGTTGGGATTGTGTGGAGTTGAATGCCAGCGATGAGAGAACGTATGAAGCTATAAAAAAGTTCTGGGAGGGAGCGACCATGGGTTCCATCCTTACAGGAGGCAAGAAGCTTCTCCTCTTAGACGAGGTGGACAATGTTTATGAAAGGGGAGGGTACAAAGCAATTGTCGAACTTGTGCAGAAAACAATCAATCCTGTCATACTCACCGCTAACTCTAAGCAAGATGTTCCGGAGGAGATAAGAAAGCTGTGTCAGGAAGTGTGCTTCTCGAGTATTCGCACGCCAACGGTGGTGAAGGTTCTGACACATATATGTACCAAAGAGGGTGTGAGAGTTCCAAAGGAGGTCCTAGAAGACATCGCCAGAAGCTCTAGTGGTGATCTCAGGGCTGCTATCAACGATCTTCAAGTTACGTGTTCGGGGAAGGTCGAGAAATTCGCCTCAACTAGGGTCGAGGAGACAAATATTTTCCAAGTGCTTGGAGCCCTTATGAAAGCTCGAACGGCAGCTGAGGCAAGGGCCCTTCTTTTCTCCCTCGATATGTCCCCGGATGACGCACTTGGATGGATAAGTGAGAACATTCCACTTATGCTCAAGGAACCTGAAGATCTCGAGAGGGTTTATAGGATGCTGGCTGATGCTGACCTTTTTAGGGCGAGACTCGTCAGGAGGCAGGCATATAGGCTCCAGAAGTACATGTGTGACCTGATGACAGCGGGCGTCGCGATGAGTCGCCAAGGTGAATTCTCCTTTGTTAGATTTCATTTTCCTTCAGCGGGAGTCCTTCTCGCTAGAACGAGGGAGGTGAGAGCTCTGAGAGATAGTATTGCCGAAAAGATAGCCAAGCATTGCCATGTTTTTGCCCCAACCGCGCGCAGACTTTTCCTACCATATCTGCCTTTCATCCTACGTCACAACCCAACCATCGCCGATGTGCTCCAGTTGAGCAAGGAGGAAAGGGAGTTCCTAGGCTTAAAATGAGAATTGTAAAAAGGTTGGAGCTGGGAAAGCTTGTAACCTCTCTTCCAAATGAGAGACTTCCGGTTCATAACTGGTTTATGCCAAAGGAAGGGTTTTCCAGGGATCTCGTTGCCATGCTCATCAACACTTTTTGGTTGTACAAGGGAGATTTGGTTCTTGACCCTTTTGTGGGCGGAGGAACAACCTGTTTGACATGTAAGGAGTTTGGGATCGACAGTTTGGGTTTGGATGTTCACCCTTTGATGCTTTTTGTTTCTAAGGTGAAGACTCAGGACTATTGTTTGGAGGAATTGAAAGCAACGGCGGAAGAAATATTGTCAGAACCCATCCAATCTCAAGAAGAGCCTCCCGGTAAACTCGAAAGATTTTTTCCACCATCCTTCCTCCAGGAAATTTGGGGGATGAGACAGCGAATCCTCGAGCTGGAAGGTGAAAAAAGGGATTTTTTCCTGATGGCTCTCATGAGAGCGGCGGTAAGGTGTTCTTGGATGGAGAAGGATGGTGCCCTGGTCAAAGTAAGAGAAAGACCTGTTCCTCCCTTTCGTGAAGCTTTTCGTCAAATTATCGGCTGGATGCTCGATGATTTGGAAAGACTTGAGGTCAAGAAGGCTAGAGTGGAAATAAGAGACGCGGATGCACGCCTTCCCGTGGACGAGGAGGTGGATGCAATAATAACTTCGCCCCCCTACCTCAACAAGGACGAGTATCGGAGGGTTTATTGGGTTGAAGAGGAACTGTGTGGTCTCGAGAGAAAAAAGGAGGAAGCTTTTTTTGGAGCAGGTCCAGCTAGAAGCGAGGAACTTTCTGTGGTAGAAAAGTATCTAGGGGGGGAAGAGGATCCTCGAGTGCTTGCTTACTTTTGTGACATGCTTAGGGCCTTGCAGTCCATGTATGCATGCGCGAGGGAGGGTGCTCAACTGGCACTTGTGGTCTCGGATGCAGGCTTCAGCAATCGCGTTGTGGAAGTGTGTGCTCCTCTGTGCGAGATAAGCGAGGAGGTTGGATTCAAGGCGAAAAAAATGCTCGTGGTTAATGAACGCTTCTGTACCACCCCTTCTAGGAGAAAAATCGGAAAGATGCAGGAAGCCATTCTGTTTCTCGAAAAGGGATGAGGTTACTCGTCAGCAAAATAAGGTTGCCGGAGTTCTGTTACACGCAGGAATGCCTCCTTTACCCTTCCCGAGTTTCCGCTCCTAAGCGCACCTAAAACATCTACCAAGTTATCGTTTCTCATTAGACAAGGCTTCAAATAGCCATCGGAGGTCAGGCGCAGGCGGTTGCAATGAAGACAGAATTCCGAGTTGTGCATAGGCCGGACTATCTCAACCTCCCCTCTAGGCATCACATACTTCTTCCTCCAGTGCATTTCCCTTTGCTCGATCCTGGTGGCACTCTCCTCGAGCTTTTTTTCGATTGGTTTAAGGTCGTACCAGAACTTCGATAAACCATCGTTGACGGGGAGAAGTTCTATGAGTTGAAGTACAAGCCCATTATCTGCACAGAATTCCAGCATCTTCTCCACCTCATCCACATTTATTCCATTCAGGAGAACCATGTTTATCTTGATAGGCCTCAGTCCTGCGTCCATCGCCGCTTGCAGACCCTCCATGGCTTGTTTCAATAGGTGCTTTCCCGTAATCCATCGGTATTTTTCCTCGTTGAGAGTGGGAAGGTCAACATTGATGCGCCTCAAACCTGCGTCCGCCAGTTTATCGGCTCGATCAGAAAGTAGCGTGGCGTTAGTTGTCATGGAGATTTCTAAGCTTTTTGGCATGCCTCCAAGGATTTCCTCCAAGTCTTCTCTAAGAGCTGGTTCTCCTCCCGTTAGCTTAACCTCCTCGATTCCAAGCTCCTTAGCGATTTCAACTATCTTGATGATTTCTTCGGCAGTCATCTCTCTATACCCATGGAGGCACCCTTCGCGATGGCAGTAGAAGCAATTTAGATTGCAGCGGTCGGTGACGGAAATCCTCAGACCTTTTACTCTCCTCCCGAATCTATCGACGAGCAAGAAGTTTCACCTTCACCCTTTCTCCGGCTCTCATTCTCTCCACTTCCAAGGGCACATCGATGTATCCATCGGCTAATCGTAGCACAGTGATGGCATCGGAGCCCATTCGAATAGGCTCTGCCTCAATTCTCCCTTTTTGGCGGTGGAGCCTAACGGGAATGAACTCTTCTCTTCCCCTTTCCGAGGTGAGATCAACCGAGAGCGTTGCCTCGACGGTTTCTTGCCTGAGTCGCCTGCCGCTCATCCTCAGGAGATGGGGAGCGACGAGTTCCCGGAAGATGAAAAAGGCAGAAAGGGGATTTCCTGGAAGTCCAAAGACAGGTTTTCCCTTTACCATGGCGAAAAGGGTGGGCTTACCCGGCTTGGTGGCCAGTCCGTGAAAGATGGGTGAGATGGAGGATGGAAGGAGATCCCCTATTCCTGCTGAGGTTCCTCCGGTTACGATGAGAACGTCACAGTTTCTCAGTCCCTCTTCTATTTTTGCTTTAAGTGCGTCCGGTTTGTCGTGCGCAATTCCCAAGAAAGTTACCTCACAGCCAAGTTCCTTCACCGCGGAGGAAAGCATGGGGCCATTTACATCGAAGATCTTGCCTTTAGAAATTCTCTTGCCTAGCGGGACCAATTCATTTCCTGTGGAGAGAATTCCCACTTTTGGAGGGACAAACACTTTCACCCTTTCCACTCCTCCAGCAGCAAGAATCCCTACTAAATCAGGAGTGATTTCTTGGTACTCTTCGGCTATCTTCCCCCCCTTTCTCAGTCTTGAACCTTTCTTTATCACATTCTCGCCAACGGCTATCGAGCGATAGACCTTCACGAATCCTTCCCCGTCTGTGAATTCCACGGGAACGACGGCATCAGATCCTTTGGGCATTGGTGCCCCCGTTTCTATACGGAGGCAGGTCCCTTTTCGGACGATTTTATTTGAGCTCTCGCCCGCCCTAACTAAACCAAGGTTTTTTAACTCCACAGGATTCTCCTCATCGGCATCGAACGTGTCTACCGCTCTAACAGCGTATCCGTCCATGGCAGCTCGATCAAAAGGTGGAAAATCTACCCTCGCCCTTACCTCTCCCGCGAGGACTTTTCCGAGTCCTTCTTCTACCTTTACCCACTTTGTTTTGGGATTTTTCCACAGCTCATGGATTCTTTCATGTGCTTGTTGGAGCGTTATCACACGAAACATTAATTTTAGTGAACCAGAAAAGATAGAGGCGATGATGAAACTGGGCTAGGGATAAGTGAACTAAACCCAAGCTTCTGAGCCCTACGGTTCGAGTTGAACGCCGAGTTCTTGGGCTTTTTTCAAAAGTTCCCGATATTGGGCTTTTATTTTTTCTTTTTCCATCTCAGCGATTTTGTTTGAAAAGCTGAGAGTGATGGTTTCCTTTGGTACAAGCTCGAAAGTCTCCATCTTAACTGAAAGTGGTACAAATTCTCCCTTGGGCCCTAGTTCGTAGGTTAGGGAAATTCTTGCGGGTTTCTCTGCCGCACCTCTCCTATTGAGCTCATCTATAAGCTTCCCAACGAGCTCTGTCCAAGCTGTGCGACTTGCCTCTTTTGCCTCCTGTGGCACTTTAGAGTATATTGAAGCGTAAAACCAGCGCTTGAGCCTAAAGACAGCACCTTTTCCTGTTGGCGAAATTCTGAATTTCTGTTCTGTCACTCATTATCCTCGAGATATGATAGATAAAAGTGCTCCGGGCCGGAGAGAAAAGTTCTCATAGGGGAAGGTTCAGAAGTTGTGGATAGGGGAGATGATCTCCTTCCCGCATCCCGATTATTTTTAGTCCATGGAAAAAACCTCTGTGAGGGAAATATTCAGGGTGTGATCGCTCTTATCCTCGCCGCCGGGTACGGGACTAGGCTGAGGCCACACTCGAGGGATAGACCGAAGTGCCTCATGGAGATAGAGCCCGGAGTGACCCTTTTGGAATACCAGCTCAAACAACTGAGGGAAGCGGGGATCTCCAACGTCTTCGTGGTCACACGACCCGAGCTTGCGAAGCGTTTTGAAAAGTACGTGGATTCCTCTCACATCATTCGGGTGAAAGTATCTAAGCGGGAGGGAAACCTCGTCACGCTAGTCAAGGCATGGGAGCAGCTCAACCGGGAGTCTAGAGATGATCTACTAGTGATCATGTCGGACCATCTTTTTGAAAGGTCCCTCCTGAATCGCCTCCTGCAGGCGAGAAATGGAAGACTGCTCCTTTGCGTGGACAGAGAACCGAGAGGCTCGATTGTCGAGGAGGGTCTCAAGGTTGCCATGGACGGAACGGCACTGATAGCGGCTTCCAAGGAGACCGCCCCGATTCAAGGGATAGATACGGGACTGTTTTTCATCCCCAAAGAGCTACTAGGTCTGGCGGAACGTCTGGTGGAATCGGGCAGGGGGGCCCTGGCGGACCTCGTCAATGAGGCCTCCAAGCTGGGGAAAGTGGGCTGTGTCAATGTGACGGGTTCCCTTTGGCTGGATGTGGACTCCAGTAGGGACCTGTACATGGCGAGAAAGATGTATCCGAAAATCCTCGCCCGCGACTTGGTCGACGAAGGGGACGGACCCATCTCTAGGCACCTCAACCGCAAGCTCTCGACTCCCATAAGCCTTTTCCTGTACCAGCACAGGATACAGGTGAATCCCAACCTCCTCACCCTTTCCGCAGCCTGCCTGGGGGTTCTAGCCTCCCTTTCCCTCTTCTGGAACCCCTTGGTGGGAGTCTGTCTCATTCTCCTCACCTCCATCATGGACGGGCTTGATGGGGAGGTGGCTAGGCTCTTTGGTAGGACGAGCAGGTTCGGGGCAGCGCTGGACAACCTCTGCGACAGAGTGGTCGATGCCCTGCTAATTTCCGTCGCGTGCCTCTGGGTCTATCAGGCGGGCATGCTTTCGGCTCAACCTCTCCTGCTTTTGGCGGTCTTCACCATTATGGGTTCTTCCATGGTGAGCTACCTGAGCAACTGGCTAGGGTGGGGAGAGGAGGTTTGCAGACTGAGGAACTCCTTCCCCCCTGCAACCAGGGACGTCAGGCTCTTCGCTCTGGCCGTTGGGTTTGCCTTCGAGCACCCGGAGATGGCTCTCCTATATATCCTCGTGTCTTCTTGGATCTTCGCGGGGAGGGCCATTGCCGGACTGGAGAAACCCCGTAGGGGAGAGCTGCCCAAGCGGAACATCTTCCCCGAAATCCTACCCCATCCCGGAGTGGAACTCGAGGGAGCCCTGATTAACACCTTGTCGCTCATTCTCACAGTCTACTTCTTCCAAAGGGCACTAGCGATAATCCCGCCGCTCGGTTCCACAGGGCTGCTTGTGGAGAGAGGAATAGCGGTCTTTGGAGCCCTCACGGTCATCTTTTTCTCACTGAGGCTCCTTAGGAACATTCTGGGGATTTTAACTGGGCTGAAGGAGCACGTTGTAAGGAGATTCTGGGTGAGCCCCGGCCTCTACGAGAAGCTGGGGCATGAACTCGGGGCTCTCGTGGCCCTCCTGATCGCGCACTTCCTCGTTGATCCCCTCTCTCAGGTCTTCGGTCTCTCAGAATGGGTGATACAAATTCTAGACCTTGCGCTCCAGATCCCGCTCTGTATAGTGGGCGTGAAGCTCTTTCTTGATTTTATAAGGACATTTGAGCATAAAATCAGGCGCTCGGTAGGTCCCCTGTTTAATAAATCGGACTGATGATTCCCATTGCTTTCAGTCCCCACTGTTTTTCTCGCGGATAGAAGCACTCGCTGTTGAAGTAGCGAATATAGTCCATTCCATGCTCCTTGGTAGGTAGGATTAGGAGGAGTGGGTGGGGATGGCCTACTGAACTGAAGAGTAACCACGGGTGCTCCGGGCGGGATTTGAACCCGCGGCGCAGGCTCGAGAGGCCTGCATGTTTGGCCGGGCTACACCACCGGAGCATCAAAACTACAGAATTGTTCTATTTCAGTTTTCTCAGGATTACCCGTACATCAGTTGCTCGTCGAGCCTCGAAAGCCTGGAAGACAGAAGTGTCAACAGCTGGTGTAGATTTCCTAGAGGGGTGCCTTCCGCCACGATCTCATTCCTTTCCACATCCACTTTGTATTGATTTCCGCAAAGGTGTCGCATGAGATTTTCCAAGTGTTCTTTGACCTTTTCCATCTCTCCCTTCAGGCTCAGCCGAAGTTTCATCCTTCCACTCTCATAGTCCATCTCAAACACGACTCTCCTTACGGTTCTAGGATTGTTTTCCATTACTTACTGCGACGCTCAGTTTTGGGCACGGGCCCGGAGGGATTCGAACCCTCGATCTGCGGCTTAGGACGCCGCCGCCCTGTCCTGGCTAGGCCACGGGCCCCCTATATATTTAAAGGCAGAAACAAAAGAGCATAAGCATGGGAGCCACAAGAGCACTGGGGGCACTGCTACTACTAGTGTGCATAGTGGTAATAGTGGCCTACCTAGGATGGCTGTTGGCTCCGAGTATCTCAGCGCTACAGGACAAGGTGCACATAGGGCCCATTACCCTCTGGCCAAAGGAAAGAGGGGTTTCCCTCTGGATAGCCCTTCCAGTGATTCTAGGGGTTTGGGTGGTTTGCGGGCTCGGTGCTTGGTTAGGGTGGATTATGGCCACCACCAAGGAGGTCGCGCCTGTACCAGTGGAGGAAAAGAAGGAGGAGAAAGCAGAGAAGAAAGAGGAAGAGAAGCCAGTAAGCGAGAAGAAAAAGAAATAAGCTCCCCCAACCCCCAGAGGCTGGATGAGGCTGAATGTTTGGAGATGGGTTATTGTATTTTATCTTGTTGCTCTTGCAGGCTTTTCTTTCTACCTTCTGAACATTCCGGGAAGGGACTATAAGGTCCTGACCACCTCTGACTCTGGATACTTCGCTGGGATTGCCGAAGAGCTCAATTCACGCAACGGTTTCATTGAACGGTATTCTCGTTCTCACGCCCCTACCGGCTGGCCAGTTGGGGTACAGGATCAGGGGCAACCGCTATTAGCCGTTATGCTTTATCGGGGGATTTCGGCCGTCTTTCCGAAGGTCCAGCTTATGGATGTAATCAACATTTGGTCTCCCCTTCTTTTTGCAACTTTCATTTTCGTGGTTTTCCTCATAACAAGGGAGTTGGCGGGTGATGTCGCTGCCTGTGCGGCATCCTTTTTTGCCAGTGTTCTAACGGGTAGCATATACTGGTGCAAGTTTGCCGCGTTCGACAGGGAGGCACTAGTTACAGTTCTCTCTTGCTGGACCATCTATCTCACCATCCTGACCTTCAAGCACTCCAGTATCCGCTTCGCCATCTTGGCTGGATTGACCTATGCACTGCTTGGATTGTCTTGGGGGGGATGGCTTTATCTAGCCCCCGTGCTGGTGGCCTCCCTGCTTCTCCTGCTTCTGTACGAGTTTCTCGTCCTTCTCCTGTTTAAGGAAAGGCGTTTTCTACCCTCTTTTTCCTGCGCTTTGAGACAAAACTTTAAGATTGTGACAGGCCTCGTCGGTATTTTTGTAACCACGAGTGTTGTGCTCCATGTATTCGGTTCTCCACCTGACTGGGTTGGTTTTGCTAGAACTCTTCTCGGATATCTTGGCATAGGCGGTGGAGGAGGGGGGCCCGTGCCAGCTTCAAGGTATGCTTCAGAGATGGCTCCTCCAACTTCCTATGGAGAGATTCTTTCTAGATTGTACGAGCCACCCCCTAGTTCGGGCTCGGCGGCAGCCTTTCTTCCACCAACGCAGGTTGGGGATCTCCTGAACAGAATAGCTATAATACTTTTTGCCGTTGGCACAATGAAGATACTCTGGACGCGCAGGAAGTGGGAATGGCTTGTCTTTCCTTGGCTTGTGGTTCTCATGGGTCTGGTCTGGCCGGGCAGGGGACAGGCGAGGTTCGACAGGCTTTGGTGGCCCTTCATCACCGTGATGGCGGGAGTAGGTGTAGGTGCCGTAGTTTCAGCCATCAAGTGGGTAATCAAAGAAAATCCTGATTTCTTGCGTTTTCTACGTCCTCTCCCCTTCCTTCTCATTCTTTTTGCCCTGCCATTTGCCAATAACGCGGTCGCGAGGGCGAGCATAACAACTCCACCCACTGATTGGGCCGTGCATGGACTAGATCAAGGACTGATTGAGACGTTTCGTTGGCTTGAGAACAACACTCCCGAGGATACTACTGTGGCCATCGAATGGTCGTATGGTCACCTTTTGACAGGGACATCGAAAAGAAGAAGTGTTTGCGATGGTGTTGAGGTTCTAGCTCAGGAGGGGAAGTGGGAGAACGATCCATCCTTCTCGATACGTCCACCCGACTACATCTACTACATATCTGGCGGGTCAGCACTGATTTATGGGGTTGATAAGCCCCTTCTTTACCTTGATCCTTATCGGATTTACGGGAGGAGGACAGATATCCTCCGAATACCATACATGGATGCGGCGGAGCTTGAATGGTTGCTAAGAACCTATCGAGACAACTTCGGGGTTAGAATAGACTACATCGTTCTTGACATCCTCGATTACTGGAATGCCTCCTGGGAAAATCGTAACCATCCATATTTCTGCGTTGCACGATCGACAGCTCTTCGTGCAGGTCCCCCGGCTGAAACGCACGAGAATCTGGTTCTCTTCCGCTTCGGGGAGAACGAAAACATCTGGGTGAACACTGCCACACACACGGCTTATCTCGAACGAAAAGGAGGTCTCCCAGATTTGCTGTTTGACGGTTATGTCGAGATTCGATATGATGCGGGGGGGAACTACCAGGGTACCACATTTTACAGACCGCCCCGTTCCCCAGATTTGAATCAAACTTTTGTTGTCGTATGGGTAGGGGGACAGGCCGTGCAGGGGGCGATTTACCCATCCATAAGCAAGGAAATCGAGGAAAGAGGGGTGAGCATCGGGCTTCTGATATACAATCCTGAGAACCTACCGGATTTTTTGGAGGTGGCTTTCCGTAGCAGCAATTACTTTGTGACCCTGCTTCGGGTGTGCTGGGATAAAATCCCGGCCATGCCGACGGCACCTACAGTACCCTCTGGCAATTGGATGCAAATAGAGACCTTCCAAGTGAGTGGGTGATGCAGAGAGTCAAAGGTACAAGAGATCTCTTGGGAAAAGAGCTCAGGGCTCAGAAGCATGTGGTCGAAGTGCTGTCACAGGTTTTCGGGTTGCATGGTTTCAGGGAGGTTGAAACACCTATCCTTGAGCCACTGGAACTTTTCACCATTAGAAGCGGGGAAACCGTTGTACGACAACTCTATTGCTTTGAGGATAAGTCGGGAAGAAAACTTGTTCTTAGACCGGAGCTCACGGCACCCGTTGTCAGGCTTTATTGTGAGAGACTGAGGTCAGAACCCAAACCTCTTCGAATATGTTATTTTGGTGCTTGCTTCAGGTATGAGGAACCGCAGGCGGGGAGATGGAGGGAGTTTCGCCAGGCTGGAGCCGAAATAATCGGAAGTTCTCATCCAGCCTCGGATGCGGAGATAATAGAGCTGGCATATGAAGCTTTCGAGCGGTTAGGATTAAAAACCAGACTTGCGGTGGGGCACATTTCTCTTCTCAGGCAGGTGCTGAAGGAGGCAGGTGTAGCGGCTGAGAGACAGGATCCGATTTTGAGAGCTATAGACTCTAAAGATGAGGGCAGAATTAATCAGGAACTACAAAATGCTGGAGTTTCAAGAGAGGATCAACAGAAGCTGAAGAATCTTATTTCGCTCAAAGGCGGCAAGGAGGTAATCGAGAAGGTAAAAGAAATGTTTGGATTATCGCCAACCGTCGAGAACTTGGAGGCGATTATCGAGCTACTGGAGAAAATGGGTGTTAACTTTGAGCTTGACCTGGGCATTGCAAGGGGACTCGATTATTACACCGGCTGTGTCTTTGAGTTTTATGCAGGCGGGATGCAACTGGCTGGAGGGGGAAGGTACGATGAACTCATCGAACTCATAGGAGGGGAGAAAGTTCCTGCAGTAGGTATAGGTTTTGGTGTGGACCGGATTGCCAGTCTTCTTCAGGTGGATGACGAACCACCTCCCGATTTACTCATTCTGCCAGTGGGAGAGGAGCTGGTGGGGGAGGCGATGAAGCTTGCGAGAAATTTGAGGAAGAGAGGACTGAGCGTAGAGGTGGAAGTAATGGGTAGAAAGCTCTCCAAGGGTCTTGAGTATGCAGATTCTCGAAAGATTCCAAAAGTCCTGATCCTTGGAAGGACAGACTTGGAGGAGGGACAGGTGACGGTTAGAGACATGAAAACGGGAGAGCAACAGAAAGTTGAAATGCAGAAAGTGATGGAGTTCTTCAGAACCTGAAGCCCCTTTCCTCGAAGAACTCTTTCATCAGCAGCGCATCCCTCTCAAGAAGGGGGCTCTCGCTTATGATGGTTATGTCTACTCTTCTTTGCAGGATTTCTTCCCCCAGCGGCTCAAAGGGCGGACTTTTGGAGGTGATTACCAAATGCTTCTTTTCGTTTCCCTTTCCTGGTCCGAGTGGTTTGATTTCTACTCCCGTGAAATGGGTGTGTAGGTGCTTGTACTGTTTAACTTTCTCGAAAACGTCTGACCATTTCACCTCACGGTTCGATCTCGCATAAAGATGTGCCCAGTCAATCACGGGAACGCAGCCCTCCACCCTCCTACAGACTTCTAGGACCTCCTCCAGTGTGCCGAAAGTGTTTTGCTTCCCCATTGTTTCAAGTCCAAGCCTAACCCCTTCTATTTTTGCCCTCTTCATTTTAGTCACCAGATCGGTGCAAGCCTCCGACACCTTTTCAACAGCCTGCTCGGGTGACAGTTTTCCGTAGAATCCGGGATGAAAGACGACGATATCTGCCTTCATTAAGTGGGCCCTATCTGCTGAGTCCAAGATTCTCTTCTTAGAGGCTTCCAGTTTTGCTCTATCGGTCGAGCACAAGTTTATAAAGTAGGGGCAGTGAACGGAAAGCCTAATCCCCAATCTTTCTGCTTCCACACCGACTTTCTTGGCCATCTCCTTGCTCATGTTCACCCCCCTGACAAACTCTACTTCCATGGCGTTCAGCCCCAGCTCGGCAACCCTTCTCAGCCCTCCAAGGGTGCTTTTGTCCCTGGCCGTTATGGGAACACCGGCTGGTCCAAGATAAATCATCAGGTCTTTTACCCTGCGACTATAATGCTCCACTTTGATGCTAGGATGAGGCAGGTCCAGAAAACCTCTGTGGGTTCTTTCCTGCTCGGAGAGATGCCTCGAGGTTGCAAGTTGTGCATAAAGGGGGCCAAGCTTGTACTGTTCGTGACTGGACTATGCCGGAGAGGATGCTTCTACTGCCCTCTGTCAGAGAAGAGGAGGGAAAAGGATGTTGTTTTTGCCAACGAGCGACCCGTTACTTCCTCCCAACAAATCATAGAGGAGGCCAAAGCCATGGGTGCGCTTGGTACAGGCATAACTGGTGGCGATCCAGCGGTAAGGTTTAGGAGGACGGTTGAATATATACATCTTTTGAAGAAAACTTTCGGTCGTAAGCATCACATCCACATGTATTGTATGGATTTCAAAAGGTCCCAGCTGAGAGAACTCAAAGCCGTGGGAGTGGATGAACTTAGGTTCCATACTTGGGATCCAGATCCTGTGGAGAAGGCCTTGGAGTTGGGGATAAACAGTGGAGTGGAACTCCCAGCTCTTCCAGGGAAATTCAAAGAGTTCACAGAACTTCTTTCCGAGCTTGACAAAATTGGATGTAGGTTTGTGAATCTCAATGAATTGGAGTTTTCTGAAACGAATTGGAGGGCATTGAAGGTCAGAGGCTTTGTTCTGAAACAAGAGGAGTCAGTAGCAGTGAAAGGAAGTCAAGAACTTGCTCTAAAAGTTCTGTCTTGGGCGAAGAGGAATACTCGACTGAATATTCACTACTGCCCGAGCTCTCTGAAGGATGGAGTGCAGCTGAGAAATAGGCTGCTTAGGAGGGCTAGGAGAACAGCAAAACCTTACGAGCTTATCACCCCCGATGGAACTCTTTGGCTTGGTATAGCCTATGGGCTCGAAAAGAAAGAGCTCGAGGAGGAGAGGAAGAGGCTGCTGAAAGAGTTTAGAATTCCTCGTTCAATGCTTTGTCTCAACGCGGAGAGAAAGAGACTGGAGATGCCACCAGAGCTAGCTGAGGAGCTCGCGGGAAAGGTTGAGGGCCTTAAGTTTGCTCTGGTTGAAGAGTATCCAACTTGGGATAGGTTGCAGACGCTTTTCCTTCCCCTTTAAGCATTTAAGGAAAGGGGAGTAACAACCTGTGCTGAGCGAACTCAAGCCTTATTTGGAGGGCTTTGTGCAGAAACCCGCTCGCTTTCTTGCTCGTAGCGGAATGACACCCAACCATCTCACCATTTGTGGTCTCCTCCTTTCCTTTGTATGCTTCTTCGTTTACCGTTCTGGTATGCAGTTGCTGGGTGGGATTCTTCTCCTGGTTTGCGGCTTCTTCGACATGATGGATGGAGCAGTTGCAAGGCTTACCCGTCGCGAGACGGCCTTCGGGGGTTTCTTAGACTCGGTGGCTGATAGGTATTCAGACTTTCTTGTTCTAGCCGGAATGATACTTGGGCGACTGGCAGCTCTCTCTTGGGGGTTGCTTGCCATCCTGGGAAGCTTTATGGTCAGCTACACAAGAGCTAGGGCTGAGGCGGCCGGGGCAGGAAAGCTGGCTATCGGGTTCGCTGAGAGGGGGGAAAGAATGTTGCTCCTCACACTTTTTTCAATTCTTGGGATGACAAATGTTGGGGTAATCGTTGTGGCTGTTCTTTCCAACTTAACGGCAATTCAGAGGATTTTGGTAACGAAATCTAGGCTCACTTGAACTTCGCGTACATTTCGGCGAGATACTTCTTGAAACTTTCAAGTAGTTCCTTCCCCTTTGGAGTTATGGAGTAATATTTCCTCGGTCTTGTCCCGTTCATCCTCCACTCTGATACCACGTGCCCTTCCTGCTGTAGCTTTCGGAGAACTCTGGAGGCAGTGGTAAATTGGAAGCTAAAACCAAACCTCTTGGCGACCTCCTTTTTCAGTTCGTAGGTATACATGGGTCTTTCAGAAAGAAGCTTGAGGAGGTATGGCCAGAGCATCTCCAAAGTGGTTTTTCGCTTAATCCTCTTCATCGGGACTAAAAATTTCGGTTTAAAATCCCCAAGAGGTAAGGTGAATGGGAAAAGTAAGGGTGGCGATAGCGGGAGTAGGAAACTGTGCTTCTTCGCTCGTGCAAGGAGTGTTTTACTATCGCGATGCTAGGGAAGATCAAGAGGTCCCGGGATTGATGCATGTGAACTTTGGGGGCTATCACATCAGGGACATAGAATTCGTGGCAGCCTTTGATGTAGACGCGAACAAGGTGGGTAAAGACCTTGGGGAGGCAATTTTCACCCCTCCAAACTGCACTGTGAAGTTCTGCGATGTTCCAAAACTAGGGGTGGAGGTGATGAAGGCTCCCGTGCTCGATGGACTTGGGAAATACTTGAAGTCGGTCATACCAGTCGATCCTACGCAGAAGGAGGTAGATGTGGCAAAGGTGTTGAAGGAAACGAAGGCAGATGTTTTGCTCAACTATGTACCTGTGGGCAGTTATCATGCTGCTAGGTACTATGCTAAGGCATGCCTTGAAGCTGGAGTTGGATTTGTCAACTGCATGCCTGAGTTCATCGTTTCAGATCCAACTTGGGCCAAAAAGTTTGAGGAGGCGCGAATTCCGTGTGCGGGTGACGATATAAAGTCGCAAGTTGGGGCAACCATCCTTCACCGGACCTTGGTTAAACTTTTGGTGGATAGAGGGGTGAAGGTCGAGGAGAGTTATCAGCTGAATATCGGAGGCAATACAGACTTCCTAAACATGCTTGAAGAGGAGCGGCTTAGCTCGAAGCGCGTTAGCAAGACCGAGGCAGTTTCGAGTCAAATTCCCTATGAGGTCCCCTTGAGGATAGGCCCGAGCGATTATGTTCCTTTCCTCAAGGACAGAAAGATCTGCTACATCTACATAAAGGGAAGAAAGTTTGGAGATGTTCCCCTCTGGGTTGATTGTAAGCTGGACGTGGAGGACTCGCCGAATAGTGCGGGGGTGGTCATAGACGCCTTGAGGGCGGTAAAGCTCGCCAAGGATAGAGGGATTGGTGGGCCTCTCATCTCGGTCTCCGCCTATTTCTTCAAACATCCACCCGTTCAGTTGACCGATGAGGAGGCTAGAAAAGCGGTGGAGGAATTCATAGCAGGAAAGAGGGTGAGATAATGGAGTTTGATTTCCTTGTAGTGGGTCACGTTGCTGTTGATGTCAACGTCTTTCCGTGGGGCGTGGTTGAGAATGTACTTGGAGGTGCCCCAACCTACAGCGGACTCTTTCTTGCGGGTCTTGGAAAGAGGGTTGCCCTGCTCTCGAAGGTTGGAATAGACTTCACGGAGACTTTCCCACCCATTTTTGGGAAATTTGGACTAGATACCGAGGGGCTCTTGGTAGTTGGTGAGAACTCTACCACCTTTCGAAACGAATACGATGAGCACGGGAATAGGGTACAGTACTGCAAGCACCTAGCTCCACCACTTCAGCCTTCCGATATTCCGAGCTATTATGACGACTTTTTGGGCGTTTACGTCTCACCTTTAGGGAATGAGGTAAATCCAGAACTCTTAGCTGAACTCAGAAAAAGGACCAGATATCTCATGATGGATCCTCAGGGTCTGCTCAGGAGAATTGGTCCGGATGGGAGGGTTCGTCTTCAGGAAACCGACCTTAGCCCGTATCTGAGGTACGTGGACATCGTGAAGATAGGGAAGGACGAAATGGTCGCTTTCCCGGGAAGCTCTCCCAAGCAGATTGCGGAGAAACTTAGAAGAGCCGGACCATCCATATCCATTGTCACCCAAGGAGAGAGAGGCTGTGTTCTTCTTGATGAAAAAGGATTGAGGGAGTTCCCTGCTCTCCCGGTTAAGGTGAGGGATCACACAGGAGCGGGCGATGTTTTTGGTGCAGCTTTTCTCTACAAGTACTCCGAGACGAGAGACGCCGATGCGGCAGCCAAGTTCGCCAACGCGGCGGCAGGGCTGAAGATTAGATACAGGGGTGCCGTTGGTTTTCCCTCGCTTGAGGAAATTCAGCAGGCCGTGGCCAGTTGGAGCGCTCCCGGGCCCTAAGACTGATTCTCTTACTTGGAATCGTCAGCCTGCTGGGTGACATTGTTTATGAGGGCTGCCGCGGTGTGGCAGGACCCTACCTTAGATTGCTTGGGGCGAGTGCCTTTGCTGTGGGTCTTGTCTCGGGTGTGGGGGAATTTCTCGGATTTGCCCTTCGCCTTCCCTTCGGTTACCTGTCGGATAGAACCTCAAACTATTGGGGTCTCACCATAGCAGGGTATGCCCTTCTTCTCTCCATCCCCCTGCTGGCGTTGGTTGGGGACTGGAGGATTGCAGCACTTCTCCTCCTAGTGGAGAGAACCGGAAAGGCTTTGAGGTCTCCCGCGCGCAACACCATCCTTTCCCAGGCCGCTCTAGAGGTTGGAGCGGGAAAAGGGTTTGCCATACACGAGGTACTGGATCAAGTTGGGGCAATTGCAGGCCCCGTTCTTTTTTCCCTAGTGTTGCTCGCCGGCGGATATCGGGAAGCCTTCCTTGTGATGCTTGCTCCCTTTTTCCTTCTCCTCTTCTTTCTTTTTCACGCGTGGAGAATCTTTCCCCAAGTGGTGAAGACCAGACCGGAAAGTGTGGAAGGTAAGCTTGGGAGAAGCTTGAAATGGTACAACCTCTTCGTCTTCATCTCCGCCGCCGGCCTGCTTCCTTGGTCTCTCTTGGCGTATCACATGAAGCAGGCGGGAACGATGGCGGAACAGGCAATTCCTCTAGCTTATGCTCTTGCCATGATGGCAGATGCCCTTTCTGCGTACCCCATAGGAGTGGCCTTTGATAGGATGGGGTTTGCTTCCCTCTCGATTTGCCCTCTCCTTTCTGTCTTGGTTCCTCTTGCTTTTCTGCGTTATCCAGCCTGTCTGGTTGGGGTGGTCGCGTACGGTTTGGTGCTGGGCATCTATGAGACCATAATGAGGGCAGGTGTGGCGAAGCTGGCCCCTTTGGAAAAGAGGGGCCTGGCTTACGGAGCCTTTGAATCCGTTTATGGTCTTTCTTTCCTTTTCGGGAACACCTTGGCTGGCCTGTTGTATGAGTATAGTATCTCCCTCGTGGTGCTTTATGTCCTGCTTGCGGAAACTCTCTCGCTCCTAGCTCTAGCCAAGGTCATGAGATTGAAAGAGTGACGGAGGAGAAAACATCAAGCAACTCTTATCTCCTTGGATAGCACTATTCGGTTATTTAAGCGTAAGTTTCCTCACCTCCTTTTGGAATTCCATTTGGTTTGATTGCCTTAAAAATCGCCTGCGAAATCCGAGCTCTGGGCAAATTGGAGAAGATTCTAGTCAATGATGCTACTGTTTCAGTTTCGGTAGCATGGTCGCGATTCGATGTCGTGCTTATTTAAACAATGTCTACCTTATCACCCTATTTGGGATCTTGGAGTGCTCATAAAGCATCATGGGCGAATGCGAGATTTCGTGGAATTGCTAAAACGACATTTTCATTTTGTTAGACAGCTGGTCGATCAACTCGCTCGAGGGATTATGTCCTCTAAGTCAAAAACATGGTGTCCTTCTCTCCTGAGCTCCTCTTTTTCCGGAATCTCCTTCCCGATGATGCCGAAAAGCCTCTCCCCCTTCCAACCTACAAGCTCCGCCTTGAATCTCAGCTCATCCAATATTCGGATACAGTCCTGAAGGGTGAGCCTTTTCCACTTGAATTCGAAGAGTAACATTCTTTTTCCTTCAAGCCCCACGGCATCTATCTCGTAGACTTCTCCCGACTCCGGAATCTTCCCCCATTGTTTCCCAAGCTTGGAAAAGCTCATCCTCTCACGAACGAAGTCGAGGCAAACCTCCTCAAATCTTTGGGAAACGAAGCTCTCGAACTCTTTCCTTATCTCCCCGAGGGCAGGGGATGGATTTCCAAGCTCTATCTCGTCCCTGTGTGGGTATACAAACCTAGCCCAGAAGTTGAAAAAGTTGTCCTTGATTCGGTACAGGCTCTTCTTCGTTTTGGGCTTCTCCAGCACAGGGGTCTCCCTAGCCACGATTCCGAGTCTCTCCAGCACCCTCAAGTAATGGGGAAGGTCTTTTGCCTGCATTCCCGTTTTGGAGGCAATCTCGCTGAGCCTAGTCGCCCCGCCTGCCATGGAGAGCAGGATACTCAGGAAGGTGCTCGGATCCCTAAGCTCCTCTCTGAGCAGGAACTCTCCCTCTGGGTAGAGCAAGCCCTCTTTCGACAGGAAGTTTTCCTCAATATTTTGATAGATAGATTTCTCGGGGTTGAAAAGCCTTAAATAAAAGGGGATTCCACCCACCACCGAGTAAATTCTCATCACTTCCTCTGCCGGGAGTCTGGGGAAGAAGTCTGCTGCTTCATGCAACCTAAGTGGATTAACCCTCAGCTGCCCCGTTCTTCTGCCATAAAGAGGAGAGCGATAAGAAAGAACCCCCCTCTCCATCATGCCAATGCTTGAACCGCACAGGATTAGGAAGAAGTTGGGCCTCTTTGAGAGATTCTCATCCACAATGGTCTGGAAGACGGAAGGGATGGTGTCGTCTTTCTCCACCAAATACGAAAACTCGTCGACAACGACGATGAGCTTCTCTTTTCTCTGCCATCTCCTCGAAAGGTGCTCAAAAATCTCGACGAAATCTTGGGATGCTATTTCCGGCTCGCCCAAAAAATCCGCAACCTTTTTCCTGAACCGGAGCACATTCGACAGAGTTCCCCTTTTGTCGGAAAGGAAATAAAGAAACGGCTTACCTTCACCGAACTTTCGCAACAGTTCGGTCTTTCCCACCCTTCTCCTTCCATAAATGACAAACAATGAGAAGGATTCTTTTTGGTACTCCTTCTCCAATGCCTCGAGTTCTTTTTCTCGATTGATAAATTTTCGAATTTTCATCATAATGATTCAAATCCGAATAAAAAGGTGTGGAAAACTACGGGGCATTTAAGACGGGTAAGAAGCGATTCCTAGAAGTATAAGTTCTAAAGATTTAAAAATAATTAGAAATTTAAGTTCTAATGGAATTGTTACTCAAGCACAACCCTTGGTGGAAAGGGGAGGAGGACCACCACCTCTCTAGGTGGAAAGGGATGAAAATCAGATGGGTTCCAAGCTGGATAGAGGAGATCTCGCTGAAACCCTTTTCCTTGAACTTTGTAATCGGGCCAAGACAGGTCGGAAAAACGACTGGGCTGAAGATTCTTATAAGTAAGCTCTTGGAAAGTCGCGACTCAAAGGAAGTTGTATATTTTAACTGCGACTTTGCCCCGGACTTTCATGCCCTAAAAAAAGTGCTGGATAGATTTTTGGAGCTTAGGAAGTCCTGGGGAGTTAGCTCGAGCCTGGTGTTTCTGGACGAGGTGACCTCAACCCGAGGGTGGTGGAGGTTGATTAAAGGATACATCGACCTGGGGATTTTTGAGAACGACATCCTAACGGTCACGGGATCCTCATCACTAAGGCTGAGGGGGGAGGTGGAGCTCTTCCCAGGCAGGAGGGGCGAAGGGAAAGAAATCGTGGTCTATCCCTTGAGCTTCAGGGAGTTCCTCCGAGTTCAGGGCATCGGGGTCAAGGTCACGGGGGACTTGAAGAGGGACATGGCGAACGCCTCGATAAAGGAAGAGGAAATCTTGAGGGCCTTCCAGACCTACCTTAGGACTGGAGGATTCCCAGCCTCTATAAACGAGGTTCCAACCGCTACCGAGGATTTCCTAGGCGCAATAGAGGGAGAAATCCTGAGACTCGGGAGGAGCGTCTCGTTGGTCAGGGAAATCCTAGCTTCAATCTTTCAGAAGGCCCCATCCCCTCTCTCTTACTCCACCATTGCTAGCGACACCTCTGGCTACTCTTACAAGACCGTTGCAGAGTACCTCGAGGTTCTTAAAGGGTTGATGATCCTTGACATGGCAAGCTTTAGGGAAAACGGGAGGGTCCTGCAAAGAAAGGAAAAGAAGATTTTCTTCCTAGATCCTTTCATCGCCAGAACCCTGTCGGTGTGGAGCGGGCAGGAATTCTTGGAAAGTGCCCTTTATGAATGGGTGGTTCAGTCGCATCTGCTCAGGAAATTCGGTGAGGTGTATTACTATAGGAATTCTTACGAGGTGGACTGTATAGCCGGAGAGCTAAAGGTTGAGGTGAAAAAGGGAAAACCGCACAGGAGATATCCCAAGCAGGTTCTCGTGCTTGAGGAAAACCTTCCCATGTTCCTAGCGGTTCTTTAGGAACCTAGGTTTGCATCTTAACGGTCGCGACGCATTCGCTATTAGCCAACCTTGGATTTCTGAAGCAAGCTTCATCGGAACACTTGGCGGCGCGACGGCTTGGTGAGCCATAACCGCCTCCGGAGAGCCGAAGGCGACGTTGTTCTCGTTCACGTCCACAGCTATTACTCTTCCATTTGGCTCCACGGTTTCAACGGTTTTGGAGAATACGACTTTCAAATAGAATCCGTCTCTAGCCCTTACGAGCCAGGCCTCCCTGACCTTCATCCCCTTAAACTTCTCGTGGTAGATCCCGTGGAGAAGCTTACCTTTACTCTTCCCTTCTCGGTGGCTATCGAGGCTTCCAGCTCTCCAAGTCGAGGCTGAAGATGTGGTCGTCAGCATCGGGAATCCACTTCACACCGCTTTCGCTCCACCTCCTGAAATCGAAATCCTCGAATATCCTTCGTCTTTCCACCCGAAATATTTAAAAGGAAATTGGTAATTTGTTTACCAAATCACAAACCCCAAGAAACTACCTTGACGGGTTTAATCTTGAAGATGGGTGACTCGCCCTCCTTCCAAGGATCCTCTCTTGCCCATTTGAACTTCCGAAAGAATTCCTCCGAAATTCTCCGATATTCCTCTCCACCTTCGAGGATTTCCGCTTCCCCCTGAATCATCACCGCCTTATGTGCCCCCGGCTTGTAAACATCCACCACCAATGCCACCCTTCCGTCCTTGACCACGTTTTTGTACTTTTTCGTCCCGTAATCCGTGACGATGTAGATGAAGCCGTCTCTGAAGATGTAGCATACAGGTACCACGTGTGGTCCCTCTTCTCCTATTGTCGCGAGTCTGCAAACTTCGTTCTTGGAAAGGAATTCGCTCTCTTTCTTTCCCAGCTTCATGCGAGAGAAACCTGACCAATCACGCTGTAAATGGGTCCCTTGGGTGTGAGAACGCTTTTCATGAAATCCACCGACTCTACCACGGTCCTGCCAAACTCTTCCGACTTCAGACTCTGCATCATTTCCATCAGCTCCTTCCTTCTGGGAACAAATTTCACCCTCCCTAGAGTCACGTGGGGGACAAAATCCCTTTCCCTCGAAAATCCGAGCTTGGCTAGTTCCGAGTCGACTGCTTTGAAGAGTGAAATTACCTTTTCACCACCCTCCGAGATTCCCACCCACAAGACCCTTGCCTGACTGGGGCTAGGGAAGGCACTGATTCCCTTGAGCAAAATCTCGAAGCGGCTGAAACCTGAGCATGCCGAACGCAGAGCGGAGAGGATCTCCTCCGCCCTCGTATCCTCAACCTCCCCCAGAAATTTGAGAGTTAGGTGAAGGTTCTCGAATTCTACCGGTTTCCAGCTCAGGAAAGGTGAAAGTCTTTGTTGAAGGGAAACGAGCTTCCCCCTTACCTCTTCGTTAATCCCGATGGCAACGAAACACCTCATTCATTCCTGCGATAAATAGTATATTCCTCCAAGAGATAGTTCGCCATCGAATCAGGGAGAGCCCGGCAATATCTAGGACGATCTCGCGCCAGAAGTCTGCCAAATTGAGATTCGGTTCAACCCAGGTGATAGTTCGAGGGTTCGGTTTGAGAACCTGATTTTTCTCCCTTCGTCGCTGTAAATCAGAAGGGTACCGCTCTTTTTTGCTCGCCCGTTTCTGATACCGGCTGGCGGGACTAACAGTTCTTCTATTCCAATCACCGAAATCCCGCCGCTCAAAGGTGCTACCACCACTATCTCACCTTCGAGCTCCCGCAGCTCGAACTCCAATCTTTTTCCAAAAATTTTCCTTTCCACTGCATACAAGAGATATTCTCCTCTCAGTCCTGCATCTTTTGCCTCCACAAAGACCCTTTCCCTCTTTCCCCGCCTGTTGAGATTGAAAACTCCTACAATCCCCGTTTTTCCCACTCTTGAGAAGACCTTCAGCGGAACTGGATTTGAGTACGGATCTTCAAAAATGGAATCGTTACATGGAACCGCCGGGAAATCCACCCCTGCAAGCGTTCCATCGTCCAGACAAAGTCTGCCGAGGAGAGCCGCATTCACTTTTCCCGGTTCGTCTGTCACATAAACTGGTCCCCCGCTCAGAATTCTGGCCTGAGCATGGGTCAAAGCGAACCTTCCAGAGCTCTCAAACATGTCGAAGTCGGGGACGCATATGCGGGAAAGCCAGAGGGAGTTATAGAAGCATGCCAGAATTTGTTTCTTTTGCAAATCTTTGGAGTCGGGAGGATAGTCGAAGGAGGCACGGCATAAAGGTGTACGGAAATTCACCAAGCATTCGGGGACCATTGCCATGCAGTTGAGGATGGTCATTTTCCCTCTTGAGGCCTCGTAAATCGATTGAAGGAGAAAATCAGCTGCTTCTTCTATTGGTATTTGGTCACGGAAGCTAGAGAGCAAGTCGTACTGATTGTCTACCTTAACGAAATCTATTCCCCACGCTCTCATCCTTTCGTACCATTTCTCGTAGAACGGCTTCGTCGGTATTCTGCGACCATCAGTTCCTTTGATTGAGAGCTCGTGTTCACAATCTACACCCATCCAGTACCCCTGTAAAGCATGCCAGAGCCCTACTTTCTTCACTCCCAGTTCCTTCAGCTCTCGAACAAGCTTGGCTAAATCTAACTTCGGCTCTAGAGAGACTAAAGTTCTGTCCCTGTATCTTCCCCATCCGTCGTCGATAATGATGAATTGCGGTTGAGCTCCACCCCTCTTCAGGAATTGAATGCTTGCGAGGATTTTCTCCTCACTTATATCGGTATAGAAGGCATTCCAGCTACACCACCCCAAACCCGTGAGAGGATTTCTTCTACCTCTTCTCCTTATCCAAGGTTTTTCTGCTGACAGGAGCTTGAATACGTTGTCAATTGATTTTTGCACTTCACCCCAAGCAACAATAGGTCCAGGTATTCTCGGATACTTTTTGGTTCGATCAAATCCCCAAACTCGACATCTGAGTCCTGTTCTCCAGCTGAGTTCGCATTTCTGACCAAAGGCAGCCGGAGCAAGCAGAACGAACGGTGGATCAGCTTCAGCCACCACTAGGAAGCAGTATGATGGGAGATCTTTCCAGTTTCTAATCAGTTTAGGGTAGCTCCAAGCGCCATAGCCCGTGTCCCTACCAAGGTGGATGATTAAATAGCTGAGGAAACTTCTGGGTCTCTTTAAGGCGTAAGAAAAGGTTGAGAACACCACCGAGAGCATGAACCTGAGTTCTTTGAGATTGGTGGGAAGAATTTTCTGTCCATAGAAGGTGTTGTGAAAGCAGAGTATTCTCCTTGCGGGAAACTCTGGTATCGAGAATTCTGCTGTTTGATGACAGAAACCAACGGGAAGGTCATTTTCCAACCAAAACCAACAACTATTTTCGTATCTCTTGCTCACGCAGGAAATCCTGTTTTTGCCGAAGGCATAGTTCCTCTGGTACTTGATGAATCGACCTGCTATGTCTTTACCTTTCTTAGTCTGCTCATCGGTGGGGGAGCATTGTTTGTGAGAAATACCTTCCCGCCAGTTGATTTTGAACGGAAGTAACAGTGGAACATTCATCGACTATCGAGCAGATGGCCATCGCGAAGTCTAAAAGTCTTGGTTGCCAATCTCTTGGCCTGGAATGGATCGGTCGTGGAAAAGATGACGGTTCTTGCTGTTTTCCTTATCGCCTTCTCTATCAAAGCCGAGTTTTCTTTGTCCAGCCAAGTGGTAGGCTCATCCAGCAAAAGAATCTCAGGTTTGATGGCAAGGGCTCTGCCTATACATACCCTCTTTTGCTCACCACCTGAAAGCTGCTGCATTTTTTTATCCAAGACTCCCTCGAGTTTAAACAGTCTTGCAACCTCTAGAACTTTACGCTCGATTTCATCTTTTTCTAGCTCCATGAAGGTAAGGCCCAATGACAAATTTTCTCGGACTGTGCCACTTACCCAAGCATTCTCTTGGAAGACCAGAGTTATTTTTCCTCTTAGGGTTGATGCAAGATGTTGGTCAACGACTCTCCCCCTGAAAAGAATTTTTCCACTGTCCGGACTTTCGAGGAGGGCGATTATCTTCAGTAGAGTGGTCTTGCCTGAGCCGTTGGGACCCAGTATCGCTATTCTCTCACCTTCTCTCACCTTTAGATGGATTCCACGCAAAACGCGTAGTGAACCATAACTCTTGCTAACATTTCTGAGTTCGAGGAGAGCCGATTTCATGCTTTTCCCAGTTTTCTGGCAAGGTAAACCAGAGGAAGAATTATGGCAATCATGAGAGCTGCGAGCTGCATGCAAATGCCAATTTCTCCCCTCTCCAGCTCCAAGGCAATGGCGGTACTCATCACCCTAGTCCAACCGGGTATATTTCCTCCGACCATTAAAGCCACTCCAAGCTCACCCAAGGCCCTACAAAAGGATAGAATAGCAGCGGAAAGGATGGCCGGGGATGCTTCCTTCCTAAGAACTTTTGAGAGCTGCTTTTGAGAAGCACCTAGAGTGAGAGCAAGTGAAGTGACGGAAGGGGCGACACTTTTGATGGCTTGCATGATCAGTGAAATCATGAGGGGAGTGATGAGAATAGCTTGGCCGAGCATTATTGCTGCCGGAGTGTAAAGGAGGGAAAGCGATCCAAGCGGCCCAGAACTGGAAAGAAGAAGATAAATCAAAAGGCCTATGACCACGGTCGGCACGCTCGTGAAGGATAGGAAGAGTGTTTCTAGAAAGTTCCTCTTGGAACAGGTTGAAAGCCTTAGAGAAAGGGGAATGCACCAAGTGCATGCCAAAAGGGTAGCGAGACCAGAGATTTCAA
>JGI20130J15133_1000121_pt1 | contig 67022 bp, 71 predicted proteins | sample WasSprMetagenome_FD_15133 | JGI IMG/M metagenome (IMG submission 15133) | reverse complement strand
CGAGTTTATTCCAGGTTTACATCGCTTGGTTCAAGCCATCCAACAATACGGTGTAAAAGTTGGCGTTGAACTTGCACATCCAGGCGGAGTTGCCGACGTTCGATTCATCAAGACTCAACCTGTCGCGCCATCTTCAATACAGATGAAATCTGGAGCGGTTACTCCGAGGGCTTTAACTAGGGAAGAGATAGAAGAGCTGGTTGACAAGTTTGGGAAAGCGGCGCTACGAGCAAAAAAAAGCTGGTTTTGACATGGTGGAAATTCAAGCTGGCCACGGGCTTTTGATAAATCAATTCCTTTCACCGTTATATAATAAGAGGAAGGATGAATTTGGTGGGTCTCTAGATGGAAGAGTCCGCTTTCTAGAAATGATTGTTGAAAAAATAAGAGACTATGCTGGAAAAAGTTTCCCCATTAGCGTCAGACTAGGCGTTGAAGAATTTGAAGAGGGAGGAATTAAAATTGAAGAGGGAAGGCAGATCGCGAAGAAACTTTCAGATGCAGGAGTTGACGCAATCCACGTAACTTTAGGAGGAACTTCTATGGAAAAACGCCTCGAACCAATGCCCTATCCACAAGGATGGCGGGTATACTTGGCCGAGGAAATTAAAAAAGTAGTAGATGTACCTGTCATCGCCGTAGGGGTGATTCGCGAACCATGGTTCGCAGAGAAAATCCTACAAGAAGGAAAAGCTGACTTCATAGCTTTGGGAAGAGCATTAATCGCTGATCCACAATGGCCTAAAAAAGCTTTAATGGGGGAGGAAAAAGCAATAAGGAGATGTGTTTCATGTAACGAATGCGTCAGAGCGAGGCACTTCGAAGATCTACCTATCCGCTGTTCCTTCAACCCTACAATTGGGGTTGGCAAGGAGCTTGCCACTATAAAGAGGGCTAAGCATAGAAAGAAGGTTATGATAGTTGGCGCTGGACCAGCGGGTATGGAAGCTGCTAGGGTTGCCGCTTTAAGGGGGCACGACGTATACATTTTTGATAAAGAAGATCAGATTGGTGGAACATTAAACATTGCGGCTGTAGTTCCCGGAAAAGATAAGCTGAGATGGATAGTTGAATATTACGCCTACACACTTCCAAAGTTAGGAGTGCACATACAACTGGGAGAATTCGTAGATAAACAAAAAAAATCGAAGCCTTCGGTCCAGACGTCGTAATAATAGCTACTGGTTCAGAGTTAGTAATGCCGCAAATACAGGGAATAAAAGATGTAAATTGTCTTTCCTTTAGAGAAGTCCTTAAGGGTGAAGTTAAAATTGAAGGAGAAAAAGTTGTGATCTTGGGTGGTGGATTAATAGGGTTGGAAACTGCCTTATTTCTTGCGTCGCTTGGAAATGATGTCACTGTTCTTAAACGGTATGAAACTGTTTCTGAAAATATCGATCCAATATATGCACAGCATCTACTTTCAAGGCTACAAGAACTGGGTGTTAAAATCGTTTCTAAAGTCACGATAATGGGGATTGAACAGAACCATGTTTTAATCAAAAATCACAATAATGAGCCAAACAAGATTTACTTTGACAAAATAGTGTTGGCTCGAGAATTAGTGCCCTCTAACAAGCTTGCTAAAGAAATAGGAGCAAGCGAAGTATACATTATTGGAGACGCTCTAAAGCCACGAAGAATTTTCAACGCGATCTCCGAAGGTTTTATGATTGGAAGGCGAATATGAACTTTTAAAGGGGGAAGATTAATGTCGAAGCCTTGGCATGCGATGAAGATTGAAGAGGTTTTTCAAGAGTTGAATGTCAGCCGTGATGGCTTGTCTTCACAGGAAGCCCGCGAAAGACTTGCCAAATACGGATATAATGAAATCAGAAAGGTTAAACGTAGAACTGCGCTTCACATGTTCTTAGACGAGTTTAAAGATGTATTCATTTTGCTACTGATTGTTGCAACAATCTTTTCAGCAATTGTAGGTTACTATGAGATACTACAGGGTGAAGAATTCATGGAAGCCTATGCAGACACGATCACCATAAGCGCAATAATCATTTTATGTGCAGTCACGGGCTTTGTCCAAGAATATAGGGCGGAGAAAGCGGTAGAAGCCCTGAAAAGGCTGGCGGCGCCTAAAGCCCGTGTAATACGGGATGGTAAAGAAATTATTATACCAGCTAAGGAGGTGGTTCCTGGAGATATACTTGTCCTAGAAGAGGGAGATTATGTCCCCGCTGATGCACGTCTAATCGAAGTTGTTGAGCTTAAGGCAAATGAGGCCATTTTAACTGGCGAATCCACACCAGTTGATAAGGAGCTCACAGTCTTAAAAGAGGAAACGCCGATTTCTGAAAGACGTAACATGGTTTTCTCCGCAACTCATATAGTTTACGGAAGAGGGAGGGCTGTCGTAGCGGCAACCGGAATGAATACTGAATTCGGGAAAATCGCTGAAAGAGTGCAGACGGCTGAGGAGGAGGAAACCCCTTTACAGGAAAAGCTGGATAGGTTTGCGGGCAAAATCGCCAAGGTTGTCGTAGCCGTTTGTGTGCTAATTTTCGCTCTAGAAGCCTTTGAAGTGATAATGAAGATGCACTTTGAAGCTGAAGGGTTCATTCAAGCTTTTATGTCATCAATCTCTTTGGCAATTTCAGCTGTTCCAGAGGGGCTACCTGCAATTGTCACCATAGCTCTGGCTCTAGGTGCGAGGGAGCTTGCAAAACGAAATGCCATCGTGAGACGGTTGTCCTCAGCTGAAACCCTCGGCGCAGTGACAGTGATATGCTCAGACAAAACTGGAACTATTACAAAGGGGGAAATGACGGTGCGTCAAATTTACGTTGACGGAAAAATCATCGAAGTAACGGGAACAGGCTATGAACCTAAAGGTGAATTCCACCAGGGCGGAGACACAGTGAAGCCTGAAGGAAGCCTCGAATATCTGCTTAAGATAGGCGCTCTCTGCAACAACGCAAGCTTAAGAAGAAATGACCAAAACAATACATGGGAAATATTTGGTGACCCTACAGAGGGCGCTTTGATCGTAGTAGCAGCAAAGGCTGGATTCGAAAAAGAAACGTTAGAGAAAACATATCCGCGAATTAGCGAAATACCCTTCACATCTGAAAGAAAACGCATGACTACAATCCACAAGGCACCAGATGGTGAAATCTATGCCTTCATGAAAGGTGCACCTGAAATAGTTCTTGAAAAATGTACATATATACTTGAAGGTGGAGAAGAGCGGAAGCTCACCGAGGAGAAGAAGAAAAAGATTTTAGAAGTCAATGAACAGCTAGCCGGGAACGCTCTACGAGTTCTTGCAATGGCTTATAGGCGTTTGCCTCCCTCAACCGAGAAGTATACGGCTGATAGTATTGAAAGGGAAATGGTTTTCGTGGGTTTGCAAGGTATGATAGACCCGCCAAGAGAAGAAGCCATAGAAGCAAACAAGAAATGTCAAAAAGCGGGCATAAAAACCGTCATGATAACTGGCGACCACAAGCTAACCGCTGTAGCTGTCGCAAGAGAAGTTGGAATTTACAGGGAAGGCGACATTGTTCTGACGGGCGCCGAATTGGATAAAATGAGCGATGAAGAATTTGAGAAAATAGTTGAGAAAGTAACAGTGTACGCTAGGGTTTCGCCTGAACACAAACTTCGAATAGTCAACGCGTTGAAAAAGAAAGGCCATATCGTAGCAATGACAGGCGACGGTGTTAATGATGCCCCGGCCGTAAAAGCAGCCGATGTGGGAGTTGCTATGGGTATTAGTGGAACAGACGTTACGAAGGAGGCAGCAGACCTTATCTTAACAGACGATAATTTTGCGACAATGGTTAAGGCCGTGGAGCAGGGCAGAGTAATCTATGATAATATCAGGAAGTATGCACGTTATCTAATATCCTGTAACTTCGATGAATTACTTGTGATAGGAGTATTCGCCATCCTCGGTGGAATATTCTCACCTGAGTTGTTTCCGCTTCCACTTCTGCCAGCAATGATATTGTGGATAAACCTGGTGACAGATGGCGCGCCAGCAGTAGCCCTTGTAACAGATCCCCCGGACGAAGGCGTTATGGAGAGGCCGCCGCGCAAACCTGAAGAAGGAATAATGCATGGTATGGGGGCATTCATAATAACATCTTTCATACTGCAGGCAACAGGGACAATTCTTGTATTCTGCCTAGAGTATTATGTGTGGCCGTCTCATCCATGGATGCTTCTAGACGGAACAATAGATGAAGTCGCAAGACAGCTCACTTATCGGGAGGCCACTACAACGGCTTTTGTGCAAGCAGCACTGTTCGAGCTCTTTGTTGTCTGGAACTGTCGTTCAGAAAAGCACAGTGTTTGGAGAATGGGCAGAAAAGCTTTCCAGAACAAGTTCTTCGTTATAGCAGACTTGGCTTCGGTAGCTCTAACCCTTGGAATAACCTATATGCCAATAACGCAACAACTCTTCCATTTAACTGGACTAAGCATAACAGACCTCGCATACGTGATGGGAGTAGCCAGCTGGGGACTCCTCATCTTTCCAGAACTCACTATGGGCAAAAAAGTCTGGAAATGGATATAGCTTTTTGAATTTAACTATTTTTCCCCGTTATTTTTGTATGATTGAGCACGGTGCACAAGTGGGCATGGGCTGGATTTTCAAAATCTATTTCACCCACTTTCTTAGTTCGACAGATTACGAGAGCAACGTCTTCTGGCAAGGTTACGATGAAAAACGTCGAAGAATGCGTTCTACGGGAAAAGCCCCTTCAACTCCGCATCTTACCTAACTGGCAACTTTCTCATATAGTATTTTTTCCCTTCATACTCAATCTCCACAAGCCTTCCCTGTTGTAAAAGTTCCTCAACGACACGCCAGTCTGCCCCTGCCTTTTTTAGAAATTCTGTAACCGCTTCTTCACGCATAGGATGGACAGCTGTTATGCTAAGCAAATCTTCCTTAACATTCCCTGTGGAGGTAAATGCGTTTCCTTCATATCCTACAAGGTATTCTACTCTATTACCTCCAAGCTTCTTGGAGAAGACTTGAAAAGCTTCGTTTATAACTTCTTCTTTAGCTGGTTTAACCCACTTTTCAGTTGGAGGCCTGGTCGGTATGGCAATATAAGCCTTGTCCAGTTTAACTAGACCCCTGAGAAAGTTTGCCACCCTTTCTAACTCGTCTTCGTAATTTACACTATCGATTAGCATCGTCTCACTTACAAGAATTCCTTCGAAGCTTTTTGCAAACTGCTTTACGCCATCTAAAATCGTGTCCAATTTTAAGTCTTTATGCGGCCTATTAATACGCCTCCATAAATCAATGCTAACAGCGTCAACCTTCAATGAGACAAAATCCGCAACCAGCAAATCTTCCTTAACCTCTTCTCGCCAAAGTAAAGAAGCGTTTGTTATAACCGCTATGGGAATCCCAATATTCTTTAAAAGCGATATCTCTCTGCCCAGATTAGCATCCAGCGTTGGCTCTCCATCCGGCACAAAAGTAATGTAATCTATCCTTTCCCCCCTTAAGGTTGCCTCATCAATTTTCTTCTTAACCTGCATTAGAATTTGCTCCGGCTTATAGAAGGCTTGCCTATTAATAAGCATGCTACTGGTTCTGCCTAACTGGCAATAAACACATGAGTAGGAGCATGTTTTCGGTGGAATGTTATTTACCCCCAAACTCCTCCCTAAACGCCTCGAGGGAACAGGACCAAAAGCCAATGCTTCCGTATTCTTCAACATATCACCTCAACGATAATTCCCTGCAGAGCCTATCCCACATGGTTGCTATGTCTTTCGCAACGTCGCATTCCGGAGAGTATTCCATTACTGATTTCCCATTAACCATGGCTTCCGTAACCACCGGGTTGAAGGGTATTTTACCAATAACTTCTACACTGTTTTCCTTACAAAACCTAGAGATTTTATTGGTGTTATCCTCATTTATATCATACATATTCACGCATACGAAAGGTCTAACATTGAAATGTCTTAGAAGCTGTATCGCTCTTTCTAAGTCGTGGATTCCCGACATTGTAGGTTCGGTTACAACCAAACCTGCATCTACTCCTGTAACGGAGGCTATGACTGGGCAGCCGATTCCAGGCGGGCCATCAATAATTACGAGGCCAGCCTTCTCCCTTTCAGCCAGTAGTTTAGCATTCTGTCTAACTACGGTGACAAGTTTTCCCGAGTTTGATTCGCCAGGGTTGAGTAAGGCATGAGCCATAAACCCATATTTTATCTTTGAGATGTAAGCATAACCTGAAATTCTTTCAGTTAATGTTACAGCATTTACCGGACAGACTATTGCGCAGACCCCACATCCTTCACAGGAAAAGGGATCCACAGTAAGGTCTTGGGTTATAGCGTCGAATCGGCATTTCTCCCTACAGATGCCGCATTTGATACATTTCGACTCATTAATAACCGCCATTTTTGAGCCTCTAAACTCTCTCGTCTCGAGAATTTCTGGATGCAAAAGCATGTGAAGGTCTGGAGCATCCACATCACAGTCTGCAACCACAGCTTCTCTCGCCAGAACGGCGAAGGCTGCTGTTATGGTCGTTTTACCAGTTCCACCCTTTCCGCTTAAAATCGTTATCTGTTTCAATTGCCCACCAACTCCTTAACATCTTCAAATAATTTCTGGAATTTATCAGCCCACTCCGGCATTTCTAAGCTGAATGGAACTCCTCTAGAATAAAGCTCTGCAATCCTCCTCTGATAGGGAATTTCAAGTAAAATTGGTATGCCTTTCCCTTTACAGTATTCATAAACTTTTTTGTCGCCTATTCCAGCCCGGTTAACCACAACCCCATGGGGAATCTTCATATCCTCTAAAACCTTAACAATTATTTTTAAGTCATGAAGCCCAAACGGTGTTGGTTCGGTTACAAGAATGCAGAAGTCGCTACCCTTGACCGTTTCAATCACAGGACAACTTGTTCCAGGCGGTGCATCTAAAATGACATTCCTACTCTTATCTATACGCCTTTTCACTTCTCTAACTAAGAGACTAGCCATTGGTTCACCGACTTCAAGCTCGCCAAAGATAATCCTTAAACCATCTGTGAAGCCTTCTTTAATAATTCCAATTCTACTTCTCCCTTCACTAATGGCTTTTTTAGGACATGTTAAGATGCATCCTCCACAGCCATGGCAGAGCTCTGGAAAGAATAAAATTTTCCCTGGAACAGTCAAGATAGCGTTGTATTGGCAGAAGGCCGCACATTTTCCACAATAATCGCATAACTCCTCGTTCACTGATGGAACAAGCCTATAGACTGGTTCTTGGCGGGTTATTTTTGGATTTAAAAGTAAATGGGCGTTTGGTTCTTCAACGTCGCAGTCCAATAATTGGGCATTTTCTATGGAAATGGCCAGATTAACCGCTAATGAAGTTTTGCCCGTCCCACCCTTCCCACTCGCAACAGCCACTATCACAATAACTCCTCCTGTTCATTGCGTGCATAAAACTTTACAGCCTTAGCTGAATAACAGGCTCTAAGCAAAAGTTCTTCTATTTTGACTTATCTGACATGTTTCACCCTAAACGCCAAAGCTACATCTTTATCTGCGACGCGCGTAGCGGCAACCCTCTGTTAACTCTTCAAGCCTATTCTGCCTATATGCTTCAATTACATCTTTAACCGTGTCAGCATTGGCTTTTAAGACGGCTACTCCTGCCTCTTGAAATATGCTCAGCGCCCTAGGACCCATTCCATAGGTGATTACAGCGTTCGGCCTAAACTGTAGAATGCGTTCTGATGGCAGTCCAAATCCGCCGAAGTGCTCACTTTCATTGGGCACCGCTTGAACGCTCAATACATTGCCATCTTCCAACTCAACGATTATGAAGTAGAGGGCTCTGCCGAAATGGCCAGACAATCTAGCGTTAAGCCCATTTCCATCCTCAGCTGGTATGACTATCCTCTCCTTCAACTTTCCACCTTCTCTTGCCTCCTGTAGCATTTTCTCAAGTTTCTTACGCTTTAACTTTTCAAGCTCCTCATCCTCTGAGCCTCCTGCAACTACCATTCCACTCGCCTCCAACCACGTCCTCTGCCAGCTCCCATCCCAAAATGCCCTCCAACAGCTGAAACATCCATCTCTTTAAGCTCTCCCCTCTTATACTTTTCAACGACTTCTCTCACAGTCCCATACGCACCTGTTATGATTTTTATCCCCGTAGCTGATAAAGCCTGAAAAGCATTAGATCCAACATTTCCAGTTATAACCACTTTAACGCCTTTACTCGCTATGATTCGGACTGCCTGTATTCCAGCACCGCCCATAGCGCCTGAAGCCGTATTTGGAATAGCCTCAAACTGCATAGTTTCCAAATCCACTATGATGAAGTATGGGCATCTACCGAATCTTGGGTCTATGGGCGCATCTAAGCTATTTGCCGTCGAGGAAACGCAAATTTTCATAAACTCTCCTCCTAATTCATCTCAACAATCTTTGCTAATTTATATAATAAATCGTTTAAATAGTTTTTGTTTAGAAAATAAACTAATGAGGGCTACTAGAAACAGAGCCTCCACATGCTTATTGCTGATCTCTCATTCCTGCTAGCAGAGTAGAGGGCTCTAATATTGACGGCTGAAGACTTTACCTGTTGAAGATAAGAATAGTAGGCTTCATAGTGTTACCAGAGAAAACATGAGTAGCAACATTGTTGAAGAAAACTCGAGTTCTTATAGAAAAACTTGATTTTAAAATAAAAGTCTTTATTTCTCAATAAGAAATATCTCGGTTAGGTGCTTTCATGGTTGGTAAAGTTCCACCTAAATTGATGGAGGGGATCGTTTACAAAAATCTTGGTATCATAGACCCGGACGTTCTTGTTGGGCCAGCGATCGGGGAGGATGCTGCAATTATTGATATTAAGGGTGGGAGAGCACTCATAGTACACAATGATGCGATTACCGGTGCAAGTAAGTTTCTCGGCTGGCTTGCAGTTCACATAGTTGCCAATGACATAGCAGTTAGAGGCGTGAAGCCAAGATGGTTTCTAATGTCGCTATTCCTCCCAGAGAAAGGTTCAGATAAACTTTTAGAGGAGATAATGGTTCAAATAAACAAGGCCGCTAATGCTCTGGGGATTATGGTGATTGGTGGTCACACTGAAACCACACCTGGACTTGACAGGCCGATAGTAGGTACAACAGCCATGGGTATTTCTGAAAAAAGTAGAATTGTGACGACTTCGGGTGCGCAGGCTGGAGACTACGTGATTATGACTAAAAATGCAGCTATCGAGGGGACGGCAATACTCTGCACGGACTTCGCTGATATTCTAAGGAGTAAGGGTGTCGGTGAGGATATTCTTAAGAGCGGCTCCGACTTTCTTATGAAAGTTAGCGTTGTGAAAGAGGCGCTTGCATTAGCGGATAAAGGTTTAGTCACAGCTATGCATGACCCAACAGAGGGCGGTATACTTGGAGGTGTCGCAGAGCTAGCCTATGCTTCGCGTAAAACTATTGAGTTTTGGGCGGATAAGGTACCTATTGCTAAGGAAACTAGGCTTGTGACTGAAGCGCTCGGTGTGAATGCATTAAAGCTAATAAGCTCTGGCTCCCTTATTGCCAGCGTGCCACCTAGCAATTTAAATGAAGCAATAAATACTGTGCAGAGTATCGGAGTTGAGGCTGCAGTGATTGGGAGGGTTAAAGAGCATGCGGGCTATTTAGTTGAGGTTATCAAAGGCTCTTCGGCCACCACACTGAACGACGTGTATGTGACTGATGAACTGTTTTATCTATGGAAGAGGCTCGAGTCATCTTATCAATAGATGAAGATGGGAAGGAGGATCGATAACAGTTGGATTTCTTTTACTTCGCAAAGTGTCCTCAAGTAGAATGCAGTGAATGCCCCTATAAAGGGCGTGCGATAGTTTATGGGCCGTTCACGTCTAGAAGGAGAGGCCTCTCCTTAGGAGTAAACCTGTATCCCACGGCTAAAGTTTGCAGTTTCAATTGTGTGTACTGCTTTAGGGGGGCTACTGAACTTAAGACCATTGAATTCACGGACTTAGGCGTCCCAACATCAGCAATACTTAAAAAGTCTCTTAATGAGGCTATTTCTCAGATAAGAGATTTTAAGAGCATAGATTTTTCTGGAAATGGAGAGCCAACATTACATCCGAAGTTGAGTGAATTCGTTAAAACTGTTAAGGATTTTGCGGAGAATAATTGTGGTGATGTAAGCGTCGGCCTATTCACAAACTCTTCCATGCTCTTTAATGAGCACGTGCTAATCGCAATCTCACCCTTAGACCATGTTGAGGCAAAAATAGATGCCATTGATGAGCTGAAATTCAATGCAATTAACATGCCTGAAGAATCCCTAACTTTACGCAAAATTCTCGACGGCCTTAAAAATCTTCGCAGATCATTCGACGGAGAAATCGCGATACAAGTTATGCTACTGCGCTTAGGCTCATTCAGTAACGCTGAGGAATCTGATGCTGAAGCCCTAGCTGAAGCATTGAAAAGTATAGAGCCTGACCACGTACATCTTCACACAGTTTATAGGAATCCAAGATTAACTACTGTAAAACCGATACCCAAAGAAGAGATCGAACGCTTCGCATCGATTTTAATAAGAGAGGGGTTTAAAACGGAGATATACACTTAGCAAATTTTTAAATACGGCGTGTAACACGCCTACGTTGGAGAGTGGACGTGAAAAATCTTGTTCAAATTTGAGAGAAAACAGGAAGTTTTCGACATCGGAGGGATAAAAGTCGGCGGACAACCAGGAGAATTACCCACGGTTTTAATCGGAAGCATTTTTCATGAGGGACATAAGATAGTTAAAGACCGTCTTTCCGGAGTCTTTGATAAGGCGAAGGCTGAGAGATTAATAAATATCCAAGAGGAGATGTCCGATAAAACTGGAGTTCCATGCATGCTTGATGTAGTGGGGGAAAATTCTAAAGCCTTAATAAAATATATTGAATTCGTAGCAAACACTACCGATAGCCCCTTCCTAATAAATGGACCTAGTGCATCTGTTAGGGTTGAAGCGGCAAATTACGTAAGGGAAGTTGGACTTCAGGAGAAGGCGGTCTACAACTCCATAAATTATACATTAAATGAGTGGGAGATTGAAGCGATTAAAGAGACAAAGGTAAAGGCTGCAATTATTCAAGCATTCAATCCCAGAAATCCATACCCAGATGGTATGATTCAGATTCTTAGGGGGACTGCTGGAAAAGAAGGGTTAATTGCTGAAGCTTTAAGAGCTGGAATAGAAAAACCTTTAATCCTTATACCGGTATTGGACGTTCCAAGTATAGGTTTCGCAGCTCATGGAATCTATTTAGCTAAGGAAAATCTCGGCTTACCGACTGGATCAGTGCCAATAGGCGTTGTGGGGAAGTGGAGTAGAACTAAAGGTTTAGGAGAAGACGTAAAGATTGCATGTAGAGGGGGAGCATTAGCCCTCATTCAAACAATGGGAGCAAACTTCATTATTTATGGCTCTATCGCAAAAGCTAGACACATCTTTCCTGCATGTGCAATGATCGACGCAATAATAGCATACCGGGCAAGAACCTTAGGAATAAAACCGCTAGTTAAAAATCACCCATTTTACAAGGTATTCTAAAATTTGAGCTACCGATACGATATAGAAGAGCTTAAATGTATGGTGATGCCCAAACCTAAAGCCTGTTGGAGAATCTGTTGCTGAAACCAGCGATCTCCAGTCTATGTCTAAACTTCAATATGTAAAGTGTTCACTTTCATTTGATGTTACTTGAATGTTCTATACGCTTCCATCTTCCTTTGATTCGACGATTACAGAGTATGGAGTTCTTCCAAAAATATTCCAATAATCTTACGTTAAGTTCATTCCCATCATTAGTCAGTATAGCCATTCTTTCCTTTCATCCTCTTTACCCTTTCCCAATACTTTATTCATTTTCTCAAGCTTTCTCATTTTTTGCTTGAGAGTTTTGAGCCGTCTTATGCTCTAGGAACTGCTCAATTTTCTGAACTATTTCCATGAATACTTTCGACGCCTGTGAATCCTTATGCTCAGCGATAAAGGGCACACTTTTATCGGAATCTTCACATATCTTCTGGTCTATCGGTATGCTTCCTAGAAAAGGTATACCCATCTCCTCAGCTATCCGTCTTCCACCGCCAGACTGAAATATGTCGATCCTCGCCCCGCAGTTTGGACATATAAAACCGCTCATATTCTCAATCACACCTATGATTTGCAACCCGAGTTTTTTAGCAAACATAACAGCTTTTTTAACGACTATCTGGGAAACTTCTGATGGAATTGTAACGATGATGACGCCATCCATCTCCGGCAATAGTTGCGCTACACTTAAAGGTTCATCTCCAGTTCCAGGAGGCAAATCTATTAACAGTAGATCAAGTTCACCCCAGACAACATCCGATAAGAACTGGCGTATAGCGGTCATCTTTAACGGTCCACGCCAAATGACAGGAGTAGTATCATCTGGCAGGAGAAAGCCTATTGAAACGACCTTGATATTAAATGGGCCTACAGCTGGAAAAACACCAGGTGGACCAGCCTCAAGCCTCTGACCAGTCAGCCCAAGCATCTTAGGGATGCTTGGACCATGGATGTCAGCGTCTAAAATACCGACCCTATAACCGTGCAGTGCAAATGCTATCGCAAGGTTTACGGTTACAGTGCTTTTGCCAACACCACCCTTACCGCTTATAACGGCAACTTTATGCTTAATCTTCCCCATTCTGAATTTCAACATCTGCTCCTCGACCCCTCTTCTCTCATCTGTAGCTTCTGGTTCGCTACCCATGTAACTCACAACCTATGACATAAAGTTTAATATATAAATCCTTTAAATATTTTTTGTTTAGAAAATAAACTGAGGTGAAAGTGTTGGACGAAATTGATAAGAGGATAATTTCAGAGCTTCAAATAGATGGCAGGTTAACGTTAGAAAGACTTGCCAAAAGCACCAGGTATACGAGCATGGGTGTTAAGAAGAGGCTTCAGAAGTTGATTGAGCAAAATGCTATTAAAGTCTCAGCGTTGCTGAATCCGTTCTACTTTAAGCTTTTCCCAGCTATTGTTCTGCTTGAAATGGAAAGTGCTAAGGCAATACAAAATCTTCTTGAAAGGTTTAAGAACTGCCCTAGAGTTGTTCAAATATTTAAAACCTTAGGAGGGTATAATCTAATAGCCATCGTTATCGCTGAAGACCATAATACCCTTGAGAGCATATCTATAGAGAAGTGCTCCATTAGAAGTGGAGCTGGCATAAGAAGGTCAGAGTTCTATCCTGTAAGCGATATATATTTCTCACGCTTCCTCCCAATAAGGGAATACCTCGCCAGTAAGATTGAAGAGACCGCCCCCTGCGGCGTTGAATGTAAACCGTGCACTAGATACGTAAATGGGAAATGTGTCGGATGCCCAGCAACAGTCGACTACAGAGGGATGCTTTAAAGAGACCGGGGGATTATAATGGAGAAGAACAATCTTTTCCCCAAAATTAAGGATGCGGAAAAAGTAGAGATGATTAGTCTTGTAGATAATTCCGTAGATTTCCTATCAACCTCCCCCAGAGAAGAGGTTAAAGTATTCAGAGAATGGGCGAAGGGGGACTTTCACCACCCAATAGCTGAACATGGTTTCTCAATGCTCATACGTGCCTTTAATGGAGATAAACCCCATAGTGTGTTATTTGATACTGGAAGTAGCCCACGCGGCGTAATAATAAATGCTAGGAGGATGGGGATAGATCTAGCTGAAGTTGAATGTATAGTTCTCTCACATGGACATTACGACCACTTCACCGGATTACCAGCCGTTGCTAGAGTCATAGGTAAGAGCGACATGCCAATAATAGTCCACAGAGACATGTTTAATAAACGGGGAACCATCGGCTCAGATGGAACTATAAGGAAATACCCAATTTTCCCATCAGAAGAAAAAGTGAAGCCCGCGAGGTATGTTGAGGTAAAACAGCCATATCTCATAGCTGACGGCCTAATACTCGTTACAGGTGAAATTCCACGTAAAACGCAATTTGAAAAAGGTTATCCAAGACATGTAGCTTTCATTAACGGTAAATGGAGGCCTGATCCTTGGATATGGGATGACCGTGCATTAGTGATCAAAGTTAAGGGAAAAGGATTGATTGTCATATGCGGTTGCAGTCATGCCGGTGTGGTAAACACAATAGCATACGCACAGCAACTTACGGGTGTAGAAACAGTTTACGCCGTCTTAGGAGGATTCCACCTAGCAGGAAGAACGTTTGAAAAGCGCATAAATGAGACGGTAAAAGAGCTGAAAAAGATAAACCCAAAACTATTAGCACCATCCCACTGTACCGGTTGGCGTGCAAACATCACAATGTCTAAAGCTATGCCTGAGGCCTTCATCTGGAATAGCGTCGGCAACCTATATAAGCTGTGAACATCTAAAGCAGATGTAGCGCTCTCATGGAGATATCTAACGAAATAGGATATACGCATAGTTTTAACTGTGCATTCTTAATTTTACAACATCCATTAAACCTATGACTTTATCTGTCTAAATCATAGACGTTGGAATACCTTCGGGTTTATAGGCTATTTTAGGTTTCAGTCCTCTAATTTTCAGGAGTTTAACGACATGAGGATAGAGTATTACATACTCTTCATCCACTTCTCTCGGAAGCATGGGGTGTATATCCGCTAAACGCGCCTTCAAACTTTCATAGTTTTCACTGCTACTGAAGCTCAACATAACTGCTGGATAGACCTGCTTACCGGGTTCTAATCCTGCGTCTACGAGGTTTTTCAAAGCCTTCAACTGATATTCGAAGAATATCGGCTCCGCCAACGTTAACATCTGAAACTCCTCTCTACACGTACCCTTAAGGGAAACCCTGACTATCAAATTCTTGTAGTTTGCAAGCTCCTCCGCATAAGTATTATCCGCCCCTATGAGAACACCGTTTGTCTCAAGTATAAACGTGTAACGGGTGCCTTTAAACAGCTCCAGTAGTTTTAAGACGTGCTTTCTAGAAATCGTAGGTTCTCCTCCGCTCAACCTGACGTACCTATATCCGTGTGCATCAGCTATACCCGTAAGTCTTCTGAATACTTCTTCAGGTTTGTAAAAAGACCCTTCTACCATTCTATGGCTAGCCTCCCTCCAACTCCAACAAAATCCACACCTCAAATTACACCCTATAACGTCGCCAGTGGCTATGCCTCCATACCATCGCCCTCCTCTAAACCTGTAGTAGCGACGCTCCTCCAAGCAATTTAATCTGCTTCGTGTAACGGCTTCCCTCACCTTATCCGTCAGTTCAAGCGGGTTGTAGTAAGATATTTTAGACAAAAGCTACTCATCTCCTAAGAAGACCTGCCGGGTCTAATCCTTTAGCCAAATATAAGGCACCGTATAAGTATGTCGCCGTTTGAAGCCAACCAGCCATGACTCCGAAATCGCGCATCAATTCAGCCGTCAAACAGTCTTTAAACATTGGGCATTTTAAATCTATAAAGCAGTTATTCTCCATACAGAGCCTTTTCTCAGGCATTTTAACATTGTCATTTACAATACCTATCGATTTAACCATCGAGGTCAGATGCCTATCTGCCGGCGCAAGCCAAGTTAAGCCAAAACAGAAGAGACCGAATGCGTGAACGCTTTTAGGGCCAACATATGGAAGCGATAGGAGCTTGGTTTTAACGTGTGAAAAGACATCTATGGATTTGATCAATCTGGAGCTTGGGATTAAGGAGTTAAATATCTCATCTAGTTTAGGCTTAACTTTAGCCAATTGGGTGAGCTGGTAGCTCCCCCCGAAGCTTCTCGGATCTAGGGATGCTAGGTTCTCCTCGTTTCCAGCATTAACGGCCATATTGTGTAACCAGCGGACGGTGTTAGTATGATAGCTTGTATTTCTCGATAAGAAGATTGAGTAGAACATTGCCCTTAAATCCCAAGGGTTAACGGCTATGCTTAAACCCGGGAAGACCTCCAAAAACTTGTAAATGTATGCGGCTTCCCTTCGACCAAGCTTTTTCGTATTTTCAATGGGATTGAACCAAGCCCCGCTAAAAAGTAAAGCATTCTGAAGACTGCAACCACGATAGTACGTGGTATTCTTCTCTATTCTAAAGACTAGACCGACACTGTGACCGTATATTTTAACAAAGCTATTGGGCTTCAACTTTTCAAAAAGGGGAAGTGAAAAGCTGGCTTCAAGGGATAAGCTTAAGTTGAATTCACTCCAAGCCTCTAACCTACTATAACTCATATCCATGGTCGTTTAAAAAACTTACTTAGGTTTTACGGATAACCCGCCTTCCTCGAAAGACTTCCTCGCAGCTTCTATGACCGCCGTAGCGGCCCTACCATCTATTCCAGAAGCTAGAGGTTGTTTAAGCTTTCCCTCTTCCACAGAATCTATGAAGCAAGATATCTCCTTCTGCAGTGGATCGTCGTTCTCTGCGATTATTGTTCTACTGAGACTCTCTTGGAAAATCGATATCTTATTCTCCCACGGATAGAGTCTGATTGTTCCTTTCTTGCAAATGAACGTATATTCGTATATGGATGTATGGGCAGTCATACTTGAACCAAGAGTAGCAGTTAAGCCTCCCCTAAATCCTAGAATCAGCCACGCATTATCCTCATAGTCTATGATATCTTTATACAGCATGGTTTTTAAATCGGCCTTAACGTACTCTACCTCTCCCAAAAGCCACCTCATCATATCTACCTCGTGACAGTTCATACTGAGTATGAGACCTCCCATGAGAGACTTTCGTCTTCTCCACTCGAGGTTTAAATCGTATGGATTGGGTGAAAACCTTAACACGTAGGCGTTTAAAGAGCCGTCGAGTTCATGGATTAGATTCCGGGTTTTCTGAAAAGCATCCTTAAACCTCAACTGAAATCCTACCGCCAAAATCCTACCAAATTTCTCAGAAGCCTCAATCATCCTATTACAGTCTTCAACGGTTAAAGCCATGGGCTTCTCACATAGGACATGCTTACCCGCGTTTAAAGCAGCCACGGCTTGAGAGGCATGCATATAATTGGGTGTAGCGATACTGACAACATCTAGGTTTGGATGTTTCAGAAAGCCCTCATAACTAGTATAGTATTTAGCGTTGAACCGTTTAGCCGCTTCTTTGGCTCTAGCTTCATCGACGTCACAGACCGCCACTATTTTAACGCGTTCGTCTCTTAGGAAACGTTCTAGGTGAGCTAAACCCTGACCACCGCAACCTACCACGCCGACGTTTAAAACCATTTAAAACACCAACATTTAAAGTCGAAGTTCAACCGGCTTATGTGTTCTATTTGATTCATTAGCAGCTAGTGTCACTTCAAGCGTTTTCACAGCATCACTGTAGGTTGACCTTATCTTAGATGCGTCACCTTTCTCAACGGCTCTTATGAAGACTTCATCTTCTAAAGCATATGGGTTTACGGTGGGTCTAAACTCTTCAATAGTATTATGTCTGTAAACTCTCAGAAAGCCTCTATGTCCTCCATGCTCTAAAACCGCTTTATCCGCTAAAATCTTCAGGTCTGTGAAGTTGTATGTGTTCCTACTGATGCACGTAGCCGTTATAACACCTATCGCTCCATTTTTAAACTTTAAAACAGTTATAGAACAGTCTTCTACGTCAGCACCAGGTGCATACTTACCTATTAAACTATAGTCGAATTCACCGTAAACTCTTTCAACATCTCCAGCTAAGAACCTAGCTAAGTCAAAAACGTGCGTTGCCTGTTCAATTACCTGACCACCGCCTTTACTTTTACTAAGCCACCAATGCCCGGGTGAAAACCAAAACGGATCTACATAATGCCCTTCAACTAAAACTATTGGACCAGATTCTCTTAAAACCTCTAAAGCCCTATCCGTTGTATCCAAGTAACGCCACATATAACCTACGCTATTCAAGACCCCGGCTTTCCGAATAGCCCTCTCAACCCTTCTAGCGGTGTCCAAATCTAGGGCAACAGGTTTCTCAATAAAAACGTGTATTCCCTTTTCAACCACTTCAACTTCAAACCCGTGAGCGTAGGGTGGAACAGCTATGAAAACCGCATCAAGCTTCTCCCTTGAAAGCATTTCACGATAATCGGCATAAGCGTTCGCCTTATACTGTTGAGCGAGCTCTTTAGCCTTTTCTATTTCAACGTCGCAGAATGCAACTATTTTCACATTTGACATTTTAGCGAGTAACGGTATGTGGCATCCCCTCATTATTCCCCCGCAACCTATAATACCGACATTTACCAATTAACCACCCATAACCTCCTTTTCTAAGAGAGACTATTTAAGCTTAACAATTTGAGTGAATAAGGTTTTAAGAAGCCATGAACATATTAAAAGGTATGTTTAGAAATTTAAGTCCTTACGCTATAGGTATTCGCAAGCCTTTAATTGAAAACGTAAAGCTGGCGAAGCTGGGGGACTTTCAAGGAGTTGAAGTGGATATAAATGAGGTTTCAAAACTCATTGAAGAAAAATCTACAAGCTATGTGAAAGACCTTTTCAGAGAAGCTGAGGTGAAACCCGGAGGTTGGGTTTTACCGTTTGAATGGCGTGGGGATGTAGATACGTATGAGAGGGGTTTAGCAAGGTTAAGCCATCTAGCATCTGTTGCTTTCAAAATAGAATGTACGAGGGTTTTTACGTGGGTTTTACCGTTCTCAGACGACAAGCCTTTCAAAGAGAACTTCAACTGGCACGTGTCAAGGCTTAAACCTATAGCTGAGGTTTTGTATAAAGCTGACTGCAGCCTCGGGTTAGAATTCATAGGTACTGAGACGGTTAGAGTAAACCGGAAGTATAGCTTTATACACGATTTAAATGGAATATTAGAATTATGTAGAGCCTTAGAATTGGAAAACGTAGGCGTTCTTTTAGATAGTTGGCACTGGTATACGTCTAGAGGTACGTTGGAAGACATAATGAGGCTTAAAGGTAAAGACGTAGTATATGTGCACGTAAATGATGCACCATTAAACGTACCATTGGATAAACTCGTAGATAATATTAGATGCCTACCGGGAGAAACTGGCGTAATAGATCTTGTAGGCTTTCTAAGCGAAAAACTTTGAAAAATATAGGCTATGATGGGCCTGTAACACCCGAACCATTCAGCGATAAAGTCAGTAAAATGCCGCCTGAAGATGCCGTGAAGGTGACGGGGAGTTCTCTGAAAAAAGTTTGGGAGAAAGCTGGGCTGTAAGATTAGATAAGACGTTCAGCCTATCCTTTCCAATTTCAACACTTCAAACACTATTCTCTCCAATTCCTTTCTATCCTCCTCTTTCAAGTCTAGTAGAGGTAACCTCATACGTCCCCCTCTAAGCCCCAACATGTCCATAGTCGCCTTCATAACGGCATAAATCATGTAAGAGCTTACGTATGGATACGGTAGTATGGTCGTAGATGGACCATACTTTCTACAGATCTTCGCTATAAACTCTTCATAAGGGTTCAGCATCTCCATTATCTCCTTCATCTTCCTATAGTCGCCACTTAATCCAGCTTTAAGTAAATCGAATGATATTTTCGGCATGAAATTCGCATAGCCTGAAATATACCCCTTCACACCCAGGAAAACCGTTGCAGCAAACCACCACTCACCCCTACCCTGCATGATTGGTACTCTATCTCCCACAGTCTTTATATGCTCATACAGCGTTTGTATAAACGGTGTATTTTCCTTCACGGCGACTATGTTACTGGTGTTATCTACAAGCCTTTTAAGTACATGAGGCATCATGTATATTTTTGAAACATCTGGGTTATTGTAAGGTATGAGGCCTATTTCTATTGCATCCGCGATCTTCTTATAATGTAGATATAGACCCTCTTCCTCTGGAACATGATAGTAGGGCAGGACAACCATAACGCCATCCGCGCCCACGTCTTGAACATATTTAGCACGTTCTACCGCGACTTTAGTACCAGAGTGGGATGCACCCGGTACGACTGGAACCCTCCCGCCAGCAACGTCTACAACAGTTTTAACGATTTTCCTCCACTCATCATCCGTAATAGCATACTTCTCCCCAGTGCTTCCTACGGGTGTTAAAACCAAAGGCTCACCTTTACAAGCTTCAATTAAGAAAGCCGTATTCTCCTTTAAACCCTCATAGTCTACACTTTCATCCTCCTTAAATGGTGTCAATTGAACACATATCACAGCCCCCTTCATTAAGAATTCACGTAACTTCTCAGGATCCATAAATCTCCCATATGATTGATGAACAATTATCGAACCCTATAAATTTTGCCAGCTCTTATCTATTTTTAAACCGTCAAAATCATGATGTTATAGGCTAAATTTTATGAGGAACCTTCTAACAATGGTTAGAAGGTATGAAAATTCTTACCATAGGTTGCGGTTATATAGGCTCTGTCTTAGTAAGACATCTATCGGAGAGGATCCCATCTGCAGAAATAGCTGTCTCAGATGAGAATAGAGAGGCTATAATGAAGGCTATTTCTTCTATTGGTAGGGGAAACGTTAAGCCTCTTCAATTAAACATCCATGATTATGATAGACTTGTTAAGGTTGCTGAAGACTTTGACATTTTAGTAGGTCTCGCTCCAGGGAGGCTTGGGTATAAGACGGTTGAAGCCGCCATAGACGCTGGCGTCAACATGGTTGATCTATCGTACATGCAGGAGGACCCTATGACTTTAAACGATAGAGCGTTAAGAGCAGGGGTAACAGTTATACCTGATTGCGGAGTAGCTCCTGGCTTAAGCCACATTCTTGTGGGAAGAGCTGTCAGCATACTCGATAAGGTTAAGAATGTTATCATCCTCGTTGGAGGGATTCCTCAAAACCGGATTCCACCTTTAGATTATAAGGTAACTTGGTGTGTAGAGGATTTGATAGAGGAGTACGTGAGGAGACCTAAGATAGTTAAAAATGGCAAGACTATCGAAGTTGAGGCATTAGATGGACTTGAAGAGGTGGATTTTCCAGGTATTGGAAAGCTTGAAGCATTCTACACAGATGGTGTAAGAACCCTACATCATAGCATAAAGGGTGTGGAAAATATGTGGGAGAAGACATTAAGGTATCCAGGCCACGCTGAAAAGATAAAATTGTTAAGAGACCTGGGATTTTTCGATGAAACGCCAATAGACGGCGTATCCCCACGTAGCCTTACAATTAGGGTTCTTGAGCGGAAGCTAAGCTTGCCCGAAATTAAAGATTTAGTTGCAATGAGGGTAGATGTTGATGGCGTTAAAAATGGTCGAGAAATATGTTACTCCTATATTCTCATAGATTATTATGATGATGAGAGGAAAGTTACGGCAATGGGCAGAACCACAGCTTATACAGCTTCAGCAGTCATTCAGCTTTTAGCAAGAGGAGAAATTAAAGAAGCGGGTGTAATTCCTCCTGAGAGGCTTGGAATGGACAGGAAGTGTTTTGAAAGAATTATGGAAGAGCTTGAAAGGGATGGCATAAGAGTTAGACTATTGACAAGCTCAAAATGATCTACCCCACTTTGAAAATTCAACTTACCGTCTTATTTCCATAGCGGAGCATCTAATGACTAATATTCTCGGTGATATGCTTCATAGTTAAACGTACCCTCGGTCGCCACCTTCTAAACCCGTTAGATTTCGTTTACACTAAAGTTCATAGTTTAAATTAATGTCTCCATTTATGTTGTATAGGCATGTCTTACGAGGTGAGGTGTTTAAAGTGTAACCGCCTATCCGAGAACTTCTTCGACTTTAAATGCCCAAATTGCGGTCAACCGCTCTCAGTTAAACCCTTATTCGATTTCAAGGTGGAGGCAATAGATAGTAAAAATAACAGTTTATGGCGTTACGTGAAGTTTTTCCCATATATAGATGAGCGATGCATCATCACCCTCGGAGAGGGATGGACGCCTCTAGTCAAATTCACAGGAAAAGTCTACTTTAAACTCGAAAATTTAAATCCAACAGGGTCTTTTAAAGATAGAGGCTCTAGTGTATTAATCTCCGCGTTGCATCGCAGATTGAGGGAGATTGGAGGATATTTGTCTGAAGATTCCTCCGGCAACGCTGGTGCATCCATAGCCGCTTACGCCGCCCGCGCAGGGTTAAAAGCGAAAATATACGTTCCAGAAAACGTTTCGGGTGTAAAGTTTAATCAAATACGATTCTACGGTGCAGAGATAGTTAAGGTTTCAGGTTTAAGGGATAAGGCTACAGAAGAGGCACAGAGAAGTGAAGATGGAAAGGTATACGTAGGACACATCTTACATCCATTGTTTAGAGATGGATTGCGGAGCCTTGCCTATGAGCTTTTAGAGCAGTTTAACTGGCGTAGTCCAAGATACATCTACCTACCTGTTTCCGCCGGTACATTACTTCTAGGTGTTATAAGCGGTTTTAAGCATATGGTTGAATCAGGTGTTATAGATGAAACGCCAAAGATTATTGCTTGCCAAACAAAACAAGTTTCGCCACTCTACCATGCATTTAAGAATCTACCCTACAAGCCTCCGGAAAGAGTAACGTCTATAGCTGATGCATTAGTAAATATAAAACCTCCATTACTAGACGTCATGGTTGAGGAATTGAAGAAGGTGGATGGAGATGTTGTAGTGGTTGATGAAGATGAAATATTCAATGCATTTTTAGAACTTGCCAGAAGAGGATTTCTCGTGGAACCCAGCTCAGCTGTTGCGTACGCAGCCTATAAAAAGCATGTCCTAAGCAATGAGGATTTAGAGGGTTATGAGACGGTAATAGTGATTACTGGGAGTGGTTTAAAAGCGGCAATTAAGCTCTAGCAATAGCGTGAACAACCCTCGTTGTAACTCAGAATGGGCGCAAATATTATATACCGAAGCTTTAGACTTAGAACTAAATAGTGATCACCCTGTCTGAAGAAGTCTCCATTGTAGAGATAGGGGAGATTGGTGAAGGACCCATCATAATCACTGGATTACCGGATGTAGGTTTAGTCGGCTCGATAGCCGCCTTCCACCTTGCATCTAAGATGCACATGGAAGATGTAGGATTTCTAGAATCAGACCTACTACCGCCTGTAGTAGCACTATATGATGGTGTACCAAAGCCTCCAGTTAGAATACTCAAATCCGGCAGTTTAGTGGCGATAGTATCAGAGACAGCAATACCTGCCGCAGCTGTTTCTAAGGTTTCTAAGGCTATAGTTGAATGGGCATCGAAGAAGAAGGCTAAGCTTATAATAGCTATAGGTGGAATAGCTGTTGAAGAAAGATATAAGCTTGAGAAGCCCATAGTTTACGCAGCGGCATCGAGTAGAGAAGCTGTTGAAGAGCTTAAGTCTAAAGGTATGGAGATACTTCAAAGGGGATATCTCGTTGGACCATATGCCTTAATCATGAGATTGGCTTCTCTTCACGGTCTAGTTGCCATAGGGCTTCTAGCTCAAAGCTTCTTTAACTACCCAGACCCTGAGGCTGCTGCATCCGTACTCGAGTCGCTTAGTAACCTTATAGGAGTTAAAATAGATGTAACCGAGCTTAGAGAGAAGGGTGAAGAGATAAGGTTAGCCGCAAGAGACCTTATGAGGAGGACTGAAGGCGAGCTTGCTAGGATGAGGAAGAGTCAAGAGTATGATGTCCCACCCCTTCACGTTTAAGGAGGCGTGGTATAGGTGAGTAGACGTAGGAGGAGCATATTCGACATTGTTGAAGAGTATATGGAGAGGATGGAGGAGACGGTGGAGGAGTACTTAAGAGGATTTGAAGAGAGAAGACTGTGGCATCCATCATCTGAAACAATAGAACCACTAGCCAATGTATATGTTGAACCCAGGGAAGTTGTAATAACAGTTGATATACCATGTGCGGATAGAGATAGCATTAACGTAAGGTTTCTAGATGAAAATACCGTAGAGATTGAAGCGCGACTGCAACGTACCCTAGATTTCCAATCCTTTAAAATTATGCATAGAAGCGGTAGATTTACGAAACACTATGTACGTGTAAATTTGCCAGTGCCAGTTGAACCCAACAAAGCTATGATAACATGCTACAGAAACGTACTTGAAATAAGAATTCCTAGAAGGGGCTTCGTCTAAGATATAGTATGTTTTATGTTTAACAGATTGAGTTTAAAACACCTGTATCAGCTTTGATTCCCAGAAAGTAAGATCACACATAAAGTCTACGTTTTCTCCCGTAAACGACAACACCCCCCCATAGGATATATAGGTGGATTTTGCAAAGACGACCCACGCTTAGCGATAGTTGTAGAACTAGGGATAGGCTTCCAGAGAAGTCTTAGAATACACCAAGTGAGTGAACCGTCATGTCTAGAGTGCTATGAAGTTTGTTGAATACCAAGCTAATACGTTTGCCGTGAGAGAGATTGTTGGAAGCGAGTAAAAGCTTAAGAAGTGAATTGGGAGTTAAGCTGAAGCTCTTAAAAACAGGAGGACTGGGACATAGCATAGATACTTTTAAACTGATGCGTAAAAAAGAGGTTTTACAGATCAGCTTAAACGTTTTACAAGACCTTTTTCATGCAATTTTACCGCTATAAACATGAACAACACTGTAAAGGCTATGATCGCTACGAAATCCAACGTTAACGGATAAAAGCCATTTTTCAGTATTAAATGTCTCGCTAAGTCTACGAGGTATGTTAACGGTGAAAGAGAGGCTATAGCTATTCCCAACTGGGGGAGGTATTCTAACGGTATGAATACTCCGCTTATAAATACCACTGGAAACTTAACGAGCGATGAAACCATCATCGATGTCGCTGGTACATCTGTCGGCGGGTATGCAGAGAGGAGGACGCTTAGAGCCGAGAAGCATAAATTTGCGACAATCAGACCGATTAGTAAGATCGTGAAGTCTAGCGTTCCAATGTCAAAGGATAACGTTAACAGTAACGGAATTATGGATATTATGGTTCCGAAGACGAAAGAAGATAAAAGATCTCCCAACACTATTGCCCATAGTGTAACAGGACAACATAAAAGCCTCTCTAGAGTCCTCGAACGGGTTTCCCATGGAACAATGGAGGGGCCGACCGCTGTGGCAGTGAAAAACGCCGTCATACCGATTAAACCAGGCAGTAGCTCTCTTAGAGAGATGTTTCTCCCTATTATGAAGGCTAGTGTTAGAAAGAGGGGGAACAGCAGCCCGAAAATTATGACAGGCCCCTTCAAATAGTAAATTCTCATGTTTTTCTCAGCTATCGCCAGAGAGCGTTTAAACTGTTCCATAAGGCGACTCATTTAACAAAACCCTCCTTTCCCTTTATGAGCTTCAGAAAAACGTCTTCAAGAGAAGGCATCATAGTGTTTATGCTTAAGATTTTAAGCCTATTACGTTTAGCAAAATCTACTAAAAACTCCACAACCACCGATGGATTGGCCGTATAGACCCGTAGCCTATTTCCTACGGGGGAAATTCTAATAATATCTGGACTGCCTGAGAAATTCCGTAGATCAACCAACTTGTCAAAAACGACTTCAACGTATTGAAGCTCCATGCTTTTAGCTTTCAGATTTTCAGGGGAATCTATGGCGGCTATTTTCCCATGATTTATCACGGCTATTCTACGACATAACTGATTTGCCTCTTCCATGTTGTGAGTGGATAAGAAAATTGTTCTACCTTCCTTATTGTATTGAACTACCTTATCCCGTAGAAGTCGCGCGCTCTCAACATCGAGACCGGATGTTGGCTCATCGAGGAAAAGAACTTCTGGGTCGTTAATTAAAGCCATGCATAATAGAAGCCTCTGCCTCATTCCTTTGGAAAAGGATCTAACAGCCTTATCTTTAACTTCATAAAGTCCGAACTCCTTCAAGAGGCTCATAGCATTCTCCTTAAGCTTAGATTGTGGAACACCGTAAAGCCTACCTATTAAAATCAGATTTTTCCATGCAGAGAGGTCTATGTATGCGTTTGAAACCTCTGGGACGACTCCAATACGTTGCTTAGCTTCAACGGGGTTCTTTAAAATGTCAAACCCGGCTACTAATGCCCTCCCTTCGTCAGGTTTTATTAAACCAGTTAACATTCTAATGGTTGTCGTCTTCCCAGCACCATTCGGCCCTAGAAAACCGAAAATCTCACCAATCTTAACTTCAAAGCTTATATGGTCTACTGCTGTAACATCTCCATAACGCTTCGTCAAATTCTGAACGACTATTGCATAATCATCTAAATCCTTATCCTTCTTTAGTATATCCATGGTTCTCAACCTTTAGCGTTCAAGAATTTTAGGCGTTTCTTTCAACAAAGCCTCTTCGTATTCCTCCAACATTTTAACCTCCTCTTCTACGTCTACTGTCAAACATGGAAAGCCCATACAATGCCCACCTCGTAGATGACAGCCACCTATTCTACAACAGCCTCCGCACATTTACTGCCCATCCCCTTTTCCACCTTTCTCAAAATTCTCATGATAGAATCTCACAAGGTCATCGAAGAGGTTCTTCCGCCTAACTATTGATATAAGCCCCATCTTCAAAGCCTCAACCCCTTTATCTGTCAGTCTATAGACACGCCTATCTGGACCACCTTCAACCTTCTCCCACTTCGACTCAAGCAAACCGCGAGTCTCCATCCTTCTTAAAAGCGTGTACACTGAACCAGGCTCAAGCCTATGACACCCACAACTCCGCTCCTTAATCTCCTCCAGAAGCTGATAACCATGCATCGGCTTCTCGTAAAGTATCCTCATTATTAAGAATTGTATCCAACCTCTCTCGGGATACTCATGCCAGCAACCACAACCCCTTGACTCGCACATCATAGAGGTATGTAACAGTGTCTTATATATAAATGTTATGTATATGGAAGTGGACGCCATTCAGAGACATGCCTAAACAACCACTCTTCTTAAATGGTTAAGCCTCTTTGCAAATTTCTTAAGGGTTTAGGTACATTGGCGTGGGAAGGTTGACGTATACCCTAAAGCTTTGCTTCTTCAATTATTATCTGAGCTATTTTCTTCACGTCACCCATGTATATGTCAAGCGTCGGAACCTTCTTCAGGTATTTCGATATGACTATTTCATAGTCTATCTTCTTCCCAGCATTCTCAAAAACTTTTGATGCACATCTATTAGCGCATCCATTTATAACTATGTTCTTCTTCGCCCTCTCAGCTATTTCAAGGTGTGGCTTCGAACCGGCCGCAATGGCCGTCGTACAACACATCCTAGCTTTACCCATATTCGTGAGTAAAACCCCAACCTCATGCCCAACTTGACCCACATTCGCCGCACCATCGCAGACCCAAACCATATTCTCATGCTCAGCAACTTCATGGCAAAGTGAAAGGATCTTAGGCTGAGCAACCTTAACCTGCCCCGTTTGAGATGCACACATAAAAATCCTCCAGACCTTTAGATTACAACGTTACGTTTAATTTAAACATTACACATTATCTTTTTCCACAATAAAATACTGATCAAATTCCTTCTAATAGGCGAAATCCTAATCTGTTTAGATCAATGCTTTGAAAAGCTTCTTCCACCTAGTTATAGTACTGTAGATTCTGCCACAGCATGGTTGGAAAATGAGGAAACATAAAAACCTCAGATGTGAAACGTCAACTTGTCGATTTAAACTCTGTGGTGAAAATCCAGTTAGAAGCCAGGGTCTCCCTCGATGACCTTAGCGTTTACTTGTAAAGTATCCTCCGTTATAGTATTTCCCCTAACAAGTTTCCTAACTCTAACACCCTTCTTCTTAGGCCTAAAACCGGGACCATCCGATATTAAGACGTACTTTTTCACTCCTCCTCTGACATCAGGTCTCATAGGTATTCCATCTTTATCACTACCACCAGTTATGAGGAGTTTAATTCCCCCCAAACCCATGGTTGAACCGTCTACGACATCACCTATTTTACGCCCTAGAAGCGGAACCGCCTGCGCACCTTCGATTTCAAATGTTTTAGACTTCCCCGTTTTAGGATTTGATAAGACTAGTTTAAACTTAGCCATAGCATTCTCCTTCTTATGGTACTTACACCACTATAAACGTTTCTCTCAGCAAAAACTGGAGGCATTGGATTCACATGAAATTTAGGTAGATTTAAAAACCCCATAGAGCTTTCCTCCGCCTTTTTATTTCAGCTATTTCCTCAAGTAGCGCATGTTCTTCAGCTGATAGAATATTAGCGTATGTTTGTTTAAACATCTTATAATGCTGTTCAGGTATGTCTACGTAGAGGATGCTACCTTCATCGACATTCCTACCTATTATCGCCTTATCTATAGATATTGCTACTTGCATGCCCTTAGTGGCCTCGGGGATTGGTTTACCTTTATCCTGAATCTGAAGAATTGACCCGATATTTTCTCCATCATCCCTCATAAGCTCTTCCTTAGGTTTAATCCTACCAGCCAACACTTCCACACCGACTATAGCAGGCTTACTCCTCCTGAATATGTAACCGGGAAGTATTCTCAACTTACCTGGGAAAACTAGGGTGCTAACTATCATCTTAATCTTCTCCTCTTGCTTAGACTTAAGCCATGCAACGTAATCTTCAACCACTCGGTAGATTATATTGCCTATGAAAACTGGAACCCCAGACGATTCTTCACCAGCTTCAGGTAGAATTCTAACGTTAAACCCCAAGATTACACCGTACTCTGGCTTTTCCTTAGCCGTAACCTTAGCTTCTATGAAGTCGCGCTTTGAAATATCGCCTATATCCGCCAGTCTAACTGGTACTTCTCTCTTACCCAGCTCAGTTATTAGTGCTTCAAGAGAGCCTAAGGTGTCCGCTTTAACTACAACTCCGATTTTATCGGTTTTTATTCTAAGTTTACCCACCTCCTCAGATAGCTTATTAACGTACTCTTCTACTGATTCTCCCTCAGGCACGGCGTAAAGCGGCGACCCTGGAATGGCATCTTCAAGGTTTGGAGCCACTACCTTTACTCCCATAGCAGCCACTACCTTATCGACTTTCATAAACCCCCCAGTTGGAGCCCTTATCTCATCGAGGGGTTTGGGAAGTAACAACGATCTGACCTTGGTAACTATAGGCTTCTCCTTACCAGCTAAAACTATGGTATCATCTACCTTTAAAATACCATCGTAGATTATTACATTTATAGTAGCTCCTAATCCAACCTCCTCCTTAACCTCCAGCACCGTTCCTCTAGCCGCCCCACTAGTAGTTTCAAGTCTAGTCTTAAGATACTGTTGAGTCAAACCTATGAGGACTAAGAGAAGATCAGGTATCCCCTCACCAGTTTTAGCACTAACTGGAACGATTGCTACTGTTCTAGTAAAGTCCTTAATCCGATCATACCTATCCGCTTGGAAGCCTAGTTTTGAAAGCTCCCCTATGATTATGTAAAGCCTAGCATCCAAATCTTTTCTAACATAGGGATCTTGAAGTTTGAATGTTTCACTAAACGGCTTATCGTAGTTTGGCTTCCAACCGGGTATTAGGTCTATTTTATTAGCGGCAACTAAAAACGGCACTCTTCTGGATCTTAAAAGCTTTATCGATTCAACCGTTTGCTCCTCAACGCCTTTAATCACATCTATTACCAGAATAGCTATATCTGCTACAGAACCGCCGCGCATCCTTAAATTCATAAACGCACTATGCCCAGGAGTATCTATCACTAGAAGACCTGGAATTTTTATCTTCCACCCGGTTTTAGCCAGCAGAGAGGCACACGATTTCTCCAGTGCATCAAGGGGGAAGAAGCTTGCACCTATGTGCTGGGTCATCTCACCGGGCTCTTTTAAAGCGACAGCTGTCCCCCTAATCTTATCTAGAAGCGTTGTTTTACCATGGTCTACATGTCCTAAGACGACGACTATGGGCTGTCTTATCATTTTCTCCTGCTTTCCAATATCCATATTCTTTCACTACTATTCTCCAGTAAACTTATAGAGTTTTCTAATTTTAAAATAGACCCATTTGAAATTGTCCAGCCGATTTTTAGACAACTTTTTAATGCCCGCTACAAGTTATCTAAGGAGAGGATTGAAGGGGTTATGGAGGAATCTGTCAAAATACTCATACGTAAATACGCCTTACAAAACGCCTACAAATATGGCGGTAAAGCACAGCCAAAAGCTGTCATGGGTAAAATTTTAGCTGAAAAACCGGAGCTTAAATCAATAGCTAAGGATCTGGTGGACGTAGTCAAGCAAATCGTAGATGAAGTTAACAAGATGAGCTTAGAAGAGCAGAGGAAACTCCTAGAAGACAGTTTCCCAGAGCTTTTAGCTGAGAAAGAGGTTGAACCAGTTGTAAAAACCCTACCTCCCCTTCCGAATGTAGATAAATACCCTAAGGTTGTGACGAGGTATGCGCCTAACCCAGACTTCGTTCTACACTTCGGTCAAGCTAGAGCCATATACTTAAGCCACGATTACGCAAGAATGTACAACGGCATATTTATACTTAGATTTGAAGATACAGACCCCAAGAATAAAAAGCCAGTTTTAGAATACTATGACGCCATTAGAGAGGATATAGAGTGGCTTGGATGTAAATGGGATGAAGAGTACATTCAAAGTCTACGTCTACCAATCTACTACGAGTATGCGAGAAAACTCATAGAAGCTGGAGCAGCATACGTATGCACATGCAACTCTGAAGCTTTTAAAGAAATGGTTTCAGTCGGTAAAGCATGTCCATGTAGAGGATTAACAGTTGAAGAAAACCTTGAGAGATGGGATAAAATGCTTGAGCATTTTTACGGAGAGGGGGAGGCTGTGCTTAGAGTTAAAACAGATTTACAGCATAAGAACATATCCGTGAGAGAATGGGTCGCGTTCAGAATAATAGATACGTCTAGAAATCCGCACCCCATAGTTGGAGATAAATATATCCTCTGGCCAACTTATCATTTTGCCAATGGCTTAGACGACCATTTAATGGGCGTCACCCACATAATTAGGGGGAAGGAGTTTCTGTCAACCTTGGATAGGCATCTATACTTATACAAACACTTTGGATGGAGTTATCCAGAGGCCATACACTACGGCAGATGGCTTCTACCGAAAGGAGGGGCCATGTCTAAGTCTAAAACCCTCAAAGCCATTAAGGCTGGCCTCTTTAAAGGACTAGATGACCCCAGACTACCGACTCTAGCTGCTTTACGTCGTAGAGGAATCCAGCCGGAGGCTATTCACCAGATGATTTTGGAAGTAGGCATTAAACAGTCTGAAGTTTCCCTGAGCTGGGATAACCTCTACGCTTACAACAGACGAATAGTTGAACCTAAGGCTAAGAGGCTATTTTTCGTACACAACCCGGTTAAACTGCTAGTTTACGGACTGTCGAAGCAGTACGAAGCGAAAGTGAGGTTTCATCCATCTAAACCGGAAATGGGATTCCGTAGAATAAAAGTTGAAGTCAAAGGTGATTCTACTAGTCTATTCATAAGCCCAGAAGATGCTAAAATCCTGAAGGATAAAGGCATGGTTAGACTCATGGAGCTTTTCAACGTTAAACTGTTAAAGTTTTCGGAGAATCTAGTAGAAGCCATGTTTCACAGCGAGACCTATGAGGAGGCTAGAAGTTTAAATATGCCGCTCATCCACTGGCTTCCAGTAGGCCAATGTATTAAGGCTAAAGTCATAATGCCAGATGCAACGGAGCTAGAGGGGTTTGTTGAAAACAACTGTATAACAGTTGAATTGGGTGAGGTCGTTCAATTTGAACGATTCGGCTTCGTCAGACTAGACTCAAAGGATGATTATTGGGTTTTCTACTACGCCCATAAGTGAAGCCATCTACTGGTTTACTTAAAGATGTTTTGCCAGGAAGGTCAAAAGCTTCCCCCTACAATCGTAGTTGTAGGAAGGCTAGAAGCCCAAAAAACATCCAAAGTACGACAATATTTTTGACTTTTCTAGCATTTTCTCTAGATGGATCCTTCAAAATGATCAGGGAGGAGCTTATGAAGCCTATATCGGTAAGTGCTACCGTAAGTGAGTAGCCTAAAGGTGGATTGCCAATTAGAATAGGTATCGGCGTCATTAAGACTGCAGATAAGTATAGAGCGGCGGCGACCTGTGAAGCCATTCTGCATCCATATTTCACGGCTATCGTATTGATGCCGTACTTTCTATCCCCCTCAGTGTCTACTATGCCTTTCGTAACCTCTCTACCGGTATTGGATAGGAAAGCGGTTGAAGCCGCTAGAAGATTTGATACCTTCAATCTATCTACGAGAAACGCACCGTAAATGAAGGGAATTGCTATACATCCACTAACCATCATATTGCCCAATAGCCCCGTCTTCTTACATCGGGAATTGTAGACTGTTGATAAACTTACTGATATTAAGGCTAGTAAAAAGCATCTAATAGACGTAAAAGCTGAAGCTATTAGACCTATGATTGATAGTGCAACGGCGTACGCTAACGCTTGCGATGGGCTTATAGCTCCACTCGGTATTGGCCTACTAGGTTCATTTATAGCATCAATGTAACGGTCGAAGTAGTCATTTAAAGCCATAGAAGCACCTGTTAAAGTAAAACCCGTTATAAACCCCAGTACTACGTTCTGGACGAGCCATGAGTTTAAATTTGGCTCAGCCATATATAGGCCTACTAGAACGGCTAAACCCATCATGGAGGAATTTACGGGTCTGAGTAGTCTAACGTACTGTCTAATACGCATCTGAACTAGATTATACGACTACGTTTAAAGTGTTTTCGACTCTTTGAATTTTAAGCTATGGAGTATTCACGCTGGAGTAAATCCAAGAGACTCCAAAGAGCATTAATACTAAGCTGAAGAGCACTAATATGTAACGGTAGATTTTAAGGCCGATTACCTTCCTGCCGCACTTTGAAAGATACGCTAGCAACCCCAGCCATAGATAGTCTAACCAAACGTGCGATAGATACATGATGGTTAATCCCTGGATTAAACCTAAGCTCATAGCCTCATATACGAGGGTTGAGCCTATGCTGAACCACCATAGGATAAAGTATGGGTTTAAACCCGACAACATAGCTCCAGTTAATATAGAACCCCTCTCTACTGAAACCACATTATTTGAAGACGTTTGACTTGATTTTAAAACCCCCCGAAGTTGAAGTATACCAAAAACTATTAAAGCTAAACCCCCTACAATTTCCAAAGAACGTTTCACCGTTTGACTGATTAAGCTTAATAGTCCAAACCATATTAGTATGACAAGCGGAAGTTCTACGATAGTGTGTCCAAGCGCACAACCTAAACCCGCTTTAAGTCCTCCTTTGCCACCGTGGATAATTGTAGCTACTGTTAGAGGACCTGGGCTTAATGCACCCGACACCGTAATTGCAGATACGTACAGTATGAAAGATGCAATGTCCAAGTATTTTAACCCCTTGAACTAGTTATACGCTTCCTAAGTAGGAGTTTATTTATAGCATTAACCATGGCCTCTACACTGGCCATGACTATGTCTTCTCTAGCAGCCCTCGCAGATACAACATGGCCTTCATCATCTTCAACTTTAACAACAACTTCAGCCAAAGCATCGGATCCCCCTGTTATAGCTTCAAGCCTATACTCCTTCAAGTTGACCTTCACCACCGGGTTTAAAACCTCTTGAAGAGCTTTAATTGCAGCGTCAACCGGCCCAACACCCGTCTTAGATGTCACATAATCCTTACCGTCTATAGATACCTTGACTGAAGCGGTGGGAATCACTCTATTACCCGTCATAACGGCCAATTCATCTAGGCTTAAAACCCTCTCCTCCTTGACTAGTTCTCCGGCTACAATTCTAGCTATCGCCATCAAGTCTTCTTCAGTAACCTGTTTACCCTTGTCACCCAGCTCTTTAACCCTAGCTAAGACTTCCTTAATCTGGTCTTCACTGAGCTCAAGACCCATTTGACTAAGTAAAGCTCTTAAACCATGTGTACCAGCATGCTTACCAGCTAAAATCCTCCTCTCACGTCCTACAAGTTCAGGCGGTATGGGCTCATAGGTTAATGGTTGTACTATGACGCCGTGGGTGTGGATGCCCGACTCATGAGCGAAGGCGTTCTCACCAACAACTGCTTTATTCGGTTGTACTGGAATACCCGTTAACCTAGAAACTAGTCTGGAAGTCTGATATATCAGCTTGGTATCAATATTTGTCTCGAAGCCATAAATCAACTTAAGCGCTACTACGACCTCCTCTAAAGCGGCATTACCAGCCCTTTCACCTAAACCGTTGACTGTTACATGAACCTGCTCAGCTCCAGCCTCCAAAGCGGCTAAACTGTTGGAAGTAGCCATTCCAAAGTCATCGTGGCAATGTACGCTCAAAGGCCGGTAGACCACTTTCTTCAGCTCACATATCAGCTCATACATACGTCTAGGGGTCATCACTCCTACCGTATCTGGAACATTCACCCTATCGACGCCGGCATCGCATAGGGCTTTATAAAACTCCTTAAGAAAATCCAAGTCGGTTCTAGTGGCATCTTCAGCTGAAAACTCGACTATTAAACCGTGAGCTTTAGCATAATCTAAAGCCTCTAAGGCTCTACGTAAGACCTCTTCTCTACTCATTTTGAGCTTATACTTTAAATGGATGTCAGACGTCGCTATGAAGAGGTGTATGCTATTTAAATCGCAGTCTATCACGGCGTCTATATCGGATTTTAAAGCTCTAGACAAGCCGCAAATTTCAGCCCTCAAACCATCATTAGCTATCAATTTAACAGCCTCAGCTTCACCTTTAGAAGTTACTGGAAAACCAGCCTCAATAACGTCTACACCTAGTTTATCCAATTGACGAGCTATGGTGAGTTTATCCTCAACCGTTAAAGCTACACCCGGTGTTTGCTCGCCATCCCTCAGCGTAGTATCAAATATTCTTATGTATCGCGAGGGCATGATTGAATAGATAAGAGTTTAACGATTAAAAAATCTTTTCTTAAATCGCTCCTTTAGAAGCCACTTCTCTTACCAGAGAAGCTACTTTTAAACCCATCTCATTGGTTGATAAATGTCCGCCTAAATCTTGGGTTACGTATCCCCTTTTGAAGGCTTCTATAATAGACTTCTCTATGATCTTAGCCGCTTTCAAGCAAACTTCATCACTGTTCTTAAAGCCCAACCATTCAAACATCATTTTAGCTGCCAATATAAGGCTACTTGGGTTGGCTAAATTCCGACCTGCAATATCCCACGCCGCCCCATGAACGGGTTCAAAAAGACCGTACTTCTCTCCAACATTAGCGGAGGGGGCCACACCTAATCCGCCCACAAGTTGTGCAGCTTCATCACTCAATATATCCCCAAACATGTTCGTAGTAACGAGAACATCGAAGTCTTCAGGTTTCTTTATTAGAAACATCGCCGCAGCGTCGACGTAGAGCTCCTCGTATAAAACATTGGGGTATTTCCTGGCAACAGCCCTACAAGTTTCCGCGAATAGACCACATGTGGCTTTCAAAACATTGGCCTTATGAACCGCCGTAACCTTATACTTAACGCCTCTTCTAATTGCTTCTTCAAACGCATACTTAGCTATGCGTTCAGACCCAGCTCTGGTGATTACTCGCAAGCTTACGGCTACATCGTTCAGCACGTATTCAAAACCCTTATAAAGATCTTCAGTATTCTCTCGAACTATTACAAAGTCTATGTTGGGTTTTAAACATGGGACATTTGGATAAGACTTAAACGGTCTAACGTTTGCGTATAAGTCTAACATTTGCCTAAGTTTCACTATGACCGCGGCCGCTGTTTCCCCCACAGGACCCTTTAGCGTAGCATCCGCTTTCATAATAGCTTTAACCGTTTCTTCAGGTAATGCAACACCATGCTTCTGTAAACATCTATCTCCGGCCTCAAGAAACGTGTAGTTGATATTAAGCCCTAGAGTATTTTCAATAGCATTTAAAACGGTAATAGTGGCTTCCGTTAACTCCGGACCTATACCGTCACCAGGTATTACAGCTATGTTGTACGTTTTCAGGTTAACCTCCTCCTCAGATGGGCTACTAAACCGCCATCTCTAAGTATCTCCAGTATAAATTCTGGAAGCGCTTTAGTCCTGTAGCCTTCATTCTTAGACACGTTGATTATCGTTCCTTCGGCTAGGTTTACTGTAACCATATCGCCGTTATTCAGCTTCTCCGAAGCCTCCGGGCATACGACTATCGGTAAACCCACATTTATAGCGTTTCTATAAAATATCCTAGCAAACGACTTAGCAATTATACATTTAACGCCAGCATATTTCAAAGCCACTGGAGCTTCTTCCCTACTAGATCCACATCCAAAGTTTTCACCAACTACTAGGATGCCAGTTTGCTTAATCTTATTTGGAAATTCTGGGTCTATTCCTTCTAGAGCGTGCCTTCCAAGTTCTCCGTAGTCTGTTATACCGAGGTACTTACCCGGTATTATGACGTCTGTATCTATGTTATCTCCATATTTTATAACTGAGCCGCTTATTATCAAGAAACCACCCTCCTAGGATCTGTTATAACACCAGTTAAAGCGGACGCTATAACCGTTGCGGGGGAGGCTAGGTAGACTTTAGCCTTAGGACTCCCCATACGTCCTATGAAGTTCCTGTTTATTGAGGCTATACATGTTTCTCCTTCACCTATAACGCCCATGTGTGCTCCTATGCAGGCACCACATGTTGGATTGCATACTAGGACGCCTGCTTGTAGAAATATGTCTATTAGACCTTCCCTCAAAGCATCTCGATATACTTCCTGAGAAGCTGGAACCACTATTGCTCTCACGTCCGGTTTAACCTTTCTACCCTTAATTATCCTAGCGGCTAATCTTAGGTCTTCGAGACGCCCGTTTGTGCAGGAGCCTATATAGGCTTGGTCGATCTTAACACCTTCAACTTCAGATACAGGTTTGACATTGTCAACGGAGCTTGGACACGCTACCTGCGGTTCCAACTTCGAAACATCAAACGTGTAAGTTTCATCGAATGTGGCATCTGGATCGCTGACGAAACCTGGGCTATACGACATACCTTTAGACTTGAAGAACTGTTCAGTAACTTCATCTGGTTCAACGATTCCGGTTTTAGCGCCCATTTCAACAGCCATGTTGCACATAGTCATACGTCCACTTATACTCATTTTCTCAACCGTAGAGCCTTTGAAGACGACAGCCTTGTAAACGGCACCTGAGACACCTAAACATCCTATGACGTGAAGAATCACGTCTTTAGGGGTAATCATGTCCCCCAACTCACCGTCGATTTTCACGCAAACCGTTTCAGGGACTCTAAGCCAGGTTTCACCAGTAGCTAGAATCGCTGCTACATCTGTAGCCCCCATGCCTGTTGAAAAAGCTCCTACTGCACCATAAGTACATGTATGTGAATCCGCTCCCACTATAAGCTCACCAGGCTTTGCATGGCCTTTTTCAACCATTACCTGGTGACATATCCCTCCCCTTCCGATATCGTAAAACCACTTGATCTTCTGCTCTCTGACGAATTCTCTAATGGTCTTTTGGTTTAAAGCGGCTCTTTCAGTATTCGGAGGCACTAGATGGTCGAATATGACAACAACTCTATCTGGATCCCAGACTCTAGGAACACCTATTTCTTTGAAGGCTTTAACGGTTAAAGGGCCCGTGAGGTCGTGGAACATCACTCGGTCAACTTTAGCGCTTATTATGTCGCCGGGCTCCACCATACTCCTACCAGAAGCCCTACACAGGATCTTTTCAACGATATTCATAGAGACCATTATAAAGACTCACATAGAGATTTAAGTGTTTACTTCCACTCACTTTCCTAGTTTAACGTTTTTAAATTCACGTAACGTGTTGGCTGCATATATGACACCTTTAATCAAATGGTCGACTGTGTTAAATTCATTAGGCGCATGGGCTTTAGAGAACGGTGGAGCACATCCAGTCCAGACAGAGTCTAAGTGTAAGATGTTTGTGAATACGTAGTCTGGTCCAGAGCCCGTGGCATTTGGATATATCACGGGCTTAGATTCGTATGTTTCTTCAGCCGCTCATGAAGAAGCTTGAACTATCGGTGCAGAGGAGGGCGTTTTAGACGGTAGAAGGGAGCCCAATTTAACTACTTCTACGTCTCTGAAACCTTCATCATCTAAATGTCTTCTAAGCATGTCGAACAATTTATCTGGTTTTTGATCAACCACCAATCTGAAGTCTAATTTCGCAGTCGCTTCACACGGTAGAACAGTTTTAGATCCTTCCTCAATGTAACCTGACCTTAAACCAGCTATGTTAGCAGTCGGTTCGCATATTAGCTTTCTAAGAGCATCAACTCCTCTAACCCCTCCTAGAAGCTCTTTTATTCCAAGCTCTCTTACAATATCCTCATCCTCTGGAGGTATCTTTGAAATAAGCTCGGCATCTTCTGATGTAAGCGGGCGGACATCATCATACCAGCCTTTAACCTTTATTCGGCCATCTTGAGACTTTATAGAGTTTAAAGCCCACACTATCCTCCAAGCCGGGTTGATGATTACTGGTGCGTAGGAAGAGTGAACGTCCACCTTGGCAGTTTTACACCTAAGCTCAACATATAAGATGCCTTTAACCCCTAAGCAGATCGACGGTCTATTTGACGGGTGGAGGCCACCATCCCAACATATAACAGCGTCTGCTTTAAGAAGATCCCTATGTGCTTCCACAAACTCTGGAAGATTGGGGCTTCCAATTTCCTCCTCACCTTCAAAGAGGAATTTAACGTTTACTGGAGCTGACTTTTCATTCTTAACGTAATATTCAACTGCTTTTAAAAAAGCCATGATATTGCCTTTTGAATCTGAAGCTCCTCTTGCTACGACTTTACCATCAACTATTACCGCTTCAAAGGGTGGATATATCCATTCATCCATGGGGTCTGGAGGTTGAATATCGTAGTGGCTGTAGACTAAGAGGGTTTTATTAGACTTTCTAGATTCGACTTCACCGTAGACAACTGGATTACCTTTACTTTGAATAACTTCAGCGTATACGCCTGAGTCCTCCATTAAATCCCTGAGCAGGAAGGCGCATTCCCTTACACCCACGTTTCTCGCCGAAATGCTGGGCTGTTTGAGGAGACGTCTATATTTGTTTATGAAGTCTTCCAGTGTAAGCTTCGTATAACTTAATATGTCCATTCAGAAATGTATTGAGCTGGAAGAGGTAAATTAACATTTAGATGAATTTTGAAGAATATTGGAGAAGGCGCTACTCTTTCAGGGGGAGTTTTACAACATCTCCAGTAGCTGAAGATAGATATATCGCTCTTATAACTTCTAGGCTCCTACGGCCTTCATAGCCATCCACCCGCGGCTTCCTATCCTCTAAAACTGCATTAACGAAGTCTCTTAAGAGACGCTTATGATTTTCTATTGGAACAGCTTCAGGCCTCTCCCATGATTTAAGCCCTTCAGTCCTTTTAACTGGAGGCTTTAGGCCGGAGATTTCTTCGGCAAGCTTCATAAACTTAACTTCATCTCCCTCGACTATAACGGTTCCCTTTAAACCATGAATTTCAAGTCTTGTAGGTAGACCCGGATACGTGGCGGTACTGGCCTGAATAACACCCAGCGCACCATTTCTGAATTTAACTACGGCCGCAGCTAAGTCTTCAACTTCAATATTATGGCCTACGGTACTTACTTTAGCCCAGACGGATTCTGGTTCGCCCATAATCCATAAAAGTAAGTCTATCGTATGAATTGCTTGGTTTATAAGGGCGCCACCACCTTCCGTAGCCCACCTCCCCCTCCATGAGCTACTCGCATAATACTCCTCTGTCCTATACCATTCAACTATAGCCTCACCCATTATCAGCCTTCCGAGAGCACCCTTATCTGCGAGAGACTTTACGAAGTTAAAGGAGTCATCGAACCTAGATTGAAGTATTACGCCAAGTTTAACACCCTTAACTTCAGCTCTTCTTATAAGCTCGTCGGCCTCCCTCAAGTTGATGGCCATAGGTTTATCCACGAGCACGTTGATGCCACTCTCTATAGCCTCTAAAGCTATCTGAAAATGTACATAGTGGGGAGCGGATACGGCTATTATGTCAGGCTTTTCTGAGCTAATCATATCGTAAATGTTTGAATAAGCATTTTTGAATCCGTATTTTCTGGCGAATTCTTCAGTTTTAGCCTTATTCCTAGCTACAACCCCAGTAAGCTCTAAAATCCCCTCCTTAGCGAGTTCAGATGCAGCTCCAGATATGAAACTACTACCTACACCCGTACCCACCACACCAAACTTTAAGCTGGCTGGCACTTTAACACCGATTAGAAGTTAAACTCGGCAAGAAATGTAAATTTTTCTCAAAACTCCACCGAATACTATCACTGGTTAATTAAAGTCTCTATGAAGTGTGAATTCTATAGTTGAATAGTTATCTGAAATAGACTTAGGTAAGTTTTAAAGCAAATTTTAGATAAGTATATTAGTGTGGTTAATTTGACGCCACGTGAAAGAGTTATTGCAGCTTTAGAACATAGGGAGGATAAGCTCGATAGGATACCGATACACGATAGCCCTTGGGGCGCTACCGTTAGCAGATGGATAAGAGAGGGTTTGCCCGATGGAATATCTCCTGAAGACTATTTCGGTTATGAAATTGCTATATTTAGTGCAGATACATCTCCAATGTTCCCTGTTGAAGTCATACATGAAGATGCAGAGTATATTGTAGAAAAAACGTCGTTTGGAGGTATACGTAGGAACCATAGGGACTACTCTACAACCCCAGAGATTATAGATTGGCCTTGCAAAACTAGAGAGGATTGGGAGAGGATTAAGGTTAGACTTCAGCCGAGCGAGAGGAGGGTTGACTGGGTTTCAACGTGGTATGCATATCATAGGGAGAGAAGTCGTGGGAGATTTATAATGTATGGCGCGGCTGTAGGCTATGATAAGATTCAAAACTACGTTAAATCAGACCAGCTTCTCAAAGCTGTAATAAGAGACCCGGAATGGGTTAAAGACATGTATTGGACAGATGCTAGACTGGCCATGGAAATGTGCGACATAATGATAAGGGGAGGACTTAAATTCGACGGAGCATTCCTATACTGCGACTTAGGTTATAGGAAGGGGCTCTTCTTCTCACCGAGACACTATGAAGAGCAGTTGCATCCCGTTTTTAAAGAACTATGTAGATTTTTCAAGTCTAGAGGCATGTATGTATTCCTCCACAGTTGCGGCAATGTAAAAGACTTAATACCATACTTCATAGAAGAGGGTATAGATGTTCTACAGCCTTTAGAAGTTAAGGCGGGTATGGATCTGATAGAGCTTAAGGAAAAGTATGGGGATAAGATGACCTTCATGGGTGGTATAGATGTTAGACTCATGGCTTTAGACGACCCTAGACCCATAGAAGAGGAGATTAAGAGGAAGATCACCTTTGCAAAGCAAGGCGGAGGCTACATATACCATTCAGACCACTCTGTTCCAAACAATGTAAGCTTCCAAAACTACAAACGCGTAATAGAATTAGTTCATAAATACGGTAGATACCGTTAAGGCAATGATATCTACGTGGAAATTCAAATAACCCCCCTCATTTTCATTTAGACTTCCAATATAGCCCAACGTTAGGACTAGGAAGGGAAGGTTTAACTTCTCAACGAAGTTAATTTAATCCGTATGATTCTTACACGTAGAAAATTAGCATCCATGATAGATTATGCCCTGGTAAAACCTACGCATAGTCTTACAGATATAGAGATGGCGGCTAAAATTGCCAGAGAGAATTACATAGGCGTTCTTTGCGTTCTACCAGTCATGGTTGAATACGCAGCTAAATTGCTTAAAGGGTCTGAGACTAAGGTATGTTCAACCGTTGGGTTTCCATTCGGTTCATCGATCACCAAATTGAAGATGTTAGAAGCCGAGCAGGCTATAAGTGATGGCGCTTGTGAAATAGACATGGTGATGAATATACCCTTTTTCAAATCCAAACTTTACGAGAAAGTTAAATCCGATATAGAGGCCGTATTAAAGGTTTCAAAACCCATGGGTGTGACCGTCAAGGTAATAATTGAAACTGGACATTTAACTGCTGAAGAGATAGCATTAGCGTGTAGGATAATTGATGAAGCTGGAGCTGACTACATAAAAACGTGTACCGGTTTCGGCCCCCGTGGTGCTACGATTGAGGATATTGAAATCATACGGAAGAACGTTAAAAGGGCGAAAATAAAAGCTGCAGGTGGAATATCTTCTTTTGAAAAGGCCTTGCAATTCATTAAAATGGGTGTTGAACGTATAGGCACGTCTAACGCTTTAGAAATCTTGAGGGGTTGGAGCCTAGTGGAAATTTAACTTTTGAAAAGAATACCGAATAGAGCGTTAGTGGCTTGACTTTAAAAGGAAACCTATAAGCTTTTGTCTTACGAGGGGCGATATAGTTTAATGGGGTTTTTAGTTGAAGCCTAGATGCGTTGTAGTGGATAGCTCTAAAAGTCCATATTCATTACTTAAGCCCGTACCCTTAGATTCCGTTAAACTTAAGGATAGCTTTTGGAAGCCTAGGATAGAGACACTAATAAAGGAGACACTTCCTACACAGTATGAACTACTTGAAGAGACTGGGAGAATAGAAAACTTCCGTAGGGCAGCTGGGAAAGTAAAGACAGATTTTAAGGGGTTGTTCTTCAACGATTCAGACGTGTATAAGTGGATTGAAGCAGTGTCCTACACTTTAGCCTATAATGGTGACAGTCGCTTGGAGAGAATTGTGGAAAATGTAATAGCTGAGATATCGGATGCCCAAGACGTAGATGGCTACTTAAACACGTATTTTACGTTTGAAAGAAAAGCCCAACGCTGGACCAATCTACGCGATATGCATGAATTATATTGCGCTGGTCATTTGATTCAAGCCGCCATCGCACATTATAGAGCAACAGGTAAGAAGAGCCTTTTGAACGTAAGCATTAAACTGGCAAATCATATACTCAGCGTATTCGGTCCTGGTAAGCGGTTAGGAGTACCAGGCCACCCTGAGATCGAAATGGCACTTGTAGAACTCTACAGAACTACCGGTACTAACGCTTTCCTAGAGCTAGCAAAGTTCTTCATAGATAACCGTGGTAGGGGTTTAATAGGCGGAAGTTCATACCACATAGACCATAAACCTTTCAGAGAACTCGATGAAATTGTCGGTCATGCCGTGAGGAGCGTATATTTAAACTGTGGAGCCACAGACGTATATATGGAGACTGGAGATGAAGGGCTTTTAAAAGCATTAGAACGTTTATGGCAAAATATGGTTAATTGTAAAATGTACGTTACCGGTGGGTTAGGTTCTAGGTATGAGGGGGAGGCGTTTGGAGAAAACTATGAACTGCCGAATAGACGCGCCTATGCTGAAACATGCGCCGCAGTTGCAAATGTTATGTGGAACTGGCGTATGTTATTGGCAACGGGTAGAGCTGAATACGCCGACATTATGGAGCTGACTCTATATAATGGAGCTTTAGCTGGAATAGGCTTAGATGGTAAGACGTACTTCTACGTCAATCCATTGGCGGATAGGGGGATGCATAGGAGAAGTAGGTGGTTTGATTGCGCATGTTGTCCACCGAATATAGCGAGGCTTATAGCATCCATTCCAGGATATTTTTACAGTACTTCGCGAGACGGGGTGTGGATACACCTTTACGCATCCAACGAAGCCCTCATAAACCTTGACGGTGGACTTATAAAATTAACTCAAGATTCAGATTATCCTTGGAGTGGCCATGTTGAAATCACAGTATACCCTGAAAAACTGTCAGAGTTTTCGGTATTCCTACGTATTCCAGGGTGGAGCTTGAAGACAACAGTAGCTTTAAACGGTAAACCTTTAGACTGCCATCTGAAGCCTTCACAATACTTTGAGATTAGGAGGGCTTGGGAGAAGGGGGATGTTATATCGTTAGACATGGATATGCGGGTAAATGTTCTATCATCGCACCCACACGTTTTAGAGAATACTTGTAGGGTTGCATTGAGGCGAGGACCCCTCATATACTGTGTAGAACAAGTAGATAATCCGGAGTTTGACGTATGGGATTTAATACTCTCTCAAGACTCATCATTTAACGTCATGCAGAAGCCGAATGTACTCAACGGCATTTACATGATTCAATGCGACGGCTTTACGCTTGAAAGTGCCCCTAAGTCACTCTACTATCGCCTTGAAGAAGGCGTGATGAAGCTTAAACCAGTTAAATTTACGGCAATACCATACTATGCATGGGCTAATAGAGAACCAGGTCCTATGATCGTGTGGATTCCAATATTAAAAAATGAAGTGAACAGTAAATCCTAGTTTAAAACCTTCTAATCCTCCATCTTGTTCCTTCAACCGTATCTTCAAGTTCCACGCCGATTTCTCTAAGTTTACTTCTTATCATATCTGATACATCGTAGCGCTTTTCCCTTCTAAAGATTTCACGAACTTCTACTAAAAGTTGAATCGCCCGTTCAACTACGCTTTTCGAAGGTAGCGGTTCATACACTTCAAGTATTCCGAAAACCCTTTTAACAGTATTTAGGAATTCTAAAGACTCTTCCTTAACTCTTACATTTAGTTTGGAAGTGGTTGCCATTAAATTATTGAAGGTTCTTATGTAGTCGAATAGAACTGCTAGAGCACCTGGAGTGTCCAAGTCATCATCCATACGCTCTTCAAAGCTAGATCTAGCCCTTCTAGTAATCTCCAACAGTTTCTCCCCACACTCATCGAGGGGGGATTCTATAGTTTCCATAGATTCTACATTCTCGATGAAGTCTGACAATCTACGTAGATTTTCCTCAGCTATCTTAATAGAATTCTCATTGAAGTCTATATCGCTTCTGTAGTGGGCTGATAGGTAGAACATGCGTAGAACGTCCTTACCCCATTCATTTAAAGCATCGGTGAGCTTGATGATATTACCCTTACTCTTACTCATCTTTTCACCATTTATCGTCAAAAGTCCACAGTGAACCCAGTATTTCACAAAGGGTTTTTTACCAGTATATGCTTCGCTTTGAGCTAGAGAATTCTCATGGTGGGGGAAGATAAGCTCCCTAGCACCACCATGTATGTCTATCTGCTCTCCAAGGTATTTTATACACATAACCGAACATTCTATATGCCATCCCGGAAAACCGTAACCCCATGGAGAACGCCATTTCAATGGATAATCTTCCGAAGCGGCCTTCCACAAGGCGAAATCGGCTGGGTTACGTTTCCTAGGGTCGGGTTCAACCCTATGCATTACAAGTTCTTCTCTCCGTACGCCGGACAATTTACCGTAATCTTCAAACTTTGAAACATCAAAGTAGACGTTTCCGTTTACGATATAACCATAGCCTTTCTCCAGAAGCTTCTCAATGACCTCTATCATTTCCATGATATGACCGCTGGCTCTAGGTTGAATGTTGGGTCGTTTATTTCCAAGCTTATCCATAGCTTCTAAGTACTCGAGTAGGTATTTATCAGCTATTTCCATGGGGTGAAGCCTTTCCCGCCTAGCTCCTAAAATCATACGGTCTTCTCCAACTGTTTCAAGAATATGTCCAACGTCTGTGACGTTTCGGACGTATTTGACGCGGAAGCCTTTGTACTCAAGCCATCTAATGAGAACATCGTAAACAACGCTCGCCCTACCATGCCCTAAATGAGGGCTATCGTAAACTGTTGGACCGCAAACGTAAATCTTAACGACATTTGGATCTATACTTTGAAAAACCTCTTTCTGCCTAGTCATAGTATTGTAGATTCTTAAGGGCATTTCATATCACCTTACTATAGAGAGTAGCTTAAATTGTTTCTCTTAAGGAAATCTTTATATTACAAGTCTAACTCTAGATGGCTGGGAGTAGGTTGAAGAAGAGGGCTCATGCCAGTGGTAAATCTCACTCAATAAGACCCGTTGCTAAAAGACCACCACCCTGGTGCAATTATAAACCTGAGGAAGTGGAAGCATTAGTTGTTAAACTAGGTAAGGATCTAATACCACCGAGCATGATAGGGATTATTCTGAGAGATCAATATGGCATACCCCTCGTTAAATATATAACTGGGAAGACCGTTACGGAGATACTTAAGGAGCACGGTTTAGCTCCAGATATTCCTGAGGATTTGACAAACCTCTTAAGAAAAGCCGCAAGGTTGAAGAAACACCTCGAAAAACATAAGAAAGATAAACACAACAAGAGGGCTCTTCAACTAATAGAGGCGAAGATATATAGACTTTCCAAGTACTATAAGGCTGTTGGAAAATTGCCTCAAGACTGGTCTTATAAAGCCGTTGTACTATCCGCGGAGTAGATTTAACGGGTTTAATGAGTTATCCCTATTCTGGTATATATTTCTCTCGGGGCTTTAACTTCAACGATCATGTTCACTATATCAGCCCTATTTATGAGCTCCGGTGGGCAATATCTACCGGTTAATACAACATCTGTCTCATCTGGAACCTTGTTTAGAAGCTTAAGGACACTTTCAGTATCTACGAGACCTATGAAAGCCGCAAGGCAGATTTCATCTAAAACCAGTAGATGCGGTTTATCCTTTAAAATCTCCTCAGCCTTCTCAAGCCCCTTCCTCGCCAAGATCTTATCTTCCTCAGACGGGTTTCGCAAATCCACCCATTCTGCTCTACCAAATTGGTATATTTCGTAATATGGCTTAAGCCTCTCCATCACCTTATACTCACCTATGTCTTTACGCCCCTTCATGAACTGGATTATTACAGCCCTCAAACCATGACCTACACACCTTAAAGCCAGTCCCAAGGCATTANTTGTCTTTCCAGCNCCAGTTCCATAGTAGAGGAAGATCTTACCCATAGACTATCCAACCTCGCAAACTGGACAGCTACTGGCCGGCTTAACCCCGACTTCTAAAACCTGCTCTCTCCTACTACCATATCTGTAAACGGTTACACCTTTACAGCCGAGCTTATAAGCCAATAGAAAAGCCCTTCTAACAACTTCAGGTGATGTTTCCTGCCTTAGATTTATAGTTTTCGAGACGGCATTATCTGTAAACTCTTGAAAAGCGGCTTGAACCTTAACGTGCCAGTCTACATCCACCTCTAAAGCCGTCACGAAAACCCTCTTAATATCTTCTGGAATTCCTTGGATGTTTAGGAGAGAGCCAGACTTGGATATTTCAGTTATCAATTCATCACCATAGAGTCCCCTTTCTTTAAGGACTTCTTCAAGAACTTGGTTTACTTCAAAAAGCCTCACACCTCCGAGTACGGTTCTAGAGTAAGCTAGGGCAAAGTTAGGCTCTATGCCGCTTGAAGTCCCAGCTATCAGACTTATAGTTCCTGTAGGTGCTATGGTTGTTGTCGTAGCGTTTCTAATGCCATGCTTTCTTATCAAATCTCTAATCTCCTCCCAGTTCAAATTGTAAGTTTTTGCTTCCCCCTCGGCTTCAAAAGGCATTCTGGGGTTTTCCGAATCATAGATCGATCCCTTAAACGCGGGAAATGGAGCCTCTAGATTCAGCAAGCTCTATTGAAGCGAGCTTACTGTAATAGTTTATATACTCCATTATTCTCCTAGCGAGGGATACTGCTTCCTCTGAATCGTACGGTATTCCAAGTCGGAAGAGCATATTAGCCCACCCCATAATCCCCAACCCTATCTTACGGGTTTTAAGGGTCATTTCCTCAATTTCACTTACTGGGAAGTTATTTGCATCTATCACATTATCTAAAAAGTGGACTGCAACCTTAACGACTTCCCTAAGCTTCCTCCAATCAACATCCCACTTACCGTTTTCATACTTTACCATCAACTCCAGGTTTATAGAGCCTAAATTGCATGATTCATAGGGTAGTAAGGGTTGCTCACCGCAGGGGTTTGTAGCTTCAATCTTCCCCAATTTCGGAGTTGGGTTATGCCTGTTAATCGTATCGATGAATATTAGCCCCGGATCTCCAGTTCTCCAAGCATTGTAGACTATCAGGTCGAATAGATACTTAGCATTGACCTTCTGAGTGGGTTTACCAGTTCTAGGGTTTATGAGCTCGAACTCTTCATTTTTCTCAACAGCTTCCATGAACTTATCCGTTACGGCAACGGATATGTTGAAATTTCTCAAAACACCTTCCTCACTTTTCGCATATATGAAGTCGATTATATCTGGGTGATCTATTCTCAAAATACCCATATTTGCTCCTCTACGCTTTCCACCTTGCTTGATAACTTCAGTAGCCATATCGTATATACGCATAAAACTCACAGGACCAGATGCAACACCGCTTGTAGACTTAACGGTGTCGCCTTTAGGCCTGAGCTTTGAAAAGTTAAAACCGGTACCCCCTCCGCTCTTATGGATTAAGGCCGTGATTTTCAACGTTTCAAATATGCTTTCTATTGAGTCTTCTACTGGAAGGACAAAGCATGCTGAAAGTTGACCTAATGGTGCGTTGGCATTCATAAGAGTTGGAGAGTTTGGTAGGAAGTATCGGTTGGCCATGAGTTGGAAGAATACGTCGATGACGTTTTCGTAGAGGTCATTCCAACGCTCTTCTATAATCGATAGTAATTTGTCAAATTCAACTTTCATCCTACCTTCTCTACCAAGTCTATTGTAAAGTCTTTTCATCATTTCAAGTTCATAATTTGAAAGCCCAATACCGGGTTTATATTGAAAATCGCCAACTTGTCTTACTGGCTGTCTACCGTTTTTATCGTAGACATCACTCCAGTAAAAGGCGTCTACGAGACCAATGTATCTGGCAACTCTTAAGAGCATCTGCTTAGGTGTTTCGCACACTTCACCCTTTTCATCTCTCATAAGGTAGCGGCTTTTCAAAATAGTAATAGCATTAACCGTAAGCTTCATATCATCTACAACTCCGAGCATACGTTTAAACTCCCTAATTTCAGAACGCTTACGTCTGTAGAGTATGTAGGCTTTAGCGACTTCATAAAGTCCATGTTTAACCAACGTTTCTTCAACAGCGTCCTGAATCTGCTCAACATGCGGAGTATACTCCAAGCCGAATCTTTCATCGATAAGATTAACTACTTCATCTCCAAGCTTCTCGGCAAGAGCTCTATCCTCCAAACCAGTTGCTTTAAATGCCTTCCAGATAGCTTCAATTATACGATTCTTATCAAAGTCTACTACACGACCATCCCTTTTAATGACTTTTAAGGGAGGCATATTCAAATCATCAAAAATATTTTCTTTATGAGGAAGCTATTAAACCTATGGATTGATAGCAAAATGGCTCATATTAACCGTATCTGTAACTTGTAAGTATAAAGGGGATCATCGTAAAAAATCTCCCTAAACCGTTATCTACGGTGTTTAGCAGAAAGGCTACTTTAAATGATGTTTAACTACTCTGAAATGGGAGCTATGAAAACACGAATCTATTTATCAATTTAAACCAATGCTTTTCTCGACTTCATAGATGAGTCTAGCTACTACAACCCAAGCATTTAGAGACTTAGGGTATATTGAGTAACAGTAGTCAAACAGCTTTATGTTCTCTTCTTTAAATTCTCCATGTGGAAAGCAACCGACGACCACCATTACATTTTCTAAATAACTCAAGTCAGAGATTATGGTATGTAATGGTTTTAAAGAACCCCCACTGGAAAAACCTACCATCACATCGGGTTTAAGTTCATTTTTTAAATCAGCTAATGAGCCTTTCCGAAGAATTACTAGTGCTTTACCCTCAGGTGGAACTCTCCCTACTTTAAAAAGTTGCTCCATTAACCCTTTAAACCGCATGTAGTTACGTGGCAGTCTAACACTAGGGTCGAATTCTAAAATTAAGTCTTGAACTGTATGAACATAGACACTTAGAAGCCCCTTCTCACATAAGGGGGTTTCCAAAGCATTTAGAAGAGAGAAATGCACTATATCAGGTCTGCCACGTTTATGAGCATCCTTCAAACATTTCATAGCTCTATGATGGTAAGATCTATCCAAGAGAATTTCACTCGGACTTAAACCTCTCCCGCGAGCGTCACGTCTTACTTCAGGATGCCCCCATAAAGCTCTAGGCACAGTCTCTAAAGCAGATTCAGCCAACACTAATATCAACTTGGCCAAATGCATATCTTAAGCTAGATAATGAACTTTTAAAAAGTTTTCATGTAAAAAATGTAATCATAGAAGAACTTTATAGTCACAGTTTTACTAAGCTGAACTTAAGGTAGGACCATGAAGAACGACATCAAGCAGATGGCTAGAGAACGTATGGAGATTCTATTTGAGAAGGCTATTCAAATCCACGAAGAAGACCCTAAACTCGCTCAGAGATATGTTGAATTGGCACGTCGCATAGGCATGAAGGCGCGCGTTAGAATACCACGTAAGTATAGAAGACTTGTATGTAGAGGCTGTAAGCAATTTATACACCCCGGTTGTACGTTGAGGGTTAGAGTTAAACCTGGAGGGGTTAAGCATATAGCGTTTACATGTCTAAGGTGTGGGCGGATAGTTAGAGTACCCGTTGAAAAAAGGCGGGTAGATGGGGCTCCTCCATCATCCGAATAGCGCACTTAGACCCTCTAAAGCCTCCTCTTCCTTCTTCTCCTCAGCTTTCTCCTCTTTCTTCTCCTCCTTCTTTTCCACTTTGGTTTCAGCCGTAGGTGTTACCGCAACGGGCATTGCTGGAATTGTTGCAACTCCCTTTAATACTTCTTCAAGGTTTACCTCTGAAAGCGCGGCGATAAGAGCTTTTATTTTAATCTCTTCGGGCTCTATATTGGCTGCTTTCAAAACCCTTTTTATATTTTCCTCATTTATCTTCTGCCCGGCATGATGGAGGAGGAGGGTTGCATATATACATTCCATCTCATATCAACCTCCCGTTTATTTTTTCCTTAACCGAATAGAGACGCCAAACCAATTTCTTCCTCTTCCTTCTCCTTCTTCTCTTCTTTAGGAAGTTCCTCCTTTTCAACTTTCCGCTTCTCAGACCCTTCGGCTTTAAACACTAAGCCGCTTATAATTGAAGTTTCAGTCAGGGCTTTCTGAATAAGCAATGGAAGCGTTTCGGGAGTGAAATACTCAAGGCTTAACGCTAGCCTTAAAGAGGTACTGTAGCATTCGATGAGAATCATGGGTAAAGTTTCAGGTGTTGGGTATTTCAATGCTAAAGCCAGTTTAAAGGCGTTTTCCCGAGCCTTTAATAATTCATTCTTGTAGGATTCTATGTCAAGCTTGAGCATTTCCAATGGATAGACTAAACCATCACTATATGCAACCTTAAGATTTAAACCCACTTTAACTGGTTTCACGCCAAGTTTAGCCAGTACAGATGCAAGTTTATCAGATATTACATCACCCTTCTTAGCAACAACAGTCGTTTTACTTATCCAAATACTCCCTGAGACTATCTTGGCAGGTAGCCCTACCTCGTTAAACTCGCTAACTAAAGGCCCTGGAGGTAAACCAGTATTACCCTCTTGGATTACTATATCTTCGGGAGCTATATCACCTGGCCTAGCGAAGCTTGGAATTTTAACTTCATCTAACATCTTGGCGAGTTTAAAAGGATCTTCCTTCGTAAATATTAGGATGTTTTGCCCCTCAAGGTACTTAAATAAAGCGTCAGCCCCCTTAAACTCTCCATTTTCCATAAGCTCTTTCAAAGCTATCTTGATAAGCGTGTTCTTAGAAACTTTGAGCAGGGCAGTACCTCTCAGTTTTCTACGTATTTCATGGAGTTGACTGGCTTTAACCCTGTAGAGGGGCGCAAGCCCCACGGTAGGATATTCCTTGAAAATCCTTTTAAGCTCCTCAACGGTATCTCTTTTATCAGTACGCTTAGGCATAATATCACCTCTTGATTGTAAGCTTGAAGCTTGGAGTCATAGTGCCCTTCAGATAAACGCTTTCAATATTTGCTAAACCTTTAGGCAACTTCCCGATAATCCAATTTAAGGCGGCTTGAATGTTTTCAGCCACTTGTTTATTATCCATGTCCTGCGTACCAACTCTAAGCTGAATCAGCGGTTGATTTCTAACTCTTATGTTAACCGTTCTTTTAGACTTCTCAATAACGTCAGCTAAATCCAGCGTCGGTGGAATAGGTGTAGGCATTTTACCTCTCGGCCCTAAGTATACGCCCCATGTTCTACCTACAAGGGGCATTAGAGATGCTTCAGATAAGAATACGTCATAGTTTTTAGCTATTTTCTTAGCCCGCCTCTTATCACCAGCCAGTTTTACGAGTTCCTCCCTATCCAGTATGAGGTCTACCTTAAAGTCTCTAGCTTTCATGTAAAGCTCACCCGTAGCGAATAGGCAGATCTTTACAGGCTTATTGGGTGGATGTGGAAGCTCAAGCGTACCCGTGATTCTATTCTCAGGCTTACGTAGGTCGATGTCTCTAAGGTTCACAATAAGTTCTATAGATTGAGTGAAGTTCCTCCCTTCACAACTCTTCTTAACCTTATCGACGACTTCAACAATATCCTTAAATTCGAGGCTCAAATTTCATCAGCCTATAAGTTAAACCATTGAGGAAACGTCGTGAGAGAAAAACTTTTCTATCGAACCAACCATAGTGGAGTCAACCCTCACCTATAACGTCATCGTAAACTCCCTTGTTTACTTCTTCTATGACTTCCTTAGGATGCTTGCCATCTACTTTAACGCCCATGCTTACGCACGTGCCCAGAACCTCTTTCACAACACCTTTAAGGCTTTTAGCCAAACTCTTAGGCCTTCTGATTTTAGCTATTTTAACTATAGAGTCGAAACTCAACTCTCCGATGAATTCTGAACCGGCTTTGCCAGAGCCTTTTTCAGATTTAAGCTCCCTAAGTATGAGAGCTGCTGTCGTCGGAATACCTACCTCTATATCAAATGCTTTAGTTTCCACATCTACTATGATTCTCACAGGAACCCTCATACCAGCGTAATCTTTCGTAGCTTCGTTAATCTTATTAACGATGGCTGGCACGTTTACTCCGAGAGGGCCTAGAGCTGGCCCTATCGGTGGGCCGGCTGTAGCTTCACCGCCCTTAATTAAGACATCTACTACTTTCTTCTCGCCTAAAGTTACACACCTCCCTCGATCTTTCTTAAATATTCAGCATATATAGTTATCGGAAATGGGGAGACGGATTCCAACAATTCTAGAGTTACCTCACCCTTCTGCCTATCAACGGCTACAACCCTACCCTTCATAGATTTAAATGGGCCTCCTATGATCTCCACGAGATCTCCAGTTTTCAAAGATTCTATCACAGGTTTTGCTGCTAGATATTTATCTATCTCTGAAGGGTCTATAAAGCCTAAAACTCTTCCCCTGGAATGTCTAATACCCTGTAGAAGCTCATCTATAAGAGCCGGGTCTTCAGCTTCAACAAATATGTAGCCTTTCACATCTTTAATCCACATAGCGGCTTTAATGGCCGATTTATATGGTTCACCTTTAGCTTTAACTCTCTGTTCAAAGATCTCTAAGACCTGCTTCTCCTGACCAATTGTAGTCTTAATAGCATAAATCTTTGACTGCTTCTTCATAGAGTCAACCTCTAACCAACTACTGCAAGTAATGAAGCTATGAGACGTACTATAAAGCCTACAATACCAACGGCGCCTACACTTATAATGGATATTTTTACAGATAGCCAAAATTCTCTTCTACTCGGTTTAACTGATAGCCTAAGCATTCGCACACAGGATTTAACGAAAGACGCTAACTTCATAAGATCAACATTTATGAGGAAAATAACTAAAGATAAACGTTTCTAGCTAAAGCCATACTGTTAGTTGTTTAGCCGACTTGGATTATCCGTAGGGTGTCAGTTTTCCATTTCAACGTTAAACTCTAATTATATCTAAGCCTATGTTTCTCAGGTAGTTGACTACTTCCATTCTAATATCGCCCGGAATACCCTTCCAGTCTATTAAAGCAGACTGGACTTTTTCGAGCGTTCTTTCCACGCAAGTCTTTAGAAAGCGGACGTTCTTAAAAGCTTCAAGAGCGTACTTAGAGACTATATGAGCTGGTGCTAAATCCCTCCATAAGCCCACGTTGGTGAATTTGGGATTGTAGTGCGGTCCACCTACTGCTAAAACGGCTGGGAAACGTAGAGTACATCGAATAGCAGCCATAGCGGCGTTCGCAACAACTTCGCCAGCTTCAGGGTTATCCCAATCCCTCTGAGTGCTACCAATTTCTAAAAACATTGATGGAATGTCGAGCGATGGACCATGATGCGTGGCTTCATAGGAGACTTTAAATTTGAGATTCTTCTCTTCAACGAGTTTATTCATTTCGATTAATGCCGCCTTCATAGCATTAGCTGGAGCTATAGACAATTTGTACGGCAATCCACCGTAGGTTTCAGGTCCTAGGTTTCCAGGCACATGGACTGAAAGGGTGGCCGTTCCACTAAGACTCGCATGTCTAGATAGAAACACAACTAAGCTTGGCTTAAAGTTCTGTTCAATGTATTGGGCATTGACAACATCTTCTGTAATTGAAACCAGTAGAACTATTTCATTCTCAATATTGAGCTTATAAACTGGCTTATCCTGATACGTAGCCTCAGACTTTTCAAATCCATATTTGTTTATTAGAGCTTTAGCTATATTTACACCAGCTCTATCGGATTCGGAGAAGACTAGAAGCTTCAAAAGTCATGCCCCGCTCAACATGAGATATAAAAGTGCCTTTTGAGAATGAAGCCTATTTTCAGCTTGCTCTAAAACTATGGATTGGGGAGAGTCTAAAACATCGTCTGTAACTTCCTCACCTCTTTTAGCTGGTAGACAGTGCATGAAAACGGCATCCCTTCTAGCCATAGACATAAGCCTGGCATTTACCTGATATTTTGGTAGAAAGTCTTTAAGCCTCTTCTCTCTTTCGGCTTCAAAACCCATGGATACGAAAACATCCGTATAGACAACATCCGCATCTTTAACTGCTTCTTCCGGATCACTAAGTATTTCAATCTTTGCACCAGATTTCTCAGCGTTTAGATGAGCCCATTCAATAGCCTCAGGTAAAGGCTCATACCCTTTTGGGCATGCAACGGAAATATTCACACCCAATTTACTACAACCAATTAGAAGAGTATTACAGACGTTATTACCGTCACCAACATAAGCTAATTTCAAGCCTTTTAGAAAACCCTTAACTTCTCTAATTGTCAGAAGATCCCCCAGTATTTGACATGGATGCCACTTATCGGATAAGCCGTTTATCACGGGTATGGGGGACCAGTTAGCAAATTCGTCTAAATCTGTCTGTTTTAAAACCCTAGCCATAACAGCATCCACATATCTCGCCAAGACTCTAGCCGTATCTTTAATCGCCTCACCTCTACCTAATTGGAGGTCGTCCCATCTTAAATATAGAGCGTATCCCCCCAATTGATGCATCGCAACCTCAAAGGAAACCCTAGTTCTAGTTGACGGCTTCTGGAAAATCATCGCCAAGGCCTTTCCTTTTAGAGAGTTTGAATATGCTTGAGGGTTTCTCTTCATAGCTAATGCTACGTCTATTATCCGGAGAATTTCATGGTCTTCCAGTTCCTGAAGGGTTAGAAGATTCTTAGATTTAAGAGGCAAAAACCAGATACACCCGTCAGGTTTTTCACGAAACGATCTCTTAAACTTTTCCTAAGATTAAGACTATGATAGTATGTTCTCTACAAACTTCTCAGGATTAAAAGGCTCTAAGTCGTCAAGATTTTGACCAATTCCTATGTAGGCAATGGGCCTACCTATTAGTGCAGATATCGATATGGCGGCTCCACCTTTAGCATCGGCATCCATCTTGGTGAGTATGACTAGATCTATGTTTAGGCATTTCATAAACTCCTCAGCCTGATTTACAGCATCATTACCAGTTAAAGAATCCCCGACGAATACCACCAAATCTGGCTTAGCTACTCTAGCTATTTTCCGCATTTCCTCCATAAGGTTTCTCTTAGTCTGCATACGTCCAGCGGTGTCGATTAGAACCGCGTTAATTCCATGTGCTTTAGCATACTGTATGGCATCGAACGCTACCGCCGCCGCATCGCTCCCATAGCCTTGCTTTATAGCACGTACCCCAAGCTTATTCGCTAGTATCTCAATCTGTTCTATAGCTCCAGCTCTAAACGTGTCACTGCAGGCAATGCAGACGGTAAACCCATTTTTAAGTAAGAGTTTAGCGACCTTGGCTATGGTTAAAGTTTTACCAGAACCATTGACTCCAACAAATAGTATGACTGCTGGCTCTTTCTGCGATAGTTTAAACTTAACCGTTTCAATTAAATCCTTATTATATTGAGTTGACAATTTCTCTAGGAGAATCTGTTTCAGCGTATCCTTAACTATTGGTTTAATATCTTCAAATCTCTTAACCTTAAGACCTGAAAGCTTTTCAGCGACTTCTGAGCATATACTCTCAGCTACATTGTAAGCTACATCATTCTTCACAAGCGTGATTTTAAAATCCTCCAGTAGAGGCTTGAGTTTATCAGGGTTTAACTCTTCTGAGCTAACTTTCTCTATGAGAAGGGAGAAGGCTTTCCTAAGACTTTCTAGCAGGAGTACCAGCCTCCCTAATCCTTATTAAACGTTCAAGATTCTCTCTGCTTTCCTCAAGTTTTTGAGAAGCTTGTATGAACTGTTGCTGTAAAGAGGATTTAATCTGCTCAAGCTTAGCTATACGATCATTGATCATATCTATCGATTCCTTAATGCTCTTTTCCATGCATACATTCGCGCCAATACCTACGATAGCCTTATTGACGTTTTCAATTTTAGCGAATATGTAAGAGCTTGCTCCAATGGGGACAAGTATACTATCGCCTTCTTTAGCAGATTCTAAAGCTTTTAGAGTTTCAAGAGCCATTCTAGATTCATTTAAAGTCGCTTCGGTTAGGTCAAGCCTTGACTTGATGACGCTTAGAGTTGCTTCTAAAAGCTGGATTTCCGTAGCTAGCCTATTAATTTCCTCATCTGAAGGGGCACTCATAAACCTCATAATCCATAACTCAAGTAGAGATATAAAACCTTTTACGAGTAACTCTACGATTACTTGCGTTTTCCGGGCAGTATTGCTCCGTTAAGCCAGTTAACGTAGTTGAATCCAATATTAGCCAATTTTAAACGCAAATCTACATGGATATTGCAATGCTTAAAAGTATCAGAATAGCCCCCAAAGCTTCTATTAAGTTAAGCATTTCTTGAAGTATGAGAAACGCGAATATTGTTGCAAAAACCGGTTCAAGTAGAAGTATTAGACCTGCTATTTCTGGAGAAACTACTCTCTGAGCCCAAGCTTGAATATAGAATGCGAAGGCAGTAGCGATAACACCCGTATATATTATTGCCGCCAATGCGTTATCCCCAGGTTTTGTCCAATTTTCTCCAGTAAGTAGGGAGAAGAGTGCTGAAAGCGTTAATACTGAGATCGATTCAGAATAGGCGAGTTTTAATACGTCCATATTCTTAGATAGTCTATCCACTAAAAGTATCTGTAAGGCCCATAGGAAAGCGCATATAAACGTTAACAAGTCGCCGATTGAGATTGAAGCTATTCTATAGGCTTCAGTTAGTAGAGCTAATCCGACCATACCTAGGGCTATGCCAAGAATTGCTCTTAAACTAGGCTTTCTACCGAAGATTAAAAAACCTAGGATGGGGATAAGTGGAGTGTTTAGACTTGTTATGAATGCTGAGTTTATAGCACTAGTGTATTTTATTCCGAAGACTTGGAATAAGAAGCCTAGGAAGACTACAACTCCAAGACCTAAGCCCTTCAGACTAGGGTATGGTTTTCTCCCCGTTAGTATCAGAATCAGTACGAATACTAGTAGAGCAACTGCAAACCTCAAGAATAGGAAGAAGAGAACGTCTAAGTTGGATACAGCGATCTTCATGGCTGGAAAAGTTCCACCCCATGAAGCAGCAAGAAGAATTAAGGCAAGTCTTCCCTTAAGCTCTCTCTTCATCAACAGCCAACCTTTTATTTCACAGTAGCTTAAAGCTTTATAAATTAATCCTCTCATAAACTATGACGCTTAGATGTCCTTACAACATCTTTAGGGTTTTACCGATACGCCTCGGATAGACGTAATATTGTTTAAAAGTATATGATGAAAATACTTCCAAGTCAAAACTGTTATGTTTCTACCCGTGAGCCTAAAGTTATATCTTAGAAAATTATAAAGTATTCTGGGTGAAGTAGGTGGATAAACTCAGAGTAGGGTTTATAGGTTCTGGCTTCGCTACCAGATTTCACATACTGGGTTGGGTAGGTGTTAGAAATGCTGAAATAACTGCAATATATAATATAAGGGAGAAGAGCGCCCGTGAATTGGCGTCTCTAGCTGAAAACCTTGGCGTAGGTAAGCCAAAGGTCTATACGGATATTTTCGACATGCTTTCNAGNAAATCTGTAGATGCTGTTTGGATAGTTAATCCGAATTTTGTAAGATTAGACACTGTCAAATCTATAGCTGAAGAGGCTAAGCAGGGTAGAAGCGATCTGATAGGTGTCTGCTGTGAAAAACCCTTAGCTAGAAATGTAGATGAGGCTGAAACCCTTGTTAAACTAATTGAGGGGGCAGGTCTTCTTCACGGATATCTTGAGAATCAGGTTTTCATGCCCTCTGTGGTTAAAGGTAGGGACATATTATGGAGATATGGTGCCAAGTATACAAAGAGACCATATTTAGCTAGAGCCGCTGAAGAACATGGTGGACCGCATTCATCCTGGTTCTGGAACGCTAGACTTTCAGGTGGAGGTGTTATGCTGGATATGATGTGTCATAGTTTAGAGGCGGCTAGATTTTTATTAAGCAATCCGGACGAACCGAAAAGCTCTTTAAAACCTAGAACAGTCTACGGTGAAATAGCTTCACTTAAATGGGCTCATGAACCCTATAGCTCGATGCTTAAAGATAGGTTTAGAGGGGAGGTGGACTATTCGAAAGAGCCTGCTGAGGACTACGCTTTAGCGGTTGTAACGTATGAGGCGGAGGATGGCAGTTTATTGATATCGGAAACTAGAACCTCTTGGAGCTTCACTGGACCTGCTCTCAGACTAAGTTTTGAGGTTTTGGGTCCAGAATACTCTATGAGCATAAATACTCTACAGCCTGAACTCTTCACTTTTTTCAGTCGGAATGTGAAGATACCTCCTACTGAAGAATTCGTTGAGAAGCAAGCCGCCGAGCAGGGGTTAATGCCGACCATTCCTAATGAGGCTTTCACATACGGATATATGGATGAAGACCGTTACATGGTTGACTGCTTTATTAACGGAAGGATGCCTAGGGAAGATTGGAGGGATGGATTACTGATAGTTCAATTAATGATGGCGTCATATATGTCTGCAGAGCAGGGTAGAAAAGTGAAGTTTAACCCTGAAGCCCTTAGAGGATTCGTACCAGCAGTAGCGAGAGGGCTTTGGAAGCCTAAGTCTTTAGCTGAGGTTCCTTAACTTCTTCAATAGAGAGTATGTCTATCATTGTTCTTTTCAATTTATGACGACTTCCAAGTTCAGAGTATATTTTTTCGATTGCATGCTCCAGCTTCAAGGCTCTAACTTCTTTAATAAACCTTGATTTTTGAAGACCCATCGGCATCCTCCCAATTATACGGAACGTTTTAATCTCATTCATGGAGACCCCCCGTTGTTTAAATGTGTAAACGTTATCTTGTAGGCGTTGTAAATACTAAACCTATTGGCTTAGCTTAAAATTTTTCTATCTCACTGTATGGAAATGTATGAAAATGTTGTTCATAATGAGAAGCATTTACTTATTGCCATAAGTTCGCTACCTGATGTCCCCCTTCCAACAATTCCACCTTTTTGATTTACGACTAAACCTAATTTAACATAGGGTAGTCCGTTCATCACAGTTCCAGTGTGAACTTGAACATCTAAGACTTTTTCTATTAGGGATACTTCATCTGGTCTTATTTTTGGATGAGCATACATAGCCCTATTTGAAACTACAGCTGAAGAGCCAACATAGGGTAAACCAGCTATCGTTGAGCGTTCAACCTTAACGTTTAAAACCTCTTTAATAATGGATACTATCTCCTCGGGCATTTGAGGATCAACTATTGCAGCTTTATCGTTTGCCAAAATCCTATTACCCAGCGATATGAAGGTTTCTATAGAGACCGCTTTAACGCCGAGCTTTTCACGGATCAGATCGGCTTCACGCTCACAACCATAGGGCAGTAGTACGCCGTTAGAGTTTGCTACGGATAAAGCGCCTAGAAGCTTAGAACCTCTAATCCTCAGACTTAGAACATCATCCACCTTGAAGCACCTTTTAAGAAACTCTATCTTACTTTCACTCATACCGCTTGGGACGAGTACAAACTCATCTGTAGCTATTATGAAGAGGCCTATGTTTGGACTGCCTAAGTACTGGAAGTACTGGAGAGCCACGTGATTATTCTTCAAATGTTCAATTATTAAAACGTTAAATTTAACGGGAATGATGAAAAGCTTGCTTATACGTTTAGCCAGCTAACTTGAGAACATACTTGTCCTCTTCTTTCTCAGCTTTTATCTTAATTACTCTAGGAGGGTTCTTTAAACCTCTAGACCATATTAAAGCATTCAAGGCTTCATCAATCTTTATGTTATCTACGCTCGTCTTAAGATGTCTAGCAGCCTGTTCCCTAATAAACCTCACGGCTTTTGGAGTCCGAGCATACCCCGAATAATCCCAGATCCTCTTAAGGTTTATAGAGATTATTTTCCCCTCGGAATTAGACTTACTCAAATTACACACCTCCATTAAAGTTTAAGCTTAACAATTCTCCAGTTCCTCCGCTTAGGCGTTGTACGAACCCTACCTTTAGTTCTAAGGTAAACCCACGGCGGGACTGGTCTATTTTGCTTTAAAGCTTTAGCAAGCCTTCTCTTTTTGCCAGCAGGCTTATGAACCGCCAATTTTAAATCCTCCTAATCTTTATTTCCCTCTTCTGAAAACCTTGAAGTTTAATTAATATACGTTTAAGCATTTCGTCTGTTATAGGAGGTTCTATGCGGCCAGATTGAACCGCTTGTATAAGCTCATTTTCCAAATTTTCAACGAAATCAGGCCTGACCATTTTAAGATTCGATAATCTCTGCCTAGCGTCGGGGGTGAGTATGACTCTCAATATAGATTGTTTTTCAGCTTCATACTTCTCTTTAGCTTCAGCGATTTTACGTTCTTCTTCAAGCTTTCTCTGAAGCTCTAAAAGTTTTCTACGTTTAAGCTCTTCAAGTTCAAGGTCTTCAGCCAATATTTTTCACCCCTAGGCTGGGGAAGCCGTGCCACTCTTATACTCTCTCAGTATTTCCGTTGCTAGAGAATCGAGAAAACTTACAGCTTTAGGTGTAAGCCCCCTCCCCTTCTTATCAACCTTATGAACCAAGCCGGATTTTTCCAACTGTTGTAGAATCTTCCTTATGTGATTGCGACCAGCTTTCCTAAAATGGGGAGGCCTACGTCTCCCCCTCTTCCTACCTCCGTATTCAGTAGCAAGTCGAGAAACCCCTATAGGGCCTTTAACGTACAGTTTACGTAGTATTGAGGCCGCCCTAACATACCACCAGTCTGGATTTTCTGGAACCCTCTCTTTAAAGCAACCTGTTTTAACGAACATGGCCCACGGTGGAGGATTTACCTCGGGAAAATTCTCTTTGAGCTCCTCAGCTAGCCTTTTAATCAACACGTCAGCTGGTACATCGTAAACTGTCACCAACCCCCAACACCTCTAACCAAGCTAGGTCGTAATGATTTTTTTTTCAGGAAGAAGAGATAATGACATGGTTTAATTTAAACCTTTATTATTCTTTCAACTTCATCCCATGCCTTTTTAAGCGCATCAACACCCCTATGGAATAGAGAGGCCTCCACTTCGTCTAAATTCCACTCAAATACACCATCGACTTTGAGGCTTCCAGGTTTAAATGGAACACCTATACTTAACCCCTCAACCCCGTATTCCCCATCTAACACTATGGAAGCTAAACTTAAAGAAGTCCCACCTTTAAGCATAGATTCTATCAGAGCTACAGTATGGCTTGCTGGAGCATATACAGTCGCACCTTTTTTAGAAATTACGTTTGAAGCGGTATTTTTAAGCTCCTCAGAGATTGCGTTTTTCTCTTCAAGGGACAGTGTTAGCGGTTTACCCATGACCTTAAGCCTACTGAAGAGTGGAACCTGGTTATTTCCATGCTCGCCTATGACATATCCCTCAACGCAACTTGGTTTCACGTTGAATCGTCTAGATACTATCAGTCTAAACCTAGCAGAATCTAACAAGCTTGAACTCCCCAAAACTTTAAACCTATCAAGCCCAACGATTTTCCAAATCAAAAGATTCATAACATCTACTGGGTTTGTGACTGTTACTATAAGTCCTTCAAAACCGATCGATTTAAGATTTCTCGCGATACTTGCAACTATGGGAGCATTTACAGATAGTAGTTCAAGACGGCTTTTCATGTCAGGGGTTCTAGGCTTCCCAGCCGTTATAACGACGACATCTGAATCTACGACATCCTCGTAATCTCCAGCTTTAACCTCCACGTCGGATATTGAAGCTGAGGATTGTGCAATATCCATAGCCTGACCTTCAGCTAAAGGCTTAATTACATCAAGCAGTATAAGCTCGTCCACGAGGTTTTTAACGGTTAATTCAAATGCTATACAGGAGCCTAAGTTGCCCACACCTATAATGGCTATTTTAACCATAGTCGATCAGCCCTTTCAAAGACCATCCTATGTAAATGAATGCCATATCAACCTTATTCACTTTACTGTTGTAATGGTGAATATGCTCTTAGGTGGAGCTTGGAAGAATATACCGTTGTAAGGATAGTTTTCAGTTTTTAAATTCAACTCTCCAACCTTTACACAGTTCTCCTCTTCAGTAGTTCTATAATAGGATAATTTCTTATTTTCAATCCCCGAATATTCTCCCTCTAAAAAGCCATTGAGATATAGGGGTTCATGGGATAAGTTCATCCCGATTATGCTCAATTCCTCCCTTTTATCGTCAGTAAATGCTAAGATCCTCACTTTATCGGACTCTACATTAGCATCTACTCTGACGAAGCCGGGTCTGACAAACCTATACACTTGTTTAGCCGCATAGTATCTTTTCTTAGGTGTGAAGATTCTCCTCCCAACTCTTAATAACCCGTATATGGTCCAAGCCTCGTCATGATCATGATAGTTGTCGTATGCGTCCCAAAATATAGCTCCGTTAAACCCAGCTTCTAACATATTGAAAAGCCTATAGGTGGATATCCAAGCGACATACCACTCCATCTCTCCAGACTGATCCAAATCACCGTACTCCCCCATCCAAATACTACGGTCACCGCAGAGGCTTCCCCTCACGGTATCGACGAATTTCCTAAGTACCTCCACGGGGATGTTGGAATACATATGCATGGATATCACGGCAATCCTCTTAGCTAACACTGGATCGTTTATGATGTACCTCACGTAATCTGTATTGAAATATGCCTGCTCCGGTAGAACAAACTTCACATCTTCTAAACCACCTCTAAAACGTTCATCTAAAGCCTTAATTACCTCTGCAAACTCTTTAGGCTCAACTTTAGGCCCTTCCGGAGGCCCGATATCTGTTTCATTCAGGGGGCCGAAAAGTGTAAACTTAATTCCAGCTTTATACTTAGCCCAGCTTACAAACGAGTGCATCATTTCAGCAAAATAGTCGTATCTGGTTAGAGTTTTCCCATCATTAGTCATCCAGAGTGGAACAATCCCACTGGCGGCAATATAGGGGGCTATACCTCTTTCATTTAAATATCTCATCATACCCCAGCCGTCTTCAAATACGCGATTTCTATAGATCCTCTGGTAGTGTTCCTGGTTTAGAGAAGATGGCCCTAATGAACCGTCAGGGTCGATCCAATTAGACTTACCATAAACGTCAACCCTAAAGAGGACGGCACCGAGATCATCAATCAATAAGTCTAAAATGGGTTTTAAAGCACCACCACACCAATACTTAGAGTTAATGTTCACTCCAAAACCATCAATCTTCTGATAGATTTGGGATAAGTCTATTTTGAAAGAAATAACCTCTAAAGGCTTCATGCTAGAAACTTCAAACCTATAGATTTTTAAAACTTTTTCCTTCTATGGAAAAAGTATGCTATTAACTAGGGCATTGACCATTTAAAGAGCCTAAACACGATTCAATTCTGCTAAATACTTAAATCTACCTAATTTATGGTTTATACAGGGTCACCTTATGGGTTTGGTTGGTAAGTGTATTAGGCTTGGTAGGGTTTTTAATAGGAGGACTGGTAGGGCTGTTGTTGTTACTATGGATCATGGTGTTGATCTTGGTCCTTTGGAGGGTCTTGAGAATCCTGGTGAGACGTTGTCTAGGGTTTTAGGCGGCGATTGTAAGCCTGATGCTGTTCTAATGAATCCTTCTATGATAAGGTTGAATTATGCTAGGCTTGCCGGGTGAGGTTGGTGTTATAGCGCGTTTGGATGGTACTGCCACCATAATGGGTCCTGATATAACGGATTATAGGCTTTTCTCATCTGTTGAGGAGGCTTTGATGATAGGTGCCGACGCCGTGGCCACTATGGCCTTCATAGGCGTTCAAAGGGAGAGTGAGAATTCTGAGAAGATAGGGCGCGTTTCACGGGATTGTGAAAAATGGGGTATGCCCCACATAGTTGAAGCGCTTCCACCCGAGATAGTTGAGCATCACTTTAAGCCTAAAGCCGGGTGGAGGTGGCCCGACCCAGAGCATGTGAAGTTTGTCGATAGGGTTGCAGCCGAGCTTGGAGCAGACGTTGTGAAGTCGTATTATACTGGAGACCCTGACAGCTTCAAGGAGGTTGTAAAATGCTGCCCAGTACCGGTGATAGTTTTAAGCGGACCTGGAGCAGGAGACCCTAAAGGACTACTACAGATAGTACACGACGTGATAAGCGTAGGGGCTAAAGGCGTAATAATGGGTAGAAACGTATGGGGGTATAAAAACCCAGCAGCCATGGTGAAAGCCCTAGTAAAAATAGTACACGAAAACTTCAGCGTAGAAGAAGCTTTCAAGCTACTTGCAGAATGATAGGGGTGATTTAACTATGGAGCAGAAACTATTTTTTATCCCTTGGATGAGAAGGGATGAGGTGAAAGAGGCGATAGAAAACAGGGCTATCTTGCTCGTTCCAATTGCCACGATAGAGCAACATGGGCCACATGCACCCTTACACACGGATATAGATAACGTTACCCATATATGTTTGGAGGTAGCTAGGAGGCTCAATCCAGAGCCTCGTGTGTTAGTGGCTCCGCCTATATGGTTTTCTCCATCACCCTTCGACGTAGAAGTATATCCTTGTTGCGTTAAAATGCGGAGAGAAGTTTACATGGATGCATTGAACGATATTTTAGAGACGTATCTTAGAAGCGGATTCAAAAGGATTATAGTAGTTAACGGCCATGGTGGTGGAACAGAACGCTGGATTCCCCAAGTGATCGATAGGATTAACTGGACTAAGAAGTCATTGATTTGGCCTGATTGGAGAATACCGGCAGATGCGCAAGTCTACGGGTTCTGCTACATATCGTTTCTAGGCGAGTTCGCGGCTGAAGAATTGGCTCAGATAAGGAAGAATCCGTTAGGTTCTGACTGGCATGGAGGGGATATTGAGACATCTCTGCAACTATATCTTCATCCCGACCTCGTAGATATGAGCAAGGCGAAGAAAGGGTGGACATATATATCTACTAAATATGCCCCTTCAGACCTGGCTAATTGGCATAGACAGTTTATAATAGATGGATACTATCCGCCAGCAGTAAGGGGGGAGGAAGAAGGTATTTCAGGGAACCCAACCCTATCTTCTAAAGAACTCGGTGAGAAGATATTTGAGTTAGCTGTTACTAAGATAGCAGAATTTGTTAAAGAAGTAGCTTCATATATGAAAAGGTAAATGACAGAAACTAGAGGAGCCCTTCCCCCTCTTTTTTATACAACCGTGGGAAAACATTTAGAATTTAGGTATAATGGTATAGAGAAGTTTACAATCTTTCCTATATGGGGAAAAATTGGGGGTTTAGAAGGGAACGAATATTCTCGTAATCTGTATTATGATCCCTAGGATTAAGTTTATTATGAATCCAGCTACGTAGCCGCTTACGAACGGCATTCCATACTCTTCATATGCTCTACTGCCACCTATTCTTAACGTTAACCATTTAGCTATCCAAGCGCCGAGCGCTATAGACCAAGACCCTGCAAAGGACGAGAATATGCCCGTAGCCAGTATAAAGCCGAGCGGATGTATGGGGAACCACGCATAAATTCCCCTCAGGAACGATATCGCCAGTACGACTATAAAGCCGACGGCACCACCAAGACCTATCCACTCTAATGGGGGAGCTGTGTTATATGCTCCACGTCCAGTATATGCGCAGTCCCAGTTGCCACATCCAGACCACATACGCGTTGCCCCGAATAGATTTATGAAGTATATTCTCATTATGAAGGATATTGGAAGTGCTATGAGGAAGGTTGCTGAGATGAGCTTATAGATGTCTCTTGGTTTAACGCCTGCTAGGTCTGCGAGTTTAAAGCCTCTTATAGTCATTAAAGCTCCAAGAAAAACTCCGTTTCCTGGCAGGTTTACACCACGATGCATGAATGATATGCTCATAAGCCAGTCTTGCGTATACGTCTCTGGTGCTCTTGGCCATATGGTGCGGAAGGGCCAACTTGACCATAGTACTCTCGTTTCGAGGAATGTTATGCCCATAAGTCCGTATGCATACATATCCGCAATCGTGTATATGAATAATAGGAATACTAAGAGGATGACTGCTGATGCTATGCTTGTGCCAGCTGCTACCGTGAAGAATATAGTAGGAGTATTCCTGAAATAGCGATTATCGCGTAGATTGCTCTATAGCTCATAGCCTCCCTTTCCTTGTATTCGCCAGTTTTAACTGCTCTGATGGAATCTGCAATATAGCTTCTGAAACGCCAGAAGATGAGGAAAACGAGTGCGAGCATTCCACCGATATGACCCATCCAACCCCAGAAGAATGGTGGACCCCATGTAATGCTTCTCTCAAACCCAGCAAAACCACCAGCTCTACAGAACCCTCCTAAATCGAAGATCCCGCTAT
>JGI20130J15133_1000114_pt1 | contig 68442 bp, 59 predicted proteins | sample WasSprMetagenome_FD_15133 | JGI IMG/M metagenome (IMG submission 15133) | reverse complement strand
CTGCGGCTGCCCACGACCCCAACGCTCCCCTGGTAGGCCCCGGAATAGCCCCTGCTGGCGGGCCTCCCGAGCCTTATGATGGACATTTGCACGAACCCCTCGCCCTCCCCTATGCCGATGGGCCTCGGGGAGGCGTTGAAGAGCATTATCGTCAACTGGCCCTTGAAGCCGGGGTCCACTAGCGCGGTGCTGGCGATGAGGCCATCCCTGGCGAACGAGGACCTTATCTGCAGGATGCCCAAGTGGCCCAGGCTGAGCTCCACCCGCTCCCTCGTGGCCACGAGCCTGAAAGCCATTGGGGGGACCTCGACCCCCCGCTCGGCCGATAGATCGTATCCGGCGGGATTCAGCGCCTCCCTCCGGAACGGCTCTATCTTGACCAGCCCCTTCTCGATCGCCTCCAATATCTCCGAATCCGAGAGGGCCAAGCTCGGCACCGAGGGGGGATTGGGCATCAGCAACCTATAAAGGGGTTTCCCATGCCAATTTATGGATCGGGCCCGTCGTCTAGCCAGGATCAGGACATAGCGCCCCATTGGGCATGGAGGCCTTCGGAGCGATGCGGGGGGAGCCTAGGATCCGGGGTTCGAATCCCCGCGGGCCCGCCAATGCTATCAAAGCAAGCCCCGGCGCAGCTTAAGAAGGGGCCCCCCTTGGGCAAGCCCCTTCAACGGCCTCGGATCGCGCGGGTCCGCCGATGAAATATAAATAAAAATTGGGGGGTGAGAAGGGCCTCGGGGGAATTCACCTGGTCGCTTCCTCGAGCCTTTTGCTCACCGCCTCCCAATCGACCAAATTCCAGAACGCCTCGACGAACTTCGCCCTATCGTTCTTATAATCTATATAGTAGGCGTGCTCGAAGGCGTCCAGGACCATCAATATCCTGAACATCGGATATACGTTCGCGTTGTGCTTCTCTATCTGCATTATGATGGGCCTGCCCGTTTGCCGGCACCAGGAGAGGGCGGCCCAACCGGATCCCTCAACGCTAATGGCGGCTTGGGAAAATTCCCTCTTGAACCTCTCGAATCCCCCGAACTCCCTATCTATGGCATCGCCCAAGGCCCCCCCGGGCCCCCGGCCCCCGCTGGGAGGCGCCAGGTTCCCCCAGAACAGCGAATGCAGGACGTGCCCCCCGATGTTGAAGGACAACTCCTTGAGCGTGGCCTTTATGTCCAAATCGGCGCCCCCCTTCCTGGCCCTATCGAGCCTCTGGAGGATCGCGTTGGCCCCGTTCACATAGGCTTGGTGATGCTTCGTATGGTGTATCCTGAGCTGCTCCTCGGACATATATGGGGCCAAGTCCCCATAGCCATATGGCAGGGATGGCAGGGTATATAGCCCATTTGAGCCCATTACCCATTCCCAGGCGATTTAAGCCTAATCGCTGTTTTATGCCTTTCGGAAAGAGCCCGGGCCAGATCGATCCGGGGCGCGTATGGCGCCACAACATCGCGGCGCCCCCGTCATCGGGATTCAGGGCCTCCTTCTCCTCAACGCCTCGGGGTTTAAGAGGTTCTCCGGCAGGCCCCCGCTGAGGACCCTGATCGCCTCCCGGGCAGCCCTCTCCTGGAGATCCCTCAGGGCCCTCTCCGAATACCAGGCCACGTGGGGAGTGATTATGACGTTTGGCAGCCCGAGGAGGGGATCCCTTGGGTCCGGCGGCTCCTCCTCCATTACGTCCAAGCCCGCGCCGGATATCCACCCCTCCACTAGGGCCCTATGGAGGGCCCTCCCATCTACGACCTTGCCCCTCCCAGCGTTCACGAGGACCGCGGTGGGCTTCATCATACGAAGCTCCCTCTCTCCAACCAAGTGGAACGTCTCCTCGGTGAGGGGTAGGTGTATGCTCAGGGCATCGGACTCCCTGAACAGATCATCGAAGCCCACGGGCTCCGCGCCAGCTGCCAAGATCTCCTCCCGGCCCATCCTTGGGTGATGGGTTATCACCCTCATCCCGAAGGCGACCTTGGCCTTCCTAGCGACCTTTCGCCCAATCCTCCCGAATCCGAGTATCCCCAAGGTGAGCTCATCCAAAGCCGGGAGGGGCAATGCGGAATGCCAATCGCTCCACCTCCCGGCCTTCGCAAGGCCATCCAGGGCCGGCAATTTCCTCAGGAGGGCCAACAAAAGGGCGATCGAATGATCCGCCACCTCCTCCCCCCCGAACCTCGGTACGTTCGCGACCATCACCCCCATCTCCGTCGCGGCCCTGAGATCGACGTTGTCGTAGCCGGCCCCCTGCCTCACGACGAGCTTCAGGGACTTGAGGCCCGAGAGGACCCTGCGGGTTATTGGGGCATACGTCACTATCAGGACCTCGGCCCCGCTCCCCGCCCTTAGTATGTCCTCCTCGGATTTGCATTGGTGGATCTCGCATTCGGCGCCAAAGCCCTCCAAAAGGGCCCTCCCGTACTCCATAGTGGGATAGACGTGATCCGTGACAACGACCTTGGGCCGCCCCCGAGCCAATTCGATCAAACCCCGATCATCGCCAATTGGGGGATCCCAAAAAGCTTGCCATCGGCCCCCCGGCAAACCCTCGTGGGGTGGTGGTCCCGCGGGCCGGATTTCCACGGGCCACCGGCCCGATTTGAACCAGCGACACTCCGGTTTCTGTCGCCTGATAGGCTCGAGCAGCGCGCGCCGCGGGGCGCACGCCTACAGCCTCTCCGCCGGCCCTCGGCCGGCTCGGAAGCTCTACCAGGCTGAGCTTGCGGGATGCCTCGGGCACCTTACCGCGGGATCCGCGGGACCGCGGAAGAATTGGGGCTCGGGCATAAAATTTTTGCGCTCGGCCCCCCGGGGAGCGGCTCGGAGCCGGGCCCCGTTGCCCGAGGCCATCGACGCGGGTTTGGCGCCCCTCGCCAAGGGGGTCCAACCCCCTTTTGGGCGGGATTTGAACCCGCGTCGTGCGGGCGACAGCCGCACATACTAGGCCGGGTTCTACGGTACCTTAATAGTACCTCTATACTACCAGGGCATTCGCCCAGGGCGGGGAATCATCCCCCCGGGGACGGTTAAAAAATATTGCGGAATCCCCCCTACCCCCCCTTCTCCTTGAGGTAGAGCAACCTATTGGCCGCGTTTATTATGGCCTCCACGCCGGCCATGACTATGTCCTCCCTGACGGCCCTTGCGGAGACGAGCCTCCCGCTCTCATCGGCCAACTTCACTATCACGTTCGCCAAGGCCTCGGTGCCGCCGGTTATCGAATCGAGCCTGAACTCCACCAGGTCGAAGGCCACGGCCCCGGAGACCACGTTCTTCACGGCCTTTATGGCGGCATCTATCGGGCCGACGCCGAAATGGGCGCTCCTGTATTCCTTTCCATCGATCAGGAGCCTGACCGTCGCAACCGGCGTGGTCTTGTTCCCGGTCACCACGACCAAGTCCTCGAGCTTTATCCTCCTCTCCTCCGGGGGCAGGGAACCCGTCAGGGCCTCGGCCATGCTCGCGAGGTCCGCATCGGTCACCTTGCCGCCCCTATCCCCTATCTCCTTCACCTTGGCCAATATCTCATCCAATTGGGGTTTGGTGAGCGAGAAGCCCATTTCGCGCAGCATCTCCTCCACCCCATGCCTCCCGGCGTGCTTCCCGGCCACGAGCCTCCTCGATCGGCCCACCAGCTCCGGGCTTATTGGCTCGTATGTATCCGGGGACGATATCACGCCGTGCGTATGTATCCCGCTCTCGTGGGCGAAGGCGTTGCTGCCCACTATCGCCTTATTCGGCTGAACGATCACACCGGTCATGGTGGAAACCATTTGGGAGGTCTTATAGATCTCGCTGAACTTTATGTTGGTGGGGATGCCGTAGAGGACCTTCAGGCATACGACCAGCTCCTCCAAGCTCGCGTTTCCGGCCCTCTCCCCCAGCCCATTGACGGTCACGTGGACCTGCTCTGCCCCGGCCTCGATCCCGGCGAGGGAATTCGCGACCGCCAGGCCCATGTCGTCGTGGCAATGGACGGATATAGGGACCCGGATCCTCTCCTTCAACCTCCTTATGAGCTGGAACATGGCCCTCGGGACGGCGAACCCGACGGTATCCGGGACGTTTATCCTATCGGCCCCCGCCTCTTCGACGGCCGCATACACCTCCAGCAGGAAGTCCCAATCGCTCCTGGTGGCGTCCTCGGCGGAGAACTCCACTATGACCCCCCTGGACTTGGCGTATTCCACGGCCTCCACGGCCTTAGCCAGGACCTCCTCCCTGGTCATCCTGAGCTTCTTCGCCATATGTATCTCCGATGTGGCTATGAAAGTATGGACGCAATCCACCCCGCAATCCACGGCCGCATCTATGTCCTTCTGCACCGCTCTCGCCAGCCCGCATATCTCGGCATTTAGGCCCGCCTCGGATATCATCCTGACGGCCTCCATCTCGCCCTTGGATATGATCGGAAAGCCGGCCTCTATTACATCGACGCCCAACGCATCCAATTGCTTGGCTATGGCCAACTTCTCCTCGGGGGTTAGCGATACTTCGGGCGTTTGCTCGCCATCCCTAAGCGTGGTGTCGAATATGTAAACCCGATCCGGGAGTTGGATGCCATCCCTTAGATAATCCCTCCAAGCCAAGGCTGAGCCCTTCCCGGGTGATCGAACCGATCCGGCTTGAATTGGGCGAGCCCCCTTAAAAACCAACCGGGGGCGGGGCTAACATGTGAGGTGGAGCGCCGCGAACGTCCTCTTCGACTTGGAGAGCTCATTATAGGCCCTGCAAGCCTCCGGGGTCCTCTCGATTATAAGCTCGGATGAGAACTCCCTCAGGAGTTGAACGGCGTCCGGCAGGACCTTCATGAATCCATAGCGCCCCGTCCCCACTATCGCTACCTCTATATCCCCCTCCAGGAACCCCTTGAGATCCTCGGCGCATAGCTCGTGGCCGGACCTCCTCCACCAATCCTCCCTGATCCCCCTCGGGGTTATCAGGAGATCCCTATAATAGGCCTTGCCATCGATCACTATCTTCCCGAATTCGTAGAGCTCTATCCTCAAGGCCTCTCCCTCAATTAAGCCCCTCGGGGGCTTGAAAAAATTAATTTGGGTGATGGGCCCCTCTGCCTAGCGGGCGGGCCGCTGGGCCCGTAAGCTCCTGAAGAGGGGCCGTGTGGCTCAGCCAGGTAGAGCACCGGTGGCGCCTCGGGCGCCGGCGAGGCTTTTACCCTTCGGGGGAGACCCGGTGGCCCCGGGTTCAATTCCCGGCGGGCCCGCCAAAACCCGGCTTTTGGCATCCCCATGTCCCGGGGCCGAGGGGACCTCAAAAAATTTATTAAAAGGTTCTCTTCCTGCTAAAGGCGCCATCTTAATGGCTCATCAAAAATCGTAATTTTGGGGGAGAGAAGTGGGATTTGATGAAGGACGATAAGGGGGAGGGGCCCGATATACTTAAGCACGTTCTCGTTCCAACCCATATACTCCTCAGCGAGGAGGAGAAGAAAAGGGTCTTGGAGGAATATCGCGTAAAACCTTATCAACTGCCCTACATCAGGGCCTCAGATCCGGTGGCGAAGGCCCTGGGCGCGAAGAAGGGCGACATAATAAAGATAATAAGGAAGAGCCCCACCGCTGGCGAGAGCATCGCTTACAGATATGTCGTCGATTACTGAAGGCGAGTGATATGCAAGCGCAATCGCGTTGGGAATTGATGAAGGAGTTCTTCGCCGAGGAGGGCTTGGTGAGGCAGCACATCTCCTCCTACGATGATTTCGTGAGCAAGGGCCTGCAGGAGATAGTCGATGAGGTCAAGGAAATCCCATTGGAGATAGAGGGGAATCCGATAAAGATAAGGCTTGGGAGGATAGAGATAGGGAGCCCGAGGATAATCGAGGTTGACGGATCGGAGAGGCTGATTTACCCCAGCGAGGCCAGGATCAGGAACCTGACGTATTCCGCCCCCCTGTTCCTCGAGATGACCCCCGTGGTCGGCGAGAGGGAGCTCAGCACGGAGCTTGTATACATAGGGGATCTCCCGGTGATGTTGAAGTCCAAGATATGCCCCCTCTCGAAGCTCACGCCCGACGAGCTCATAAGGATCGGGGAGGATCCGCTGGATCCGGGCGGCTACTTCATAATAAATGGTTCCGAAAGGGTGATCGTCGGCCTGGAGGACCTCGTCCCGAATCGGGCCTTGGTGGACATAGAGAAGCCGGGCGCCCATCCGATTTACAAGGCCAAGATCTTCTCGACGACCGTGGGATCGAAGGCCAGGATCGAGGCGACCATGAAGAGCGATGGGGTGATATACATTTCCATGCCCGGGGTGCCCTCCGAGATACCATTCAGCATATTGATGAAGGCCCTGGGCGTTGAGAGCGATGCCAAGATAGCCTCCTTAGTCTCCCCGGATCCGGAGATCCAGGATGAGTTGGAGCAAACCTTTGAGAAATCCATAGGGATAAATACCGCCAGGGACGCCCTGCTCTATATAGGGAACAGGGTCGCGCTCGGGCAAACGGAGGAGTATAGGATCAAAAAGGCCGAGGCCGTCTTGGATAAGAACTTCCTGCCGCATTTGGGCAGGAACCCCGAGGATAGGATTAACAAGGCGATATTCCTCGCGGATATGGTCCTCAAGCTGGTGGAGTTGAAGCTTGGGAGGAGGGATGTAGACGATAAGGATCATTATGCCAATAAGAGGCTGAGGTTGGCCGGATCCCTGTTGTCCGAGCTATTCAGGGTGACGTTCAGGAACTTGGTGCGGGATATGAAGTATCAATTGGAGCGCATGGCATTGAAGCGGTATCTCGAGTTCTCCCCATCGAGCGCCGTCAGGCCCGGTATAATAACGGAGAGGATCCAGCATGCGATATCGACCGGCAATTGGGTCAGGGGGAGGGTCGGCGTAACGCAGCTCTTGGATAGGACGAACTTCCTCTCGATGATCAGCCACCTGAGGAGGCTGCAATCCCCGCTGAGCAGGAGCCAGCCCAACTTGGAGGCTAGGGACCTCCACCCGACCCATTGGGGCAGGCTCTGCCCAAGCGAAACCCCCGAGGGATCGAATTGCGGGCTCGTTAAAAATCTGGCCCTATATGCCGTCATATCCATTGGGACGGATCCGATGAAGGTCATCGAGAAGCTCTACGGCATGGGGGTCGTGCCCCCGCTCGAGGCGAGCGATGAGCTGAGGCTGAATGGCTCCAAGGTCGTAGTCGATGGCATAATAGCGGGATACGTTGACGATGGGCTCAGGTTGGCCAGTGAGATAAGGGCGATGAGGAGGAGGGGGCTCATAAGCCATGAGATAAACGTGGCGTACTTCCCGCCGAAGAATTATGGACCGGGGGAGGTTTACATAAACTGCGATGCCGGGAGGATCAGGAGGCCGCTCATCGTGGTCGAGGGCGGCGCCCCCAAATTGACCCCGGAATTATTGGAGAAGGTTGCATCGAAGGAGATCCATTGGTCGGACTTGGTGAACAATGGGGTGATAGAATATCTCGATGCCGATGAGGAGGAAAATGCCCTCGTGGCTTTGGATGAGAAATCGATTGGGGAGAGAACGACCCATATGGAGCTGGCCCCATATCTCATACTCGGGGTCTCGGCATCGATAATACCCTATGCAGAGCATAACCAATCCCCAAGGAATGCATACGAATCGGCCATGGCGAAGCAAGCCCTGGGAGTATATGCGATAAACTTCTTCAATAGAACGGACTCCAGGGCCCACATATTGCATTACCCCGAGATTCCCTTGGTCAAGACGAAGCCGATGGAGATAATGGGATACGACAAGAGGCCCGCTGGGCAGAATTACGTAGTGGCCGTGCTATGTTATCAGGGCTATAACATGGAGGACGCGATAATCGTGAATAAATCCTCCGTGGATAGGGGGCTGGGGAGATCCACTTTCTTCAGGGTCTATGAGGCCGAATGCAGGCAATATCTCGGGGGATTGAAGGATAAATTTGAGATACCGGAGCCGGGCGTGAGGGGCTATCGCGGGGAGAAATATTATAGGCTCCTGGAGGAGGATGGCGCCATCTCAGTGGAATCCGATGTCTCCGGGAACACGGTCCTCATAGGCAGGACGAGCCCCCCGAGGTTCCTGGAGGAGTATAGGGAGTTCGAGGCCAGGGGGCCAACGAGGAGGGATTCCTCAGTAACCATGAGGCCATCGGAGGAGGGGATCGTGGATAGCGTATTCGTAACGGAATCGATGGAGGGCGGGAAGATGTTCAAGGTCAAGGTCAGGAGCAATAGGATACCGGAGCTTGGGGATAAGTTCGCATCGAGGCATGGGCAGAAGGGAGTCATAGGGATATTGATACCGCAGGAGGATATGCCTTTCACTGAGGATGGCATCGTTCCGGACCTCATAATCAACCCCCACGCGATACCCTCCAGGATGACGATAGGCCAATTCGCCGAGAACATAGCCGGGAAGCTCGCGGCGATCCTGGGGAGGCAGATAGATGGAACTCCCTTCGATAACGGGGGAATCGACCCATTGAGGGAAAGCTTGCTGAGGATGGGCTTCCAATACAGCGGCAGGGAGGTCATGTACAACGGCATCACAGGGGAGAAGCTTGTGGCCGATGTCTTCATTGGGATAACATATTATCAAAAGCTCCATCATATGGTGGCCGATAAAATGCACGCTAGGGCGAGGGGGCAGGTCCAAATGCTGACGAGGCAGCCCACCGAGGGGAGGGCCAGGGGCGGCGGCTTGAGGTTTGGGGAAATGGAGAGGGATTGCCTAATAGCATATGGCGCATCCGCCCTCCTGAAGGACAGGCTGTTGGAGGAGTCCGATAAGACCACGGTATACGTTTGCGAGAATTGCGGGCTATTGGCCTACTACGATGCGAAGCAGAATAGATACGTCTGCAGGATATGCGGGGAGAGGGCGATGATATCCCCCGTCAGCATCTCCTACGCGTTCAAACTCCTCATGCAGGAGCTGATGGCGCTCGGCATCGCGCCGAGGCTGAAGTTGGAGGAGAGGGCGTGATCGGGATGGAATTGAGCGAGGAGGTTTATAAGCGGATCGATAGGGTCTTCTTTTCCCTCTTATCCCCGAGCGAAATACGCAAGATGTCCGTGGCCGAGATAACGACTCCGGATACCTACGACGAGGACGGCGTCCCCATTCCCTCCGGCCTCATGGATGGGAGGTTGGGGACCCTGGAGCCCAGGCAGAAGTGCAAGACTTGCGGAAATACGGCGGCCCTTTGCCCAGGGCACTTTGGGCATATAGAGCTGGCCGAGCCGGTGGTCCACATATCCTTCGTTAAGCTCATCCACAAGCTCCTCACGATAACCTGCAGGGATTGCGGAAGGATACTCCTCCCGAACGATAGGATAGAGGAATATCGGAAGAAGATGGAGGAGGAGAGAAGGCTGCTCAACATGGTTTCCAATGCGCTTTATGAGGCCATAATGAAGGAGGCGAAGAAGAGCTCGGAATGCCCGCATTGCGGCTCGAGGCAATACCCGATCGAACACGAAAAGCCCACGTCCTTTTATGAGATCGTGGATGGCGGAGCGGTCAAGCTGAGGCCAAGTTTGATAAGGGAGAGGTTGGAGAGGATCCCGGATGAGGATCTGAGGCTGATCGGGATAAACCCGGAGACGGCTAGGCCGGAATGGGCGATACTTCAAGTTCTGCCCGTCCCACCGGTGAGCGTGAGGCCATCGATAACGCTCGAATCCGGGATACGCTCGGAGGACGATCTCACTCACAAGCTGGTGGATATAATCAGGATAAATCAAAAATTGAAGGAGGCCATAGATTCCGGAGTCCCCGTGAACATAATCGAAGAGCTCCATGAGCTCCTGCAATATCACGTGACGACCTACTTCGATAACGAGGTCTCGGGGATACCGCCCGCGAGGCATAGGTCCGGGAGGGCCCTCAAGACGCTCGCCCAAAGGCTCAAGGGGAAGGAGGGGAGGTTCAGGGGGAACCTCTCCGGGAAGAGGGTGGACTTCTCCGCGAGGACCGTTATATCCCCAGACCCGAACTTGGATATAGATATGGTTGGGGTTCCGATCGAGGTGGCCAGCAAGCTGACGGTCCCGGAGCGGATAACCGAATGGAACTTGGAGTATGCTAAAAAATTGATAGAGAACGGCCCGGAAAAATACCCGGGCGCCCTCTATATAGTGAGGAGCGATGGAAGGCGAATAAGGCTGGAGTTCGTGTCCGATAGGAAGGAACTGGCGGAGGCCATACGCCCGGGCTTCATATTGGAGAGGCACCTGAGGGATGGGGATATAGTTTTGTTCAATAGGCAACCATCGTTGCATAGGATGTCCATCATGGGGCACAGGGTCAAGGTCCTCCCGTATAAAACCTTCAGATTGAACCCATGCGTCTGCCCTCCTTATAACGCTGATTTCGATGGGGACGAGATGAACCTCCACGTCCCGCAGAGCGAGGAGGCGATCACGGAGGCTGACATCCTGATGAGGGTGCGCGATCAAATACTCTCGCCCAGATACGGCGGCCCGATCATAGGAGCCAAAACGGATCTCATAACTGCGGCATACCTCCTCACCAGGGACGGGACATACCTTACAAAGGAGGAGGTCGGCATCTTGCTCGCGGCCGCGAATTACGAGGGGGAGATCCCCCCGCCTGAGGATGCCAAGAATCGGCTATGGAGCGGGAAGCAGATATTCAGCCTATTCCTTCCAAAGGGCCTATTCTTCTCAACCAAGTCCAACCTATGCAGCATTTACAAATGCGAAAAATGCTTGGAGGAGAAATGCAAGTACGATGCGTTCGTAGTCGTTAAGGACGGGAAACTCATAAAGGGGGTCATAGATAAGAACTCGATAGGGGCCGAGAAGCCCGATACGCTTTTCCATAGGATAGTGAAGGATTATGGATCGGATGTGGCCGCGAAATTCCTTAATTCCATAACGAAACTCCTCGATAGGTTCTTGACCCTGAGGGGCTTCACTTACTCCATAGATGAATTGGATCTCCCGAGCCAGGTCAGGGCCAAGATCTCCAAGGTCATCGAGAAGGCCGAGGAGAGGGTCGCCTCCTTGATAGAGGCCTATCGAAGCGGGGCATTGGAGAGGTTGCCCGGGCAATCATTGGAGGAGACCTTGGAGATCCATATAATGAACGAGCTATCAAAGGCGAGGGATCAGGCTGGGGAATACGCTGAGGCTTACTTTGGGATGGAGAACAGCGGGCTCATAATGACCAGGACAGGTGCAAGGGGATCGATGTTGAACATAGGCCAGATGACGGCGTGCTTGGGGCAGCAATCGATAAGGGGGAAGAGGATATTGAGGGGATATAGGGATAGGACCCTCTCGTTCTTCGAATGGGGGGACGCCGGAGCCGCCGCGAGGGGATTCGTATACTCGTCGTATAGGGATGGCCTCAACCCCATAGAGTTCTTCTTCCATGCCATGGGCGGAAGGGAGGGATTGGTGGATACGGCCGTTAGAACGCAGCAGAGCGGCTATATGCAGAGGCGCCTGGTGAACGCCCTAGAGCATATAAAGGTGGAATATGATAACACAGTTAGAGATTCGAATGGGGATATAATACAGTTCAAATATGGCGAGGATGGGACGGACCCATCCAAAAGCGATCGCGGGAAATCCGTCAACGTGGACAGGGTCATAGATAAGATAAGGCTCACCATGGGGAAGGGCAGGAGGGCGACCAAGGAGTACATCCTGAAGAGGATATCGGAATATAGGGGGAGGCTGACGCCCAAGCTGGTCGATGAATTGAGATCGAAGCTACCCGGGGCCGGGTTGACGAGGGAGGGGGTCGATGAGGCCTTGGAGGAGGTAGCGAGGAGATACGAGGCATCCTTGATTGAACCCGGAGAGGCCTCCGGGATGGTCTCGGCGCAATCCATAGGCGAACCCGGGACCCAGATGACGCTGAGGACCTTCCACTTCGCCGGCGTAAGGGAGCAAAACGTCACGCTGGGCCTCCCGAGGCTCATAGAAATAGTCGACGCCAGGAAGACGCCCTCCACGCCCACCATGACCGTCTATTTGGATAAGGAGCATAGGACGAGCAAGGAGAAGGCCGAGAAGGTGGCATCGAGGATAACCCATACAACCTTGGGGGACATAGCGTCGAGCATAGAATCCGATTTGGCCGAGATGAAGGTGATCGTGAAATTGGATCCGAACGCCATGAGGGAGAGGGGGGTGACCATATCGGAGCTTCAAAAATCCATAAAGCTCGGGCTATGCGAGGTGAAGTTCCACGGCCTCACCATGGAGATAATCGCCAAGAATATGGAATTGCCGCAATTCAGGAGGCTCCAATCCAGGGTGGAGGCCCTGCACGTTAAGGGGATCCCCACCGTTAAGAGGGCGCTGGTGGTGGAGGAGAACGGCGAATGGGTCCTCAAGACGGAGGGCTCGGGGCTCGCGATGGTCCTGAAGGTCCCGGGGGTCGATCCCACAAGGACCATAAGCAATGATATCCACGAGGTGGCGGCGGTCCTTGGGATAGAGGCCGCTAGGAACGTCATAATAAAGGAGGCGATGAGCGTCCTGGAGGAGCAGGGCTTGGATGTGGATATAAGGCACGTGATGCTCATGGCGGACGTCATGACGGCCTCGGGCAGGGTCCTCCAAGTAGGCAGGCACGGCGTCACCGGGGAGAAGGCCAGCCCATTGGCGAAGGCCGCCTTCGAGATAACGGTTCCCACGATAGTTGAGGCCGCCCTGAGGGGGGAGGAGGACCTCCTGAAGGGGGTCGCCGAGAACGTCATCGTCGGGCAACAAATACCGATGGGTACTGGGCTTATAGACCTCTATATGCTCACCTCATCATAGGGCTGGGATGGGCGATGGATATCGAGAAGCAGCTCCCGATCGCGATAAAGACGGGGAAGGTGGAATTCGGATCCAAAAGGGCCCTCGAAGCGGCGACCTTCGGGAAGGCGAAGATGATAATACTGGCGTCCAATATGCCCGAGGGGAGGAGGAAGGAGGTGGAGCGCCTCGCGAAGCTCTCCAACCTTCCGATATACATTTATAAGGGGAGCGGCAGGGATTTGGGATCGCTCTGCGGGAAGCCTTTTCCGGTCCTGGCGGTGACCATAAAGGATCCGGGGGATTCTGAGATACTCGGATTGGCGGAGGGCGGAAATTGACCGCTCAGAAGATCAAGCTTACGTCGGATGAGATGAAGTATATAGCGCTATTCGAGAGCATGACCGGTGCGACGGCGAGGGATTGCATAATAGATGAAAAGATGGGGAGGATCATCTTCCTGACCAAGCCCGGGGAAATGGGCCTGGCCATAGGGAAGGGGGGGAGGAACATAAACATGCTGAAGAGGATGACCGGAAAGCAAATAGAGGTCGTGGAGTACTCCGACTCCCCGGAGAAATTGATAAGGAACTCCCTCTCCCCTGCGAACGTCAAGGAGATAAGGCTCACGGAAAAATCGGATAAGAAGATAGCGGTCGTCGAAGTGGATCCGAAGGATAAGTCCGTAGCCATAGGGAAGAACGGTAGGAATATAGAGAAGGCTAGGATGTTGGCCAAGAGGTACTTCCAAATAGATCACGTGATAATAATCTAAGGGCCGCTTTCCGGCGGCTCACATCTCCCTTTTGATCAAGAATTCCGCCAACATCCTCATCTTTTCCTTGGCATCGCTCTCCGGGAGGGCTTCCAAGCTGAGGAGCCCGTTTTCGATGAATTCCCGGGCCATCCCCCTCGCGAACTCTATCGATCCATATTTCCTATATAGGGCTATGGCCTCCCCTATTTCCTCCTCGGTTATGTCCCCTTTCCCGAGGAGCCTCAAGAACCTATCCCTTTCGCTTCGCTCCGCGGTCCTCAATAGATGCGAAACCATGACCGTTATCTTGCCCTCCCTTATGTCCCCGCCTATCTCCTTTCCGTATTTCTCGAGCCGCCCGTCCACGTTCAGGACGTCATCTATTATTTGAAAGCCGATCCCTATCGATTCCCCGAACTTCGCCAGCGCCTCCAATTCCGCCTTCCTCGCCCCGCCGGCTATGCCCCCCAATTCAAGCGCGAGCGCCGTCAGGGCCCCCGTCTTGTTCCTTAGGATATCGATGACGTCGACATCGCCGAGATCCCTGCTCCTCAGGGCCTCGAACTCCATCGCCTGCCCCATCGTCACTTGGAAGGCCCGCTCCGCCATCTTCTTCACGAGCTTGATCCCCACTTCCGGCGGGAGCGGGCTATCGCTCAGTACCTCGAACACCTTTATCAACATGGCATCCCCGGCGTTGATCGCGAATGGGATGCCGTATATTATATGTATGCAAGGCTTCCCCCTCCTAAGCAGGCTCCCGTCCTCGATGTCGTCGTGGATCAGCGTCATATTGTGGAGGATCTCCACGGCGGCCGCGGCGTTCGCGGCCTTGGATGGATCTCCACCGACCGCTTCGCAGGCCAGTAGCGTTAGGGCGGGCCTGAACCTCTTGCCCCCCCTATCCAGGAGATCCCATATCGGGGAGAAGAGCCCCTCCGGCCGCCCGGAGCGGGGGATGTATCTCTCGATCATCGGATCGACCACGGCCCTAGCGGAGGCCAGCAGCTCAGATATCCGTTCGTAATCCCCGCCGCCATCCATCCCCCAATCCCTCGCGCGAGCTAACCGCTCGGCCGCATAAAATATATAAATGATTTAGGGATCGGGAGGCCCCAAACAAGCCATATGAGAATGGTGGAAAATGGCGAAATCCCCACGGGGGTTATTCGCGGCGAGGCAGCTCCGAAAATCCAGGAAGGCCATGAGGTGGAAGTACGCGCCATTCAAGAGGAGGGCCCTTAGGCTGGACATAAAGGCCGACCCCCTCCAAGGGGCGCCGCAAGCCAGGGGCATAGTCTTGGAGAAGGTGGGTATAGAGTGCCGCCAGCCCAACTCCGCCGTGCGGAAGTGCGTTAGGGTTCAATTGATAAAGAACGGCAAGGTCGTCACGGCCTTCCTCCCCGGGGATGGGGCCTTGAACTTCGTCGATGAACACGATGAGGTCCACATAGAGGGGATAGGGGGCCCGGAGGGGAAGGCCTATGGGGATCTGCCGGGAACGAGGTATAGGGTTTTCAAGGTCAATGGGATAAGCCTCCAGGCCTTGATGTCCGGCAAAAAGGAGAAGCCGAGGAGGTAACCCCCCAAGTTGGCCACCGCGGCCCGGGATTTGGGAGAAGGGGAACATCACTCCGCGATCAGGGTCGAGGTCCCCTCCACGACGGCGAACCTCGGCCCGGGATTCGACGTATTCGGCATGGCCATCGGGGCCTTTTGGGACGCGGTGGAGCTTGAGGAGTGCCCCAAGCGATCATTGGAGCTGGAGCTCTCCGGGAAATATGGCAAATCGATCCCGAGGAAGCACGACGCCAACTCGGCCTGTTTGGCGGTGAAGCACTTCTTGAAGAAGTTTGGGATAGAGCGCGGGATAAGGATAAGGCTCGAGAAGAACATACCGGTCGGTAAGGGCTTGGGAAGCAGCGGGGCATCGGCGGCGGGCGCCATAGTGGGGTTGGATAGGCTGTTGGGCTTGGGGCTCCCGAAGGACGAGCTCGTCGCCCTCGCCGCATTCGGGGAATCGTGCTCGGCGGGGGCCCCCCACGCCGATAACGTGGCCCCGGCGATATTGGGGGGCTTCGTGCTGATACAATCCTACGACCCGGTGAGGGCCATAGGGATCGATCCACCGCCGAACCTCGAGCTCGCGATAGCCATACCCGATATAGAGATCAGCACGAAGGAGGCCAGGGCGATCCTCCCGGCCCAAGTCCCCCTCGGCGAGGTGGCCCGCAATATAGGGAGGGCATCCAGCATCATCTTGGGGCTCCTGAGGGGGGACGTATCGCTCATCGGATCCGGGATGGTCGATGCCATAGTCGAACCGGTCAGGGCCAAATTGATACCGGGTTATGACGTGGTGAAGAGGAGGGCGCTCGAAGCCGGCGCATGCGGGGTGGCCATAAGCGGATCCGGGCCGACTATGGTGGCGGTGGTGGATAATAGGGTGGCCAAGGCCTCCGACGTCGCGAAAGCGATGGCCGAGGGCTTCTCGGACGCGGGCTTGGATTGCGAATCCCTAGCCGCGAGGCCCTGCGGCGGGGCAAAGGTCGTTTGGATGCGCTAGGAGATGGAACATTTCATCAGATGTATAAATTGCGGGGGGCGATTCGAGGGCGGTTCGGCGATTTATAATTGCCCCAAATGCGGGGATTTATTGGAGGTTGTATGCGATTTAGAATCGATCCGCGAGGGGCTCAAGCCATCGGATTGGGCCTCGAGGCCGCTCTCGGTTTGGAGATATAGGGAATTATTGCCAATAGGGCGGCGGATCGAGCCCATCTCCCTGGGCGAGGGCGGGACCTCGCTCCACCCATGCCCGAGGCTGGGGGGCATGGCGGGCGTCCGCCGCCTGATGGTCAAGAACGAGGGCGAGAACCCGACGGGCTCGTTCAAGGATAGGGGGATGACCGTTGGGATAACCAAGGCCCTGGAGCTCGGCAAGGGGTGGGTGGCGTGCGCATCTACCGGCAATACTTCGGCTTCCTTGGCGGCCTACGCCGCTAGGGCCGGCATGAGATGCACAGTGTTGGTGCCCAAGGGCGGGGTGGCCTATGGGAAGATGGCCCAAGCGATCGCCCACGGGGCCGAGATAGTCGAGGTTGAGGGGAATTTCGATAGGGCCCTGGGGCTCGTGATCGAGCTGGCGGCCAAGACCCCCGAGCTCTATTTGATGAACTCGGTGAATCCGTATAGGCTGGAGGGGCAGAAGACGCTCGCGCTCGAGGTCTTCGATCAATTGGGGGGGAGGGCCCCGGACTGCGTGGTGGTGCCCGTTGGGAATGCCGGGAACATAAGCGCCATATGGAAGGGATTCAGGGAACTCGAGGCCCTGGGGCTTTTGAAGCCCCCCCTACCAAGGATGATCGGGATCCAAGCCGAGGGGGCCGCCCCGATCGCGAAGGCCTTCAAGTCAGGATCGAGCTCAATAGATCCCATCGAGAGGCCGGCCACGGTGGCCACAGCTATAAGGATCGGGAAGCCGGCGAGCTGGAAGAAGGCCCTGAGGGCGGTTAGGGAATCGGGCGGGCTCATGGAAGAGGTGAGCGACGAGGAGATACTTTCCGCTCAGAGGGCATTGGCCTCGAAGGAGGGGATCTTCGCGGAGCCGGCGAGCGCGTCCTCAATAGCGGGCCTCATGAAGCTCAGGGAATCCGGGGAGATATCGGGGGATGAGGTGGTCGTATGCGTAGTGACGGGCCACGGCCTCAAGGATCCCGACGTGGTCGTGAAGTCCTTTAAGGGCCCCATGGGCTTCCAGGAGTTCCTTTCATCCATGATGGCCATGGGGGCCGGGGCCCGATCCACTCAACGATCCCCTTCGCGCGCTTGAGGGCTCCCCGCCCCTTAAAATCGAAATAATTTTAATCACCCAATCCCCCTTAAGGGTCGAGATCTCAAATGGCCGTGACGAAGCGTTTGGCGCATTTCGCCGCCGGCCTCAAGTTCGAAGACCTTCGCAAGGAGGTCGTCGAGCAATCCAAGCTCTGCCTAATGGATTGGCTGGGCGCCGCTCTCGCGGGGTCCTTGGAACCCCCTTCCAGGATAATCGCATCGATCGTGAGGGACATGGGGGGGAAGGGGGAATCGACGGTCATAGGCACGGATATTAGGACCACGAGCATCAACGCCGCGCTGGCGAATGGCGTGGCCGGCCATGCCGTGGAGTTGGACGATATAAATGAGGACTCGATAGTTCACCCGGCGGCGTCCGTTATGCCGGCGGCCTTGGCGATCGCGGAGCGAGATGGCCTGGGGGGCGCGGATCTGCTGACGGCGATAGTGGTGGGATACGAAGTAGAGAATAGGATCGGCAGGGCCATGAACCCCTCCCACTATCGATATTGGCATGCGACTGGCACCTGCGGGACCTTCGGGGCCGCCGCGGCGGCCGGAAGGCTCCTGGGCTTGGATGAGGGGGAGATGGCGCGAGCGTTTGGCATAGCGGGCACCCAAGCGGCCGGCTTGATAGAGGTCTTCGGGACCATGAGCAAACCCCTCAACCCGGGCAAGGCCGCGATGAACGGGGTGCTCGCGGCCCTCTTGGCCCAAAGGGGATTCACAAGCCCCGACTCGATATTGGAGGCCGAGAGGGGCTATTTCAAAGCCGCGTCGAGCGAGCCCGATCCCAATAGGATCGTGGAGGGCCTTGGGGAGGGATATCAAATAATGGAGACGATATTCAAGCGCCACGCCTCATGCGGCCACACGCACGCCCCCTTGGACGCCGTGCTGGAGATCGTTGAGAGATACGGGGTAAGGGCGGAGGACGTTGAGGAGGTCAGGGTGGGAACGTATCCGATCGCGGTGGAGTTGGTCGGCGGAAATTATGGCCCCAAAACCCCCTCCGAGGCCAAATTCAGCCTTCCCTATTGCGTAGCGGTCGCGCTGCTCTACGGGAAGGCCGGCCTAGAGGAATTCTCGACCGAGAGGCTATCCGACCCGAGGATACGCGAGCTCTCCAACAAGGTGAAGGTTTACGCGGATCCGGAATTCTCGAAAGTCCGCCTCGGCTCGGCGAAGGTGGAGGTGATCGCCAAGGGGGGGAGGGCCTACTTCAGCCGGGTCGATGTGCCCAAGGGCTATCCTAGGAACCCTATGACCAAGGCCGAACTGAGGGCAAAGTTCGAATCCCTCGCCTCGCTCGCCCTCCCGAGGGATAGGGTCGAGGGGCTGGTTGGGATGATGGATTCGCTGGAGGGCATCGATGACATAAGGGAGCTAACTGGGCTATTGCTTTTATAGGATATAGCCAGCGGGCTCGTAAGAATTTTTATTTACGATCCCCTTGAACAAGGCGATTGGGAACCGCGCCCGCCGGGATTGCCTAGCCAGGTAAGGCGTCGGCTTGCTAACCCGCTAGGCGGATAGCCGATGGCCCTTCGGGCCTCGTGGGTTCAAATCCCACTCCCGGCGCCAAATAAGCCGCCCCACCCGAGCGATCGATTTTTGCGACAACGCGGGCCCTTGAGCGGGCCAGGGCGATTATCGCCAATGCGAGGGAGATCGCGCATGAGGGAATCCATCGGAGCTCCGGGATCGGCGCATTTGTTGGGGCGAGCTCGACCTCGAGGGGGGAATCCGCCGCCGGGGTGACCTCGGCTAGAAGGGTTTGCGGCGGAAAGGTCGACAAATGCGGGGGTACCGAGAATTGGATGGAATATGGGCCCGGGGGAAGCCAGATCGAGAATGCCCCCCCATCCATCGTTGGCGCTCTCAACTCAGCCGGCCCCGAGGCCTCCACCAAGCCCCAACTCAAGCCCCTCAGGATCCCCCGCCTATCGGAATAGCTCACCGAGCCCCAAATCCTCCCGAGCTTCTCCAGGGCCGCCTCGAGGGATAGCGCCCAAGAGGATCCCGGGGTTTGTACGATGCCCAATTGATAGGATGGCACATGAACGATCACCTTCAGCGGCATGCCCGGGGGCAACCCGCGGTCCCTCACGAGCTGGCCATCGGTCGTCGCCCAATAATTGGACCATCGCCTGGCCCCGGAGGCCCCAGCGTATCCATCGAGGCCGCGGATCTCGACCCAATGGGAGCTCGACCCCGCCCTGACGATGCCGAAGCTGGCGCCCACGAGCCGATCCTCGGGATCGAAGACCTCCACCCTGATTGGATAATCCCTATCGGTCGGCGCGATCAACCCCTCCGTCCTGAACCTAACGATGAGGCTCAGCGTCGGGGATAGGAGGAGCGGGATGGATATATCCGACGCCGAGCCGGGGCCTATCTGCGCCGCCGCTGCCTTGGGTTGATAATAGCCCAGGGTGCTCGCGAAGACCTCGCACACGCCAGCCCGCAGGCCGGAGTCCCGTTCGCCCTTGAAATACGCCAAATCCGAGCCATCCCTCCCCCAAGCGAAGTTCCCCTCGAATCGGACGGTTGCGGATTGGGATCCGGGGGTTTGCTCGGCCGAGGCCCATCCGGCCCATTCCCCGCGAAGGTAGAAATCGAACCTTATCGCCCTCCCAGGATGCGCCCACGGGATCGGGGCTAGCGGGGCTTGGGCCCTGTTCGAGTACGCGGTTACCTGGATCGAGCCCCCCTTGTAAACCTTCAGGCTGACCTTGGAAGCGGAGGAGCCGCCGAGCACGCTGACCCTATCCAGGGTCGGGTGGTAATATCCCACGGACCAGGCCTTGATCGTATAAACCCCCGGCTCGAGCCCGTAATCCCTTAGCCCAGCCCAATAGTAAAGGGATCTGGGCCAGGGGGCGGACCAAATCCCATTGAGCTCTATCTCCGCTTCCTCCGCGCCCTCGGGCACGAGGGTGAGGTTCCAGGCCCTTATGGATCCATCCTCCCCGAAGGCCTCAACCAGCAAGGTCCTATTGTACTCGATCGGGGAGGCCTTGAGAAGATCCGGCTGGGATTGGAATAGGACTTTGACCGAGATCTTCGGCCCCCTATAAAGATCCATCTCGATGTAGATCCCGCCGGGATGCGAAACCACTATTGGGAAATCTTGGGTTTGTATATAGCCGTTAACGAAGGCCCGGAGCCTATATTCCCCGGGCCCTATCCCGGCCACGTAATCGGCCCCATCCGATGGCACATAGCCCGTTAGCGATGCCCCCCTTATGGAGAACCTGTACTCCGATGAGTTCGGGTCGAGCTCCGGGAAGGGGTACTTCGAACCCGCGACGAGCTCCCCGCCCGGGCCGAGCAGCTCTATATCGATCGTCCTATTGCTCCAATCGGAATCGATCCCGTATTTCACCCTCCCCCATGGGATCGGCCCGGATCCCCCGGGGCCGATCCATTTGGAGCGAACGAGCCCGGAGATCAGGGGCGCGGGCTGAAGGCCTATGTCTATGCCGTCCAGCGATTGCCCCTCGGCGACCTCCACTATCCTCTCCGAGGATAGGAAGCCGGAGGCGCTGGCGATCAATCGCCAAGTCCCGGCGGGGAGCCCGCAGAGGAGGTATTCCCCGCCGCGGAGAAAGGCTTGGGCGGAGAAATTCCCCTCCCGGGGCTCGATCCGGATCGCCAAGACCCTGCCGCTGGCGTTCACCGGCGCACCCTGCGCCCCGGAAAGCCCGGCGATCCTAAGGGTTCCTCGTATATACGCTGGATCGATGGCCCCCTTGACCACGAGTGTTGGGAACTTCTCCCAGCCGATCGATCGGAATAGGCCTTCTTGGGCATGCCTCGGACCGCTGGGATTGGGCAGGACATAGACCTTGAAGTGATAGCGCCCAAGGACCCACGGCGCCCTGACGCCGAATACCCTCACTATATAATCGCCGGCGGGATAGCCATCGGCCGTTCCATTCAACACCGTTATCCGCCACCAGCCCGGGGCCACCGGGTCCTTCGGGCCCGCCCTATCGACCACCACGAGCCTATAATCCCCGGTCAATGAAGTCCAGACGTTCGCGGCGCTCCAGTTCCCGCTCGGGAGGCGCTCGGTCCACCCCGAGAAGGAATCTGGGATGTATATCCTCAGGCCATCCCTCGGCCCATCGAAATGCACGGCGAACTCCAAGTCCCCGGCGCAGCCCGCGAAAACCGCCGAATCCGGATATGATTTGGCGACGCTCGAGAGCGGATCGCCCAACTTCCCGCATGAGGACCCTGGGTTGAGAGCGGCCCAATCGCCCGCCGAGCTCGCTCGCAGGGCGATGCCCGGCCTGGGAGGCATCGAAGCCCCCGCGGCCGATAGGGTCAAGAGCGCGAGGAGGATCGCGGATCCAAGAAGCCTCAGATCAATCCCTCCGCCGAGCCCCCTTTCCCGATCCGCCCCCGCTTCCCCAGGATTATTATGTCCCCCTCGCAAATCCTCGGCGGATTTAGCTCCCTTAGCTCATAGCGACAATCCAGATCGGTCAGCTCCTCAACGGCGGCCCTGAAGCACCCGATCCTCGGGCAGGTGAGTAGCTCCTTCCCCGCCTTCAGCTCGAAGCCCGAGGGCCCCACGAGGGGCGGATTCTCGAGCATATCGAGGCAGTGATTCACGAAGGGGCATCGATACACCTTGACCCTTATCCTATCGCCCAAGTCCTCCAAATCGAAATCCGCCCGGCTCCTGAAGAGCCACCCGGCTATGCCGACGTCTATGTAGTTCTCCAGCGCCTCCAATGCCGTCCTGGCCCTTTTGGGCCTGATGCCGTATTCCCTCTCCATTATGCAGAGCCAGGATTTCGTCGCCCTTTTGTAGAAAGCCTCGAGGAACTTCTTGGCCCCCTCCCCCAGGACCTCATAGGCGGCCAATTCGACCGCCAGGAATAGCAATCTAACCTGGATGGCCCCCCACTCCTCCCTCGTAACGACCCTCTCGTGCAAAGCCCATCGGCCTCAGGCCTATGAAACCCTTTGGGGCGATATAAAACCCCTGCGGCCATTTATGGGCGGGAGCGGCCCATTAAAAAAGCTTATAGGCCCGTCGGCCATAAGGGGCAAATGGCGATTCGGTTTGCCGACCGTAATAATCGAACTTTTGGAGGGTCGCACGGAGGCCCAAAAGGCCGAGTTGGCCAAGGCGATAACGGATGCGATGGTCCGCATACTTGGCGTCCCTCCCAACGCGGTTACGATAATCTATCACGACCTACCGAGGCAAAACATCGCGAGCGCGGGGACCCTATTCAGCCAAAGGTGAGCTCCCCTTGGGGCTCGGCTCAAGGGAAACCCTCCTCTTGTCCGATCGCGAGGTAAGGGGCCTCCTCAACATGGAGGAGGTCATGGGCGCCGTGGAGCTGGCCTTCAAGGAAAAGGGCCTGGGGAGGGCCCAAATGCCCGCGAAGCTCTACCTCTTCTATGAAAAGTACGGTGGGGATCTTAGGGCCATGCCCTCCTACTTGGAGGCCTTGGATATATCGGCGGTGAAGGTAGTGAACGTCCACCCGGATAATCGAGCCAAGCGCGGGTTGCCGACGGTCATGGCGACCATAATCCTAATCGATCCGGGGAGCGGCTTCCCGATGGCGATCATGGGGGGCACCGCCATAACGGATTTCAGGACCGGGGCTGCGGGCGGCGTGGCGGCGAAATACTTGGCCAATCCGGATCCGAAGGTCATCGCGCTCGTTGGCGCCGGGGCCCAAGCTAAAACCCAGCTGATGGCTCTATTGACCCTTTATAGGGACTTCGAGGTCAGGGCCTGGAGCAGATCCGATTCCACCAGGGGAGGCATTCTTGGCGGAGATGGGGCCGCTATGCGAAGGCAGGGCTCGCCTGAAGGGCTTCGATGATTTGGAGAAGGCCGTGAGGGGCGCCGATATAATCGTCACGACGACGCCATCGAGGGAGCCATTGGTGGCCGATGAATGGGTATCTAACGGCGCCCATATAAATTGCATAGGAGCCGATGCCCCCGGGAAGCAGGAGCTCGACCCAGCTATATTGAAGCGGTCTAAGATAATCGTTGACGATCGGGAGCAAGCCTCCCATAGCGGGGAGATCAACGTCCCAATATCCAAGGGGCTCCTGAGCAAAGGGGATGTTTGGGCGGAGCTTGGGGAGGTCGTAGCGGGGCTCAAGCCGGGAAGGGAATCGAAGCGGGAGCTGACGGTTTTCGTCTCAACCGGGCTGGCCGTACAGGACGCCGTAACCGCTGCCTTGGTTTATAGGAAGGCGTCAGAACGCGGCCTAGGGCGCATGATCCCGCTGGTCGTTTGAAGAGGAATCCCGCCTCTCAATATTCGCGCAAGGAACCATGGATATCCTTCTCCTATACCCATTTATACAACCAAGTTTTATCTCCTTCGCAAGCTTGGCGATCTCCGATAATTTCTGAAATGGTTCCATGAGGTTCTCCGAGTATATTCTTGCATATGCGCTCCCAACGACTACGCCATCTGCCCCAGCAGATACCATTTCCTCAGCATCCTTTCCTTTTGAAATACCAAATCCAACGAGTATCGGTTTATTGGTTTTTTCCCTCGCCTTTATTATCAGCCTCAGTGTCGCTTTTCGATCCTTTGGTTTCGAGCCAGTTACCCCTTCAAGCCCTATTAGATATATAAATCCAGAAGCCCTTGCTAAAATTTCCTCAAGCCTCGCCTCCGAGGTTGTTGGCGATACCTGCAATATTACATCCAATCCTTTCTTCCTCGCGATCCCCATGAGCGGCTTTGCCTCCTCCATTGGAAGATCCGGGATTAAAATCGCTTGAGCCCCCGCGATCCTTATTTCATCTAGGAATCTCTCGATGCCCATTGTGTATGGGATGTTAAAATACGTCGTTACGACCATTGGCGCCTTGATCCCATTAGCCCTGAGCATTTTGATGCCATTGATGCACTTAGCGGGGGTTATGCCGCGATTCAAAGCTCTTTCGCAAGCGGCTCTGAAAACTTCCCCATCAGCTATTGGGTCTGAAAATGGAATCCCGAACTCTATTATATCCGCTCCATTCTCGAATAAAGTTTCAATCAGTTTTATGGAGAAGTCCTCATTTGGGTCCCCGTAATAGACGTGGGCCATATGGGCACCCTCTCCTCTCCCGGCTAATTCCAGAAATTTTTCCTCAAGATCCATAAAAATACCTCAAGATCGTGTCTATATCCTTATCTCCCCTTCCAGAATAGCTTATAACCACTATCTCGTTTTCCCCAAACTCCTCTTTATGGTTTAACACATATGCTATTGCATGGGCCGTCTCCAATGCTGGTATGAGCCCCTCAGTGCGCGCCATGATCCGCACAGCTTCGAAGACTTCGCGATCAAATGCATAGCATGGTTTTACCCTCCCAATCTCACAAAGGTGGGAGATTTCCGGGCCCCTTCCGGGATAATTCAATCCCGCGGCCCTGGTTTTGGAGGGCCTGATTTGGCCATGCTCGTCTCCCATTATCTGCATCAAGCTACCGTGCAGAATCCCTGGCCTTCCGAGCTGGAAGGCCGCGGCGCTATTCTCGGCTCCCAGGCTCTCTCCACCTCCCTCAACGAAATATAACCTAACTTTCCTTTCCTCTATGAAAGGTTTAAAGGAACCTATGGCGTTGCTTCCGCCGCTTCCACAGGCCACTATAGCATCTGGGAGCCGACCCTCCTTTTTTAAGATCTGTTGCTTAATCTCATGGCCTATTATGCTCTGGAAGGTCGCGACGATCGTTGGGAATGGATGGGGCCCAACCGCGGATCCCATGAGATAATGGGTCGTCCTGGAACACTTGGTCCATTCGCGGAGGGTTTCAGAAACGGCATCCTTCAGAATTCCGGCACCGGTTTTTATTGGTTTTATCTTTGCGCCCAAGAGCATCATCTTCTTGACATTTGAAGCTTGACGCTTAACGTCTTTGGCCCCCATAAAAATTTCCGTCCTCAACCCGCAGATGTTCCCAGCCATAGCCGTTGCCAATCCGTGTTGGCCTGCCGCCGTCTCCGTTATCAGTCGCCTCTTGCCCATTTTCTTGGCGAGCAACGCTTGGCCAAGGGCATTATTGAGTTTATGCGAACCACCGCAGAGGAGATCCTCGCGCTTAAGATATACCTTAAATCCAACGAGCTTGCTGAAGTTCCTTGCATAGTAAAGCGGCGTTGGTCTGCCTCCATAATCCATAAGCAATCCATGAAACTCCTTTTGGAATTCCTCAGTTGGATAAAACTTCTCGAAAGCCTCCTCAAGCTCCAAAAGGGCATCCACTAGGACCTCGCTTACATACATTCCTCCATATCTTCCGAACTTCCCCCCCTCCATGAAATTATCACCGAGATCTTGAATTACCGATAATTTCATATGGCCATTACGAGTTCCTTCACTTTATTCTCAATATCATTAATGGTTTGAGTCAACATAAACGCCGACCCCACAAGGAAGGCTTTAGCACCGCAATTTCTCAAAAAACGTACATCCTCCGGCGTTTTAATCCCACTTTCGCTGATCACGATTTTATTGCAACCAACGATATTCGAGAGGACCCTCTGCGTGGTGTGCAAATCCACCTTAAGGGTTCTCAAATCTCTATTATTTATCCCTACTAAATCAGCATCTGTCTCAAGTGCCGTTAAAAATTCTCGCTCGTCGTGTACCTCCAAGACGGTTTCCAACCCCTTGGATTTAGCCAATCGAATCATTTCCTGAGCGGAGTAATCGGTGTAACCTCTTTCGAAAATCGATAGAATTAGAAGGACGGCATCTGCGCCCGACCTTGCGGCTGCCTCTATCTGAATCGGATCAATAATTATGTCCTTCATCATCACTGGCACGCCCACATGTTGTTTCACTTCAGACAATGCCTTTATTGAACCACCAAAGTGCTTCGGCTCAGTTAGGACGGATATACTAGAAGCGCCCCCCTTCTCCATAGCTTGGGCAACATCCTTCGGATTGCTTATGCGCTTTAAACTCCCATTCGATGGAGAAGATGGCTTGATTTCCGCGATAATTGCCGCATGCTTACATTTAACTATCGCCTCCTTTAGACTAACTCTTCGCTCGGCCGCTCCTTCACCATAATTCATCTCGTAGTATCCATCTCGCAGGGTCTTTATCGCATCCTTAACCAAAAGGTCGAGAAAATCAGCCATTTTTAGCCTCAAGCTCCTCGAGTTTTGAAACATCGCTTCCATCGCAAAACTTAATCAATTCCTTTAATTTTCTATAGGCGGCTCCGCTCTCGATGGATTCTTGGGCGAGCTCCACCCCATAGGGAAAATCATCGGCCATCCCGCCTACTATGATCCCGGCTGCGGCGTTTACGGCTACGAGATCCCTTTTTGGGTCCCCGGCTTTTATGCATCCGTAAAGTATTTTAAAAATCACCTCGGCGCTTTCTCCCGGTCCCATTTCTGGGGATATGTTCTCAACGCAAACCCTCCTTGTGCCCAAATCCTCTGGTACAACCTCAAAGGTCTGGATTTCGCCACCCCTCAGCCAAGCCATCATCGTTTTCCCCACTATGGAGATTTCATCAATTCCATCTAAGCCGTGAACCACGATAGCTTCCCTTAGGCCCAAGTTGTGGAGCACATGGGCGACTTTTTCCACAAGCCCCGGATCATAAACTCCCACCACTTGAGCATCTGGGGAGGCCGGATTAGCCAAGGGCCCCAAAATATTGAAGACAGTCCTTATGCCGATCTCCCTCCTAGGGGCGGCAGCATGTCTCATGGCGGGGTGAAATAAGGGCGCGAACATGAATCCTATGCCAATATTCTCGATGGATCTTTCTACGATTTCGATGGGGGTGCTCAAATTAAGCCCCAATTGTTCCAAGACATCCGCGCTGCCGCTTTTGCTCGTAATCGAGCGATTCCCATGCTTGGCTACGGTGACCCCCGCGCCAGCGGCCACGAAAGCGGCCGCTGTGCTAATGTTGAACGTTTTAACCTTATCCCCACCAGTTCCACAAATGTCCACAAGTCGCCCCCTCACTTTTGGGTTAATCCTACGGCAAAAATCCCTCATAGCCGCGGAAAATGCAGCGATCTCTCCGACGCTTTCCCCCTTCATCCTTAAGGCTGTTAATAAGGCCGATATCTGAGCGGGCGTTGCTCTTCCGGACATTATTTCTCTCATGGCCTCATACGCTTCCAGATGGGAAAGGTCTCGCCCATCGACCAATTTTCCAATGGCCTCCTTGATCACGTGCTACCCCCTCCATCAAGGAAATTTTTCAAAAGGTTCCTACCCCATTCTGTAATGATGGATTCCGGATGGAACTGCACGCCCTCGATGGGGTAGGATACATGGCGAATTCCCATTATTTCGCCATCATCCAAGGCTATGGCGGTAATTTTAAAGCAACTTGGAAGAGACCCCTCATCAACTACCAATGAGTGATACCGCGCGACTTGGATTGGGTTCTTTATGCCTTTAAAGATTCCCTCTCCATCATGCTCCACTGGGCTTATTTTTCCATGCATTATCCTCTTCGCCCTCCTTAGCCTCCCGCCGAAGGCGGAAACTATTCCTTGATGGCCCAAGCAAACGCCTAACGTTGGGATCTTCGGACTTATGCGCCTTAAAATTTCGGGACAAACCCCAAAATAGCGCCCATCTTCCGGGGTCCCAGGTCCTGGAGAAATCACGATCCTATCGGGCTTGAGGCTCAAAACCTTCTTTACCGTTAACTCATCATTCCTGTAAACCATGGGCTTTGCGCCAAGCTCCCCTATGTATTGGACGATATTATAGACGAATGAGTCGTAGTTATCGATGACCAAAACCCTCATGAGGATCACTCCTGGAGGAAAGCTCTAATGCCTCTAACAAAGCCGAGGCTTTATGCTCGGTTTCGAACCACTCCTTTTTGGGATCGGAGTCGGCGACGATCCCAGCCCCAGCTTGGACGTAACACCTATTCCCTTCCACAAGGAGCGTCCTGATCGTTATGGCGAAATCAGCATTTCCGTTATAGGAAAAGTATCCAATGGCGCCAGCGTAAGGTCCCCTCCCAATCGGCTCCAATTCTTCGATGATCTCCATGGCCCTCCTCTTTGGGGCTCCGGATACCGTTCCAGCTGGGAAGAGGGCTTTTAACGCGTCAAAAGAATCCTTATCCTCTCTGAGCTCTCCAATAACTCTAGAAACTATATGTTGTACACGACTATACTTATGCACCTTCATGAATTCCAATACCCTCACGCTACCGAATTTCGAAACTTTGCCAATATCGTTCCTAGCCAAATCAACCAGCATAACGTGCTCAGCTCTTTCTTTTTCATCTTCCATTAATTCTCTCGATAGTCTTTGATCCTCCCATGGACAGCTTGACCTTGGCCTCGTTCCGGCGATTGGAAAAGTCTCAACAAATTTGCCTTCCACTTTCATGAGCATCTCTGGGCTTGATCCTATTATCCTTCGGTCGCTCATTTTCAAGAAATACATATAGGGCGACGGATTTATTTCCCTGAGTATCGTGTAGAACTTGAGTAAATCTCCATCGACTCTAAATTCAAAGCGCTTTGAAAGAACCACTTGAAATATATCCCCAGAAGCGATATATTCCTTGGCTTTCATAACGATCTTTTCGAATTCATCATAAGTCATGTTTCTCTTTGGTTCCGAGTGAGATAATTCACCAATGCCGTGTAACTTAATGATATCGTTCAACTCATCGGAGCGGTCCTCCCTTAAGTAACAATAGAAGGCTTTTCCGTTATATCTATCGAACATTATGAAATCATCATAAATAGCGAATTCCATATCTGGGAATCCCGGATCCTTGAAGCCCCCTTGGGGAATCCCTTCCCAATAACGCGTAGAATCGTATGAAATATACCCCACGGCCCCTCCAACAAAATGCGCGGGCCCCTCCAAGGCCCCTCCTATTTGGAGAAGCCCTTTCAGGAATTGAAGGGGATCCTTAGTCCTCTCCGCATATATCTTCTCACACGCCCTGTCCTCTATTATTACCCCCCCTTCACTTGCTTTAAAAACCCAATGCGGTTCGAAACCTAGGAGTATATATCTGGATGATCTTTCGGGCTCTTTAGCGGGCTCCAGCAGGAACGAATATTCGAACCGATCTGAGAGCTCTGAGAAAATCATTAATGGACTGCAGCCATGGGTTGAAAAATGCTTTAGGCAAAGCTTGCAATTCTTTGAGATTTCCCACAACCGCCCTGAGCCAAAGTCCATCCCCCATCATATCCACCTCGGCCGGGCGAGGTTTTTTCAGCTCTATTTAAAGCTTATTCGTATAAATGTATGCATTGAGGCACTAACTAATCGGCGAATACCCAATTAAAGCGCCGAATGCCCGATGGTCCACCATCCCCTTCTCCAGAAGGCTCTCGCCCCTGAGGATCGGCCCCATCCCGAGGGGCTCCTTTCGAAAATCGGAATAATCTTTAAATATGAGCCGGCTTCCTGCGCCCCAGCAGAGGGGTTGAGCTTGAGCGACGTCTGGGCTGGCCCATGCGAACCGATCGGATCCAGCCCGGGCTCCAGCTGGCCCTTCGGCTATTATTAAATAGCCAAAAGCATCGTTGGAGGTGAGCTTTTTGTCGACATCCCTCGGGGGCGGTTCACTTTATATCGAGCGCGGAGGAGGGGATCGCCCCTTCGATCGGCGAATTGAGCAGAAAGGCGCAAATCATTAGGCGCCACATCCTGAAGATGGTGAGCAGGGCGGGAACTGGCCATATAGGGCCCTCCCTCTCGGTCGTCGACATCCTAACGGTCCTGTATTTTTCAAAAATGCGCCACAAACCGGAGGATCCATATTGGGAAGATAGGGATAGGTTCGTCCTTTGCAAGGGACATGCCGCACCTGCTCTTTATGCAGTGTTGGCGGAGGCGGGATATTTTCCAAAGGAGGAGCTGACGACCTTGCGCAAACTGGGCAGCAGGTTGCAGGGACACCCCTCCTTGAAGCTTCCTGGTATCGACGCTCCAACTGGCTCATTGGGCCAAGGGCTCTCCATAGCGAACGGCATGGCGATGGCCGCCAAGCTCAATGGCAAAGGATATCGGGTCTATGCCTTGCTTGGAGATGGGGAATGCGATGAGGGTCAAGTTTGGGAAGCTGCGATGACTGCAGCCCATTATAGGTTGGATAACATCACCGCCATAGTGGATCGGAATTCATTTCAATCGGATGGCCCAACCGAGGCGATAAAATCCAAGGAGCCCCTCCCTGAGAAATGGAGGGCCTTCGGTTGGGCGGTCATGGAAATAGACGGCCACGACCTCCTCCAAATCTCAAAGGCATTGGATGAGGCGAGATCGACAAAGGGCCGCCCATCCGTCATAATAGCCAAAACCGTAAAGGGTAAGGGGATCTCAATGTTGGAAGGGGACAACAGCTTCCATAGCAAGCCGATTAATGATGAGCTATTGGAGATCGCCCTCAGGGAGTTATCGAATGCTATGCCATTGGATTATTAGGGTGGGATTGCATTGAAATCTATGAGGGAATCTTTCGCTGAAGCGCTTTTGGATATTGGATCGACTAATGAGGATGTGGTCGTCCTGGACGCAGATCTTTCGAGATCAACGGGCACTTGGCGATTTGCCAAGGCATATCCATCGAGGTTCATAAATATTGGCATAAGTGAGCAAGATTTGATGGGAACGGCGGCTGGATTGGCCCTCTGTGGGAAGATTCCAATAGTCAGCACTTATGCGATATTCGGAACCGGCCGGGCGTGGGAACAGATAAGGAATGCCATAGGATTAGCGAACCTAAATGTTAAAATAATATTAACACACAGCGGAATAACCAACTTCGGAGACGGGGCTACACATCAATCTTTTGAGGACATCGCGCTTATGAGGGTGATTCCCAATATGACCGTTGTAGTCCCTTGCGATGCCGAGGAAGCGAAAAAGTCGGTAGTGGCTGCCATATCGCATAAAGGCCCAGTTTACATAAGGCTTGGGAGGGATGCCACTCCAATCATCCATGGGGAGGACTATCAATTTTCGATTGGGAAATCCGTGGTTCTTAGAGATGGCTCCGACGTCGCTATAATGTCGTCGGGAATAATGGTTTCGGAAGCATTGCGTGCATCGGAGGTACTGAAGCGAGAGGGAATTGAAGCCCAAGTTATAGATGTCCCCACAATAAAACCAATCGACACCTCGACAATTTTACATTCGGCTAGGGAGACCGGAGGGATCGTAACGGTTGAGGATCACAACATATATGGGGGGCTAGGAAGCGCGATATCGGAGGTCATCGTAAAAAATTACCCAGTTCCAATGGAGTTCGTTGGGATTCAGGATCGATTTGGAGAATCCGGGACCCTTCCAGCATTAAAATTCATGCTCGGTCTCAGCGTGCCAAATATAGTGAAAGCTGTCAAAGGGGTTTTGAAGAGGCGCTAATCCACTGGGGGTGCGCGAATTGATAATAACAGTTGAGGAAAACGCCGAGCCAAATAGGATCGATGAGATCTTGAGGAACTTGAGCGAGATTGGAATCGATGCTTATGTTTCGGAGTATTTGGGAAAGAAAGTGATTGTAATTGACAAGAGTATGGAAAAGACAGTAATGGAGCGATTGAGCCTGATGGATGGTGTGGAAAGGATCATTCCAATACCATATCAATTCAAATTGGTCAGCAGGCTTTTCAAGCCAGAAAACACAATAATTAAGATATCGGACCTCATTGAAATCGGGAATGAACCCCTTTTCATTATAGCTGGTCCGTGCTCGGTCGAGAATAGGGAGATGATGCTCCATACGGCGCGCCATGTAAGGGCTGAGGGGGCCTCGGCCTTAAGGGGGGGCGCTTTCAAGCCTCGTACCTCGCCCTATAGTTTTCAAGGGTTGGGGGAAGAGGGCCTTGAGATCTTAGCCGAGGCCCGATCTGAGACGGGCTTGCCGGTGGTTACGGAAGCGATGTCGATTGAGCAATTCGATTTGGTTGAGAAATATGCCGACATCGTACAGATCGGGGCTAGGAACATGCAAAATTTTCCCTTGCTAAAAAGGGCGGCCAGATCCCGCAAGCCTATATTGCTAAAGAGGGGGTTATCGGCCACGATAACGGAATGGCTCCTCTCAGCGGAATATATAGTGAGCGGGGGCAATCCTAACGTGATACTTTGTGAAAGGGGCATCAGGACCTTCGAGCAAAGCACGAGAAATACGTTGGATTTGGCAGCGGTCGCGCTCGCGAAGAAGGAGAGCCACCTTCCGGTTATAGTGGACCCCAGCCACGCCACGGGGATCAGGGCCTTGGTAAAACCCATGGCCAAAGCGGCGGTTGCGGCGGGATCGGATGGATTGATCGTTGAAGTGCATCCCGATCCAAATAAAGCGCTATCCGATGGACCGCAATCTCTCACGCTCGATGATTTCGCTCAATTGATGCGCGAAATCGAGAGCATCGCAAAGGCCGTTGGGAGATGCTTGTCGCGGTGGTGAACAATTCCTTGAATATCGAAGTTCGCGCTATGAATGGGAAATATCGCATAGAAATAGGGTGGGACATTCTAGATCGGTTGGGCTTGGCCATGGTGGAACATGATATTGGGAAAAAGGTTATGGTGGTTACAAATAAAACCGTAAATGAATTGTATGGATCGATCGTCAAGAGATCATTAAGCGAAGCAGGGCTTAAGGCCATTTTCGTGGAAATACCTGAGGGGGAGCGATATAAAACATTTGAAACGGCCCAAAGGCTATACGATGCATTGATAACTAATTATTTCGATAGGAAATCCAGCGTTTTGACCCTCGGGGGAGGGGTTGTGGAGGATATTGGGGGATTCGTTGCGGCATCATATATGCGCGGCATAAATCTATTCCACGCACCAACCACCTTGTTAGCCCAGATTGATAGCAGCATAGGTGGGAAATCGGCAATTAATCATCCCCTTGGAAAGAACCTCATAGGCATTTTTTACCCGCCGAAGCTTGTATGGAGCGACCTGAAGACGTTGGAGACCCTTCCCGGCAAACAATTGTCATCGGGGATGGCCGAGGTCGTCAAGTCTGCCGTGATAGGAGACGAATCTCTATTTCATTACATAATGAAAAATTTAAATCAAATCAAAAGTTTGGAAAAAAATTGCTTATTGAAAGTCATTTTTGATACATGCGCAATAAAGGCAAGGATTGTTGAGGCCGATGAAAGGGAATCCGGCCTCAGGATGATCTTAAATTATGGGCATACAATCGGCCATGCCTTGGAGGCCATAACCGAATACGGGCTCTATACGCATGGTGAAGCGATATCCATTGGGATGATGGCCGAAGCTAAGATCTCAAATATGCTGGGGTATTTCAACTCAGAGGATTTAATTGCTCAGGAAGAGCTTCTCAAAGCCATTGGCCTTCCAACCCGATTGGCTCGCGAAATCGATCCCAAAGAGATAGCTCGGAAACTTTTCCTGGATAAAAAGGTTAGAGATGGGAGGGTCACCTTCGTATTGCCTGAAAGGATAGGGAAAGCATTCATAACCAACGAAGTCTCAATGGAGATCGTCGTAAAAGCGTTGGAGGGACTTCGCAATTGAGGCCTAGGATCTGCGTAACAATATTGAGCAAAAATCTTCGCCAGCTTTTAAAACTCATTTCCAAAGCAGAAAAGGAACATCCAGATATGATTGAGATAAGGCTCGATACCCTCATCGGGGATTATGACATCGATAAGATAAGATCGGCTACGGAAATTCCCTTGATAGCAACGAATAGGAAAATTGAAGAGGGGGGCATGAGCCAACAAGAAGAGGATGAAAGGATAAAAACTTTGATAGAAGCTAGCAGAGCTGGATTTGATTTTATTGATTTAGAATTGAAAACTCAAAACCTTGAATGGGCAATCGAAGAAATTGAAAAGAATGGGTCAAAATCAATTATTTCATTCCATGAAATGAGCAAAACTCCAAGCGAAAATGAGATGGGAGATATACTTAACAAAGAGAAATCCTATGGCGCTTACATTTGCAAAATAGTTGGAATGGCGAAGGCTTTCGAAGATAACCTCAAATATTTAAACTTCGTTTCAAAAAATCGATCCGAGAGATTGATTTGCTTCGGAATGGGGGAAGCCGGAATCGTTTCCAGGGTACTCTCCCCGATATTCGGCGCTTATTTGACATTCGCATCGATCCCCGGGGGAGGGAAGGGAGCCCCTGGACAAATATCGATCTCTGAGATCAAATCGATTTACAGGGGGTTGAAGATTTGAAGGCGCTTTGGATATCATCCAATACTAAGGTATTCGGGGTCATAGGAGATCCGATCGAGCATTCCCTTTCCCCAGCGATGCATAATGCCGCTTTCCGGTCATTTGGAATGAATTGCGTATACCTGGCATTTCGAGTAAAAAGAGGGGAGCTTGAAGAGGCGGTGAAGGGAATGAGATGCCTCGGGATCGCGGGCTTCAATGTAACAATGCCCCATAAAGTGGATATTGTGAAATATTTGGAAGGGCTGGATCCGATCGCGGAGGAGATCGGGTCCGTAAATACGGTGATGAACGTGGGTGGGAGACTCATTGGCTTCAATACTGATGGCGAGGGGGCCCTCAATGCCATAACGCGCGCCATCGGGGGGCCAAGGGGATTGGGGAAGGCGGTCATATTGGGCGCTGGGGGGGCCGCGAGGGCCGTGGCGTATTCCCTTTCCAAATCGGCTCGGGAGGTCGTGGTGCTGAATAGGACCCATAGGAAAGCGCTCGAGCTCGCGCGGGAGATGAGGGGGAAGACGGGGGGAAATATTCGGGGCGGCCCCCTATCCTCGGCGGCGGAGGAGCTCCTCGACGCGGAGGTCCTCATAAATGCCACGCCGATCGGCAGCTGGCCACGCGTCGAGGAAGCCCCGGTGGATGGAAGGGCGCTCAGGGACGGCATGGTGGTCATGGATATGGTCTATAATCCGCTCGAGACCAGGCTTCTGCGGGAGGCGAAGGAAGCCGGGGCCATACCGATCGATGGCGTAACGATGCTCGCGCATCAGGGCGCCCTGTCCTTTAAGATATGGACGGGGAGGGAGCCGCCAATCGAACTCATGAGGGAGGCCGCGCTCGGATCGATGGGTGGGACGTGAAGTGATCGGGCGGGCATTGGCTCACGGCGCTGCGACGATAATTAACGCGATGGCTACCGGGAAGGGGGCAGCCTTCGGCATAGCCTTATGGACCGAGGCCGAGGTCGAGCTATTTCCGGGCTCGAGCGCTAGGGAGGTTGAGATAGCCTCGGACCCAGGGGAGGATACGCTATTGGCAGAAAAATGCGTGGACTGCGTCCTGGATTACTTTGGATTGAAGGATTTCGGATTTAAAGTCGTGACGAATTCCAACATACCAATAGCAAAGGGCTTGAAAAGCAGCAGCGTTGCATCAAATGCCATTGTAATGGCGACGCTCTCCGCGCTTGGGAAGAGATTATCGAATTTGGAAATCTTAAATTTATCAGTGAACGCGGCGATCGAGGCGAGGACCACGATAACCGGAGCATTCGACGATGCATCGGCATCTCTATTCGGAAACGTCGTAATTACTAATAATCTTCAAAGGAGGATCTTGAGGATCTTCGATATAGAAGATTATAAAGTCATCATATCCGTTCCGGAGGAGAAGAAATATACAAGGGACGTGGATATACATAGGATCAAGTTCATCGCGAAACAAGTGGAGGTAGCCCATAGGGAAGCGCTCCTTGGAAATTATTGGTGCGCTATGACGATCAATGGGCTCATCTACTCGGCAGCCCTCGGATATCCATGCGATGTAATAGTGGATTGCCTGGAAGCCGGCGCGATAGCCGCTGGGCTATCCGGGAAGGGGCCCGCCATCGTTGCGGTATCCTCGGAGGAATGCGAAAATGGCGTCAAAAGCGCGCTGAGCTGCCATGGGAAGGTGTTAGTCACGGAAACGAATAAGGAGGGGGCGAGATTTGGATCAAATAAGCGCCGCTAGGTCCAGGATGGCGGATATAACCCATCGGATAGCCCAGAGGATATCGCCCTCCAGCGCGCCTCGGCTGGGGAATTCGCGGGGATGGGCCCTAAGGTTGGCGGAAGAACTCCACGGGAGGTATGGATTGCCGAGGGAATGGCTTTTCGATCGAGCAAATGCGTTGCTCGATTCGCTGAGCTTGCCCGAGGATGCCCTGAGGGAGCTCCATGAGCTCATCCTGAAGAGGTGCGAATTGAGCCTTGAGATCGCCAAGCTCAAGGCTGAGGAAGCGACCGAGCTGCCCAAGGATGCGGGGGAATTGGAGGAGTTCGTCAGGAGGAGGGATATAGAGGAGGGCCTCATATCGGAAGTCCTTGGAACAATCGACCGAAGCCAATGCGCAAGCGAGGCGGCCCGCATCAAGGCCCTTTTGGAGTTCTTGTTCGAGGTATCCAGAAAATTGCAGGCGATATATCTATCCGGATCTGGGGGGGCGGGCCGATGAAGGTCGCCGTTGGGAAGGGGGACGTCGAAGGGAGGGTTGAGGCCCCCCCTTCGAAGAGCTTCACCCATAGAGCGCTGATATGCGCCGCGCTCGCGGATGGGGAGAGCAGGATTTCCAGGCCGCTCTCCTCCGACGATACTGAGGCCACGCGCGAAGCGCTCGAGGCATTGGGATGCGCAATTCGATCCGAGGGCCGAGACCTGCTCGTCGTGGGAGGGGGTTTGCATGAGCCGCGATCTGAGATCTTCTGCAGGGAATCGGGGACCACCCTGAGGTTCCTAACGGCCGTATGCTCGCTGATCGATGGGGAATCGAGGCTAACCGCCGGCCCCAGCCTATCCAAGAGGCCGATAAAGCCATTGATCGATGCCCTGAACGAATTGGGCGCTGAATGCAAATGCGATGGGGAATTCCCCCCGGTGGTCGTGAGGGGGGTTATGAGGGGTGGCCGAGCGGCCCTCCCCGGCGCGATCAGCTCCCAATTCATCTCGGCCCTACTCCTGGCGTCCCCAATGGCGGATGGTGATGTGGAGGTGGAGGTTTTGGGGGAATTGGAGTCGAGGCCCTACGTCATGATGACGATGGAAACCCAAAGGGCGTTTGGCGTCGACGTTTCCGCCGAGGGGGGCAAATTCTTCATCAAGCCCAAGCGCTATAGGGGGGCGAGGTTCGAGATCGAGGGGGATTGGTCATCCGCCGCATTCATCATCGCCCTTGGGGTGATGGCCGGGGAGACGGAGGTATTCGGGCTCAGATCGTCCAGTTCCCAGGCGGATAGGGCGATCCTGGATATGATCCGGGAAATGGGCGGGGACATCTCAATCCGCGGCGATTCGATCATCGCGCGGGAGTCGAGCTTAAGCGCGATAAGGGCCGACGTATCGAATTGCCCGGATTCGTTCCCCATCCTGGCGGCCCTTTGCGCCATAGCCGATGGGAGGAGCGAGCTCTCCGGGATAAGGAGGTTGCGCTTCAAGGAATCCGATAGGGTGGCCGCGATGGCGGAGGGGTTGGAGAGGATGGGGGCGAAGGTGGAGGTCCTCGGGGATAGCTTCTTCGTGGAGGGGTCGGAGCTGCATCCGGCGGGGATCGACCCGAAGGGGGATCATAGGATCGCGATGGCGTTCGCCGTGCTGGGGGCGAGGGTTGGCAACGTCGCGATCGAGGGGGCCGAATGCGTCGCCAAATCTTGGCCCAGCTTCTGGGGGAGCTTGGCCAGCCTTGGCGTCCCATTGGAGGTGGGAAGTTGAGCGGGAACGTAATGGGCGAAAGGTTCAGGGTCATTAGCTTCGGGGAGAGCCATGGGCCCTGCGTAGGGGTCGTGGTGGATGGGTGCCCCGCTGGCCTGGAGCTGGCGCGCGAGGACATCCAAAGGGAGCTAAATAGGAGGAGGCCGGGGGTGAGCGACTTGGTTAGCCAAAGGGCCGAGCGCGACGAGGTCGAGATACTCAGCGGGCTCTTCCGGGGCCGGACCACGGGCGCGCCCATATGCCTCCTCATCAGGAACGAGGGCGCGGATGACGGCGCCTACGAGAGGATGCGGAGCTCCCCCAGGCCCGGGCACGCCGATTTCACGGCGCGCGTTAAATATGGGGGCTTCAACGATTATAGGGGTGGCGGGAGGTTCTCGGGGAGGATCACAGCGGGCTTCGTCGCGGCCGGCGCCATAGCGAAGGCCCTCCTGAGGCTCATGGGCGTGGAGATCTTCGCGCGCGCAAGGGAGATAGCCGGGATCGAGGCTGGGGACATCGATCTAGAGGGTATCGAGGGGCCTCCCAAAGGCGAGGATCCCCTAGGCTGCTTGGATCCGGAGACCTCGGGCAAGATCGCCGCCGAGATATCCAAATCCAGGTCCGAGGGCGATAGCGTGGGCGGGGTGATCGAATGCATCGTTTTGAACCCGCCCATCGGGCTTGGCGAACCCGTCTTCGATACATTGGATGGCGACTTGGCCAAGGCCTTCTTCGCGATACCCGGGGTGAAGGGAGTCGAATTCGGGGCTGGGTTCAAGGCCTCGAGGATGAGGGGATCGGAATGCAACGATCCATTCGTCATCAAGGGCGGTCGGGTCAGGACCTTGGGGAACAATTCCGGCGGGATCCTCGGGGGGATCAGCAATGGGATGCCGATAGTCTGCAGGATCGCCATAAAGCCGACTCCATCCATCCGCAAGCCCCAGAGGACGGTGGACCTGGATCGCATGGAGGAGGTGGAGTTGGTCGCGGAGGGAGCGCACGACCCCTGCATAATCCCGAGGGCCATCCCGGTGGTCGAGGCCATGGCGGCCATAGTATTGGCCGATCACGCCCTGAGGGCTGGCCTCATACCCCCGGTCATAGGTGGTAGCGGGGCCCGCTCGGCCGGGGGGAGGCTATGAGGGTCGCATATTTGGGGCCTCGAGGGACGTTCTGCGAGGAGGCCGCGAGGAAGTACGCCCCGAGCTCGGCGATTTTGATCCCTCGGCCCGATATACCAGAAGTCTTCCAATCCGTCTCTAGCGGGATGGCGGAGTTGGGGATAGTCCCCTTGGAGAACTCGATGGAGGGATCCGTGGGGTTGACCTTGGACCTGCTCCTTGAATCTGACCTTATGATATGCGGGGAGATCGTCTTGAGGGTTGAGCATAACCTCATCGCCAAGCCCGGCATGAGGATCGAGGACATAAGGGCGTTGATATCGCATCCCCAAGCCCTCGCCCAATGCAGGAGGTTCATCTCATCGAGGCTCCCCAACGTCGAGAGGATCGAGGCCAGCAGCACCTCTAGGGCGGTGGAGCTCATCAAGGGGATGGAGGGCGCCGCGGCCATCGGGACCGAGCTCGCGGCGAACCTGAACGGGATGGAGGTACTCGAGAGGGGGATCGAGGACGACAAGAACAATTTTACCAGGTTCTTGGCGATCTCAAGGGCCGATTCCCCGCCCACCGGATCCGATAAGACATCCATAATATTCTCGGTCGAGAATAAGCCCGGCGCCCTTTATAGGGCGCTTGGGGAGTTCGCCAAGCGGGACATAAACATGACGAAGATAGAGTCGAGGCCCGCGAAGGGGAGGCTTTGGGAATATATCTTCTATGTGGATTTCGAGGGGCATAGGGAGGACCCAAGGTGCAAGGAGGCCTTAGCGTGCCTGGGGCGGAAGGCATGCTTCCTGAAGATCCTGGGCTCCTATCCGATGGCAAGGTAGCGATCATCGGCGGGGCCGGCGGGATGGGGAGGCTCCTGGCCAAGGGGCTCAAGTCCTGCGGCCTCAGCATCGCGATCGGGGATCTGGACGAGGGGAGGGCGAGGGAGGTCGCGAGGAGGCTCGGGGTTGGCCTTTTGGGCGGGGATTCGCTCAAGGGCTTCGGGATCGTGATCATAGCGGTCCCATTCGAGGCGGTCATCGAAGAGGCCCTCAAGGCGCTCGATCGTATGGACGAGGGATCCCTGCTTATCGAGATATCCTCGATCAAGGCCGGGGTGGTCGAGGCGATAAGGAAGAGCCTGCCGGATCGGATCGAGTATATAAGCATACATCCGCTCTTCGGGCCCGCGATCAGGAGCCTCCGGGGCAAGAAGATCGTTGTTATACCAGTTAGGGCCGAGAGATGGCTCGGGGGATTCCTCCGCATCATGCGCGGGATGGGTTGCGAAGCGATATTATCAACCGCGGGGGAGCACGATGAGGCCATGGCGAGGATCCAAGCCCTGCACCATTTTTCATATTTATGCCTGGTGGATTGCCTCTCGAGGGTCGGGTTCGACCCAAGGTTTTCGACTGAGTCCTTCAGGAGGACCTTGGGGCTGTTGAGGAGGATCGATAATAACCTAAGCGCCATATTCTCCATACAAAGGCATAATCCATTCGCGGGGGAGATGAGGCTGAATTATAGGAATGCCGTCGAGGCGTTGTCGAGGATGGAGGCGGAGGAGATGGAGAGGGCCCTGAGGGAGGATTTCGAAAGATTCAGGAGATTTTTAATGCGGCCCGCGAAGGTGTGAGCGCGGCTCGAAGGGGGGACCCCGCCGCGGTTGGCATCGATGAGGCCCGGGCTATACGGGCTTGATGCCCCTTAGGACGTCCTCCAAGATGGAGAAGCCCTCCTCCAAGAGATCCTCGGTTATCGCCAAGGGGGGGAGCAGCCTGATGACGTTATCGCGTATCCCGGCCTTGAGGACTATGAGGCCGCGCTTGCAGCATTCCTCGATGGCCCTCCTCGTTTCCTCCTTCGCCGGCTCCTTGGTCCCCCTATCCCTGACTAACTCTATGCCCAACATGGCCCCCTTCCCCCGAACGTCCCCGACGAGCTCGCATTCCTCCTCGAGCTCCCGCCCCCTCCTCAGCATGAAGTCCCCGATCCTCTCGGCGTTCGGCAGGAGCCCTTGGATCGCGTCGAGGGCCCTCAGGGCCGCGGCGCAGGCCACGGGGTTTCCGCCGAAGGTCGACCCGAGCCCTCCCGCGTGGGGCGCGTCCATGATATCCCTTTTGCCGATCACCGCCGCCAGGGGGAGGCCGCCCCCCAAGGACTTGGCAACGGCCATCAAATCGGGCTCGATCCCATAATGCTCGCAAGCGAACATCCTGCCCGTCCTCCCGAGCCCGGTTTGGATCTCGTCGGCTATGAACAATAGCCCGTATCGATCGCATAGCCTGCGGAGCCCCCTCATGAAATCCTCCGGGGGGACTATGATGCCCCCCTCCCCCTGGATCGGCTCTGCGATGACGGCCGCTATCTCCTCCGGCGCCCTCCTCGAGGCGAAGGAATCCTCTATATAGCCTAGGCAGCGCAGGCCGCAATCCGGGTAGGCTTGCCCGAAGGCGCATCTATAACAATAAGCGTAGGGAAACCTCTCGACTTTGTCGAAGGCCAACCCGAACCCGATCTTATTGGGCTTGACCTTGCTGCTCAAAGACATAGCCATGTAAGTTCTTCCGTGAAAAGCGTTTTCGAAAGCTATTATGGATGATTTCTTTGAGTAATATGCAGCGATCTTTATGGAGTTCTCTACAGCCTCCGCCCCGCTATTGAGCAGGATGGCCTTCTTCGGGGTCGGGCCCGGGGCGGCTCGGATCAACCTCTCGGCCACCCTCAAGAAGCCCTCGTAGGGGGTTACGTGGAAGCAGGCGTGCGAGAACATCCTCGCCTGCTCCGATATCGCCTCAGTTATCTCGGGATGGGAGTGGCCCGCGTTAAGGACCCCGATCCCGCTGCCGAAGTCTATGTAGACGTTCCCGTCGACGTCCTCAACGAGGGCCCCGATCCCCCTTTTGATGAAGATCGGGAGGTTTACGTAATAGCCCTTGGCTATGAGCCTGTCCTTCAGTTCCATTAGCTCCCTTGACCTAGGGCCCGGCGGGCCCGAGACGATCTTGGGCCCTTTTAATGCCTCCACTTCCATGCCCTCGGTTAGGGGCATATCCCCTTAAAAATTGCTATGCGATCATGGGAAGCGCTTGGGGATCGCCGGCTTGGGCGGGGGTTCGTTGGGCCAAGGGATCCGCGGGACGCCCTTCTCGAAGCTGGCCTCGCTATGCGCCGAGCTGGAGGGCACGAGCGGGAGGCGCGAGAAGGTGAGGCTCTTGGGCGAGTTCCTGAGGGGGCTCGGGGATCGGGAGGCGATCCCGGCCATATCCCTGCTCTCGGGGAGGGCGCTCCGGGGATCGGGCTTGAGGGCCCTCGGGGTGGGCTTCCGCACGATCCAAAGGGCGATGGAGCGCGCCGGGAGGGGGCAAGCCGCGCTCCTCGGGGGATCCCCGACGATATCGGAGGTCTTCGAGGCATTGCGGGAGGCTGCGTCCGCCTCGGGGGAGGGATCGATGGGGAGGAGGGAGAGGCTCCTCGCCGGCCTCCTTGGCCGCATGGGCCCCATCGAGCGGGGGTATTTCGTTAGGATGCTGCTCGGGGAGACGCGCATAGGGGTCGTGGAGGGGATGGCGCTCGAGGCTATAGCATTGGCCGCCGGGGTGGATGCGAGGGCGGCGAAGAGGGCCTACGCCCTCCTGGGGGATTTGGGCGAAGTCGCGAGGAGGGCGTTGGGGGCCGGCGCCGAGGGGCTTTGGGGAATCGATATAACCCCATTTCGTCCGATCCTGCCGATGCTGGCGGACGTCGCATCCGATCCCGCATCGGCGCTGGCGGAGCACGGGGGCAAGTCCGCCCTGGAGTTCAAGCTCGATGGGGCCAGGGTGCAGATCCACAAGAGGGGGGATGCTATCAGGATCTATAGCAGGCGGTTGAGCGATGTAACGGATAGCCTCCCCGATGTGGTCGATTTGGCATCGAGCGGCATATGCCCGGAGGAGGCCGTGCTGGATGGGGAGGTCGTTGCCATTGGCGGCGACGGGAGGCCGCTCCCCTTCCAAACCCTCATGGAGCGCTTCAAAAGGGTCCACGACGTGGGCCGCATGATCGAGCGGATACCGCTCAGGCTATTCCTATTCGATGCCATATTCGTGAATGGACAATCCTTGATCGATCGCCCCTACGAGCGCAGGAGGGAGATCCTCGAGGAATGCTGCAGCCGGGATTTATTGGTGGAGCGCGCGATCGCCTCGGGGGCCGCCGAGGTGGAGTCCTTCTTGAAGAGGGCGATGGAGGAGGGGCACGAGGGCATAGTCGCGAAATCCCTCCATGGGCCCTATTCTCCCGGGACAAGATCCAGGGATTGGCTGAAGATCAAGCCCTCGCGAACCCTGGACTTGGCAATAGTTGCCGCGGAATGGGGCCATGGGAGGAGATCCGGATGGTTGAGCAATTATCACTTGGCCGCGAGGGATCCGAGGACGGGCGGATTTTCGATCGTTGGGAAGACGTTCAAGGGGCTGACGGATGAGGAGTTCGAGGAAATGACCAAGAGGCTCTTGGGGGATAGGATCTCCGAATCCGGTCGGGTAGTCGAGGTCAAACCGAGCGTGGTCGTTGAGGTGGCTTTCGATGAGGTCCAACGAAGCCCGGTTTACGCATCCGGGTTCGCCCTCAGGTTCGCGAGGATAATCAGGGTGAGGGATGATAAGGATCCATCGGAGTGCGATACGCTGGACAGGATCGAGGAGATATACGAGGAGCAACTCAAGCGAAAGGGGAGGCCGAACCCCTGAGCCCCCGGCCGTGGATCATTTATAAGCCGCCCGCCCCATGGGCCCTTGGGTTGATGATCGAGCTCCCCTACGGCGAAGGCCGCCTCGGGGCGGAAATCCCGGGCGGGAACGTCGTTCGCGTATTCAGGCCGCATCCCCCCGGGGATCTCGCCGGGGCGGATCGAATAGAGGGCGCGATAAGGGAGATGGTCCTGAGGAACCGGGGCCTGATAAAAGCCAGCGAGGGGAGGATCTGCGTGCTCGTCAGCGATAACACCAGGGCGGCATTCAATAGGGTGGTGATCCCGAGGTTATTGGACTCGATCGGGGAGTTGGTCGATACGAGCGACCTGAGGATAATCGTCGCGAGCGGCCTCCATAGGCCCATGAGCGATCGGGAGCTCGAGGAGGATCTGGGCAGGGACGTCGTCGAGGGGTTTCTGGTGCTGAACCACGTGGCCGAGGACGAGGATCGGCATCTCGCGATAGGCAGGACGAGCCGCGGTACCGAGGTCCTATTGGATCGGGAGTATTTGGAGGCGAGGTTGAGGATCGCGACGGGCTTGGTGGAGCCGCATTTCTTCGCGGGTTTCAGCGGCGGATATAAGAGCGTCCTGCCCGGGATATCGGCCGCGAGGACCATTTACCAAAACCACGGCTTCGATATGGTTGGGCACCCGAACGCCAGGGCGGGCATATTGGCCGGGAACCCGATCCACAAGGATATATGCGAAGCGGGGAGGATGAGCGGCCTTCGCTTGATCGTCAACGTGACCGCTTGGGGCGGGAGGATCTCCGGAGTTTACGCGGGCGATGTCGAGGAAGCCTACGCCAGGGCCGTCGAGGAGGTCGGCTCGAGGAGCCGGGTCGCGGTGGACGGGCTTTATGACGTGGTCATCACCAGCAACGGGGGCTACCCATTGGATAGGAACCTCTATCAGGCCGTTAAGGGGATCTCGGTCGGCGAATCGGTGGTGAAGGAGGGCGGAACGATAATAATAGCCTCCGAATGCAGGGATGGGATCGCCCACGAGGGCTTCAGGGAGATCATGGAGCGCGGCGACGGGCCCGATGACGTGCTAGCCTACATCAAGCGGAATCAGCCGCTCAGGGATCAATGGCAGGCGCAGATATTGGCCAGGGTACTGTCGAGGGCTAGGGTCGTCGTAGTGTCGGATGGGGTTGGCCGAAGAGAGGTGGAGCGCATGAAGATGGAGAAGGCCGGGGATTTGGGCGAGGCCTTGGAGGAGGCGGGCGTGAGGGAGGGCGGCGGGAAATCCATAGCCGTGATCCCGGATGGGCCCTATGCGATACCGGTGCTCCGCCCGGGATGAGGGGGTAATCCCCCCGGATGATTTATATCCGGGCCCCGGGGGAGGCGAACCCATGCCGATCGCTGGGGGATCGCACCGGGGGGCCCTGGCGGCCCTCCTGGCGCTCGTTATATTGGCCCCGCCCACCTCGGCCCTCGCGGCCCCGCCTTGGGGGACGACCACGGATTGGAGGATAGGCAGGGTTTGGACGCTCCCCATGGATCCATCGCCCGGTATCCCCGTCCTATTCCTCGCGGAGGTTTCGGCATCGCGCTCCGATGGGGCCTTCCCGCAGGAGGTTTCGATCGCCGCCTACTTGGATGGATATCCGATCGGCTTGGGGAGGGTCCTCGTGCCGGGGCTAAACGCATCGATCATCTTCTGCGCCGGCGGCGGCTGGAACGCGACCCCGGGCGTCCACAAGGTGCGCTTCATAGCTGACCCCCGGAGCCAATCCAACGACCCGAATAGGGCGAATAACTTCGGGGAAGCCGAGTTCGAGGTCGGGGCGAGGGCGCCACCTCCCGGCTTCGATTTCTCCCTTATCGCCAAGCCGGAGCGGGGATCGGCCCAGCCCGGGGGGATCGCATCCTACGCGATCTCCATAGCGCCGAAGGGGAATTCGACCGCGGCCGTGGCCCTGGCGCTTTTCGGCTTGCCGGAGGGCGCCTCATACTATCTCGATCCGCCATTCGGAAAGCCCCCCTTCGAATCCAAATTGACCATCTACGTGCCCGAGCGCGGGCTCGGGGGGGCCCCGATCAGGGCGGGGGAGCACCGCCTAACGATCTTGGCCATGGCCGGAGGGATCGCCCGCAGGGCGGCCTTGGAATTGCTGATAGGGGCCCCGGCCGTTGAGACCACCACGGCCGCGAGCACCACAGCGGCCCCAACCTCCGCAACCACCCCGCGGCCCACCGGTCCCCCGGCCCAAGCCCCGGCGATCAAGATAAGCTTCTACAAGGCCATCCTGCTGGCCTTCGCGATGGCCTTCCTGGCCTTGGCCGCATATTACGCGCTCAAGGAGCGCAGGGCCAAACAATCCCCGCCCATGGGCGGGCCTGCGGAATCGCCCCCACCCCAGCGGCCCGAGGCCGGCTGATCTAACGCTGAAGATTTATATACATAGGAAGTTAAACGATCCTTATGCGAAAAGCCAAGACCTCGGAATATACGACGATCCGAATAAGGAAGAAGACGAGGGAAAAGCTGAAGAGGCTCAGGGTGGCCAGAAGGGAATCATATGATGAGATCATAAATAGGCTGATCGAGGGGCGCAAATGAGATAATCCCTCATTGTGGCAATCGCGATCCCGTAATTAATGACCCGGGAAGGGAGATCGATGGGCGAGTGGGGAAGGCATCTGATACCGAATAGCTCCCCTGAAGCCAAGGAGTCGATGCTGAGGTACTTGGGCATAGGCTCGATCGAGGAGCTATTCGAGGATATACCGAGGGAGATAAGGATAGGGGAGTTGGGGATCCCCGAGGGCATGAGCGAGCTCGAGGTCGTGGCCCGCGTCAAGGAGATCCTCAAGGGGAACGCATCCCTGGAGGATATGCCAATCTTCCTCGGGGGAGGCGCTTGGTTCCATTACGTGCCGGCGGCCGTCGATGAAATAATCCGCAGGTCCGAGTTCCTGACCGCCTATACGCCCTATCAGCCCGAGGCATCGCAGGGCATGTTGCAAGCGCTCTTCGAATATCAGAGCCTAATATGCGATCTCACCGAGATGGAGTTCTCGAATTGTTCGCTATACGATTACTCCTCGGCCCTCGGGGAGGCCGCGAGGATGGCGAAGAGGGTCACCGGGAGGAGCAAGTTCCTCGTGCCGAAGTTCTCGAATCCCCAAGCGATGGACGTATTGGCCTCGTACGCCGAGCCGGCCGGGATCGAGGTCCTGAGGATCGAGAGGGACCCCATAACCGGGCAGATCGATCTCGAGGATCTGAAGGGGAAGGTCTCGGGGGATGTCGCCGGGGTATTCGTCGATAACCCCGCTTACCTGGGGTTCTTCGAGGAGGAGGTCGAGGCGATAGGGGAGATAGCGAAGGATAAGGGCGCCCTATTCATAATCGGGTTCGATCCCATCTCGCTGGGGGCGGTGAAGCCCCCCGGGGCCCTGGGCGCGGATATAGCGATCGGGGAGGGGCAGCCCCTAGGGAACCACGTGAACTTCGGCGGCCCCAACCTAGGGATATTCGCTTGCAATGGGCTCAACCTCCTCCGCCAAATGCCCGGGAGGATCATAGGGATGACGAGCACCAGGGATGGCGAGAGGGCGTTCTGCATGGTCCTCCAAGCCCGGGAGCAGCACATAAGGAGGGAGGGCGCGACGTCGAACATATGCACCAACGAGGCCCTTTGCGCGCTGGCCGCAGCGGTATATCTATCGCTATTGGGCCCCGAGGGACTGAGGAGGCTATGCGAGACCATAATAGTCAGGTCCAGGTATTGCGCGAAGCTCTTGAGCCAGATCGACGGGGTTAGGGCGCCGCTCTTCGAGGCGAGCTTTTTCAAGGAGTTCGTCGTCAACTTCGATCGCGCCGGGATCCCCCTCGAGAGGATCCACGAGGGCCTATTGTCGAAGGGGGTCCACGGGGGGAGGCCCCTCCGGGAGTTCCCGGAGCTGGGGGAATCCGCGCTATATTGCGTAACGGAGATGCACTCCAAGGGCGATATCGAGAGGCTCGCCAGATCCCTCGCGGAGGTCCTTGGGAGATGACGTCGCCGAGCTCCCTAAGGCCCTTCAGGCAATGCAAATGGTCCGAGCCCCTGCTCCTGGAGCTATCCTCGGATGGGAAGATCGGGCACGCGGTCCCGATGCCCAGCGAGGAGGAATTGAGGGCCGTTGGGGATCCGATGGATCGCATACCGAGCAAGCTCAGGAGGGAGGGCCCCCCGAATCTGCCGCGGGTCTCGGAGGTGGAGGTCGTTAGGCATTTCATGAGGCTATCCCAACAGAACTTCGGCGTCGATACGGCGCCCTATCCGCTCGGGAGCTGCACGATGAAGTATAACCCGAAGTTCTGCGAATCGTTGGCATCCGATGCCAAGGTGAGGATGATCCACCCGCTCCAGGATGAGCGCTCGGTTCAGGGGATCCTGCGGATATTATACGAGCTCTCGAGGCTCCTATGCGAGATCGCGGGCATGCAGGAGGCGAGCCTCCAGCCCTCGGCCGGGGCCCATGGGGAATTCGCCGGGGCCCTCATGATGAGGAAGTATCACATGGTCAAGGGGGAGCCCAGGGGGGAGATGCTCATACCGGATTCGGCGCATGGGACGAATTTCACCAGCGCGGCCATGGCGGGCTTCAAGGTGGTCAGGCTGCCGTTGGATGAGAGGGGCTGCGTGGATATCGAGGCCCTGAAGAGCGCGGTTTCGAAAAGGACCGCCGGCATAATGATAACGAACCCGAATACCCTTGGGATATTCGAGAGGGACGTTTTGGAGATATGCAAGATCGTTCACGAGGGCGGGGGGCTTTGCTATTACGATGGCGCCAACTTGAACGCCATATTGTCCAAATGCAGGCCCGGCGATATGGGGTTCGATATCGCCCATCTGAACCTCCATAAGACCTTCGCCACCCCCCACGGCGGCGGTGGGCCGGGCGCCGGCCCGATAGCGGTGTCTGAGGAATTGGCGGATTTCCTCCCGGTCCCGCTGGTGAGGTTCGATGGCGAGCGATATTACCTGGATTACGGGGTCAAGCATTCCATAGGCAGGGTGAGGGCCTTCTACGGGAACGTGGCGGTATTGGTGAAGGCCTACGCCTATATATTGGCGCTCGGCCGCGGGGGATTGAGGGAGGCCTCCGAGATCGCGGTCCTGAATTCCAATTACCTCCTCAGGAGGATCTTGGAGGGCGGCGGCTACGAGCTCCCATATGCGAGGAGCGCTGTGAGGATGCACGAGTTCGTATTGAGCGCGAAGGGGATATTGGATTCCACGGGGGTCAGCGCCTTGGATATCGCGAAGAGGCTATTGGATTACGGCATACACGCGCCGACGATATACTTCCCGCCGATCGTGAAGGAGGCCTTGATGGTTGAGCCCACCGAGACGGAGAGCAAGGCGGAATTGGATCGCATGGCCGAGGCCTTCAAAAGGATCCTCGAGGAGGCCAGGGCCTCCCCGGATCTGGTTCGGGGCTCGCCGTTCAACGCGGCCGTATCCAGGGTCGACGAGGTGAGGGCATCCCATCCGATGACGATGCGCTTGAATTGGAGGCCCCGCCCCGCCCCCGAGGGGGCCGCGGGATGAAGCTCGTTTACGCGGAGAATTACGGATGCGCCGCCAACAAGGCGGACCTGGAGATAATGCTCGCCCTGCTGGCCGAGCGCGGGTATTCCCGTTGCGGGGATCCGGGGCTGGCCGATCTGATATTGGTGAACTCCTGCGGCGTCAAGGGGCAGACGGAGGAAAGGATAAAGTCCCGCTTGGCCCGGCTCCGCCCCCTGGGCAAGCCCGTGATCGTATCGGGATGCCTGCCCAGGATCAACCTCGCGGCCGTCATGGGGGCATTGCCCGAGTTCGCCGCGGCCATGGATCCGCTCTCGGTCGATAGGGTCGGGGAGATAGCCGCCAGGGCGGAGGCGGGCGAGAGGAACCTCATATGCTTCTCGAATAGGCCCCCCCTCAAGCCGGCGCTCCCGAGGGAGAGGCTGAACGGGTTAATCGAGATCCTGCAGATCTCCGAGGGGTGTCCCTTGAATTGCTCGTATTGCTCCACCAAGCTGGCCAGGGGCGATCTGTTCTCCTACCCATTGGAGGAGCTCTTGGAGAGGGCGAGGAGGGCGGCGGGGGAGGGGGTCATGGAGATATGGATCACGGCCCAGGATACCGGCGCGTATGGCGCGGATATCGGATCCAGCCTGGTGGACCTACTCGAGGGGATGACCTCGATCCCCGGGGATTTCAAGATCAGGGTCGGGATGATGAACCCAATGTACGCGAAGCGGATGCTCGACGACCTCCTGAGGATCTACGGGGACCCGAAGGTGTACAAGTTCATCCATGTCCCTGTCCAATCCGGGTCGGAGAGGGTGCTGGGCCTTATGAGGAGGCCCTATTCGCCATCGGACTTCGCCGAGGTCGTGGGGGCCTTCAGGGAGCGCCATCCCGATATAACGGTGGCGACCGACGTCATCGTCGGTTTCCCCGGGGAGGGGGAGGAGGACTTCGAGGAGACCGTGGAGTTGATCGAGGAGACGAGGCCGGATATAGTGAATATATCCAAATTCACGCCGAGGCCGGGTACGGAGGCCTATTGGATGGAGCGGGTCGACTCCAGGGTCGTCGGGCGCAGGTCCAAGTTCCTGACGGGGCTCTGCAGGGGGATAAGCTACGCGAATAACCTGAGGTATCTCGGGAGGGAGCTATGGGCTACGTTCGTTGAGGGGTGCGGGGGGCGATCCGTGGGGAGGCTCGAGAATTATAGGAAGGTGATGGTCGATCGCCCGGATCTCGTCGGGGCCTCGGGCTTGGTGAGGATAGAGGGGGTTGGCCCAAGGGGGTTCATGGGGAGCTTGGCATCGATCGGGGGCCGGGGCGGGGGGCCCGCCCTCAGATGCCCAATCTCGAGATCATCTCCCTTATCTTCCCCTCCTCGACCCTCCTGAAGAGGATCGAGGGCCTCCCTATCCTAACGCCGTCCAGCCTCGGCGGGGAATCGAGCAGGTCCCACCTCTTCTCGATATCGATGCCCAGCATCTTGGAGAGCTCGCCAGCGCTTTGCGGCATGAAGGGCTCGAGGGCTATCGAGAGCGCCCAAACCGCGGTTGAGCAGAGGTTTATGCAGGTCGCCGATCCGGGCGCATCCCTCCAGGGCTCCTTGCTTTGAAAATATTGATTGCACTTCTTCGAGAAATCCAGGATGGCCCTCAGGGCCCTATCCATGTGGTTCCTCTCTATCTCCCGCCCAACGGATCGGCCCAACCCCTCGATCTCCCGCTTGAATTCCAAATCCAAATCATCGTAGCCCGCGGGGCTCGGGATCTCCCCCCGGAAGTTGTTCCAAACGAACGTGAGGGCCCTATGGATGAAGTTGCCCAAATTCGATACGAGCTCCCCATTTATCTTCTCCTTGAAATCCTCCAGATCGAAGTTTATGTCCGATTGATCGTAATGGGTTATGAGGGTCAAGTAGAACCTTAGGTAATCCGGCGGGAACTCGTCCATGAAGCTCCTCAGGCTTATGTACCAGCCCCTGCTCTTCGAGAACTTATGCTTATGGAGCAGGAGGTGCCCCCTGGTCGGTATGAAATCGGGCAGCTTGTACTCGCCCACGCCCATCCTCATCGATGGGAGGAAGAGGTAGTGGTGGTAGACTATGTCCTTGCCTATGAAGTGATATATCTCGGAGGAATTCCAGAAATCCTTGCCATCGATCCCGTACCTTTCCTCCACGCATTTGATCGTGGTGGATATGTACCCTATGTGGTTATCGAACCACCCGTATAGGACCTTGCCCTCGCACGATGGCAGCGGTATCGGGACCCCCCAGGTTATGTCCCTCGTTATGTCCCAATCCTTCAAGCCCTCCTCGATCCACCTCAATACGTAGTTCTTGACGTCCTCTTGCAAATTCCTATTCCCCAGGAGCCACTCCCTCAAGCGCTCGGAGAAGGCGGAGAGCTTGAAGATGAAATGCTCGCTTTTCCTATACACCGGCTTCGCGCCGCAGATCGAGCAGGAGGCGTCGATCAGCTCATCGGGGGAATAGGTCTTTCCGCAGGACTCGCACCCATCCCCGTATTGGCCCGGGGCCCCGCAGTAGGGGCAGACCCCCTTCACGTATCTATCCGGGAGGAACTTCCGGCAGCGCGTGCAATAGAGCTGCGATACCTCCTTCTTATATATGTAGCCCCTCTCGTATAGCTTCAGGAAGAAGTACTGGGCCAGCTTGATGTTCTCCTCGGAGCTGGTCTTGTAGAATATGTCGAAGGATATCCCGAACCTCTCGAAATCCTCCCGATCCCTCTCATGCCAATAGGCGACGTACTCCTCCGGGCTCTTGCCCTCCTCCTCGGCCTTTATCAATATGGGCGTGCCGAAGTCATCGGTCGCGCATGTGAAGACCACCCTCTCGCCCTTCAGCCTCAAATATCTGACGAATATGTCCGCGGGTAGATAGGTGGAGGCCACATGGCCCAAATGGATCTCCCCGTTCGCATATGGCAGGGCGCAAGTCACTATTATGCTCCTCAAGCCGGGATCGCCCGATCCCACCGAATCCTGGGATCGGCCTTCATCGGGCCCGGCTATATAAATTAGTTGAGCCGATCCCCCGGGCCATCGCCGAAATGGGATCCGGGGGCCGGCGGCGCCCCGCTCCCCGGCGGAGGGGCGCCCGGGGCGGCCTCGGGGACGCGGCGGGTGCGGGCCCATTGGGGGAAAATTATTTTTACCGCGGCCCCATTAAGGGCGGCGAAAGGGGTTGACCTCGAAGTACGAGGAGCTGCTGGAAAGGGCCTATTCGATGATGAAGGGCTCGGGGGTCGAAGCCAAGAGGTTCGAGATCCCGGCCCCGCAATCGCTCGAGACGGGCGGGAAGACCTATGTATATAACTTCCTCGAGATCTGCGATAAGCTGAACAGGGATCCGCACCACGTCCTGAAGTTCCTCACGAAGGAGATGGCGACGGCCGGCAGCCTGGATGGGACCAGGGCCATATTCAAGGGGAGGTTCGATCGCGCGACGCTTTCCAGGCTGATCCAAATCTATGCGAATAAGTTCGTCATATGCCCGGTATGCAAGATGCCGGATACCAAGCTCGCGAGGGAGAATAGGGTCACGTTCCTGGTATGCGAAGCGTGCGGGGCGAAGTCCTCTGTCGTCTGAGGAAGCGCGGATGGCGCGAATGGGGGGTAAGGCGTACATCAAGGTATTCAAGCAGCAGAACATGGTCCTATTGGCGGCGTGCGACGGCGAGCTCCTCGGCAACGTCTATAGGGAGGGGAGGCTGAAGATCGAGGTGAACAGGGAGTTCTACGGCGGGCGGCTGGCGGACGTGGAGGAGGTCATCCAAAGCATCGATTCGGCCGACATAGTCAACCTTGTCGGGGAGAGGGTCATCGGGGAGGCGATAAGGAGCGGGAAGGTCCACAGGGACGCCGTGATTAGGATAGCCGGGATACCGCACGTCCAAATAATGAGGCTTTGATGGCTTTTTAAATCGGCCCCGGATATCGATATGGAAGAGGCCGCGGTGCCGGGGCATGGGGAAGAAGAAGGTCCTGAGCGAGGAGGAGCTAAAGGAGATGGTCCTCCCGGGGCCGAACCAGGTCCTCGGGATAGTGACGAAGATGCTGGGCTACGATAGGCTCTTGGTCAGCTGCGCCGATGGGCACGAGCGCGTATGCAGGATAAGGGGCAAGATGAAGAGGAGGGTTTGGATCAAGGTGGGGAACATGGTCCTGGTGGCCCCGTGGGATTTCCAAAGCGAGGAGAAGGGGGACATCATCTGGAGGTACACGGATAGCCAAGCGGAGTGGCTGAAGAAGCACGGGTACTTCCCATCGGGATAGGTGGAATGGCGCTGTGGAAGAGGAGCATCTGAAGAGGCTGAGGTTGAGGGAGAGGAGGTACGAAATAGACCAGCTCATGAAGGTCAAGAGATCCGAGGAGAGGGAGGCCCTCGAGGAGGTCTTCGATAAACAAACCCTGATGACGATATATAAGATGATGAATAAGGGGATCATCGATAGGATCTTCGGGGTCGTCAAGGCCGGGAAGGAGGCGAGGCTGTATTGGGCGAAGGGCCCGGATGGGGGGGACGTGGCCGTGAAGATCTACCTCACGTCCACGGCGGAATTCCGAAGGGGGAGGCTGAAGTACATAGAGGGCGATCCCAGGTTCAGCGCGGTCAAGCGCTCCACGAGGGCCCTGATATCGGCGTGGGCGCAGAAGGAGTTCAAGAATTTGGAGCTGGCCCATTCGGCCGGGGTTAGGGTCCCGAAGCCAATATACGTGGAGGGGAACGTCCTCCTGATGGAGTTCATAGGCGAGGGCGGGGTGCCGGCCCCGCTGATGAGGGACGTGGAACTGAGGAACCCGATGCGCGTTTACGAAAGGCTCATAGCCCACCTTGGGGCCCTCTATAAGTCCGCGGGCCTCGTGCATGGGGATATGAGCGAATATAACGTTATGATATGGAAGGGGGAGCCGGTCATATTCGATCTCTCGCAAGCGGTCCTGAAGGATCACCCGATGGCCGAGTCCTTCCTAAGGAGGGACATCTCCATATTGAACAATTACTTCAGGAGGGCTTACCTCCTGGAGCTCGACGATGAGGAAACGTTCAAGCGGATAGTGGGTTGAATTGGAGGAGATCACGCTCGTGTTGCCGAGGGAGAGGATCCCAGTCCTGATAGGGACCAATGGGTCGACCAAATCGGAGATCGAGGAATCCTTCGGCGTGGACCTGGATATAGATAGCGGGGAGGGGGTCGTCAGGATATCCGCGAGGGAGGGGATGGGGGATCCGATAAACCTCCTCAGGGCCAGGGACGTCGTCGTGGCCATAGGGCGCGGCTTCTCCCCGGATAAGGCCCTATTGCTGAGGGACGAGGACATGATGCTCGACGTAATAGACCTGAGGGAGATCCTCGGGAAGAACGAGAACCAGATCAGGAGGGTGAAGGGCCGCGTGATCGGGGAGGAGGGGAAGATGCGGAGGGCCATAGAGGAGGCCACCGGGGCCAGGCTGTCGATATATGGGCATACCATAGCCATAATCGGGGATTACGAAAGCGCCTCCTTCGCCAGGGAGGCCGTTGAAATGTTGATAAATGGGAAGCAGCACTCGACCGTTTATAAATTCCTGAGCGCCCGCAGGAGGGCCATGAAGAGGATGGGCCCGGGCGCGGCCCCGGGGGGATGAGGATTGGAGGTATTCGAGGAGATAAGCCCGGCCGATTTCTTCTATAGGAATAGGGATATAGCCGGGTTCACGAACCCCACAAGGGCCATTTACTCGGCCATAAGGGAGCTCGTCGAGAACTCCTTGGACGCCTGCGACCTCTATAGGATCAAGCCCGAGATATATTTGAGGATCTCGCAGATATCCTCGAGGGGGGAGGGCCCCGAGGTCTATAGGATAAGGATAAGGGATAACGGCATCGGGGTCCCGCCGGAGGCGATACCCTCCGCCTTCGGGCAGGTCCTTTACGGATCCAAATACAAGCTGAGGCAGACCAGGGGGACGTTCGGGCTCGGGGGCAAGATGGCCTTGCTATATGGGCAGATAACGACCCATTCCGAGGCCGTGATAATATCCAGCACCGGGGCCAAGAAGATCTACGAATACCACCTCAGGATAGACATCCAGAACAACAGGCCGATCGTCCTGAAGCGCGCGGAGCATGAGAACGCGGATCGATGGCGCGGCACGATAATAGAGTTCTCGATGGAGGGGGATTACACGAGGGCGATGCCGAAGGTCTTGGAGTACCTGAAGCAAACGGCGATCGTAACGCCATACGCCGATATAACCTTCGTGGACCCCAGGGGGAGGCTTTATCGATTCTCGGGCATAGATTCGGCGATGCCCAAGCCCCCGACCGAGACCCTATATCACCCCCATGGGGTCGACGTGGAGACCCTGAACCGCTTGATAAAATCCACCCGCGCCAGGACCCTGGAGGAATTCCTGAAGAGGCATTTCCAAAGGATCGGGGATCGCACCGCGAGGGCCTTCCTGGAGTACGCGAAGTTCAACCCAAAGAGGGATCCGAAGGGGCTAAGCCCGGAGGAGGTCGTCGCCCTGGCGAACGCGATGAAGGGCTTCGATTTCCTACCCCCCGATGCCAGCTGCCTCAGCCCCCTCGGCGAGGAGCTCCTGGAGGCCGGCATCAGGAAGGAGCTGAACCCGGAGTTCGTCTCCGCGCTCACCAGGAGGCCATCCACCTATTCGGGATACCCGTTCATCGTGGAGGTCGGGATAGCCTACGGAGGGGGGGTCCAAGCCTCCGGGGGCATAACGCTATATAGGTTCGCGAACAAGATCCCGCTCCTCTTCGACGAGGCGAGCGACGTCTCCTGGAAGGTGGTCAATAACCTGATAGATTGGAGGAGGTACAAGGTCTCCCCCGATATGCCCGTGGCGGTCTTCGTCCACATATGCTCCACCAAGATCCCCTATAAAACGGTCGGGAAGGAGTTCATAGCCGATAGGCCGGAGGTCGAGAGGGAGATCCTGAACGCCGTGAGGGAGGTCGCCAGGAGGCTATCCCTTTACCTATCCAAGAAGGAATACGCCGAGAGGGAGCGGAGGAAGCTCGACGTATTCCAGAAGTACCTCCCGAAGATAGCGGAGTTCTCAGCCAAGCTCGCGGGGAAGGAGGTCCCGGATATAAGGCCGCTCCTAAGGAGGGCGTCGCGAATTGAAGCGGCCTAGGGCATCGGCCAAGGATAGGAAGGAGGCGGTGCTGCGGGCCCTGAGGAGGATAGGCTCCGATATATACGATCAAATAATCCGGCGCGAGTTCCCCAAGATCAAGATGCCCAGCAGGTCCACGTCGAACATATTCTACGATAAGGAGCTCAGGCAATACGTCCTGGGCGATAAGCACATAATAAGGAGCGCGAAAAACATAAGGCACATAAGGCCCTTCACCCAAATGCTCTGGGTCGCCTCCTTCGTGGAGGAGCTCGTTAGATCCAATAAGACGAGCACCCTTAGGGACGTCTTCTACTCCGCCCAGGCCTACGAGATGGATTTCGTCGATCAAGCCGAGTCGGATAGCATAATAACGGACCTCGAATCCGTATCGGGCTTGGCGAGGGAGGACTTCAACGTCTTCCCCGAGGAGCGCAGCGCGATATTCGGCGACCTCACGATAGAGTACACGGTCCCCGGATACGAGGGCCGCACGCTCAACCTCACGAGCCACCCCGACGGCGTCATGATAGGCCCGGCGCTCACGAACGCCGAGTTCGTCGAATGCAAGGCCGATAAGCTGATAGTCCTGGAGAAGGGGGCGCTCTTCACGAGGTTCATCGAGGAGAGGGTCCACGAGAGGTTCAAGGCGCTCATAATCCAAACCGCCGGCCAGGCCCCGAGGTCGACCAGGACCCTGATAAGGAGGCTGAACGAGGAGCTCGGCCTGCCGGTCCTGATATTGACGGACGGGGACCCATGGGGGATGCACATAGCGATGGTCATAATCTCGGGATCCGCCAACGCGGCGCACCTGAGGAAGCTCAATACCCCCAACGCCGTATGGGGCGGGGTTTGGGCCACGGACATAATCGATTACAAGCTCCCGAGCGACCCGCTGACCGATCTGGACCTGAGGCGGTTGGACGAGCTGCAAAGGGACCCCAGGTACGGCGAGGAGCCATGGAGGAGGGAGATAAGGACGTTCTTCAAGATCAAGAGGAAGGCCGAGCAGGAGGCGTTCAGCCGATACGGCCTCACGTATATAGTGGACGAGTACCTGCCCAAGAAGCTGGAGCTGATAGGGGGCCGCTAGGGGCCGGCCGGCGCATCCCCGGGCCCATGGGGTTCTTAAGGATGCCCCTCCGAAATGGGCCCCAATCCGGGCCCGAACCGGCCCCGAGGGGGCCGGCGCCGAGCCCCGGGTAGACACCTTCCATTATAGGTGCGCGCGCCCCCCGCGGGGGGCTGACTTTAAAAATTCATACAAAAAGATACAAAAAATTATTAAGGGGGCGGGGCGAAGCCCTCCCCGGATATCCAGTGGAGGTCGATCGAGCTCTTGATGTGCGATCGAACCAAAGGGGAGATGCCCTCCAAGATAAGGAAGAGGGACGGGACCATAGTGGATTTCGATCCCCAGAAGATAAGGAACGCCATAAGGAAGGCCATGGTGGCCGTGGGGATAAGGGAGGAGGGGCCGGTCGAGGGGGCGACCGCGGAGGTCCTGAGGCTGATATCGGAGATCTACGGGGGGGAGCGGACGCCCTCGGTGGAGGAGGTACAGGATATAGTCGAGACGGCCCTCATGAAGCTGGGCTATTTCGATGTCGCGAAGGCCTATATCATATATAGGGAGCAGCACAAGAGGCTGAGGGACGTCAAGAACCTCTTCTTCAACGTCGGCGAGGTCGTCAACTCCTATATAGCCAAGGGGGATTGGAGGGTCAGCGAGAACGCCAACTTGGGCTACTCCTTCTCCGGCCTGCTTTGGCATGCGACCGGCACGGTCATGGCGCATTACGCGCTCACTTATATTTACCCCAGGGAGGTGGCCGAGGCCCACTTGAGCGGGGACTTCCACCTCCACAACCTCTCGATGAGCATAGCCGGCTATTGCGCCGGGTGGAACTTGAGGCAGCTCCTCCTCGAGGGCTTCAACGGGGTCCCCGGGAAGGTCGAATCGAAGCCCCCTAGGCACCTGAGGACGGCGCTGGGCCAAATAGTCAACTTCTTCGGCACGCTCCAGAACGAATGGGCCGGCGCCCAGGCCTTCAACTCCTTCGATACATTCCTGGCGCCCTTCGTCAGGGCGGATGGGCTGGATTATCCCCAGGTCAAGCAGGCGATCCAGGAGTTCGTGTTCGGCGTCAATATATCCTCCAGGTGGGGCGGCCAAACGCCCTTCACGAACATAACCTTCGATTGGGAGGTCCCGGAGGACCTCAAGGACGAGCCGGCCGTCGTGCGCGGGGAGGTATCCGGGGAGCCCTATGGGGAATATCAGGAGGAGATGGACCTCATAAACAGGGCCTTCATAGAGATCCTGACGGAGGGCGATATGAGCGGCAGGGTCTTCACGTTCCCGATACCGACCTATAACATAACCAAGGACTTCGATTGGGAATCGGAGAACTCGAGGCTCCTCTTCGAGATGACCGCCAAATACGGCCTCCCGTATTTCCAGAACTTCGTCAACAGCGATCTAAGGCCATCCGACGTCAGGGCCATGTGCTGCCGCCTCCAGCTGAACCTGAGGGAGCTGAGGAAGAAGACCGGGGGGCTCTTCGGATCCGGGGAATCCACCGGGAGCATAGGGGTCGTGACGATCAACATGCCGAGGATAGGCTACCTATCCAAGGACGACGACGAGTTCTTCGAGAGGCTCGAGGCCCTCATGGAGCTGGCGAAGACCTCCTTGGAGGTGAAGAGGAAGGTCGTCTCTAGGAACATAGAGCGGGGCCTCCTCCCCTATACGAAGCGATACCTGGGCGACCTCAGGCGCCACTTCTCAACGATAGGCCTCATAGGCATGAACGAGGCGTGCCTCAACTTCCTCGGGACCAGCATAGCCTCTAAGGAGGGGAAGGAGTTCTCGATAAGGGTCCTGAAGTTCATGAGGGAGAAGCTGATAGAGTTCCAGGAGGAGACGGGGAACCTATACAACCTCGAGGCGACGCCCGGGGAGGGCGCATCGCATAGGCTGGCGAGGCTCGATAAGGAGAAGTACCCGGACATAATCACGGCCGGGAGGGATGCGCCGTATTATACGAACTCGACGCACCTCCCGGTCGATTATACCGATGATATATTCGAGGCCCTGAGGCATCAGGAGGATTTGCAAATCCTCTATACGGGCGGGACGGTCTTCCACGCCTTCATCGGGGAGCGGATAGAGTCCGGGGAGAGCTGCGCCCTATTGGTCAGGAGGATCGCGGAGAGGTTCAGGATCCCGTATTATACCATAACGCCCACATTCAGCATATGCCCGGTCCACGGGTATCTATCCGGGGAGCATTTCGAATGCCCCCTGAGGCATTCGGAGGAGGAGCTGGGGCGGTACGGCGCGAGGGATGGCGGGAGGGCCTTCGTGCCATGCGAGGTCTACAGCAGGGTCGTGGGCTATTATAGGCCGGTTCAGCTTTGGAACAGGGGGAAGCAGGAGGAATACGCGAGGAGGCTTGAGTACGTAGTCCAATGAAGGCCAGCCCGATGGGGGCCGGGATGGGCCGATGCTCATAAAGGGGCTCAAGAGGACCTCCCTCATAGAATACCCCGGGAAGATATCCGCCGTGGTATTCGTGGGGGGTTGCAATTTCCGATGCGCCTATTGCTATAACCCGGACCTGGTGATGAGGCCGGAGGAGCTCCCGACGATCGAGGAGGATTCGGTCCTCTCCTTCCTCCGGGATAGGATCGGGCTCCTCGACGCCGTATGCCTCACGGGCGGGGAGCCGACGCTCCAGCCGGATCTGGCGGATTTCCTCCGCGAGGTCAAATCGATGGGGTTCGCGACGAAGCTGGAGACGAACGGGTCGAGGCCGCGCGCCCTGGAGGCGCTCCTGGGCGAGGGCCTGCTGGATTTGATATCGATGGATTTGAAGGCGCCTCTGAGGCTCGAGGGCTACGCGAGGGTCACGCCCAACATAAGCCCGGGGGATTTCGAGGGCGTTAGGGAGAGCTTCGAGCTCCTCAGGGCCTCCGACGCGAACGCCGAGTTCGTCACCACGGCCGTCCCGGGGTTGGTGGGGGAGGCGGAGATAATGGAGATAGCGAGATCCATCGGCCGATCCAAGCCGTACGTGATACAGCAATTCAAGCCCGGAAAATGCTTGGACCCGAGCTATTCCGGGCTCGAGCCATATCCGGAGGAGGTCCTGAGGGGGTTCGCCGAAAGGGCCGGCGCGGTGGCCCGATGCTCCCTGAGGGGCCTGCCGCAGCGGGAGGCCAAGGCCGCGCGCCGGATCGGCTAGGCCGAGCCCCGGCCGATTGGAAAATTTTAAATTCGGATGGGCGGATTCAAGGCGGGTGAGTTCTATGCCGAAGGGCGGCGGGGTCGAGGATTACGCCCTCTCCCTGCTCTCGGACCTCATAGCGATACCCTCCGTCAACCCCCCGGGGGAGAAATACGATGAGGTCTGCTCCAGGCTCCGATCGGCCCTGGAGGAGCTCGGGTTCAAGACCAGGGTCGTTGAGGGGGCGAAGGGGAAGCCGAACCTAATAGGGGTATTGGGCGAGGGGAGGCCCGAGCTGCTTTTCAACGGCCACGTCGACGTCGTCCCGCCCGGGATGGGCTGGGAGACGGACCCCTTCAAGGCGGTCGAGAGGGAGGGGAGGATCTACGGCAGGGGCACGGCCGATATGAAGGGCGCGCTGGCCTCGATGGTCGCGGCGGTCAAGAAGGTATTGGACGAGGGCGTCACCCTGAAGGGGAAGCTGATCTTCACGGCCACGGTCGACGAGGAGACCGGGGGCCTGGATGGGCTGGGCTATTTGGTGCGCAAGGAGGGCCTGAGGGCGGATTATTGCCTCTCCGGGGAGCCCACGGGGCTGAACGTTTGCAGATGCGAGAAGGGGGTTTATTGGGCCAAGATAAGCGTGAAGGGGAAGGCGGCGCACGGCAGCACGCCGGAGCGCGGGATAAACGCCATAGAGAAGATGGCGAAGATAATCTCCGCCCTCCAATCCATCAAGTTCGAGAGGGAGCATAAGCTCCTGGGGAGGCCGACGATAAACATAGGGGTCATATCCGGCGGGACGAAGATCAACGTCGTCCCGGATTATTGCGAGATCCTGGTCGATAGGAGGATGCTCCCGGCTGAGGACCCGGGCGAGGTGAAGGGGGAGATAGAATCCGCGCTCAGGTCCGTTAAGGCCCTGGATCCGCAGGTGGAATATAAGGTGGAGGACTTGCTCTTCGCCGACCCCTTCGAGCTGCCGGAGGACGCGCCGCTGGTGAGGATGGCCGTGGAGGCCGTCCAGGAGGCCTTGGGCAGGAGGCCCGAGATAACGGGCCTCACGGGCTTCACGGACGCCCGCTTCACGGCCGTCGACGCCAAGATCCCATCGGTCCTCGTGGGGCCGGGGAATATAGCCCAGGCCCATACCGCGAACGAGTTCGTGGAGAAGCGGCAGATCCTCGACGCCATATCGGTTTACGCGGCGTTCCTGAAGAAGCTGCTGGCGTGAGGCCAGCGGCCCTTTTCTTTAAAAAAAGCGCAAAGGCGTCAGCGGGCCCCATCGAGAGCCCCAGGGGCCTCGGGGGGCTTGGGGATCGCCGCGAGCGCATCGAAAGCATTATAAATGGATTGGGGGGAAAGATGACTTGAAAATGGACTGAGCTCCGGTGGGAATCTTGGAGAAGGCCAAATATAGGGAGAAGGAGGCCTTGATCATCGCGGCCATACCGCCGATCGTCCTGATCCTCGGCGCGCCCTTCGTCAATAGGGTCGAGCCATGGGTCCTGGGGATGCCCTTCTTCTTCTTCTGGCACGTGGCTTGGCTGATAATAGGGCCATTGTTCCTAACGGCGGCATATATCGTTAGGACGAGGGGTGGATAGCGATGGAGCTCCCTCCGGGAACGATCTCTCTCGCCATAATCTTCGGCTGGCTGATAATCTCGACCATAGTGGGCATAATGGCCGGGGTCCTGAAGAAGTTCAGCCTGGCGGAGTGGATGGTGGCCGAGAGGGGCATCTCGTTCGTCATACTCTACTTCGCCGTCGCGGCCGAGATCTACAGCGCCTTCACGTTCCTCGGCTTGGCGGGCTGGGCGGTGACGCATGGGGCATCGATACTCTACGCGCCAGCGTACTTCGTGACGGCCTATTGCACGGGCTTCCTGCTGACGCCCTATTACCATAGGCTCGGGAAGAAGTTCGGCTATTTGACCGAGCCCGACTTCTTCATAGATCGATACGAGAGCAGGGCCCTGGGGATCCTGGTCGCCCTGGTCGGGATATTCTTCCTATTGCCCTATATCCAGCTCCAGATCCTCGGAACGGGCATAATAGTCGAGGCGGCGAGCTATGGGGCGATCTCCAGGACGCCCGCGATCTTGATAGCCTTCCTTTGCACGGCCGTCTTCGTCTTCATCGGGGGCTATAGGGGGATAGCCTGGACGAACTTCCTGCAGGGGATCATAATGTTCATCGCGGCCTTCGTGGCCATCGGGGTCGTCTTCGCCGCCTTCGGCGGGATCGAGCCCCTCTTCAGGAAGGTCCTCGAGGTGAGCCCCAAGCATTTGCTATTGCCCGGGGCCAGGGGGATCCACGGCTATCCTTGGTACATGTCCAGCCTGCTCCTCACGACGCTGGGCTTTTGGATGTTCCCCCACTTGGTCCAAAGGGGCTACTCGGCGAGGCAGGAGAAGGACATAATGAGGACCTGCGCCTGGATGTCCTGGTACTCGCTCCTCTCCATCCCGATCGTATTCGTGGGCTTCGCGGCCATAATCCTATTCCCGGGCGTTACGGGCTATAAGCTGCCCGCGGCGGATTACGCCGTCATAGAGTCGGTGAAGTACTTCTTCAACCCATGGATCGTCGGCCTCGTCGGGGCCGGGGGGCTGGCGGCGGCCATATCGACCGGCGCGGGGCTGATACAATGCGAATCGGGCCTAGCGGCCAGGAACCTGATCCAAAGGGGGATATGGCCCAAGGCGAGCGAGACGGCCACGGCTTGGGCCGCGCGGGCCCTCTCGCTGATCTTCACGGTCATATGCCTCTTCCTGGCCCTCTATTATCCCCAATTGCTCGTCTATTTGCTCCTGGTGGCCTATAGCGGCGTCGTTCAATTCTTCCCGGGATGGGTCCTCGGGATCACTTGGAGGAGGGTCACCAAGGCGGGCGTCTTCGCGGGCATAGTGGTCGGCGTGATAGTCGTCCTCCTGACGACGTTCGTTTGGCCCGATCCGCTCCAGGTGCACTCGGGCATCTGGGGCCTATTCGCCAACTTCCTTGTGACGATACCCGTTAGCCTCGCCACGAAGCCGCCGTCGGAGGAGACGATAAGGCGGATCCTATCCGCCTGAGGTCCCAAAACCCCTCCCCCTTTTTTTAACCCACGCCGAGGGGCGCAGCCCGCGCTCCCGCCGGGTTGTCCTTTGGCGCCGCCGAGAGGATTCGAACCTCTGACCAACGGGTCCCAGCGGAGCCGGCCCGGGCCCCTTAACAGCCTCAGCCCCGCGGGCGCGGGTCCGCTGCTCTACCGCTGAGCTCTCGCCCATCCGCCATTGGTACGGCGGCTCCTGCGGCGGCGGTTTGAAGGGCCGGGGCCGGGTTAATAAACCTTAGCGATCGGGGCCGGCCCCGATGCCCCTATGGGCCCGGCCGGATTCGAACCGGCGACCAGCAGGTCGCCCCCCGAGGGGCTATGAGCCTGCTGCTCTAACCTCTTCAGGATCGGCCCCTCGGCCGGATCTGGCTGAGCTACGGGCCCACCCGGCCTAAGATCTGGCCAGCCGGATTTTAAAATTTGCCCCGGCCGGGGCTATTGGGAGGCGATGAGGGTCGACGTCTTTATTATGCCCTGTATGGCCCTCATCCTGGTGACCATGGAATCGAGGGCCGATAGGTCCGGGACCTCGAGCTTGGCGACTATATCGAACTCCCCGTATACGATCCTCGCCTCCCTCACGCCCTCCATCCCCCTTATCCGGTCGGCTATCTCGTATTCCCTCCCGACCTCGGCGACGATCAATAGGTAGGCCGTGATCGGCAATCGGATCCCCCGGCCCTATGGGCGCGGATCCCTTAGAAGCCTTTCGGTCCGGGCCAAGCTTTTTAAGGCCGAGGCGGCCCCATGGCGGGGGGATCGGGGTTGCCGCAGGAGGTCTTCGACGTCGGGGAGTTCCTCCGCCTATCCGAGCGGGCCGAGGAATGCAGGGTGAAGAGGTCCGGGGACGTCGTGAAGCTGAAGCTCAGGACCCCGGGGAGGCTTTATACGATAAAGCTGGCCGTCGAGAGGGCCGAGGAGGTCCTGAGGGCCCTGAAGTGCCCCATAAGGGAGGTATGAGCCCCTGGGATGCGCGCTCCCCAGAATGGGCTCGGCAGCACGGGCGGCCGCCCCATCGGTGGGCCCCCTGTGGCCCTCCTCCTAGAATCAATGTTGAGGGGGTCCGACCATCCCGGGGATCTTGAGAAGCCGTTTGGGGAGCGGGTGGGGTGTTTGTCCACGCCTAATCATCCTATTATCGAGGACCCCGTGAGACCCGCGCTCGCTAGGGCGAGGGAGTTGCCATTCTACCAGAGGGCCGGGATGGAATGCGCCATGTATGGGCCGAAATTATAGGGCCGGTAGCTCGGATGAGCATATAACCATCGAGGAGCTAACGAACTTGACCAAGGCCTATACTGTAGCCATTTTGGAAGCGTGCGGGATCGCATGATCGAAGCCTATGTGGCTTGGGGCGCGCCCCAATTCCCCCTTTCCCTTTTTAAAGCCCCCGCAACTCCATGCCCCAAATCCCATCCGCTTCGGCCCCTCCCCGGATGGGTGGGGGTAAGCCCATTTCACAACCGGGTCAAGGACGCGATCCCCCGATGGAGGCCCCTTGGCGACCTCGATAAATCGAGGGCCCCCCTTTTACGCAATTCGCGTAAAAATCCCCCGCCATGAGCCCCTCGGGCGGGGCGGCTCAGGCCCGCGCGTATAGCTCTACGCCGTGCCTCAGGCACGCCTCCTTGGCGCCCTCGTCTGCGTAAGGGGTTATCAATATGAGCCTCGAGGGCCTCCTGCCCTCGAGCCTCTCGTAGAGCTCGGCCTTCCTCTTGAGGGCGTATACGTCCGAGGCGCTCGCATGGGCCTTCACCTCCACCAGGATCGCCCTGCCATCGCGCATCGCGACGTCCACCTCGACGAGGCTCGGATATCCGTAGACTATGCCCTCCGCATCGCGGCCCGCCCAGCGCTCGACCTTGAGGCCCAGCTCCCCCTCCAATAGGCCCCTCAGGCCCTCCCTGAAGGCCTCCTCGCTCATCAGGCCCCACCTGGCCCCGAGGGCCGATATATGCCTCTCCAGGAGGGCGAACCCCTTGTTCATGTCCTCCCTGAGCCTCGCTATCTCCTCATCGTGCCTCCTGAACCCGGCCACCATGTCCTCCCTGAGCCTCGCTATCTCCTCGCTATGCTTCGCGAGGATCTCGTCATGGCGCCTGAACCCGGCCACCATATCCTCCCTGAGCCTCGCTATCTCCTCGCTATGCTTCGCCAGGGCCTCATCGTGCCTCCTGAAGCCCTCGAGCATGTCCTCCCTTAGCCTATTCATGTCCTCCCTCAGCCTGACGAGCTCCGCCTCATGCCTATCGAGGCGCCTCAATACCTCCTCCAGGCCTATCAGGCCGGCCACCGCGTACCGGAACTCCTCATCGCGCCTCAATAGGTCGAGGATCTCGCCCTTCAAGCTCAAGATCCGGCCAAGCCTCCCCCAATCGGCCTTACCCAAGGCCCCATATAAATGGATTCGGGCCCCCGCAAGCCCCGGGACGATCGCCGAGCCCCCTGCGCGGATGGGGATGGGATCGGCATCGCGGCCGCGCCCCATATCGCCGATATCGCCCCTATCATCCGCCCGAAGCCGCCCGGGGCCTCGGCCCCCAGTCGGCCCATCCATCCGGATGGATCGCGTAAGGGCCCCTCGGCCCGGATCGGGGCCCGGATTGGGGAATCCCCGGGCGACCATCCTGGGGAATAGTCCATCCCCAAATGGACCTCCCGCCCGATATATCGGGCCCCGAGATAAGCCTTTTTATACCTTGGAGGCCCTCCGGCCCTCCAGCCGCCCTAAGGGCGGCTAAAAAAGGAAAAGGTGGAAAAGGGAAATGGATAGGAAGTTGCTAGCGGCGTTCGCCATCGCCCTGTTCCTATTATCGGCCATGGCCCCGGCCAGCGCCCATTTCACGTTGGGCGAATTGGACGGGACCAGGACTAGGGGCGTAAAGTTCGACGGCCCGTATTGCCCGCCGAACCCCGCGGACGAGGCCACCCATAGGGATGGCCCATTGGCCTACGTATTCCCGGGCGCCGGCCTCTGGTCCGAGAGCCTCTACGGAGGCCCTTGGAGATGGGGCTACGGCTATACCCCGGGCAGCGACCAGATCCAAGGCTATGACCCGCTGAGGCTCGGCATACACAGGGGCGGGAACCATTACTCGCCCTGGGAGGCCATATTGACCTCCGTCGATACCAATTGGGACGGAAAGTACGAGTACGAGAGCAAGGGCGACCTGATAATAGCCCTGAACTTCAGCGGGACCAACTATCCGACGAAGGTATATAAGAACATAGCCATCTACGTGCCGGCCGCGACGGATGCCTATGGCCGATACACGGGCGAGGGCTTCATACCGCCCGTGGATTGGTCAAAGGGCGATACGTCGAACATAGTGACCACGCTGACGAGCGACTATGAGAAGATATGGGTCGGCAAGGCCGACGATAAGGACCCGTTCGCGCCGGGCTGGTGGGTCATCCACATAAGGTGGGTGAGCATCGACTGGACAGATGCGGATAAGGCCAAGAATTGGTACTACATACGCCTCAACGGCATGACGGCCCCGACCGTGGCCGGCAAGTACTTCTTCAAGATCTTCCTGGGCTATGACAGCGACTCCATATGCTCTTGGCCGACGCAGGCCGATGCCTATGCGGCCCAGACCGCGGCACCGGGCGGGCTCCTCGGCGGCGGGATCTACCCGATGCCGGCCGAGAACTGGCCCGTCCTGCTCGTGAAGGGCGAAGTGGACCCGGCGTACATCTACGGTGTCGTCAGGTTCGGGGGCCACAACCCGGCCCTATACGGGAAGCCCGTGAACCTGGCCGGGAGGGTGGTCGCCGAGGGCGAGGCCATAGACCCGTACAAATGGCCGCAGGTAGTCAAGACCGGCCGCAAGGTCAAGGCCGTCGCCTACTTCAACGAGACGGCCCACGGCCGCTACGCCCTCGAGGGCCTGGCGCCGGGCATATACACGGTGAAGGCCTCGTGCGCCGGCTACCCGGAGGGCGCCGAGTGGCAGATCACCGTCGGACCGGGCCAATCCTATAGCCACGACTTCTATTTGACGCCGGGTGCGGTCATATGGGGCGACATATTCTCCAAGTGCGGCTTGGGCGAGATACCGTGGCCGGCCGTTGGCACGGATTCGGCCGGCAACCCGCTCGGCCCGCCGATAACGGTCGAGATAGAGGACCTGAAGGGCAACGTCGTCACCAGGTCCCCGGTCAACCTGACCCATAGGCCGTTCACGTCCTACATTGTAGGATACAACGTCACGTGGGATTGGACCACGAACTACGTGAAGACCCTGTTCAAGCCTAAGGCCGTGGCCTTCCCATGGAGCTATAAGGAGGACGATTGGGGCACCGAGTACCCGGCCCCGTACAACGAGGATTGGTTCCTGAAGTATGGCGCCGTCCCGAACGGCGTGGGCCCATCCCAGAGCTGGTGGCTGCCGGGAGGCTCGACGAACCCATTCAGGTTCCAATTCGGCAAGGAGGGCTGGTTCGGCGCCCCGACCGAGTTCAGCGGATACGTCCCGCAGGCCTATGCCACATGGGTCAATGGCATATTGCCAGGCCAATACAAGGTCAAGGCCTATGTGAACGGCTACGTCCAAACCGAGGACTACATAGT
>JGI20130J15133_1000096_pt1 | contig 74023 bp, 63 predicted proteins | sample WasSprMetagenome_FD_15133 | JGI IMG/M metagenome (IMG submission 15133) | reverse complement strand
AAAAAAAACATAACCTTTCTCAAAATCCACCCCATCATATCATCCCCCTCTAAAAAATAATACTAAATCCCCATGGGGATGTCAAGGTTAAAATTCATTAACCTCAGTATACTTTGGTTTTACCTTGGAGGGGGATGATCCCTATCCTGGGGCGAAGTCGTATATCGGCCTCTGCATTATTACGCTAAGGACGCTCCAGAAAGCCCCAACGGAATATTCGCCGAGTATAATGCCGAACATGAAGGGTATGGCCTTCCTGTATGCGTTTATACCAGCATATCTTAGTATTATCCACTTTATAGCCCAGCTTATGACGAGGCAGAACCAGAAATATTCCACCCCGAAGTTCATGGAGAGGGCATAACCGGCGGGATGGAAAGGCCACCAGAGGAACCTCGTCCTCATGAATGCGAGAAACCAGGCAAATAGCCCCCCAACTACCATCGCACCAACCGCATATGGATCGCTCTTCCAAGACCCAGGATCGTTGAGCCAGGAGTAAAGGAGGTTGAACTGACCCCATGTATGGCCCTGTATCCCTCCAGAGCTCAATCTGTATGAGAGGTGACATGCTGCCCAGAAGGAGGAAATGGACCCGACAAACACGGCTATTATGGCGACAAGCCCGAGCTTCCTCGGATCCATCCCGGTCCTCTCCGCCATCTTCATCGCCTCGAGCTGGTGGGGCATGGGATGCTGCCTATACCCCCTGCCGCTGAAGAACCAGTAGTATGGGAAAACGGCGACGGTCCTCTTCCCAAGCCTCTGAACCCCGAAGATGTTTATGAGGAGTTGGGGTGAGTTCATCATCCCGGCCATCTCATGGGCTGGGGGGCCGAGCTCAGCCCTAACCCTCGTTATGGCTATCGAGAGGGCATAGAATGCTCCGAAATATATCGGGATGGACCACCAAACCATCCCCGCCTTCCAGGAAAACAAGGATATGAAGAGCAGGCCGCCGACTACGCAGGCCGCTGCGGTCCTATATCTCATGGGCTCGTAGGTGTCGTCGAGATCCGTCTTCATCCCAAGTATCCTCTTCACAGCCTCCTTTAAATGAGATCTGGTCATGTATATCGCGAATATGGCGAGGAAGATCCATGCGCCCCAGGATTGCTCCGAAAGGTATGGCATCCTCGGGAGGTTCTGGAATCCGATGGCGGCGGTGAAGACCTGCTGCATCTTCCTGAAGACGTAGAAGAACCATATGGAGAAAGAGAGGTCGAGGGGGAGGAAGAAGCCCATCGCTATGAGGAACGGATAAAGGGGGACGGGAACCCAACCTATGGCGTTCCATGGGGGTGTGGTGAAGAAGGTCCCCCAGTTCCTCTGGTCATGCCTGAGCTTTATCAGAGGGATGGCGGGATAAAGGCCGTGAAGCCCGTTCATAAGATCTATGGCGGCGAATATGGCGAATCCTATCCATAGCATCCTGTTCCTGAAGAAATCGCTCGTCCCTCCTCTCTCGGTTATGGCAAGGGGTAGGGTTATTATGGGGTATGTGAGCTTCTCCTTCTCCGTCCACTGCTTCCTCACGAGGACGTTTATCCCGACCATCACCATTATAAGGGCGAGGGTGAAAAGGGAAAACCACATCGTCGGGCCAAACCATGCCCTTATCCTATCCCACCGGTAGAACGTATCGAACCCCTCGTAAAACCCCCTTATGACCGTGAGCTTCGATATGGTAAGCCATTTTGGGACGTATGGCTGCATGATCCTCTCCCATTCGTTATCGGGGGTCGCGTAATAGAAAGGGAATCCTATAGCGGCAACGAGGAGCTGATACATATCGTGTCCTGCAAGGGAGGATGCCATGCAAAGCATGACGTATATCGTTATCAGCTCCCCTTGGGTAAGGGCTTGGCTTGGAGCGAACCTCTTGAAGAACAGGTTTATAAGGACTAAGAGGAGGATGTTAAAGGTGACGTTCCAGTAAAGGGATATGCAGGTCGGGTGGCCGCTATGCCAAACCCCTTCTACCTGCATGATCCAGTAGCAGTTCAATGGGATGAGGAGAAGGCCGATTATGATGGCCCTCGATGTTACCCTCGACTCCTTCGTTATCTCTACCGCCTTCTCCTCGACCCCTACCTCCGGGAACAGCCCCTTCCTCTGGGGATTCCTTTCCTTCTCCCTCATGTCCCTTCCTCCCACGCCGAAAGGTATGCCCTCTGCTCCTCCGTAAGCTCGTCTATCTCTATCCCCATGGCCTTGAGCTTAAGGAGCGCGACCTCTTCGTCTATCTCCCTCGGGACGCTATATACCTTCTTCTCGAGCTTCCCCTCGTTTTTCACGATGTATTCCACGGAGAGGGCCTGGTTTGCGAAGCTCATGTCCATGACCGCCGCAGGATGTCCTTCGGCGGCGGATAGGTTCACAAGCCTTCCTTCAGCCAGGAGGTATATCCTCCTCCCATCCTCGAGCACGAACTCCTCCACGAACCCCCTTATCCTCCTACACGATCTGCTCATCTTCCTAAGGGATGGGATATCTATCTCGACGTTGAAATGGCCGGCGTTGGCGAGTATGGCACCATCCCTCATAACGGCTATGTGTTTCTCCGTTATGACGTTCTTATCCCCCGTTGCCGTCACGAAAACCTTCCCTATCCTGGCCGCTTCGAGGAGGGGCATGACGGTGAAACCATCCATTGCCGCTTCCAGAGCCCTTAAAGGATCTACTTCGGTCACTATGACGTTCGCCCCCATCCCCCTTGCCCTCATCGCTATCCCCTTCCCACACCATCCATATCCACACACGACGAACTTCGTCCCCGCAAGGAGCAGGTTTGTGGCGCGGATTATCCCATCTATTGTGCTCTGGCCTGTTCCGTATCTGTTGTCGAACATATGCTTGGAAAGGGCATCGTTCACGGCTATTATGGGATAAAGGAGGACCTTCTCCCTTTCCATGCTCCTAAGCCTTATAACCCCGGTGGTCGTCTCCTCGGTCCCCCCTATGACCGATCCTGCCAGATCCCTCGCGTTGGAATGGAGGGAGGTGACGAGATCTGCGCCGTCGTCCATCGTTATGTGTGGGCCATGGCTCAAGGCCTCCATTATATGCCTGTAATATGTTCGGGTATCCTCCCCCTTTATAGCGAAGACGGGGATCCCAAGGTTCCTGACGATGTGAGCTGCCACGTCGTCCTGGGTGCTTAAGGGGTTAGAGGCGCAAAGCCTGACCTGAGCGCCGCCGGATATCAGGACCTCCATCAGGTTTGCGGTCTCGGAAGTCACATGGAGGCATGCGGATATCCTTATCCCCTCCAAAGGCCTTTCCTTCTCAAACCTCTCCTTTATCATCCTTAAAACCGGCATCTCCCTCGATGCCCATTCGGTTCTCTTCCTTCCATCCTCCGAGAGCGAAGGATCCCTGATATCGTAGTCCATCATATCCCCGCCTCTTTCCTGAGTATCTCTACCTTATCCGTCCTCTCCCATGAGAAATCCGGATCGTTTCTCCCAAAATGTCCGTAGACGGCCGTCTTCTTGTATATAGGCCTTAGGAGGTCTAATTCCTCTATCATGCCCCTCGGGGTAAGGGGGAATATCTTCCTTATAATCCCTTCCAGGAACGTGTCCTCGACCTTCCCGGTCCCGAACGTGTCCACCGAGACGGAGACAGGTTCCGCAACCCCTATGGCGTATGCGAGCTGAACCTCGCATCTATCGGCAAGGCCTGCTGCAACTATGTTCTTCGCTATATACCTCGCCATATAAGATGCGGATCTGTCCACCTTCGTCGGATCCTTCCCTGAGAAGCATCCTCCCCCATGCCTCGCCATGCCCCCATAGGTATCCACCATTATCTTCCTTCCCGTGAGCCCTGTATCCCCCCTCGGACCCCCTATCTCGAACCTCCCCGTAGTGTTCACGTAGAACTTTGTGTTCTCGGTGAGGAGCTCCTCGGGTATGACGTGCTTTATGACCAACTCTATTATATCATCCCTGAGGGTCTTTTGGGATACCTCGGGACCGTGTTGTGCGGCTATTATCACCGCCTCGACGGAAAGTGGCTTGAAGTCCCTATATCTAACCGTTACCTGTGACTTCCCATCCGGGCGCAGGTAGGGGAGGATCCCCTTCTTCCTGACCTCGGCCAGCCTCATGACGAGCTTATGGGCGAGCATTATCGGCATGGGCATGAGCTCCGGCGTCTCATTCGTCGCATACCCGAACATCATCCCCTGGTCCCCCGCCCCTCCTATATCCACGCCCTGTGCTATATCCGGGGATTGCTCCTGTATTGCCGTGATTACGGCGCAGCTCTCGCTGTCGAACCCGAATGCGGCGTTCGTATATCCTATATTCCTTATGACGTTCCTCACCACCTCCGGCACATCCACATATCCCGTGGTGGTTATCTCGCCGGCAACGAAGGCGAGCCCTGTTGTGACGAGCGTTTCGCACGCCACCCTTCCCCTCTTGTCCTGCTCCAGGACGGAGTCGAGGACCGAATCGGAGATCTGGTCCGCTATCTTATCGGGATGTCCTTCCGTCACCGACTCGGATGTGAATATGAAATCCCCTCCCCTCATCTTTCTATAACCTCCTTTCCATAATAGGTCGCGGGAATCCTCTCCGCAAGTTCCTTTTTAAGGAGATCTATGGTCTTAACGGGTGTTGGATCCACTCGCCTCAACACGGCGAGATAAAAGCTCGTGAAGTCCCCGATATAGATAGCATGGAGCATCCTGGAGAGCCTCCCTTCGCCTTCCGTCCTCACCTCGTCTATCCCTCCAGACTTTTCCCTTATGAGGGATAAGGTCACGTCCATCCTCGCCGAGATCCTTTCCCCGTCCTCCTCGTCCCTTATGAGCACCACGTGGATGAGCTTTCCGAAGCTCCCTATCTCCTCCCATCCCACTATCTCGTTATGGTTCATCTCGGGGAAGACGTGATGCATCGCTATCATCTTCCCGTTCTCGTTTATCTGTGTCCTCCACCTTATTGCAACCGCCTCCATCCTTTGCGATGCATAGATAAGCGGTATTTTCCCGAACATCCTGTTAGCGAGCTGCTTCGATATATTGGCTTCGTAAGGGGATTCCGGACCTATCCTCCTCGAAAGCCCTTCCAGATGGGATATGGCCGAGAGGATATCCTCCCGGGATATGGCCGATCCGATCCCGACCTTCGAGAGGATGAGGATCGTAGGGAGTAAGAGGTAGCCGATCGAGCACCTTGGGGGTCTTCCTCCGGGTATCCTTATAGAAGGGAATCCCATCTCCTTTGCGAGCCTCTCGAGCTTTCCCCCGCTCGATATGGCCAGCAGCTTGGCTTTCCTTTCCATGGCCTGGATCGCCGACGATATCGTCTCCTCCGTGTTTCCCGAATAGCTGACGGCTATGAACAGGGTATCCTTACCGACGAAGGAAGGGACATGGTAATCCCTGTTCACGAATATAGGGATCTCGGAATTATCCAGGAAGAGGGATCTGACCACATCCCCTCCTATTGCCGAGCCACCCATCCCAGCTACGACGACGTTCGATATCCTTCCTATATCTTCCGAGAACCTCTTCCATTCATCCGTCTCGCAGAACCTCTCCCCTATCTCCAAACCCTCCATGCACTGTTTTGGGAAGCTTGAAAGAAGCCCGCACATATCGGATACATCCACCGACCTTATGTTATCCGTGGAATCCAAAAACTCTATCAAACCGTTTTTCCCCCCTTTATCAATCCTCGGGTATTTGGCAGATGAACTTTCCTGAGATCCTTTCCGCAATGAGTTCCCTTATCTCCTCCCCGCTCTCCATGGATAACGCCTTTCTCGCCATTTCCCTGAGCTCCTCATAGGATGTCGATCTTATCATCTCTTTAATGGCTGGGATGGAGGAGGTGCTCATGCTAAGCTCATCTACCCCGAGTCCGACGAGGAGGGCGGCCGAAAACGGGTCTCCGGCCATCTCCCCGCAGACAGATACGGGGATCCCCGCGGTCCTGGCCGCCTCCACGGTCTCCCTTATGAGCAGGAGGACGGATGGGTGGAAGGGATCGTATAGATATGAGACCCTCTCGTTGACCCTATCCACGGCGAGGCAATATTGGATGAGGTCGTTCGTCCCTATGCTTAAGAAGTCCGCCTCTTTCGCAAGTATCCTCGCCGTAAGGGCTGCCGAGGGAACCTCTATCATCGCCCCTATCTTTAAGCGGTCGTCGAAGGGGATCCCCTTCCTCGAAAGGTCCTCCATTATAAAGCCTATCCTCCTCTTGGCATCCCTCAGCTCCTTGACATCGGATATCATCGGGAACATTATCCTTATCTTTCCGAAGGCGCTCGCTTTAAGGATGGCCCTTATCTGGGTATCGAATATATCGCATCTTTGGAGGCAAAGCCTTATCCCCCTTAATCCCATGAACGGATTCAGCTCCTCCGGGAGGTCGAGATATGATACGAACTTATCTCCGCCTATGTCGACCGTCCTTATCGTCACCGGATATGGGCTGGCCATCTCCGCAACCCTCTTGTAGACTTCGAACTGTTCCTCCTCGGATGGGAGGGATGCCCTGTCGATGAAGAGGTATTCGGTCCTATAAAGCCCTATCCCATGAGCGCCATATCTGGAGAGCGATTCCATTTCCTGTTCCATCTCTATGTTTGCGGAAAGGATCACCCTATGTCCGTCGATCGTCTCAGCCGGGAGATCCCTGATCCCCTCCAACATCTTCTTCCAGGTGAGGAAGGATAGGTATCGGCTCCTGTATTTTCTTATCAGCTCTTCATCCGGGTTTACGATGACTATCCCATCGGATCCGTCGAGGATCAGGGTATCGCCGTCCTTTACAACCTGCGTTATCCTCTCGAGGCCCACGACGGCCGGGATCTCCAACGCCTTGGCCAGGATCACGGTATGGGATGTCTGGCTCCCTACGTCTGTAGCTATTCCTACCACCTTATCCCTTGGGAGGTGCATCGTTATCGATGGGGCGAGGTCATATGCTACGACTATCGATTCGTTCGGTATAGAGCTCGGGATCTGTTTCGACGGCCTACCGAGGTGGCGGAGTATCCTCCCTCCCACATCCATGAGGTCCGATATCCTCTCCCTGAAATGGCCCTCCTTTGCGTTGGATAGCCTGTCTATGAGCTCGTTCACGACGTTTGCCACGGCATATGTGGCCGAAACCCCTCCATTCCTTATCCTATCCTTAACCCTTTCGAGGAATATCGGATCCTCTATCATCTCGATATGGGCCTCGAATATCGCCGCGGCCTCCCTCCCCATCTCCCTCCCCGCCTTCTCCCTCATCCTCCTCAGCTCCTCCACAGATGATGATATCGCCTTCATAAACCTTTGCAGCTCCTCTTCCGGATCGGATGGCCTTTCATCTAAGATCTCGAGGGAGAGGCTCCTTATGGTGAAGGCCTTCCCTATGGCTATCCCAGGGGATACTCCCAGACCCTTGTATAACATCTAACTTCCCTCCCCGAATCCCTCCAAGATGAGTTTCTCGAGGGCATCTATTGCCTCCTCCTCATCCGGGCCCTCTGCCTTTATAGTTATTATCGATCCCGGACCCACCGCCAGCGATAGGATGCTCAATATGCTCTTTCCGTTTACCTCTTCCCCACCCTTTTCCACGGTTATCTCGGACTTGAACCTTTCTGCTGTCCTGACGAAGAGGGCAGCAGCCCTTGCGTGTATCCCGTATCTGTTCCTCACCTCTACCGATCTTCGGACCACTGTTTTTAAAGCCCCGCCCCTCCTTTTCCCAGCTATTCGTGATCGTCCTCCTCCGGGTAGGTGGAGATGGCCTCCATTATCCTCCTCTGCAGATCCCTTGCCGAGTTCTCCCCGGCCTTCCTGAGCCTTAGGTTCAGCGCTGCCGTCTCTATTATCGCTGGGATGTTCCTCCCAGGGCTGACCGGTATGACACAATATGGGATATCGACCCCGAGTATCGTATACGTGTTGAGCTCCGCCCCTATCCTGTCCGAGTCCTTCATGCTATCCCAGTCCTCGAGGGATATAACGAGTTCTATCGGCTTCCTGTTCCTCACAGATCCTATCCCGAATATGTTCCTAACGTTCACTATCCCTAATCCTCTTACCTCCATGTGGTGTTTTATGAGCTCGGATCCGCTCCCGACGAGGGTTCCGTCCACATCCTTCCTTATATGGACGATGTCGTCCGCCACGAGCCTATGACCCCTCCTTATGAGCTCGAGAGCGCATTCGCTTTTCCCTATCCCGCTCTTACCTATTATGAGCGTTCCGATCCCATGGATGTCCATCAGGACCCCATGGACGGTTGTCCTTGGTGAGAACCTCCTCTCTAAGTACAGGGTGAGCCTTCCTATCAAAGCGGTCGTTCTCAACGAGGACCTTATTATCGGTATCCTCCTCCTCGATCCCTCTTCTAAGAGCTCTATAGGAGGGGATAGGTTCCTCGAGATGATCACGCATGGGATCTGGTAGGAAAGGAGGAGGGATATCACCTTCGCCCTTCCTTTTGGCGTGAGCGAGGAGAGGTATGAGAGCTCGGTCCTCCCAAGGACCTGTATCCTCTCGAATGCGAAATGATCTAAGTATCCGCTTAAGGCGAGCCCAGGTCTATTTATATCGACGACCGTTATCAGCCTTTCGAGCCCTTCGATCCCTGAGAGGAGCTCGAGGGAAAGCTCTTCCCCTTGTTCTGAAAGGAGTTCCTCGACCGATATCGCCCCCCTCATTCCTCCTCCCCCTTTATTATCTCCATGACCTCCTCCGGACTGGTGGCGTTCATAAGGGCCTTCCTGAAGAACTCGTCCCTTAGGAGCCGTGAGATCCTGGCAAGGGCATTGGTATGGTGGCCCGCGGCATCCTCGGGGGATACTATGAGGAAGAATAGGTTAACCGGATTGCCGTCGACCGCCTCGAAATCCACGCCGTTTTTCGACCTTCCGAACGCCGCTACTATCCTCGAGATGGTCCTCGTCCTGGCATGTGGGATGGCAACCCCCTTCCCTATCCCGGTCGTCCCCAACTCCTCCCTCTCCATCAGGGCCCTCTTTACCTCTTCCTTTGACGAATTAGGTATCCTATTAGCCTGGACGAGGAGGTCCACGAGCTCCTCTATGACTTCCTTCTTCGTAGTAGCCTTGAGGTCCAGGCTTATAGAGTTTTTATCCAGAAATTCCGATATCCTAATGGTCACCGAGCTCTCCCCCTTCCCTTTATAGAACGCAAATCGGTGTTAATCTTATTAGCTCGAGATCCTGTGCGTGTCTATGATCTTTTCCTTGTATTTCTTAAGCTGCGATCTCAGGTTGTCGAGGAGCTTATCCACGGCTTCGTAGAGGTTTTCGGAGCTCTCGGAGCCGTAAAAGGTCTTATTCCTTGTCTTTAACATCGCCTCGACAACCGCCAGATGCCTCTCAAGGGATAGAATCACATGGATCTCAGGGATCTCGGTATATCTGCTCAGCCTCCCGAGCTTCTTCTCGATATAAGCCCTTACTTGGTCCGTTACGTCGAGGTTCCTACCCGTTATCCTTATATCCATGCCATCATCCCCCTTTTCTCCTCTTCTCCGAGGATGGGATCCCGAGTTCCTCCCTGTATTTCGCCACGGTCCTCCTCGCTATATCTATCCCCTTCCTCCTCAGTATCTCGGCTATCTCCTTGTCCGTAAGCGCCATCCTCTTATCCTCCTTGGATATCAGATCCTTTATCATCTCCTTTATGCTCCTGGCAGATATCGTGCTTCCTTCCTTCCCTACCCCCTGGTCGAAGAACTGCCTGAGCTCGAATATCCCCCTTGGGGTCTGGACATACTTGTTCGCAACTATCCTGCTCACCGTGGATTGATCCAACCCGAGCTCCTCAGCTACATCCTTAAGCCTCAGAGGTTTTAGGAACATAGGCCCTTTTTCCACGAACTCCTTCTGATGATTTATCACGAAATCCGCAACCCTCTTTAAGTTCATCCTCCTCTGTTCCAAGCCCTTTATGACCCACATCGCCGACCTGAGCTTTTCCCTGAGAAAGGACTTGGCGTTCTCGAAGGAGGGGTCGGAGGCGGACATTATCTTCTTGTAATAAGGGCTTATCCTTATAGGAGGCAGTGGATCTTCGTTCACCTTGATCTCATATCCTTCCTTTCCCTCTTCGACTATTATGTCCGGTATTATCGGCGTAGCCCTTTCGTAATCGTATTCGCTTCCCGGTATCGGGTTCAAGGACCTTATAAGCTCGAGGGCTTCTTCGATATCCGAGCTCTCCACTCCGAGCTCCTCCGCTATCCTATGGATCCCGTCGTTCCCCTCCAAATCTTCCAGATGATCCTTCACTATCCTCCATTCGAGCCCGCCTTCGAGGCCTCCGGCCTTAAGCTGAAGCAGGAGGCATTCCCTGAGATCCCTTGCTCCAACCCCTGGAGGATCGAACTTCTGTATCAAGCCGAGGACCCTTTCCACCTCCTCCGTGCTTTTCCCCGTGGATCTCGCTATCTCCTCCAGGTTTCCCCTGAAATAGCCAGATCTATCTATTTGCTCTATTATCATCTCCCCTATCTCCTTGTCCTCCTCCGAAAGATCGGAGAGGGCGAGTTGCCAGAAGAGGTGCTCGTGTAAGGAAGGGGGTGGGGCAGCTATCGAATCTATCCCCTTGTATCTGTCCTCATCAGGGGATGGGTTCTCGAGATCCGGGAGGAACGGCATATAATCGTCCCACTCCGACCTTTCGTCCTCCTTTTCCTCCTCCATCATGTCGTTTGGGGGCAGATCATCGACCTCTTCGAGGAAGGGATTTTCCTCTATCTCCTGGGATATGAGGTTCGAGAGCTCCAATATCCCAAGCTTCAATATCTTGAGGGCATATATGAGTCCAGGGCCAACGGCCGGCCTAAGGCTTACTTCTGGCGTGAGATCATATCCGCTCCTCATAGCCTGAACCTCGATCCGAGGTAGATCCTCCTCACCTCCTCGTCCTCGGCGAGATCCCTTCCGTTCCCCGAGATGAGGATCCTTCCATCGTATATTATGTAAGCTCTATCGGTTATCTCGAGGGTATCCCTTACGTTATGATCCGTTACCAGTATCCCTACGCCGGCTTCCTTAAGCCTCTCGAGGATCCCTTGTATGTCGGCAACGGTTATGGGATCTATTTCGGAGAACGGCTCGTCCAGGAGGAGGAAGGTCGGGGATATGGCGAGGACCCTCGCTATCTCAACCCTCCTCTGCATTCCCATCGAAAGCGTGCTCGCCTTCCTATCCGAGAGATCTTCAAGCGATAGCTCTTTCAATATCTCCGATATCCTCTTCTCCCTCTCCGATTTCCGGATCCCCATGGATTCAAAAGCCACCTGTATGTTCTCCTTGACCGTTAGGTTCCTGAATATGGAGGGTTCCTGCGGTAGATATCCTATCCCAAGCCTAACCCTCTTATACATCGGCATGTTGGTTATCTCCTTATCCCCGATGTATACCTTTCCACCGTTCGCCCTGATGAGCCCGACTATCATGTTGAAGGTCGTGGTCTTTCCGGCCCCGTTCGGCCCAAGAAGCCCAACTATCTCCCCGCGCCTCACCTCTATGCTTACATCGTCCACAACCCTCCTGCCGCCGTAGGACTTGGTCAGATGCTCCGTTCTGAGGGATGCCATCATTCGGAAGTCCCCCTTCTGTAGAATACCCTCGCCCTCCCCTCTCCCTCCACCGATATCTTCATCTCTTTCCCAAGAAACACCGTTATCTTCTTCCCCTCTATCAGGTTGCTGTCCTCCTCGTCGAACCTCTCGACTATCTTCGGATCGATGGAGAGGACGAGCTTTTGATCCTCATCATAGTAAGATACCTCGCCGGCCGAGGCCCTTACATCCTTATACTCTATCCTTACATCCCTGAAGAAGTTCACCCTCTTCTCCTTGAGGAAGGCCTCTATCCTCTCCGCCCATATCGTTATCTTCTCCCCATCCTTGTCCTTGGCTATGAAGATAGGCCCTCCGGTAAGTATGAGATGGCCTGTGTTATCGTCGTATTCGAAATGGGATGCCTTGAGGACCCTGTCGTTCTCCCCATCTTCTATAAGGATCTCCTCATCCCCCTTTATCTTCCTCGCCTTCTCAAGGGCCTCTATCCTCATCGCCTTGTATACCTTCTTCCCATCGATGACCGTGGCGGGAAGGCCCTTTTCCTTATTCCCCTCTATTGTCACAGATCTCTCGCCATCCGGGAGCCTGATGAGGAAAAGCTTATCGAAATACGAGAACTCATAAACCCCTTTCTCCTTCTTCGCAGCCTGAGGAAATGCATAGGCTGGGGATAAAACCAGAAAGATAATTATCGTTAGAAATCGGATTTTCCTGCTCATCTCCTTATCTCCGATTTCTCAATACTCCCGGAGACATTGGAAAGCCTTATATACCTGAGGCCCGTATCGGAGGACAGGTCGTAGCCCTTTATCCTGCTCCCTCCTTTCACTATCTGTATCTCCCCGGGGATGGAGACCGTGTCCCTCTCCACATCGAGGAGGAGCTTCTTTGCCGTTAGGAGGAACCCATCCGAGCTCTTGATCCAGACCTTTCCCCCCATCTCCACCTCCTTCCCCATCCTCCTTATATTCGCCGTCTCGGCCCTGATCTCGGAGACCGGCGTATCCTCCATAAGGAAGGTCATCCTCAAGCCCTTAACGACCACAAGCTCCCCATCCCCCTCAATGCTCGCCCTCTCGGCCTTCATCTCCCACCTCTTTTGCCCTCCTTTCGTTTCCACCACCACCAGATCGTTTATCTCCGAACTGGGACTGGAAGTATAAAAAACACCCTTCTCACAGGAGGGAGTGAGGAGGGCCATTAGGAAAAGGAAAAGCCCATATTCGATCTTAAACACCACATCCCCTCCCTTGGCCTTTCTTTTTAAAGCCTTCAACCCTTTCTCACTTTAATATACCACAAATCTCCGCCTCCTTCAAGAGGAACGGCAGCCTTCCCTATAGGGGTAGATCCTTTATCCTCCGGATCGTTCCCCACCTTTTCCTTACACAATCCGGATATCCCTTGTTCCTCGAAATCCAATCTTTAAGGAAGGATATCGTTTTCTTATCGCCGGGATATCCGGAGCCGAAATCGCCGTAAATCTCCTTCAATTTCTCTATTTCCCAATCCCTTCTCACCTTTGCGAGTATGGATGCCGCCCCAACAACGGAGAACTTCATATCCGCCTTATTCTCCCCTATTATCCTCATATCCTTTTTCGTCCTTATCCCATCGCAGAATACGTGGATAAGCTTAGGGTGTGTTGGGACATCGACGAAACAAAGATCCGGTTCGAGCTCCGAAAGGATCCTCTTCATCGCCTCCGCTTCCAGAAAGAAAAGGGAATAAGCATCTATCTCAAAGGGCTGAATTAAAACCACCGATGTGAGGATGGCTGCGTTCAATATATCGAAAAGGATGCTCTCCCTTTTCCTTTTGGAAAACCTTTTGGAATCGAGGTTTCCTCCGATTCCGTTTACATCCCGTATCCCTTTATCCCCTAACCCCTCGCAGATCGCCCTTAACCTCTTTAGCCCTTCCTCGTCGAAAAGGACCCCTGCTACGACAAGAGGGCCTATCACGCTTCCCCTTCCTGCTTCGTCTATCCCGGCTATCCTCATAATTGGTGGATTTCGGAATTCGAATTTCGGAATTCGGGGTAGAAGACCTTAGCGAGTTTCTTCTTCATGGGACCTCCACTCCCTTGTCCTTAACCTCATCGCCCGGCTCCCTTTTAAGCCTCTTCCCCATCAGTTTTATGGCGTCCTTCAGCAGATGGGAAGCGTTGAATATCTCCACTCCAAGCAAATTGCCATCTTTGTCCAATTCTAAATTTATGCCCGGACCCATCTCTACAACTTCCTCTTCCTGGCCAGGTCTTGCAAGGTAAAGGATATCCTCCTCAACATCGTAGAAGACCTTAATTTCTTTCACAGCCTTTTTAAATTCCCTCATTGTAACCTCCTCCATCTTCCAGATCTTACCCTGTTCTCCTTTTGTCCCTCTTTTAGATGGTGAATAGTAAGCAATTTAACGAAGTCCTCCTCGTAAACATGGGCTATCATTACATCCCTCTCCTTGCCATAAAGCAAGGTCCTTTTTACCGCTATATTATGGCCTGTCAACGTATCTACGAACCTTTCCTCTGCGTTTTTGAAAATTTCCTCCGGCAGTTTATAATCTATCTCCCTCAGAATCAACCTCCTTTCAAGATGTTGTGAATACTTTATGAGCATTACATGTCCCCATTTTTTACAAAAGGGCGATGGGCATGCCTTTCTCTCAAGTTACCCTATCCTCTCAACGATTATGCCACCGCCTACGGACTTCAAGAGCGACCGCTATATAAGCCTTCTGAGGAACTCGAGCCCCTTTATAAGGCCTTCCTCCGGCCCGAGAAGCCCGTCCTCGTGCTCTATCGAGAGGACGCCGTCGTATCCAACCGCCTTCAGCGCTGATATTAGGGCTGCCCAATCTATCCCTCCATATCCTGGTATGCAGTATCTCCACCAACCACCCGCCTGGTTCCCGAGTATCCTGAGCCTGTGCTGGAACACCTGGGTGTCCTTCGCATGGGTATGGAATATCCTCTTCCCAAACCTCTCCACCGCCTCTATATAGTCTATCTGCTGCCAATAGAGGTGGGATGGATCGTAGTTAAGGCCGAGGTTCTCCGAAGGAAGCAGAGAGAAAAGCCTCTCCCAATGTGCGAGGTTCTGGATGTTCGTTGCATACCAGTTCTCGAGGGCTATCTTAACCCCTTTCTCGGATGCATACTGGACGAGATCGGAGAGGACCGGAACCACGTCCTCCTCTATCGTCCTCATCTTGTCCTTGCCAGGAACCGGCATCCCGGCAGAGGTGCACAGAACCCCAACCCCCAGCTCGGAACATAGGTCTATGGCCATCCTGAGGTTTTTCAGGATCCTATCCCTTCTCTCCATATCCGGATCCACTATGTTGGAATACTGGGCGAGGCTCGATATCTCGATCCCGTTCTCCTCGAGGATCCTCTTTATCTCCTCAACCCTTCCTTCGGACATAACCCTTTCCGGATCCATATGCCTGCTTCCGGGTCCGCTCGCCACCTCTAATGCATCGAACCCGGCTTCCGATGCCCATCTCACAAGCTCGGGAAAATCCATCCTGTTGAGAACCCCTGTCAGAAAGCCTATCTTCATCCCAATCCCTCCTCCTTCTTAGAAGGACCTCGCCCCTTCACCGAAGGGGGGATTTAGGAAGGGGCGAGGTCCTTTTTCACTTGAACCAGGGCAATCCTACTTCACCGCCGACCTCAGGTCCCTTCCCGGAGCGAAGTAGGGGACCTTCTTCTCGGCTATGTTTATCTTCTCCCCGGTCCGAGGATTACGCCCGACCCTGGCCGCCCTCACCTTGATCCCAAACGTCCCAAACCCCACTATCGTTACTTTCTCATCCCCGGCCAGGGCCTCCTTGACCGTATCCACGAAGGCGTTAACGGCAGCGGCCGCCTGCTTCTTCGTGAGACCGGCCTTGGAAGCGACCTTTCCCACGAGGTCATCCTTCGTCATCCTCTTCACCCCCTTTCATCTCAAATCTCCTAATTCAATAGTATACTTCGTTTTGACCTTTTTGTCAAGGGTTGATTTACCTTACTTCAACGACCTTCCCCGTCCTCGCGGATTCGTATATGGCGCAAAATACCGCCACCGATTTGCGACCTTCCTCCGGAGGACAAAGGGGTTCCTTACCTTTGATTATGGCCGCGATCATGTCCTCTACGATGTTTTTCGGCATATCTTGATCCAGTTCGTATAGATCCAGGGACGGGGATTCCTCGTCCATGGTCTTGAAAAGGGTTACCCGGTCGTCCTTCCAAACTATCGTCCCTCTATCACCGCTTATCTCTATCGTGGTCCCGAGATCTGGGAAAACAGACGTAGATGTCTGGATTATACCCCAAGCGCCGTTTTCAAAGGTTATAAGGGCGAGCGCATTATCCTCTGTCTCGATCCTGTGAGTCAAGGCTCCAATACGTCCGTAAACGGAGCGCACAGGCCCAAGCCACCATTGTAGCAGGTCGATGAAGTGAACCCCTTGGTTCGCCGCCGAGCCACCTTCCGTCTCCTTCCGGCTCCTCCATCCCGCCGGAACCCCTCCATCGTAATATTCCTGAGAACGATACCATTTCATGCGCAGATCCCCTAAGAAGATCTTGCCCAGTTTCCCATCTCGAATGGCCCGACGGACCTTATGGTTTATAGGGGAATATCGGAGGTCGAAGTCTATGGCGAGGATCCTGCCCGTCTCCTTCGCAACCCTTATCATCTCATCGCACTTCTCCACCGTGATATCCATCGGCTTCGTAACGAAAACGTGTTTCCCAGCCCTCATGGCCTTTATCGCGAACTCCCCATGAAGTCCGCTCGGGGTCAGGATCCCAACGACGTCGATATCATCTCTGGCGAGCATATCATCGTAATCGGTTATGAGGTCGCAACCGAGCTCCTCGGCTATCCTTTGGCCCCCCGGTATGTCTAAGGTGCATATGGCCGCTAACCTCGCCCCTTCCGTCCTCGCTACGATCCTGGCCCTATTATGCCCCATGCCGCTGCCGACGATCCCAAACCCTATCCTATCCCTCATCATCCCATCCCCTTCCTTAAAGAAAATTCACCGTCATCCTCATTATAAGGACATATTTGGGAATAGTCAAGGATTTCCTCCAGGAAAGGGCTGGATAGCTTCGAGTTACCGGGGATTTCAAATCCTTGACCGGAAAGGGGTGGATATGGTATGATAACGGGGAAAGGAGGGGGTGATGTAGAATGGTGAGGATAGGGATAGCCGGAATCGGGTTCATGGGGGTAACCCATTTCAGGGCTGCCAAGGGGATAGAGGGTGGGAAGGTCACGGCCATATTCACGAGGGATCCTAAGAAGCTCGAGGGGGACTGGAGGAGCGTTAGGGGCAACTTCGGGGATGCAGGTGGATTAGAGGACCTCTCGGGGATAAAGAGGTATAGGGATCTGGACGAGATGATCGCAGATCCCGATCTCGATATGATAGACATATGCCTTCCTACATATCTTCACGCGGATGTTGCGGTAAAGGCCCTTCTTTCCGGAAAGCACGTCCTTGTTGAGAAGCCGATAGCGCTCTCGCTGGAAGATGCGGAGAGGATGATAGATGCCTCGAGGTCTTCCGGGAGGAAGCTCATGGTCGCCCAGGTTTTGCGCTTTTTCCCGCAGTTCGCCTTTATAAAGGAGGCGATAGAGGACGGGAGGTTCGGCCGTTTCCTCGGAGGCCATCTTAAAAGGGTCATATCGAGGCCGACGTGGGGTGGGGATAACTGGTTCGACGATCCTGCGAAATCGGGAGGTCCTGTTATAGATCTACACATCCACGATGCCGATTTCGTCCAGTATATGCTTGGGATGCCGGAGAAGGTCTTCGCTACGGGGATCTCTAAGGATGGATACGTCCAATACCTCGTGGCAAGCTACCTCTATGAAGGGGATGGGGTTTGTATAACGGCGCAGAGCGGAGCGATAGCGGCACAGGGTCGCCCGTTCGAGCACGGATACGATATGTATTTCGAGAGGGCAACCCTTCAATACAACTCCTCATCCGTCCCGAACGTCCTGGTCATCACGGATGAGGGGGAGGATAGGATAGATGTGGGGGATAGGGATGGATTCATGGCCGAGATACAGTATGCCGTCGACTGCATCAGGTTCGATAGGGAGCCGGAGCTTATCTCTGGGATTTCGGCGAGGAACTCCCTGCTCCTTTGTCTGAAGGCGGCCGAATCCGTGAAGACCGGCGAGGTTGTGGAGGTTAAGGGATGAGGTCCGCTGTGATATCGGGGCCGGGGAGGATAGAGCTCGTGGATACGCCCGTTCCCGATCTCGGAAGGGACCGGATACTGGTCAAGGTGAAGGCCGTTGGGATATGTGGGACGGATTTGGAAATATATTCAGGAACGATACCCTATCTTAAAACGGGGCAGTTGAGCTATCCGGTTGTGCCGGGCCACGAGTGGGCTGGGGAGGTTGTAGAGGTCGGGTCGGAGGTGAGGGGCGTATCCGTTGGGGACAGGGTTATATCGGAGACACAGATAGGGTGTGGGAAGTGCGAGATGTGCAGGAAGGGGAGATATAACCTATGTCCCGAGCTCGTAAGGATAGGGATAGGGGGGATCCCAGGGGCCTTTGCGGATTACATAGCCGTTCCGGATAAGTCCATACATAAGATACCGGATGGGGTTAGGTGGGAGGAAGCAGCCCTTACGGATCCTGTATCCGTGGCCCTTTATGGGGCTATAAGGGGGCAGGTATCCCCTTCGGACGACGTATTGGTCGTCGGGGCAGGGACAATAGGGCTTCTCTCTGTTTCCGTGTGCAGGGCGCTCGGCGCAGGATCTGTAAAGATGGTTGGGAGGAGGAAGGAGAGGATATCGCTGGCCATGGAGATGGGGGCCGAAGAGGCGTTCGAGCCGGATGAGGGAAGGCTATCGAAGCTTAAAGGCAAGATAGACCTCCTTATAGAGACATCCGGGTCGGAAGATGCGCTGAGGACGTATATCCCGCTTATGAGGAAGGGGGGGAGGATAATCCTCCTCGGGTTCCCTCACGGACCTATAGAAGGCATCGATCTTAGCGGCCTCGTCATCGGAAACATAACGATATACGGGGTCTTAGGAAGCCCAGGGGTTTGGAGGGAAGCCCTCTCGTTGATAGCGAAAGGGACGGTCCCCGTATCCAAGATAATAACCCATACTTTTCCCCTCGACGATATAGCCCTCGCCTTCGAGCAGGCGAGGTCGAGGGCGGGAGGTGCCATAAAGGTCATGGTTATCCCTTAAAAGAGGTGATAGGCCATGAAGAAGATCCTCGTTGTGGACGACGAGGAGAACATAAGGTCCCTATATGGTATGCTTTTCGAGGAGAAAGGATACGAGGTCATGACGGCAAGCGATGGGAGGTCCGCCCTTCGGATTTTCGAGCTATGGGACCCGGATCTCGTCATCCTCGACATAATGATGCCCGGACTGGATGGCTTGACCGTCCTCTCTACCATGAGGAGAAGGAAGGATATCCCGATAATAATCTACACAGCTTATAAAACCTTCAAAGGGGATCCGTCGACATGGGGTTCTGAAGACGTCATAATAAAATCCTCGGATCCCACCGAGCTCCTTAACAAGATAGATGAGATCCTATCGAGGGCTTAGCATTCCGGAAATCCTTATCCGCCTCAACATCCCCTTCGCTTCAACATAGAGGGAGTCGGGATCCCCCTCATCCGGTATCTTAAGCTCTATAGATCCTTTTTCGTCCGTTCTCCTCACATCGCTCCATATCTTCTTCCCGGAGGAGTAAAGGGTTACGTTCACCTCGAGGTTTGGGATGGGGTTATATCCGGGATCCATTAGGGTTATCCTCAGCTCCCTTCCCATTGCCTCCCATTCCATCCTCTTTGGGGGACCTGGGAGCACGATCAGATCCTCGCTTATCTCCGTATTTCCTATAAAACACCTTATCTTCCCGGTCCCGGGTTCTATCCCGATCAGCTTCCCCCCTGGTTTTAGGAGGGCCTTCCCACCTTCCACATCCCATCCAATCCACCTTCCATCCACCGAGAACGGATTGCCTTTGGAATCCATGCCGATTACCGAGAGGGGTATCTCATCGCCGACGGAGAGGATGAGAGGGGATGGCGATATCGAGGCCTCCTTTATCGAGGATGGGATGGATGTAGGAACCCTAACTATCACCGCGTTCTTGATAGCCCTCTCCCTTCCATCGCTTGGGTTGTTCATTATCCCGTCCTTTATCACCATCTCCGTCGCCCCACCTCCGTCGAGGTTCATTGCATCCACCGCTCCAAGTTGCTTGAGGATCGCCGTGAGATCGTTTATCGTCGCCCCAAGGCTCCACCTCTGTCTTCCATCAACCGTTAGGAGGATGATGCTCCCATCCGATGAGACCCCTATAGCCGTTCTCGGATGCCTCGCCCTGACGAAAGATTCCTCGAACCCCTCCTCCCTCCAGGAGGAGGCCGGTTTCCCCTCTTTGAGGATTATAGGCCCCCCTCCTATCGCCTGGACCACCTTGTCCCATTTCACCGTCCCCGGCCTCTTGGAACGAACCTCCACCTCTATCGTGGCCTTCTGGCCCTTCTTCGGGATCTCCTTCCCTTTAAGGAGATCCCTCGGTATGGAGAGGACGAGGCCGGAGGGAGGTATTAGGACGTCTTCCCCATCCGTGACCTCCGCTATTGTCCCCTCATATCTTCCTACCGGCCTTATAGGGAGGGATACCCCAGTTAAGACAACCTTAACCCTCCTTTCCGAATCCTCGAGCTCGATCCCATAGGATGGGGTGTATAAGACAACCCCTTCCTCCTTTTGCCTGTTCAAGGCAGATATAGGAAGGCTTATCCCTTCCTGGACGGTAAACCTCGCTGAGAAAACCGGTATATCTACCGCAGCCCTCCCATCGTCCATGATCGCGAATGCCGCCTTGTTCTTCATAGGGCTTATGAGGAGCTCCCCATCCGATACCTGGATCCCGAATGGGAACCCCATCCACGTGAAATAGTCCCCGTTCACCCCACATATGGCCCCGGCCTTCTTGACGATGGAAGTCAGGACATCCCTTCCCCTGTAGGGGCCTTGTGCAACGACCTTATCCCCAGCCATGGCGGTTGCGACCTCGACGAGTTTTGGATTCGCCTTGACGACGTTTATCATCATCGGACCCTCTATGGCGAGGATCCTTATGGTTGTGTGCTCTATCCCCTTGGTTATCTGTTTCGTCTGTATAACCATCCCAAAGGCATGGGATGTCGCAAGAAGTAAGGGGATGAGCCATATCGGGATTCCAACCGCCCTTCTATGCATCCTCCAACCGCCGACCTCCCTACCCCTTCGCCCTTAGGTGCCACGGAATGCCGGTCGCCTTTATAGGATTGTTCTGGCCGTCGCGCAGATCCACCTCTATCGATATCTTCCCCTCCATGGAAGAGCCAATCGCTTTGAACACGAGCTTAGCAACAACCCCGCTCCCGGTTATAGTTGGAGGGTTGCCCCCAAGCGCGGAGATGTCCAGCTCCAGGAAGCCTTCATCCCTTTTCAGGACCTTGAGGAAGGCAACCATAGCTCCGTTCTTCTTGAAGAGATCCCCCTCCACTACCTCCGTAGGCTCTAATTTCGTCCTGTCATACCTTATGACGAACCTCCCGCCCAGGACATCCTTCGCATCGTCGAGGAGTAGATCCAGCTTTAGATCCTGATCTTTGGATATCAATACGTAGTAAGGGCTCAACATAACCGCCGGTCCTTTAACCGCATCGACGGCGAAGGACCTCCCTATGACCTGGCTCTCTTGCCTGTCGTCCCTGGCCTTGACCTCGAAAGAATGCTTCCCCTCTGTCACATCCTCAAGGACTAAGGATGTATCCTTAGTCCATGGGGACCATTCCGACGAATCCACCCTATACGAGTATTCGAGAGGTGCTCCCTCCTTATCGTGGCCGATCCAAGCAAGCTCCACCCTCGATGTGCTTAAAAGATCTCCCTCGGCCGGAGCCATCACAAACTCTATCGTCGGAGGCTCGTTCTTCACCTCCGGCGGGACGACCTCCTCGCCTCCTTTGCATCCCACGATCCAGGTCCAGAGAATGGCGAAGGCCAAAAGATATCCTCTCATCCCTTTCTTTCCCCCCTTCCTTTATCTTTTAATCCTAACCGCTTTCCTAAGCCCCTTGAACCCATCGGCTTCGAGGACGAATATATAAACCCCGCTGGGAAGCTCGATCCCGTTTTCGTCCCTGCCATCCCATATGAGCTTGTATATCCCAGGCTGAAGCTCCCCCTCAAGAAGGGTCCTCACATGCCTCCCCATCATGTCGTATACCTTAAGCGTCGCCCTTCCCTTCCTCTCCAATCTGAATTCTATCGTAGTCGGGGATGAGAAGGGGTTAGGGTAGTTCTGGGAGAGGTAGGTATAGGACCCGGGAGGCAAGCCCCTGAATACCTCGGACGATATCCGGGCGTTTTCTATCCCGTTCCTCGAGTTCCTGAGCTCCACACGCTTTATAACCGGGGCCTTCTCCCCCTTCTTGAAAGCTATCCTCATTACCTCCCCATCGCCATCCACGCCAGATGCTCCCGGAGCAAGCCTTATCAGGAATGCCCTCATCCCACCTCCCGACTTATCCAGCTTTGTGAAGGTTGCAACGAACCCATCCCCGTCCTCCATGAGGGCCCCTGGGGCTATCGATATGCCCGATGGATCGCAACAATGGATCTCGACCTCCACCCCAAGGAGGTCCTTAACCCCTTCCGCCTTGATCGAGATCGTATCGAGGGCGGAACCTGCCCCGAATCCGTTCCCCAAACCCTTCTCCATTTCCCTTGCCCAAGGGGAGATGGGAGCCCTGGCATATCCCCCATAGAACCATCCCCACATGGCGGCGAATGCCATTAGGTCCTCCATGTCGAGCTTCCCGTCCCCTTTAGGGACTATATCAGGAGGGGTTCCGGAATAAGGTCCCATATCTGCATGTGGATCGTTCGAGTTCCATAAGACCGAGAAGATCATGAGGTCCTCGAAATCTATCCTCTCGTTCCCGTCGAAATCCCCTGGGATCCCCATCAGGATATCGTGTGAGACCTCTTCCCCGGCCAGGAGCTCTATCAAGCCCGGGGGTTGAGGAGAAACCGCTTCCCTTCTCCCGGGCCCTCCAGCCTTGAGCCTATAGCGCTGCTCGGGAAGATCCTTTATCGAGAAGGATCCGGAATCGTCCGTCATCGCCATCCCCTTCACCTCGGTTCCTACCATGGCCTCGACCTTTATCCCGGGAACCGGATTCCCGGTCTTGGCGCTTAGAACCCTGCCATATATCCTTCCAGGGGCCGAGCTCAGCTTGAAATCCACATACGTCGTCTCCATGGCCTTGACATCCACGGCCTTAGGGGGAACCGGAATCCATTCCTTCCCGGTTATGAGCCTAAGCTCATATCTCCCGGGGACTAAGGCATCGAACCTGAAGGATCCGGAGCCGTCCGTTTTTACCTCCATCACCTTCTTACCCCCATACCAGGCCTCGACCGTCGCATTAGCAACCCCTATCTCTTCGCCAGACGCCGTAATCCCCGTAGCCCTTCCCTTAAGGCTTCCTGGAACTGGCTCAAGAGGGATATCCCCGAGGGAGGAAGTAAATGCCGCAAAAACCTCGACCGTCATCTTATCGGGCGTTATCCATCCCTCACCGGGCTCGAAGACGACCGTATACTTCCCTTCCTGAAGCCCCTTCACGACGAATGTCCCATCCGGCCCGGACTCCGCCTCCCCTTTCTTCGTCGTCCCGAGGTAGAGGACGACCTTGACGCCCTGCACCGGCATCCCGAGATGGTCTAAGAACTTCCCCGTTACAGCCCCTTTCTCGCTTGGGGTGGCAGATACGGGCGAGGACCTCGCGCTCTCGTTAGAAAGGGAATCGAGGGCGGAAACGGAATACCAATACGTCGTCTCGTTTCGGACGTCCACATCATCTAAGGATGTCTCCTTCGTCTCGGATATCCTCTCCCATGGGCCTGCTTCGGATGTAGAACGATAAACGAAATATCTGTCGGCATCCGATACGGCATTCCAGGAGATAACGACCTTTGACTTCCCGGCCTTCGCGGAAAGCCCGGATGGGACCCCTGGAGGCGTGGTATCGAGGACCACGGTGAGGGAGAGAGGCTTGCTCGCCCTTTGCTCCGCATCGTATGCTACTACGTAGATCCTGTTCTCGCCCTCCTTGAGCTGGCCCGAGTATGTCCATTGGCCATTCAAAAGCCTTACCCCTTCGGTAGATCCATTGACCTCTACCTTCACAACGTCCTTCCCAACCTTCCCCGATATCTCCAAATCCCTCTTGTTCGTCGGGCTCTGGACGGAGCTCACGAGGACAGGGGGCAAAGGCGGCCCCTTCTTTACATCCACCTCTAAAACCGCAGGATCGCTCTCCAAACCAACCCTATCCCTGACGATCAGCATGACCTTATACCTTCCAGGGATAAGATACATGTAGCTTATCTTCTTTCCTGCCATTTTAGGGGATCCATCTCCCATGTCCCATGTGTATGAGGCTATCTCGTCGTTATCGGACGATCCGGAACCATCGAATTCAATAGGAACCCCTGTCTCCCATGATGTAGGGCCGAATAGCTGTGCCATGGGCTTTATAGTGTCTGCGAAGACCCTCGCCCTATCCGATTCCGGCCCGACGTTCCCGGCGTCGTCCATAGCCTTCACCCATATATCGTTATTCCCCTCTTCGAGCTCCAGATCTATGTTGCTGAACCTCCCGGCGCTCGATACCTTGCCCGCTTCCGATTCCTTTCCGTTTAGGACGATGAGGAGGGTGGAGTTAGGCTCGGCCAAGCCCGATATCTTGAGCTTGCGCGTGTTGACGACGGGCGGCAGCGGGTCGAGGATCGGCTTTCCGGGCGGGGACGTATCGACTAAGAAGGATGCGGTTCCTTCCCCCGGATTCCCGGCCTCGTCCTTGGCTTCTATCGAGACCGTGGCCGGACCGTCCTTTCCAGGGACCACCGTGTATATGGACGAATACCTGAACTTGCCATCGCTCTCTCCCGCAAAGGAAACCTGAATAGGGGTTGGATCCATCCCGCTCTGCGTTACCCTCGCCTTTATGGAGGCCGTATCGAGCTTTTCGGATGCGATGAAGGTTATGGAGAGATCCACGGCTTTTGCCGGCGAAGGCGATACCTGTATAGCGAAGGTCGGGCCTTTTGTATCGAGGACTACCGAGATCTGTTGGCTTTCCTTGCTCTTGTTCCCGGCGGCATCCACGGCAATAGCATATATCGTATTCGTCCCCAAGGCCAGGTTCACCTTCACGGAGAACCTGCCGTCGGGGCCGGCATTTCCAGAGTTGGACAGAACTCCGTTTACGAATATGGAGACGAGGGCTCCTGCCTCCGTCTTCCCGGAAACGGCGACGACGGGAGAGCTTTGGGGGCTCTGGATCGGATCGAGGACCGGAGCTGGAGGCGGGGTCGTATCCACTATCCCGAAATTCGTTTTACAGGTCCCCCAGTTCCTGCTCGTATCCTGTCCGAACGCCATGGCCTTCGCTATCCCGACGGGAAGGCCGGCTGTTGAGAACGAGCCCGTCCATTCCATCGCCGTCTTACCTTGTGAGAGGGACAGAACCCTCTTTGGGGAGGCCTCCCCTTCCGAGAATACCTCGACCGTAGCCCTTTTCAGGGGCTCGCTCGAGCTCAAGCTGACCGTCGCGATGGCGTTATCGCCCACCGGATCCGGCGATATCGATATCCGGAGCTCCGGCCTCGCCGTATCTTCGGACGGCTCATATAAGCTCAGCCCGAACCCCTTAGGGCTTCCCGAGGCCACGTCCTCGAGGGATCCGATCCAGACGGCCCTGCCGTCCACCGCCACCTTCCATACGACGTCGGATACGAGCCCATCGGACTTCGTCAAGAGGTCCCACTTACCGGAGACGGTGTCATATCTCAAGAGCCCTCCAGGTCCGTTCCACCTCGAGCTCCCCCTCGACCAGAAGGTATCGCCGGCTGTGAGCCATAGGTAATCCCCTCCGAATGCTATGGCGTTCACGTTTATGGCGGCCCTTGCCACCGAGAGGATCTCAGAGGGTATCGGGTTCGGGACCCCGAACCTCCCAGTGCGTTTGTCGTAGTAAAACACGGCGTTTCCCCTCGTTCCGAACCAGACCAGGTCCTTTCCAACGGCTATCGCATGGACCCTCGGGTTCGTTATCCCTGGATCAGAACCGTATTGATATCCGGTCCATTTTCCCGTGCTCTTCTGATACCTCGCCAGGCCTACGTCCCCAGCGCTTATCCCGGATTTCGTTGTCCCGACCCAGATGTAATCGCCGTCCATTGCGATGGACGTTACATCCCTGTTAGGGGTCCCGTCGGCGTATTTCGTCGGGAGTCCTTCAACCCTTGTAAGGGTTCTCTTAGCTATATCGAACCTGAACAGGCCTCCGTTCTCTCCAGCCACCCCGACCCAGAGGGCGTTCTCGAGGGGGTCGTATACCAGGCCGGTTATCTGTTCCTGGAACTGGTATGCCCGTTCCCATCTCCCTATCGAGGCATCGTATCTCACTATACCAACCCCTACAACGCCTGCCCATATCCCCCCGAATCCATCCGTCACCATCTCCGTAGAGATCGATGCGAGGTCCGGGAACCTCGCCGAGATAGGATCGAACCTCGTCCATGTCCTCGTCCCCTTATCGAACCTGCATATGCCCCCTTTCATCCCAACCCATACGTAGAAGGGATCGACGGCTATCGAGAATATGGCGTTATCTATGAGACTTCCGTCCTCCTTTGTGAACGTCGTCCACTTCTCCTCGGCGATGGCTTTTCCAGAAGCGGCAATGCATATTGCTGCTATGAAGAGAAAAAGCGCTTTGGCCTTTCCCACCATCTCCAATACCTCCTTTCTACAATCAATCCCCTATCTCTATCTCCATTCCCTCGGCGGCTCCGAAGACGAGAAGATCCCTTCCCATCCTCGATACGACTTCCTTGCACCGTTTGACCATTAGATCTATCTTCTCATCGGAATAATTGGGATCGTAGTGGAAGAGGGCGAGCATCTTGCAGTTGGCCATGAGGGCTATGCTCAAAGCCTGCATAGCGCTACTATGTCCCCACCCAACCTTTTCGAGGTATTCATCGTCGTCGTATTGGGAGTCGTGTATGAGGAGGTCGACATCGCGGGCTATTTCTAAGGAGGAAAGGTCCGGGGCGCCCTTTACCGTCCTTCCGAGCTCCGCACAATGGATCTCCTCCCGAGCCATCTCGGACTCCTTCGCGAAGGAATGGTAATATGGCTCCGAATCCGTGCAGTATGCTATGGACCTGCCTTCTGCCTCTATCCTATATCCGAGGGTTTTAGAGGTGTGGATCAAGGGCGATGTGGATATCGTGGCCGTTCCTATGGAGATGACCTCCCCTTCTTTCAACTCCCGGAAGGAGATATGTGCCCCCATGTCTTCCAGCTTTACCGGGAAATACCTGTATTCCATCTGGCCTGCCAGGACCTCGTTCAGCCTGTTCTCCTCATCCCTGGCGGCGTATATGGTGAAGGAGTTGCCCTTGACGAATCCGGGTTTGAAGAAAGGGATGCCCTGGATGTGATCCCAATGGGTATGGCTCAGGAATATATGGCCGGCTATGTTCTTCCCTTCCTCCATGAGCTTCATCCCAAGAAGCCTTAGCCCCGAACCACTATCGAGTATTATGAGATCGCCTTGGGATGTCCTCACCTCGACGCATGGCGTGTTTCCACCATACCTGACGGTATAAGGACCTGGGGAGGGGATCGAACCCCTGACCCCCCAAAACTTCACCTTCATCGTTATCCCTCTTTTCGGATTGGATTATAATTCGCTGTGGTCCGATGGCGACAGCGTTTCACGTTTTTAATTTTACCACATTTGTGGAGCTCTTGACAACCTGTGCTCGGAAGGCGGATCGTAACCATCCTCGTAGGGGCAGGCCCTGTGTAATAAACGTTGGAACGTTCAACGCGCCTGCCCATGATTTTGGACAACCACAAGGGGTTGCCCCTACAATTCCTAATCCCCTTTTGGGTAACGCAGTCGAACGGCCGGCGGAACTCTTGACGTGAAGTTCGATAATGATGTATAATCTCAAGTGAAAAATTAGGGCTTTTCTTAGGAAGAGGAGGGTCGAGGAATGGAAGGGAAGCGATTGGAGGAGCTAAATAAGGCGATGGAGGAGATAAAGGGGAAGGCAGGGCTTCCAAAGGGGAAGAGGTTCGGACTGGAGAGGAAGGGATATAAGAAGGAAGAGGTCGATTCCTTCCTGGAATCGATGCTCTCTATGCTTCAGTCCGCTTTAGATCTCCTTATGGAGCTGCAGAAGGGGAGGGAGGAGGACGGGGAGAGGATAAGGCATCTTGAGGAAAGGCTAAAGGAAGGGGAGGAGGCGGAGAGGGAGCTGAGGGAGACGATCCTTATGGCGAAGAAGCTTTATGAGAAGATATTGGAGGAAGGCAGGAGGAAGGCGATGGAGATGGTATCCGATGCGGAGGGGAGGGTCAGGGAGCTGAAGGAGGAGATAGCGAGTTTATCGGAGAGGAGGAGGGAGCTCCTAAGATCCTTTTCCGAAGAGCTTAAGGAGGCCATGAGGTTTGTGGAATCCCTCTCGGAGCGGGATATCATGATCGGTGCGAAGGAGGATGCGGGTAGCGAGGGATCCGGGGAGGGCCATATGGAGGAAAATAGGTGGGATATCCTCCTTAAGCCGGAGGAGGAGGTCTGATAGGCTCACAGCCCTAAGGAGGGATGCCTTATGGAATACTATAGGCTTCTCGGGTTGCAGAGGGAGCCGTTCTCCAATTCGCCCGATCCTTTTTTCCTCTACAGGTCGAGGATGTATGACGAGTGCCTGAACTGGCTCGAGATATCGCTTAGGCTGAGAAGGGGTTTGAACGTCGTCCTTGGGGATGTCGGAACGGGGAAGACAACGGTAAGCCGAGCACTCCTCCAGGGTTTCGGGAAGGAAGGGGAGAGGTTCTTGTTCCATATCGTGATGGATCCCGTCTTCGATTCCCAGGTCGAGTTCATGAAGTATCTCGCCAAGGCCTTCGATGTCGAAGAGGGATGTTCATCTATCTCCGACTATAGAAACGCCCTGGAAAGCTTTCTCTTCAGGAAAGGGGTGGAGGAGAACAGGGTCGTGGTCCTCATAATAGACGAGGCGCAGAAGCTCAGCGCGGATATCCTAGAGATCCTAAGGATCCTCCTCAATTACGAGACAAACGAGTATAAATTGCTCCAGCTCATCTTATTCGGCCAGATGGAGCTCTTGCCGAAGCTAAAGAAGCTCAGGAATTTCATGGATAGGATCTCGTTTTTCTATAAGCTCAGGCCATTAAACGAGAAGGAAACCAAGGAGATGATAAGGTATAGGTTACAAAAGGCAGGGCTTCCGAGGGATAGGGAGCTATTTACAGAGGATGCGCTTTCTTTCATATATTCCTTGACCGGAGGTTATCCGAGGAGGATCACGATGCTATGCCATGAGGCGTTGATAACGATGCTGGTTAAAGGCGCGAGGATTGTGGACGATGATATAGTGGGGATGGTTGTGGAGAAGAGGAAGGATCTCATATAGAGGAGGGGGAGGCGTTGGAGGATAAGGAGAGCCTTGCCGAGAAGAAGCTCATAGAGCTCCTGAAGGGAAAGGTCTTCGAGGAGGGTAGGGAGGGGGCACCTGCTGAATACAAGCTATATGAAGATGTGCGGAGGGGGAAGGTATCCATCTCCCGGTGGGCGAGGTATCATAGGAGGGGCATCTCCTTCCCATTTTTTGGAAAGGGGAAGGAATCCCTTGGGGTTGGGCTCGATATGGGGAGCAGTTCCGTTAAGGTTGTGGGGATAGAGCATACGGGGGGTAAGTCCAGGCTCATCGGCTTCTCGATCGTGGATTTCGTCCCCGAGGGGGAGGAGATAGGGCGAGAGGAGAGGATAGGGATGGTGGAGGAGGCGCTAAAGGGGCTTGGGAGAGGGATAAAGGCTGCCGTCTCCATAAGCGGGATAGCGAGGCAGATAACGATGCCGAGGATGAACGATGAGAGGCTCAGATCGGCCATCAAATGGGAGGCATCGAGATACCTCCCCCTTGATCCGGAAAGGTTCGTCATAGACTATCAGGTCCTCGATCCAGATATAAGGTCGAGGACGATGAACGTCCTTCTCGCCGCCGTCGAGAAGGAGAGGATTGGGGAGATGGAATCGATCCTCGAAGCATCCGGGGTAGTCCCGTCCATAATGGATTTAGACATCCTCGCCATGGCCAACTCCATCCTTTCCTCAGCGGATATATCTATATCGGACGTGGTGGCCATGCTGGATATAGGGGCCTCTGGGACGAAGCTCTGCGTAGTTGGGAGGGAAGCCCCTCTTTTCACAAGGGATATACCGACCGGAGGGATGCATATGGCACAGGCCGCCTGGAAGGCCTTAGGGACGAAGAGGCCTTTGTCGGAGGTAATGGGGGCCGAGGGGGCGAGGCTAAAGGCCTTCGAGGCTATAAAGCCGGTTCTGGACGAGATCGTCGTCGAAGTGAGGAGGGCTTTCATCTATTACGATACGCAGGTATCGAGGAGCATAACGAGGATCTTCCTCGCCGGAGGAGGTGCTATGATCCCGGGGATAGATAAATACATCTTCTCGGCACTCGATATACCCGTAGAGGTTGCAAACCCCCTTAAGGGTTTGGAGATACCCAGAGGGGATTTCGAGATGGATCTTCTGGAGAGGGTAGCCCCGAGGCTTTCCGTTGCATGTGGGCTGGCGATGAGGAAGGTCTGAGATGCCCGTAACGTTCGAGATAAACTTCTACAGGACTTATAGGGCGAGGAGGGTGGCGACGGGAGAGGAGGTATTGTGGGTAGCGATGACAGGCGAGTCTGTCGTCATCGCCATTATGAGCATATTCGTCCTCATATCGGCTGTCCTGTCCTGTTCCTCCTCGAGGAGGAACTTGAAGGAGATGGAGAGGGAGCTTTTCTCCACGAGGTCGGAGGTGGAAAGGATAAGAACGGAGGCCTCCTCGGTCTCCCCCTCTCTTTCGGAGATGGCGAAGATTATGGGAGCGAGGATAAGCTGGGGGGATAAGCTCTCGGAGATAGGCAGGTCCGTTCCATCCGGGCTTTGGATAAGCTCTTTAAGCCTATCATGGAACCAGGAGAGGAGCGGGAAATCGCTTAAGATAGAGGGCTTTGCCCTCGGAGGGAGCAATGGGTTGCAAGCCGTGCTCGAGTTCGCTTCGAGGCTAAGGGTGAGCCCAACGATATCCAGGGATTTCGGGGAGGTGGTCCTGGTTTCGACCTCCTCGAGGAAGGAAGGGGATGTCGAGCTGACGGCGTTCGAGATAGTATGTAATCCGAAAGGCGGGGGAGGATGAGGAGGATTTCGATATCGATCATCGTGATCGTGGTGGGGATCATCGTGATGATCTTCTCCTCTTCCGTGGCGAGAGGACAGAGGAAGAGGTCGGATGCCGTATATAAGGAGCTTTTGAAGGCGAGGCAGGAGCTCGCCATGGCCAGGGCGATGGAGGAGAGGATAGGGAAGATAAAGGGATATATGGAGATGGCCCGGAAGGCCATGGGGATTCCTCCAGGTTCGCCTCCGGAATCGTATACCTTTTGGTTTCTATCCAGGGCCGTGGCCCTCGCCAACGAATCCAGGGTATCGTTCGATTCGATAACGCCGGGCCTTCAGAAGAAAGGGGAGTCGTTCACGGAGTTCCCGTTCCAGATGGAGCTCAAGGGATCTTATCATGGGATCGGAAGGTTCATAGCGGGCCTCGAATCGTTGGAACAGGTTGTGGAGGTCGAGGAGTTCGCGATATCCGGGGATCCAGCTAATCCGAGGCTCTGCAGGGCCAAATGCCTTGTGAAGATGGTGGTGTTTTAAGTGAGGGCAGGGGGTCTGACGAGGCTTTTTGGATCGGTTAGGGGGAAGGCCGTCCTCGTGATGCTCATAGCCGGGCTGGTCGAGATACTCCTCCTTGGGTATACCGGAATGTCCATCTACATGATGGGGTTTGGACCGAAGGCCTCGAAGGGCGGCCTTCTAAGCTCGGATGTGGATTCAGGGGAGGATCTTAGGAGGATCGAGGAGATCCTTTCCAGGAAGAGGATCCCATATTATCAAGCCTTTGGAAGGGATCCGATGGTTCCCCTGGCGATGCCAAGGCCGCCTCAAGGGGAATCGGAGAAGGAGGCCCCAAAGGAGGTGAGGAGGCCTCCGGAGGTTCGGCCGAGGGTTCAGGAGGAGCAGGTGGAGATAAAGGTGACATGTGTGATAGTTGGTGGAGGGGCGCCATATGCGATCCTTTCCGTAGGCGGTGAGAACAGGATCGTCTCCCAGGGGGAGATGGTTGGCGGGGAAAGGGTGGTCAGGATAGACGAGAGAGGGGTTGTTCTCAGGAAAGGGTCCTCCGAGAGGAGGATAGAGATCGTGGAGATGATGAGATGAGGAAAATAGGGGAGTTTGTAGGCATATGGCTTCTATTTGCTTATTCCCTTTGTTCCCTTGCGGAGGCTGCTCCGCTTTCCAGGATATCGGCGGTGGTTGAGAAAGATGGGGTTCGCCAGGTCTCGACCTGGGGCCCATCCTCCAGAAGTGCGCCCTCCGTTATATGCGGTCCAAAGGGGATAGAGCTTTTCTGGGGACCGGCCTCCTCCGGCTCGGAGATAGAGTCCTATACGGTTCAATACATGGACGAGGATCGAGGAGGGGGATGGGAGGAGATACCGGGCCTTATCGGGACGAAGGCCACGAGGGCGACGTTTATAGGGATCCCCGGCCATAGATACAGGTTCAGGACGATAGCCGTGGATGCCTCCGGGATAAAGGAGGATCCGGAAGCCGTGATCTCATCCGCTCCCCCACCCCTGACGATAAGGGGGAAGGATGTGGAGATAGTAGACCTTTTAAGGGCCGTGGCCAGGAAGATGAGGGCGAACGTGATATTCGGCCCGGATGTCTCCGGCAAGGTGACCGTTGAGTTCGAGGAGGTGCCCGTCGATCTCGCATTCGAGCTGATATTGAGGGCGAGCGGGTTCTGGTATGAGAAGTTCCCCGGGAACATATACCATATATCCAAGTCCTATTCGCCACCCCCTGTGAAGGAAGGGGTGGTGAAAAAGACGGTAAAGGTCTTCTCCTTCAAGCATGCGGTGGCATTCCAGGTCCAGGACCTCATAAAGCCCCTGCTATCCAAGGAAGGCGTTTCCATAGTGGATGTGAGGACGAACCAGCTCATCGTAAACGATATGGATGAGGTTATAAAGAGGATAGAGGAGATAATCGAGAAGGTAGATATCCCCGTCGAAGAGGGCATCGCCCCTCCTCAGGAAGGGAAAGGGCTGGAGCTCCCCGAGCCCTATCCTATCAAGCTCAAGTATATAAAGCCATCGAAGTTCAAGGAGATGATATCCGGAATAGGGCTTGTTCCCGCAGAGAAGATCCAAACGGACGACGAGAAGGACCTCGTTATAGTGATGACGACCAAACAGACCATATCGGCCATAAGGAAGCTCGTGGAGGAGGTGGACATCCCGCCTAAAAGGGTTACGGTCGAAGCCAAGATAATAGAGGTATCGGCCGATAGCTTAAAGGATCTCGGGATAAGCTGGAGCGACAGCGTGAGCCTTTCCCTCGAGCTATCTCCATCCCCTGAGCTACCGATCCCGACGAAGGTGGCGACGGCGAGGCTCTCCCTCATCTCCACGAGCCTTAATCTCCTTGAGAGGCAGGGGAAGGCGAGGACGCTTGAGAACTCGCGCATGACGGTCTTAAGCAACCAGACGGCCAATATACTCGGAGGTGAGAAGATCCCGATAGTCACGAGGATGCCCATAGGGTTCCCGACGGGAGGGGTTGTTGGTGGGATACCGACCGCCCCTGGATATGTAACCGAGACTTTGCAGATCCAGTATGTGGAGGTCGGGATAAAGCTTACGGTCACCCCAAGGGTCAACGAGGAGGACGTGATAACCATGGATATAAAGCCGGAGGTAAGCACGGTCGCCGGATGGCGCGGTCCGAACAACGACATACCGATCGTCAAGACGAGGGAGGCGAGGACGACGGTATGGGTTAGGGATGGGGACACGATCCTTCTGGGGGGCTTGACAAGCGAGGAGAAGAGGACGACGACAACGAAGACCCCGATCCTCGGGGATCTCCCGATAATAGGGAGGCTCCTATTCACGAGGAAGAGGGAGGATACGATGAAAACCGAGCTCATAATAATGATAGTCCCTCAGATCCTCAGGGAGAAGGGGTCCTGAGGTGCCTAAATAAACGAAGAAGAGGGGGATAGGGATGAAGAGGGTGAGGTTCGGATATGTCGGTTGCGGTTTCATGGCCCAAAGGGTCCATATCCCAAACTTCCTCTCCATTCCGGAATGCGATTTCATAGCCATAGCGGAGGCGAGGGAGAGGTTGGGCAGGAGGGTTTGCGAGAGGTATGGGATCCCGAGGTTTTACAAGAGCCATCTCGAGCTTGCGGAGGATCCGGATGTGGAGGCTGTCGGGGTTTCCGCCGGCTTCGCAGCACAGGGAGCTATAGCCAGGGATTTGCTCATGGCTGGGAAGCACGTATTCATGGAGAAGCCGATGGCGGTCTCGATAAGACAGGCGGAGGAGATGCTCCGTGCCTCGAAGGAGGGCGGGGGGAGGCTCATGGTGGCTTATATGAAGAGATACGACGCCGGGAACGAGCTCGTCAAGGAGCTGGTGGATAGGTTCAGGGAGTCGGGGGAGCTCGGGAGGATAACGTTTGCGAGATCCCATGGTTTCTGTGGGGATTGGGTGGACGGCATAGATACCCCATTCGAGACGACGGACGAGCCATATCCCCCGGAACCGGCTCCAATCCTCCCGGAATGGTTGCCGAAGGGGGAGGAGGGGAAATACCTCGGATACCTTCAGCAATACACCCATAACCTCAACCTCCTTAGATGGTTCCTGGACGCCGGGGATGAGGTCCAAGTCTCCTTCGTCGATCTGGATGAGGACGGGATGACGGGGATCGTGGGTTTCAAGATGAGGGGGATAAGGGCGGTCATAGAGTCAGGGGGTATAAGTTACTGGAGTTGGGAGGAGCAAACCCAGATATATTTTCAGCATGGATGGATAAGGACATGGGCGCCGCCGCTCCTCCACAAGAACCTGCCGGCCGGGGTTGAGGTTTACATCGGGAAGGATCTACACGAGTTCAGGTATCCCTTGCCCAGGGAGAGGTGGTCATGGTCCTTTAAGAGGGAGACGGAGCATTTTATAAAAGCCCTCCTCTCGGGAGAGGAGTTCAGATCCTCCGGGGAGGATACATTAACGGATGTTAGAATATTTGAGGAGATCTATAGAAAATACCTTGGGGTGGGTGATTAGGGACCTATGCTCTATAAGGAGGATTGGGAAAGGGCGAAGGAGATGTATAGGGCATGGTGGGAGGGGGAGAAGACCCCAAGGCCCCTCCTATACCTTACCTCCCCCTTGAAGAGGCCGAGGTTTCCGGTTCCGGAGCCTCCAGAGCCCAAGGATCTCGAGGATAGATGGACCAACCCGGAGATAGTCCTTGGGAATGCCGAGAAAGCCTTCGCATCCACATATTTCGCGGCGGAGGGATATCCTAATATGCACGTAAACCTTGGGCCAGGGATAGCCGCTACATATATGGGATCCACCCCGACGTTCATGCCCGAAACCGTCTGGTTTGGCAGGAACGAATCGAAGGGCTGGGATGAGATACTTGGGATCGATTTCGATCCGAACAACAGGTGGTGGATTAAAACGAAGGAGCTAACGATGGCCGCGGTGGAAAGGGGGAAGGGGAGGTATATAATCGGGATAACGGACCTCGGGGGGATCCTCGACATCCTCGCATCCCTGAGGGGAACGGAACAGCTTCTCGTCGATCTGATCGAGAACCCGAAGGAGGTTGTGATGGCCTCCGAGAGGATAATAGATATCTGGCATAGATGTTATGATGAGCTTTATGGAATCTGCCTCATGGCTCAGGAGGGGTCGTCTGCCTGGATGGGCCTGTGGTCTCCTGGGAGATGGTATCCGATACAGTGCGATTTCTCGGCCATGATATCCCCTTCCATGTTCGAGGAGTTCGTCATCCCGCATATAGAGGAGCAGTGCAGGAGGCTCGATCATATCATATATCATTGGGATGGACCTGGCCAGATCCCACATCTCGAACTTCTCCTCGAGGTCGATGGGCTTCATGGGATACAATGGACTCCCGGGGCTGGGAATCCCGGGCTTGGGTATGAGGGATGGTTTCCATATTACAGAAGGATCCTGGATTCCGGGAAGAGGCTCGTCCTCCTCGGGATGGATCCAAAGGAGGTGATCGATTTCCTGAAGGTATTTGGGGGGGAGGGGTGTTTCATATCCACATGGGCCTCATCTCCTGAGGAGGCGGATGCCTTCGTCATGGAGGTGGAGAGGCTATGCACAGCTTAAAAAGGGGGATGGATTATGACACATAGGGAGAGGTTGCTAAGAACCCTAAGGGGAGAGTCCGTGGACAGGGTTCCGGACTTCGAGTTCGGGGCGTGGTCCCAGACCATAGAGAGGTGGCATAGGGAGGGGATGCCCGAGGAATACAGAGGGGAGGATGCTGCTATAAATCGCTATTTCCATACGGACGACGTGGAATTCGGTCCAGGGCCGTGGGTTCACGTGGGACTCCTCCCAGGATTCGAATACAAGGTTTTGGAGGAGAAGGGGGATCACCTGATAGTTCAGGACGGGGATGGGGCGATAGCGGAGGTAATGAGGCCGGAGCTCGGAGCATCTATCCCGAGATACTTAAGATATGCCATAGAGACGAGGAAGGACTGGGAGAAGATAAGGGATGAGAGGCTTAACCCCGACGACCCTAAAAGGATTCCGAGAAACCTGGATGAGTTATGTAAGATCAGCATAGACGCCGATTACCCCATAGGGATAGGGTGTGGATCCCTTTACGGATGGCTCAGGAACTGGATGGGGGTGGAGAACCTATCCATAGCCCTTTACGACGATCCGGAATGGGTGGAGGAGATGATGGAACATTTGACCATCCTCATGCTAAAGCAATACGAGAAGATAGCTGGGAAGTGCAAGATAGACATAGGACATTGGTGGGAGGACATGTGTTATAGGAAAGGGCCCCTTATATCCCCTGCGATGTTCGCCAAGCTCATGGTCCCGAGATACAAGAGGGTTACGGAGTTCCTGAGGAGGGAGTGTGGGTGCGAGTTCCACATGGTCGATTGCGATGGGAACATAGAGGAGCTCGTCGGGCTCTGGCTTGAGGCCGGGATAAACGTCATGTTCCCCCTTGAGGCTGCCCATACGAACGCATATAGGATAGCGGAGAGGTTCGGGATGAGGGTAGCGCTTAGAGGCTACTTCGACAAAAGAGCCCTTATAGCCGGGAAGGATGCGATAGACAGGGAATGGGAGAGGCTTATGCCGCTCCTTCGCCGTGGAGCGTTCATACCCCATACCGACCACCGCGTTCCTCCAGACGTTTCCTGGGAAAACTATCGTTATTACAGGATGAAGAAGTGCGAGATAATAGGGAAGGAATACAGGGAGGGATAGTGGGTTTCTAACCGCGCCTTCCGAAGGCCGATATGACCACCGTCCTTATCCTCATCCTGTCCACGGATCTTACGAGGATCTTGATCCCATCGACCTCCACCTCGTCCCCTTCCTCCGCTATCCTTCCGAGCTTGCTCATCACAAGCCCCCCGACGGTGTCCACCTCCTCTTCCAAATCGAACTCCGCCCCTAAGATCCTCTTGAGATCCTTTATCCTCGCCGATCCGTCGGCGACCAGGGTTCCATCCGGCATCTTCTTTATCCATCCCAGCATTTCATCCGCACCTATTACCCCCATGACCTCCCTTAGGATGTCCTCCATGGTAACCATGCCGGATAACCCCCCGAACTCGTCCATTAAGATCGCGGCCCTCGATCCCGTCTCCTTGAAGATCCCGATCAGGCGATCGAGGGATATGGATTCTGGAACTACGTTTATCGGCCTTATGAAATCGCCAAGCTCTATCGTTTCTATTCCCTTGGATATAATGGCTCCCATAAGCTCCCTCATCTGTATAACGCCTACTACGTTGTCTATCTCCCCATCGTATACCGGGATCAAGGAATAATGGCAGGAGGATATGAAGTGGAGGAGTTCATCCTTCGCAATATCCAAGGGGATGGCCGATATCATCGTCCTCGGGACCATGATCTGATGGGCTCTTGTTTCCGAGAACTTCAGGATATTGCTGAGCATCTCCCTCTCTATATCCTCCAGGATCCCGTGCTTATGGCTTGCCGATATGAGGATCTCAAGCTCCTTAGCCGAATGCGCCTGCTCCTCGGAGGATGGCGGGGGGATCCTGAGGAGCTCGAGGATCCACATCGTCGCCCTGTTCAAGACCCATATAGCGGGCTTGAAAGCTATATACGTGTATCTAACAAGGGGCGATATCCATATGGATATCCTATCCGGATGTTGGAGGGATATCGCCTTCGGGATCAATTCCCCGAAGACGACCTGGATCGACGTGAGCATAAAGAAGGCGAGGATGGAGGCCAGGGAATGTGATGCCACCCCTTGCCATCCTACCGGGAGCCAATCCATGAATGGCCTGAGGATATAAGCCAACGTATTTTCCCCTATCCAACCGAGGGCTATTCCGGAGATGGTTATCCCGATCTGGGTGACCGTCGCGAATAGGTTCATGTGCTCTATGAAGAAGAGGACGATCCCAGCCCTTCTATTCCCCTCCTGGATGAGCTGTTCTATTTTGCTTTTCCTCACGCTCAGGAAGGAGAACTCGGCGAAGACGAAAAGGGCGTTAAAAGACACGATTACAGCTATGAGGATAAGCCTTAATATCAGATCTTCCATTACATTCCAAGGATCTCCTTTGCCTTTTCAACTATCCTTTCCACGGTGAAACCATATTCCCTCATCAATATATCCGCTGGGGCAGATCTTCCGAATCCCTCCACGCCGATCGCACTTATAGCCCATTTATGCCATCCGAAAGGGGATGCGGCTTCGATGGAGATCCTCGCCTTTATATTGGGGGGGAGGACTGAGCTCCTATATTCCTCCGGCTGTTTCTCGAAAAGCTCCCAGCTCGGCATGCTCACGACCCTCGTCCTTATCCCATTCTCCTCCAAGGCCTTCTTGGCGGAGAGGGCGAGGTGGACCTCGGATCCAGAGGCTATGAGTATAAGGTCCGGGTCTCCCCCTTCCGAGTCGGAGAGGACATATGCCCCTTTCGGGACGCCGTCTTCTATGGGGTAGAGAGCCGGGTCGAGAACGGGGAGGTTCTGCCTTGATAGGAGGAGGGCGACGGGCCCTTCCTTCCTCACATCCATGGCCACCTTCCATGCCATGGCGGTTTCGTTGGCATCTGCAGGCCTTATGACGGTCAGGTTTGGGATGGCCCTAAGGGCTGGGATCTGTTCCACCGGCTGGTGTGTCGGGCCGTCCTCCCCAACGCCTATGCTGTCATGGGTGAATATGTATATGACGGGGAGCCGCATCATGGCCGCAAGCCTTATCGATGGCCTCATATAATCGGAGAAGACGAGGAATGTCGCACAATATGGTATAACCCCTCCGTGGAGGGCCATCCCATTCGATATCGCGCCCATTGCATGTTCCCTTATCCCGAAGTGTATGTTCCTCCCCGACCTTGATTTCGCCGAGAAATCCCCTTCTCCCGGCATATAGCTCTTATTGGAAGGGGCGAGGTCTGCGGATCCCCCGATTAGATTTGGGGTCTTTTTGGCTATTGCGGATAGGACCTCCCCGGATGCGTTCCTCGTGGCGATAGGTTTAAGGGGAGGGAATTTCGGGATCTCTTCATCCCATCCATCGGGGAGCCTTCCGCTCCATGCGATCTCCCATTCCTCGGCGAGATCCGGATATTCTTTAGCCCATCTCGAGAACATCTCCTTCCATCTCTCCTCGAGATCCCTTCCCCTTTCCAAAGCCTTCCTGAAGTGGGACAGGGCTTCCTGAGGTATATAGAAGCTTGGTTCCTCTGGCCATCCGAGGTTTGCCTTGGTTTGTCTTGTCGCCTCTTCCCCGAGGGGCTCTCCGTGGGCGGAGGGGCTGTCTTGCTTTGGGCTTCCGTATCCTATATGGGTCCTGACTATTATCAGGGATGGCCTTTCCCTCTCCTCCCTGGCCGCCCTTATGGCCATCTCTATGGAATCTATGTCGTTCCCGTCCTCTACCTCCTGCACATGCCATCCGTATGCGGAGAACCTCATCCCGACGTCCTCGCTGAAGGCGAGGTCTGTAGAGCCCTCTATCGTTACCCTGTTGCTGTCGTATAGGACGATGAGCTTTCCGAGCTTTAGATGTCCGGCTATGGATGCTGCTTCCTGGCATACGCCTTCCATTATGTCCCCATCGCTTGCTATAACATATGTATAGTGATCCACTATTGGGAATCCGGGCCTGTTGAACCTGGATGCGAGGAACTCCTCGGCTATGGCCATCCCCACGGCGTTTCCGAATCCCTGCCCGAGAGGCCCCGTCGTCGTCTCGACCCCCGGTGCGAGCCCATACTCCGGATGTCCGGGGGTCATGCTGCCCCATTGCCTGAACCTCATTATCTCATCGAGGGGGAGATCGTAGCCTGTGAGGTGAAGGAGGGCATAAAGCATGGCCGAGGAGTGGCCGGCCGAGAGGACGAACCTGTCCCTGTCGGGCCATTTCGGGTTGCTTGGGTTATGCTTGAGGAACCTGTCCCATATGCAATAGGCCATCGGCGCCGCCCCAAGGGGCATCCCAGGATGTCCGGACTTAGCCTTTTCTATAGCGTCCACGGCGAGGAACCTTATCGTATTCACACAGAGCTCGTCTATCTTCGATGCCACGGGAACAAAAACCCCCTTCCTATCCCTTCACGCACCCAAGTGGACGAAGCCTCGCGACCTTTATGGATATCCCAGCGCCGTGGACCGCATCGGCGACCGATGCCACGTCCTTATATGCATCCGGTATCTCCTCCGCCATCGTCTCCCTGCTCGCACCCCTGACTATTATCCCCTTCGCTTCCAGTTCCCTCTCTATCGATCTCCCCCTCGATGCCCTTATCGCCTGGTTCCTGCTCATGACCCTTCCAGCCCCATGACATGTGGATCCGAACGTCTCCTCCATCGCCTTCTTCGTCCCTACAAGCACGTATGAATACCTCCCCATATCCCCTGGTATGAGGACCGGTTGCCCTATCTCCCTGTATTCCTCCGGTATATCCGGATGTCCGGGAGGGAAGGCCCTCGTCGCCCCCTTCCTGTGAACGCATACCTTCATGGGCTTCCCATCCACTATGTGTTCCTCTATCTTCGCTATATTGTGCGCCACCTCGTATACCGTCTCGAGGCCTATAGCCGAAGGGGTTGTCCCCAATGCCTTGGCGAACGCCTCCCTCGTCCAGTGCGATATGGCTTCCCTGTTGGCGAAGGCGTAGTTGACGGCGGCAACCATTGCGGCATAGTAGTTCTTGCCCTCGGGGGAATCGATGGGGACGCATACGAGCTGTCTGTCGGGGAGATCGAACCCATATTTCGGGAGGGCTTTCATCATTATATCCAGATAATCGTCGCATACCTGGTATCCGAAACCCCTCGACCCCGTATGGACGGTTATCGTTATCATGTCCTTCTCAAGCCCAAGGACCTTCGCTATCTTCTCGTCGTATATCTCGTCCACATACTCTATCTCCACGAAGTGGTTACCAGATCCTATCGTTCCTATCTGGGCCCTCCCCCTTTCCATAGCCCTTTGGCTTATAACGCTTGGATCAGCGCCCTCCATGCATCCATTTTCCTCTATCCTCCTTAAATCCTCGGGAAGGCCGTATCCGTTTTCCACGGCCCACTTCGCACCCTTGAGAAGGACATGCTTTAGCTCTCCAACGGTAAGCCTTATCTTCCCCGTCGATCCAACCCCGGATGGGACGTTGGCGAATATAGCGTTCACCAGATCCCTTATCTTCCCTTCCACATCCTTCCTATGGAGTGCCGTCCTCATCAACCTGACACCGCAATTTATGTCGTATCCAACCCCCCCTGGGGATATCACGCCGTCCTTTACGTCGAAGGCCGCAACCCCACCTATCGGGAACCCATAGCCCCAGTGTATATCTGGCATGGCAAGCGAGAACTTGACTATCCCCGGCATCTGGGCCACGTTCCTCACCTGGACGTGGGCGTTGTCCGACCTTATGTGGTCCAACATATCCGCTGAGGCATATATCCTTCCCGGAACCCTCATCTTCCCCTCCTTCGGTATCTCCCATAGATAATCGTGGACCTTTATAAGCTTGACATCGCTCATATCTCACACCTCCCTTTCCTTAGACATCGAATATGATCTGGGCCTCCCATATATCGCCAACCCTTTTAACGTATATCCCGTGATATGTCACGGCCTTTATCTCAGTCCTTATAGAATGCCTTTCCGGATCTATCCTCTCCCCCCAAACCTTGGCATCGACGAACCCATCCCCAACCCTATGGACGTCGAAAGCGGAATAAAGCTCCCCTTCGACGTTGAACAGGTAATTGAGCTCGGATAGCCATGAAACCAGAAGCCTTTCCATATCCTCCCCTTCGACATGGATATCCCTCCCGATCTCGCCCCTTATCCTGCTGAGATCTCCGGATATGACCTCGAACATGGCCATAGCCCCTTGCCTGAATAGCTCCTCCAGGGTCTCGCCGTATATCTTAACCCCTACATCGCCCGTGTGGTCTATAAAGCTATACCCGCCCATAGCGATCACTCATCTATCTCTATTATCTTCCACTCATCCCCCTCCTTCTGGAACCTTATCACATATGTTCCCGTGGCGGTCACCCCTTCGTTCGTCGTTACTATATAATCGGCCGTATATCTCGCCGTGTTCCCGCTCACCTCCACCCTCTGGTTGGACAGGACCACCTTTATCCCGGAGAACATGGCGAAACGATCCTTTATCTCTTCCTTTAGCTCGTCCTTCGTTCCAGGGGTTGTGCTTCCCGGGTCGTAATCGGCATATGAATCCGATATGAAGCTCATGAACTTATCCAAGTCCTCGTTCTCATATGCCGTTTTCAACTGCTCCACTACCTTGGCTATGATCTCTTCATCTGTGATCATCGGGGTGAGGAGGAGATCGAGCTTAACGAGATCCCCGGCCTTTAAATCCACATCCTTCTCAACGGCGTTATATCCTTCCTTCTCAAACCTCACCTTGTATTTCCCCTCCGGTATTCCCGATATCTCGAAGCTCCCATCCCCAGCCGTGGTGGTAAAAAATTCCGTATCGAGGATGAAAACGAGGATCCCGCTGTGGGACGCCTTATCGGATAGAAGGGCCGTTCCCGATATCTTCCCCCCTTTCTTAAGCCTTAAAACCCCTATATCCGTCGAATGGCCGGCGACGACCTGGATATCGCCCGATTCGGCCCTCACATACCCCTCCCTTTCAGCAACGACCACATATTCGCCGGCCGGGACAAGCCCTATGAGGAATGCTCCATCCGGATCCGTTAATGTCGAGAACTCCGTGTCCTTGAGGAAGACCCTCGTCCCGGAATGGTCCTTTGCCAATCCTCCGGATGGTTCCTCGAGCAGGACCTTCCCCTTCACCGACCCCACATCTTCCTTCCCTCCCCCGCACCCGAGAAAGGAGGATAAGATGAGGATGCCGGTGAAAAGCCATCCTTTCCTTACCCATCTGGCCATCTCTTGATCACCCTCCAAAAATTATATCAGATCCTCCAATTCAAGTCAAGCTAAGAGGAGCGCCCAACATGGTTGGGCTCCTACCCCTGGAACGTTAAACGTTCCAACGTTTAAACGTTCAAACGTTCCAACGTTACAAGGGGGTAGCGGGCCAATCGCATTGGCCGTCTGGAACGCCCTTCATGACCGCGTTACCCATATTGTAGGAGCAACCCCCTGTGGTTGCCCAAAACCAGGGCAGGCACAGGGGCCTGCCCCTACGAATAATTCGTCTTTCGCAATCTCATAGTTTGCCCAAACGTCTGGGGGGCGGGTTCTGAAATGTTGTGTTATCTCGGAATTTGTGATAGAATAAAAGGAATGAAAGGAGGAGGATAGGAGGAGATGGGAGGAAGCGCTAAGCTCGATGCCATAGTTGTCGGTGGAGGGCCTGCCGGGATCTCTGCCGCTATCGTCATGGCGAGGGCCGGGATGGATGTGGTGGTTATGGAGAGGGGAGGATATGCGGGGGCGAAGAACGTAAGCGGGCTCTTATACAGCACGGTCCTTAAGGATCTGGTCCCCGATTTCCCCGAGACGGCGCCTCTGGAAAGGCCGGTTGTAAGGAGATCCCTTGCCTTCATAGACAAGGATATGTTCGTCTCCTTATCCTTCGGATCGAGCTCCTGGTCCTCCAAGCCTTATCACAACAACGCTTTTGTCGTATACAGGTCGCAATTCGATAGATGGTATGCAAAGAGGGCGGAGGAGGAAGGGGCTACGGTATTGGAGGGAACGGTCGTGGATGGGCTTATATATGAGGGGAGGAAGGTATCGGGGGTGAGGGTAAGGGGTGATGAGGATTTCCATGCCGATCTCGTCGTCCTTGCCGATGGGGCGAACTGTCCCGTCACCGAGGAGGCGATCGAGCGGCTTGGAATAGGACCTAAGGTCCCACAGAGGTATTCTATAGGGGTTAAAGAGGTGGTTGCTATCCCCAAAGGGACGATAGAGGATAGGTTTGGGATAGGGGATGATGAGGGGGCTGCATTGGACTTCATAGGAAGCCCGTTCGGGGGGCTCATAGGGGGAGGATTCATCTATACGGGGAAGGAGACGGTTGCCGTAGGGTTTGTCGCAACCCTTGATTCCGTCAGGAAGTCCGGTTTAAATCCTAACGATATAATCGAGGGGTTCAAGAGGCATCCGGAGGTCTCGAGATACATAGAGGGAGGGGATCTCCTGGAGTATTCTGCGCATCTTCTACCCGAAGGCGGCTTCAACTCCATCCCGAGGCCTTTCGCCGATGGATTGATGATAGCCGGGGATGCCGCGGGCTTCCTGAACATGGCGCCGCTCCTCCATCAGGGATCCAACCTCGCCATGGAATCGGGGAGGATAGCAGGGGAAGTAGCTGTGGAAGCATGGAAGAAAGGGGATTTCTCCGCCTCCTCCCTCTCCTCTTATGAGAGGAGGTTGAAGGAAAGCTTTGTCCTCTGGGACCTGAGAAGGTATCGCGACGTCCCGAAGATCCTTGAGGAGATCCCCGAGATCTTCTCTGTGTATCCGAGATCTGTTTGCAATGCCATAATATCCTATTTCTCCATAAGCCCTGAGCCAAGGCCTGGGATAGGGAAGATCGCCCGGGAGCTTTTAAAGGGAATTCCCAAGCTCAGGCTCGTAAGGGACATAACGAGGATCAGGAAGATGATATGAGGCTTTGAAATTCGGTCCCATGGCGCATCTGGCCTTTCTATCTTGCTTAGGCCTTATAGAGCCTTAACTGTCTCCGTCTTCTCGTCGAACTCCATCGCCCTCCCCTCGATGTATGAGCGCACGCCCATATGTAGGGCCGTCATGACGTAATAACCTAAGACGGCGTTGCTGCGGGGCTGCTCACGGGTGCGCATGGATTTGAGGAAATCGCGCCAATGTTCCTCAAGGGATGCGCCGCGCTTCCTCGCAACCTCCTTTTTCGGCCGATCTCCGACGATCTCCCTCTGTGGGTATATGACGGCGCCTGGACCTTCGAAGACAAGGGTCGCCTTGCTCCCCCTTATGAGCATAGGAAGGCCCCAGTTATTCCCGAGGGACGCTATGAGCAGAACCGACGGGCCATTCGGATATTCGATAAGCATCTGGAATATATCCGGCACCTCCCATCTCACCTTGTGCTCGGGGAGGTAAAGTCCACCGGATGCCGTCACCCGCTTTGGGAAGCCCAGGCCCATTGCCCTTATCAATGGCGTTAGGAGGTGGGGGAACCAATCTGTCCCTATTCCGCCCGAGTAATCCCAGAAAATGCGGAAGGCGAAGAAGCGGCTTGGATCCCACGGACGTTTCGGCGCAAGCCCGAACTGCCAACCAAGCCACATATCCCAATCGAGGTTCACCCCTGGCTTCGCATCCGGATCTATGTCCTTCTCGCACCCGCATAGGACGCTCCAGTGCCCTGTGCGCATATCCGCCGCCTGTGCGTGGATGAGGATCCCTATCTCGTCGGCCTTTATGAGCTCTGCGACCTGTTCCCAGATGCTATCGGACATCCCCTGGGTTCCTACCTGGAGGACCCGCTTCGTCCTTTTAAGGGTGGAGACTATCTTCTTCGGCTCATCGAGGGATTTCCAGTATGTCATCGGCTTCTCGCAATATACGTCCTTCCCAGCTTCCATCGCATCTACGGCTATCTTGGCATGCCAATGATCGGGTGTAGCGATGCATACTGCGTCCACCGACTTGTCCTCGAGGAGCTTTCTGTAATCCTTATAAGGCTTTGCCCCGGTCCCCTTCGCAGCCCCCTCCAGGCGCTTTTCCCAAACATCGCAGACGGCCACGAGGTCCACCTGTTCCCCTTGCTCTTTCATCCTTCGCACCGTCCCGATGTGCGCTCCTCCCATCCCTCCGCACCCGACGACCCCGACCCCGATCCTGTCGTTTGCGCCGAAAACGGATTTGGCGAGGATCGTAACGGATGCCAATGCTGCCGCATCACGGAGGAAATCCCGTCTGCTCCTCTCCATAACTCATCACCCCTCTTTCTATTTTACCACGGAGGCGGAAGCTTGTCAAGGGCGAGGGAAGGTGGAGGACGCTAATCAGAACAGCTCCTCGAATTCCACCCGGGAAATCCAGAGGTTCCTGTCCTCCGGCGGTTTCCATTCGTCGTTTATGAAGCTTAAGCGGAAATTGTGCTTACCAGCTGGAAGCCGGACTATGAGCGAATGAGGGCTCCATTCCTCGCCCTTGCACTCCAACCTCCCTACCTCCTTTTTATCTATCTCCAGCGTAACGATGGGGTAAATCCCTCCAAGCGCCGTTCCCCTTGCTAATATCGTTATCCGATAGGTTCCCTCTTTCGCCACCTCTATATCGCTTTCCAATGTGGCGTTTGTTGCCAGAGCTATATATCCCTCCCCCCTTTGAAGAAGAGGATATTCCTTAACCGGCCTCAGCATCTCGGCCTTTAAAATCGTGACTTTGGCATGAGGGATGGAGGTTGCACCCAAGCCGTTGAGCAAACTCGATATGAAGCGCCTTGCTTTAATTCCATTCCCTGCCGGGGGTTCATCCCAGCGTATAGCGTTCAAAACCAAAAGCCCCTTGCCCACAGGGAGGGAGAGCAAAGCGGGAGGCGATGTCAAAACCTCGATCTCCTCCTCTTCCTTTCCTTTGGCTATTAGAAAGCCCTCGATCCAGAGGTTGCGATCCTCGGGGGGAGAGTAAGCGTCGTTGACGAAGGCGATCGCCAACAGATGCTTTCCCGCTTTCGCCTTGAACGAGCAGATATAAGTTCTCGTCTCCTCGCTTCCTATATATAGAACCCCTATCCTCTCCTCATCGAGGTAGATCTCGCAAAGGGGATAGATTCCTCCAACCGGCGTTCCCCTTGCTACTACTCCCAGGTTATAATTCCCCGTCTCGGGAAGCTCTATCTCCCATTCCGCCCTGCCATAGCTCCAGAAGACGAGCTCATTTCCTTGTATGCCAACTTGTCTCTCTAACCTCACCCCCTTTATTGCAGGATACCTCCTTGCATTTTCTATTGTCACCGTTGGTATGAAGACGCCGTCGGCTGCGTCCGTCGCCAACGGGGCGGTTTCCCACCAGGCTCCCTTAGAAGGTCCGAGCCAGTAAAGGTCCTCCCTCGTGATGAAGGGGAGAAGCGTGCCTTCTCCTTCCGTTCGCAGGATCGGCCCCTTATATGGCTGAAGGGAGAAAGCGAGGTGGGAGATCTCGCTCAATTTAGCGAGGTCTTCCGGTTTCGGACGATGCCAGAGAACCCTCCCCCCGGCCTCTAAAAATTCCACGATACGAGGAAGATGATCGGCGATCTCCTCTTCATCGGCTTGAACTATGAAGAGCTGAACATCGGGGTAGCGAAGCTCGCTCCAATCCTTTAAGGAACGAAAAGCGAGGCGAAGGGCATGGAGTTTTTCCTCAAACTGAGGAGAGGCATAAGAGAGGGCCTCGCCCTTCGGCGGCGAATAACTCATTAGGTAATCGAGCATTCTTCCTAAAAGGACCCCGGCTATTGGCTCGCTATCCAGCTTGCTTGCCACCTTAAGCTGGCAGATGAGCCAGACCCCTTTCCCTTGCCTTACCTCCACCAACGGTGAGTGAGAAAGCCCATCCGCTGCTCCGGTGGCAACAAGGGATAGAGCCCCTGCCTGCATCGGACGGATCGGCTCGTTCTCGCTCACGATGTTATCTCCTCGCCACCAGCGCAGCTCCTCCGCCTTTATATCCCTCAATATGGGATGGGTGGGTAATTGAGGGAAGGAGAAGGTCGAGGATTGATCATCAAGGGTGATAGGAAGCCAATCACCCGCCGATCGGCTCTGTTCCAAAACCAAAACCCTTCCACCTTCCTCCACCATTTGCGATAAAAGCTTTTCCTCCTTCCTCCCCTTCCCCACCACTGGCGGTTCGCCTTGCTCCCCTTCCAAAGCTTGAGGGGCTATTACGAGGATGTCCTTCCCATTCCATTCCCCAAGGTTTTCGATCCTCCGGAATGATACCCCTATTTCCTTTAAAATCGGAGCAAGCTTATCCTTAGGATCGTAAATCTCGAATTGAGTTTGAGGGAAGAGCTCTTTGGATAAGGACGGAAATACCTCTATAGTCCATCCCTCCTTGAAAGGGGTAGCGTCCTGCGCCTCAAGCGTCAACATCAACATCAATTTCTTGCGGGAATCCACCCTTGGCAGGGATAACCTTATAACCTTCTCGAGGCTTGCTCCGCTTTTCATCGAGAGCGTTTCCCCTCCCTGCTGGAGGATTTTCTCCCCATCTAAAAGGGCCCACTTGAACTCCACTTCGGATAAATCCCTCATAGTGTCGTTGAAAAGCCAAACCGTTCTCTGGATGGTTTCTCCGGAGAAGAAGCGGGAATCGTATTCCTTGATAAAAGCGGCTAAGGGACGATACATATCCCTTTGTGCTACCCAGCAGGGATTTCTCTCATCAAGAGGACCTTGTTCGATCACCGTCCAGGGGGAATGGCCGCTGACATCGTAATGACGATAGGCTAAGATTTGCATTCGCCAGGCTAAAGCTTTTGCCTTGGTGCGATATAGGGTAAGGTCCTTGTATGATTCATCCCCGAAGAAAAGCGTATTCGCTGAGGGATCCCTCGCCGGCGCCCAGAGATATTCCCCGATATACAAGGGCTTCTTATGGTCCCAAAGGAAAGGCCCTCTCCAAAACATCCCCCCTCCTCCGTAGATATAGCGGGGCTCCTCGAGCCAATAGGCATCGTTTGGCCAGAGGCGCCTCTGTGGGAACTCGTTGGGATAGTGGATTCCGATAACATCGGCAATTCCTCCTGGATCGCCGTCGGATTCATAGGTAATAGGGCGGGTTGGATCCTCTTCCTTGACGATCCTCCCCATCCTCGCAAGGTTTTCCTCCGTCTCAGGGATCCTCTCGTTGACCCTTGAGCCATAGAACTCGTTCTCTAAACTCCACATGACTACCGAGGGGTGATTGTAGAGATGATGGACCATGGAGCGGAGATGCTTTGCGTAGTTCTCCCAGAATTTAGGGTCGAAGACACGATAGCTCGTATCATCGTTCCAGACCGCCCCCTCGGGTATCATCATGATCCCTATTTCATCCGCTACTTCATAAAATATGTCTTGCCAAGGCTGGGTATGGGTGCGGAAGGCGACGGCGTTCATCTTCTTAAGAGCGCCCAATTGCTCCAATACGTATTCCCTCGACACGCCTTGTGTCGGCGGCCACCAGGATGAAGCAAGAAGGTGAACCTTCTTCCCGTTAAGATAGAAATCCCCGTCTTGTGTCCAAAGCTCCCGATAGCCGAAGCGCTCTCTCAGGAGATCGCCATTTTGCCGGTCTACCTTGAGCTCTAAAACATAGAGATCGGGGCTGTAAGGGGACCAGGGGTCAAGGGGTGGTTTTTCAAAGACGAGGGTGCTCGGATGGGTCTCCCCCGGGGAAATCTCGATCTTCCCCGAGACCATGCTCGCAACAGGTTTCCCCTTTACTCCCCATTGTCCCGTCTTATCCCTTTCCTTTCCATCCCAGCGATAGATATCCCCTTTTATGGTTATCGTTTCGTTTTTGTTTCCCATATTGACTATTTTCATATCGACCCTGATCCGACTTTGGCGGATCGATGGGCTTATGAGGGCTTCTTTGATATAGATGGAGGGGAGGGCGAGGAGGTAAACGCTGTTCCAGATTCCGTATTGGGAGAAATGTCCGCCGATTGGGGAGATTATGCGGTCTTGAGGGACTTCCCTTAATTCTATATTGCCCTTTGCCGCGGCGAAATCCACCTTCTCGCCGAGGAATACGCCTGTCCAATCGTGGCAACCTACCAAGATTTCGTTTTGCATCCCGAAGCGAGCGGAATCGGTTATATCGAGTTCAAATGCATCGTAGCCGTTGAAGCATCCTCCTACATTCTTTCCATTGACGAGCACCCTGCTGTTGTATTTGACGCCGCCGAAGCGGAGGATGAGGCGGGAGCCCTGCCATTCCCGGGGGATGTTTATCTTCTTTCTAAACCAAGCTCTCTCATAATCGTAGCCATTGAGGGTACCGGGAATGCTTATCTTCTGCCAGCCTGAGGTTGGTATGGGTTCGTCAAGGGATCTTACCTTCACGAACTCCCACTCTCCATCGAGGGAAAGCATCGTTCTTCCCGCCCATAGGCTCGGGGCAGAACCGAAGATCAATCCGCAAGCCGCTAAACTCACAAGATACCTCATTCTCTCGCCTCCTTGGGAATTTTCCGTAGCTCCAAGCATAATCGCTCAAACCCAAGCTTATTATAACACATCGAAGGGGCTTTCGGTCAACCGACCGACTGCGTTACCTACAAGGTAACCACAATAGGGAATTCGGAAAGGCACCTTCCTCAAGGATCCAGGATATCCTGGCCTTCAAGGCGCTTCATTGCCTCAACTCGTATCCGAACCTCGGAGACGATTTTTCTTGACATTGGATCGATAGATTTTGTATACTTTCTCCTTGAAGTATTTAGGAACCTGGGCTCCTTAAACCAGAAGCCCTTGTCATTTTTCAAAGTTCAAGGGAAGGTGAGGATGATCTATGGAAGAAGGCAGGGTAGGGTATGTGATATGCGGCTACTGTAGTTGTGGATGTGGGTTCTATATGGATCCCGGGGAGAGGGGTCCAGTGGGGGTTATCCCGGCCAATAGCCATCCTGTGAGCGGTGGAAGGCTTTGCAGGAGGGGATGGACGATCTATCAACCCCTCAGGGATCCGAGCCGCATAAGGTCGCCCTTGGTCCGTTCCCCTTCGGGTTGGGATGAAGTGGGTTGGGGCGAGGCGATCTCGATGATAGCCGAGAGGCTCGGTTCTTTAGATCCGGGCGAGATAGGGGTTATAGCTTCTCCAAATTCTCCGAACGAATCCCTTTTCCTCCTCTCCAAGCTCTCCAGATCGGTTTTTAGGACGAAGAACCTGGATTTCATGGGGAGGTATTTCGTGGACCCCCTCCCTCGATATATCCTTTCGGACGACGAGCTCCTATGCACGTTCGATGATGTATCCGATTCGGATCTCATCTTATGCATAGGGGTTGGGGATGGGGATGTAGCGCCTCAGCTTGTCCCGAGGATATGGAAGGCCATAGGGAGGGGATCTAAAATCGTATCCATAGACGGATGGACGACGGATCTCTTCTCCGAGGCCGTCGTTCTAACCCCTATGCCCCATACGGATTTCGCTTGGATAGAAGCCCTTTGTTCCTCCATCTCCCCCTCCTTTATCCCCTCGAGGTCCTATAAAGAGGCGTCGGATATATGCGGCATTGAGGCGGATCGGCTCGAGATGGTGGGAGGCCTCGTTTCAGAGGCGAGGAGGGTAGCCGTTATATGGAACACCCTCTCGCTCGGAAGGACAGCCGACTCGAGGAGCGCGCTGGCGCTCGCTAAGCTTCTCCGCCTTCTAAAGGACGAAAAGGATTGGGTGGGCTTCCTTCCAATATTCGGGAGGTGTAACACCCTCGGGGCCCTCGACATGGGAATAGCTCCGGATTTCCATCCAGGCCATCGTCCCGGGGAGGAGAGGGGCCTGGACCTTATGGGGATGGTCAAGGGCGCTTTGGATGGATCCATAAAGTCGCTGCTTTTGTTCGGCGATCTATTGGGCTGGGAGCTATCCCATCGGGAATGGATAGAGAAGGGTTTGGGCAGCCTTCAGTTCCTCGTCGTTTTCGCGAGCTTCCCAAGCCAAACGACGGAGCTCGCCCACGTGGTTCTGCCCAGGCCCCTTCCCGGAGAGGTGGATGGGACGTATACGAACTGTGAGGGGAGGGTTCAGAGGACGGCTCCAGCGGTTCGGACTGGGATCAAGCAGGAATGGGAAGCGATTGTGGATCTGGCCAGGGCGATGGGGGCTTCCTGGTCATACGACGGGATAGAGGGGGTGAGGGGGGAGATCGCCGATCTCATCCCCGAATACTCCGAGATCCGGAGTCCAAAAGCCTATTTTATGAGGAGGTTTGGGAAGAGGGTGGTGGAAGAAGGGGTTATCCAAGAGGCTGTTCCGACTCCATCCCCTGACCGGGATCATCCCTTTATCCTATGTGTCGAGAGGGTTTACCTTTATAACTTCGATCCGGACATCCTTCGATCTCCGATCATGAGGAGGGAGCTCAAGATCCTCCCACAAGATCCGCATGTTCTCGTTAACCCAGCCGATGGAAGGGAGATGGCCGTGAGGGATGGGAGCAGGGCGGTTATAAGCTCCCATAAAGGCGAGGGGACCTTTGTGATCTCATACAGGCAGGAAGTCCCAACGGGGAAAATAATACTGCCGGATGTTTTCTACGATCTGGCCAGGGACATCCTCGGGGATCCCGTAACGGATCCCGTGACCGGCCGGATCCTCCTGCCGGCGGCTGCCGTCTCGATCAAGCCGGCAAGATAAGGAGGTGTAAAGCATGGGCGTATACCAGGCGAGGATGATGCCGAGATCCGCCTTAAAATCCTTCCTCGAGAGGCTTGAGATGCCCGTGGCGGTCCCGATAAAGGTCAATGGCGATACATTATTCGGGTTTGCGCCGATTGAGGAGATGGCGGATCGATACATAAACAGCGTCATATCCCCCGTCAAGTTTTCCTTTCCTCAAACTCAGATCTTGTGGAGATACGACTTATCTAAAACCCCGCCTATCGAAATCCCCGATGAGCCAAAGGAGATGGCTATATTTGGGATAAGGTCCTGCGACGTCTCGGCGTTTCGCTACCTCGAATACTTCTTCTCAAAGCAGTTCGAGGACACGCCTTTCCTCGAGGCGGCGAGAAAGACCTTGCTTATAAGCGTGACATGTCAAGAGCCGGGCGATAACTGCTTCTGCGTTTGTGCCAATGCCGGCCCTTCTCTTTCCGAGGGATTCGACATCCAGCTTACGGAGATCGGGGACGATTATCTCGTGGAGGTAGGAACGGATAAGGGGATGAAAGCCGTTGAAAAAGGAGGCGATCTGATGGGTCCTGCTCCCGATTGGGCTATCTCGAAGAAGGAGGAGCTCAAAGAGGAAACCCTGCAGAAGTTCACGATAACCTGTCATTTCGCTACCGGGATAAGGAAGCTGACGACGAGGAAGGTTCCGGAGGAGCTTTGGAGGAGGATGGCGGCGAGGTGCATAGAATGCGGGGGATGTGCGTTCGTATGCCCAATGTGCACATGCTTCGACGTTGCGGATTATCCCGAATCGGAGGAAAGGGGATGGAGGGAGAGGTGTTGGGACTCCTGTCAATTCGCCGGGTATTCGAGGGAAGCATCGGGGGCAAACCCTCGTCCGGACAAGCTCAGCAGGTTCAAGAGGAGGTTTTACCACAAACTCAGCTACTTTTACCTATCCATGGATGGGGTTCATGGATGTGTCGGATGCGGGAGATGCATCCAGGCGTGTTTCGGCATGGTCGATATGCCGGCGGTGGTGAACTGCATCAGGGAGGAGAGGATATGAGGGGAAGAGGCTTGGCAGCCTACAAGCGATGATGAGAAGGGAGGCGGAAGGATATGGATGTTGAGGTCCAGGAGCAGAAGGGCACGTTGGAGGAGAGGATGGCGAGGGTCGAAGGGATCGTAGAACAGATGGATAGGAGGATAGCGGAATTCAGGGAGGACATGAATATCAGGATGGTAGAGCTAAGGGACGACGTTGATAAGCGCATATCCGAGTTCAGGGAGGACATGAACAATAGGATGGCGGAGTTAAGGGAGAGCGTGGAGAAGAGGATAGCGGAGTTCAGGGAAGAGATGATCTATCGCATGGATGAGATCAGCCGCCGCTTAGATAGGCTGGAGTCCCGTTTCTGGTGGCTCCTTGGCATATTGATCACGATGTGGGTCACGATCATCCTCGCTATCCTGGTAAAAGGGTGATCTAAGGGGGGAGGTGGTGGAATGAAGGAAAATTTATATGTTCCCGATATAGCGAGGATAGTCGACGTAAGGGATGAGACCCCAGACGTCAAGACCTTCACGCTGGGATGGGTGGATCCGGGGGCGAAGGACGGATTTAGGCCTATGCCCGGCCAGTTTGTGGAGGTCTCCGTTATGGGGGTTGGGGAGGCCCCGATTGGGATCTCGTCGATCCCGGATGGGGATGGGACGTTCCAGATAACCGTCAGGGCCATGGGTTCGGTGACGAGAGCCCTTCATAGAAAAGGGCCTGGTGATCTGATAGGGATCCGCGGCCCTTTCGGGAACTGGTTCCCAGCAGAGATGGCCAAAGGAAGGATCCCCCTCTTCGTAGGAGGAGGCATAGGACTCCCTCCGCTCAGGTCCCTTATAAGGTATATGCTTGCAAGGCCCCAGGAATACCCAAAGCTCGTCGTTCTATATGGGGCCAGAACCCCTTCCGACTTGGTTTACAAGGATGAGCTAAGGGAATGGGAGGAAGGGGAGAGGATAGACCTATACCTCACCGTAGACGTGGGGGACGAGGGTTGGAGTGGGAAGGTCGGGCTCGTTACGGAGCTTTTCAAGGATGTGAACATCGATTACAAGAACGCAATAGCATTCGTCTGTGGACCCCCTATAATGATACATTTCGTCATCCTCAACCTGCTCGAACTCGGCGTTCCAGAGGACATGATATTCTCGACGTTGGAGAGGCATATGAAATGCGGGGTCAGGAAGTGCGGACATTGCGCTATAGGGCATAAATACGTCTGCGCCGATGGCCCTGTCTTCTCTTACGCCCAGTTAAAGGAGTTAGCGTGGCAGAGCGGGGAGAGGCCGACCTAAAGGATGAGAGGGATGATAATCGGGATAGGGAACGAGATGCGGGGCGACGATGGGATCGGGATGGTTGTTGCGGAAGCGCTCAAGGCCTTCTTGCCATATCCTGTCATCCTTGCTGGGGAGGTTCCGGAAAACTACCTCGACATCATCAGGTCCTATGGGCCCGATTGGATCCTTCTCGTCGATGCCGTTGATTTCGGGGGAGATCCCGGGGATACGATCCTCATAAGGTTCAACGATGAGGCGGGCGAGCCTCCCGTTGTCTTATCCACCCATCGTCCCTCGCTTCGTATCCTCAGGGCTTACATAAAGAAGGAGGTCGGGGCCGAGCTCTTCCTTCTTGGGATACAACCTAAGGTTGTGGGTTTCTGCCTTTCCATATCGGATGAGGTAAGGAATGCGGTGGATAAAGCCATTAAAGCGGCGATATCTTTTGTAGATGGTATAGAAGCATTATCCAATTTCGAGGAGGTGTAGAGCCGAAGTGGACGTGTCGACGATAGTCCTTTTCGCTTTCCTTCTCTTCCTGCCCATAGTCGGGGCATTCGTCGCCATAGCGCTCGATAGGGGAACGAAGTGGTTTTCGACGGCCTTGGCGGCTGTTGTCCTGACCTTAGGGCTCGATCTTTTGGTGAGGACGTTTCCGAAAGCCATGGAGGTCAAATGGGCCGGGCTCCCATGGCTTCCGGTTGGAGGGGTATTTGGATTCCGAATAGATCCCCTAAGCGCCCTCATGCTCCTCGTCATAACCCTTATAGGGTTCCTCGTCATCCTCTTCTCCAACGATTATATAGGCCCTGGGAACGTAGAACATCCTGTTAGGGACGGACAGGCTCGCTATTATTTCTGGATGCTTCTATTCCTCGGGTCCATGATAGGCGTTGCCCTCTCCCCGAACTTCCTCCAGTTGTTCATATTCTGGGAGCTGACGACCCTATGCTCCTGGGCCCTCATATCCTATTACGAGGAGGAAAAGGGGTTGAGGGCAGGATACAAAGCCCTGCTCATGACGCATATAGGAGGCCTTTTCTTGATGACCGGAATAGTCGTCCTCTTCGTCAAGACGGGTTCCTTCGACTTCGACGCCCTTTCCAAGCTCTCTCCCGGAGCGCTCTCCGCATTCTTCGCCTTAACCCTCGTTGGAGGATGGGCGAAGGCGGCACAGGGTCCGTTCTATACATGGCTTCCGGATGCTATGGAGGCCCCAACCCCGGTTAGCGCATACCTACATGCCGCTGCTATGGTTAAGGCCGGCGTTTATCTCGTGGCGAGGGTCGTCCTATCCTGCACCCCACAGGCAAGGGGGGAGCTTGTATCTTCCGGGATGGCGGCCCTGACGGCCGTCATAGCCCTTATCACCATGTTCATGGCCTTATTCCTCTTCTTCTTCCAAGACGATCTGAAAAGGCTCCTTGCGCTATCCACCATAACCCATCTCGCATATATAATCACTGGATCCGCCTTGGGACTTTGGGGCTCGTGGCCCGGATTCCAGGGTGGGATCCTCCATATAGCGGCGCATGGTGCCGGGAAGGCATTGCTCTTCCTCTCCGTCGGCGCCCTCGCTTATTTCTCGGGGAGCAAGAGGATGTCGGAGCTATCGGGTGTTGGGTCCAAGCTTCCCCTTGTCGCGGTTGGCTTCTTCGTCGGGGCATTCACCGTTACCGGGGTTCCTCCGTTCGCTGGGTTCTTCAGCAAGCTCATGATAATAGGAGGTGCGTTGGCCATGGGAGGGGTGGGGGCATTCATAGGGGCCCTTCTCCTCTTAGAAAGCGTCATAGCATTCGCATGGTTCCTTTGGGTTGGGCAAAAGGTCTTCTTCGGATCCCTCTCTCCGGCAGCGGAGGCAATAGGGAGCTCATCGGCGCCGATAAGGATAGCCCTTTTGGCCCTTATAGTCCTTTGTATAGGGATAACCGCTATCGCATTGCCCATCGTTTTGAGGATATAAGGAGGTGCTTCCTGTGGATACGACGAACGGCCTTATATGGGTAATGGCATTGCTCCTGGCCGGCACAGCTATCAGCGCCCTCATATCGAGATGGAGGAGGCTTGTGGGCTGGGTTTCCTTCGCATTCGTCCTGGCCGCATCGATACTGGTTCTATGCCTTTCCGCCTTTGCCTGGCTTGGGAAGGCCTCCTTCCCAGGAAAGGTCCTGTTCCACATACCGATACTCAACTCCAACCTCGTCTTCGGTATAGATGGAATAAGCGCCTTATTCCTGGCGGTGATAGCGGTGCTCGGCTCGCTCTCGGCCCTGTATTCCGTAGGCTATATAGCCCATCCGTATTACGGGGGGGAGAGCCTCGCACGGTATTATCCCTTTATGCTCCTCTTCATCCTCGGCATGATCGGGGTGGTAGTATCCTGGGACCTCTTCATGTTCCTCATATTCTGGGAGCTTATGACCCTCGCATCGTATTTCCTCGTCATATTCGAGAAGGAAAAGCGGGTGAACCTGAGGGCTGGGTTCAAATACTTCGTCATGACGCATATAGGGACGGCATGCCTCATAGCGGCCTTCATCATCTTAAGGCTCGTCGGGGGTTCCTTCGGGTTCGACGATTCGAGGGAGGCCATGGAGGCCCTCGGCGGTTCGAGGCCCGGCCTTTTTTCTACCGTTTTACTCCTCATGTTCATCGGGTTCGGGACGAAGGCGGCCATATTCCCGCTTGGAGATTGGCTTCCCGACGCACATCCGGCCGCACCCTCGGCTATAAGCGCCCTCCTCTCAGGGGTCATGATAAAGATGGGGGTTTACGGGATCCTCAGGTGCTTTCTATGGATGGGGCCTTCATCCCATTCCCTCGCGATATGGGGAGGGATAATAGCCTTTTTCGGGGCCCTATCCCTCTTCATATGCACGATGGAGGCCCTCGTACAGCGCGATTCTAAAAGGCTTCTGGCGTTTTCAAGCATAGGGCAGATGGGGTATATCTTCCTCGGAATAGGTATAGGGATCGCATTCCTCAGGATATCCCCGGCGTTAAGCGCAGCCGGGTTCATAGGAGGGCTATACCACCTCCTTAACCATGCATCCTTCAAAGGCCTCCTTTTCTTGAACGCAGGATCTGCATTGATCTCCGCCGGGACGAGGGATCTGGATAGGCTCGGCGGGCTATATAAGTTCATGCCGCTTACGACCTTCACCGCCTTGATAGCCTCTTTCTCCATAGCCGGCGTGCCTCCGCTTAACGGATTTGGGAGCAAATGGCTCTTATACCAGGTCTCCCTTTTCTGCGGCCTCCAGGCACCGATATACATGGCATACGGAATTGCGGCGATATTCATATCTGCTGTGACCCTGGCATACTCCATAAAGTTCCTCGGGGCTATCTTCTTCGGCCAACCCTCCGCAAACATCACAGGACTTTTGAGGAAGGGGCCTATGGAGGACGTCCCTACGACGATGAGGGTTGCGCAGATGGCCCTGGCCCTTGTATGCATAGGGTTTGGGATAATCCCGATGATCCCTATATCCGCCGCCCATTACGCCATATCCACGGCAAAGCCGGGTTTCTTCCCAGGGCTTAACATGCTCTTCTCCGGATCCTTCCTTGGGCTCTCCCTGAACTTAGGGGAGGGGATAACGGGGATATGGAACCCGGTCGTCATGGCCATCGCCTTCGCCATATGCTTCCTCATACCTCTCGGGATATATATGGGTGCGAGGGGAACGGTCAGGGTTGTGGAGCCGTGGGTATGCGGAGAGGTCCACGATCTCGACGAGATAAGGTATAAGGCCGCGGGATTCTACCTGACCTTCAGGACGCTATCAGCTCCAAGGCTTGGAGGGCTTAAGGCTATGGGGTTCTATCCAAGGTGGCCGATACCGAGAGCGGGTTGGTTAAGGGCCTTGAGGTATATCTTCAACTTCGATTATCTCTACTACGCTTTCGTCAAAGGGCTCATGAAGCTCTTCGACTGGTTCAGCCTGGTCCACGTCGGGTATCCCCAAGTCTATGTCCTCTGGATGGCCGTTGGGCTTGCCATCGCTATATTGCTCCTTTATCTGCTGCCTTAAAAGTCTGTGCGAGGAGGTGAGGGAAGTTGACGGGTCAGGAGCTTATGGATAGATTGAAGGAAAGGTTCTCAGGTAGGATACTGGATATGAGGGAGCTCACCCCAGCCAGGATATACGTTACGGTTTCACCCGACGATATACCCGAATTCGCAAAATACCTATTCCAGGAGCTCGGGGCCAGGTTCCTAATAACGGCTGGTGCGGATACAAGGCGGATGAAGGTTCCGATGGCGGGGAGCCAAGGGCTTGGGGTCGTCAACAGCTTCGTCGCGACGCATATATTCTCCTTGGACCGGGATAAGCTCTTTATCGCGTTGAGGGCCGTATTAGATAAGGATAACCCGAGGATCCCTTCCATAACCCCAACGATCCCGGGTGCGGGATGGGCGGAGAGGGAGCTTCACGACGTTATAGGGGTCAAGGTGGAAGGGCATCCGGATCCAAGGAGGCTTCTGCTCCCGGACGATTGGCCTGAGGGGATATATCCCTTGAGGAAGGATGTGCCCTACGACATCAAGCCGGAGCCGGATCCATCGGCAAAACCCCCTCTAAAGGAGCCTCCGGAGGGGACGACCGTCCTCCCCATCGGGCCTTTCTACCCGGTCCTTGAGGAGCCGGCATACTTCAGGCTTTTCGTCGATGGGGAGGTGGTGGTCGACTGCGACTACCGCGGCTTTTACAACCACAGGGGTATAGAGAAGCTCGGGGACAGCAAGCTGACTTACAACCAGGTCCCGTTCCTCGCCGAGAGGATCTGCGGTATATGCGGCTTCATACACAGCACATGCTATGTGGAGGCGGTCGAGGACGCAATAGGGATAAAGGCACCGAGGAGGGCGAAATACATAAGGAGCATATTGCTCGAGCTGGAGAGGATCCACAGCCACCTTTTATGGTTCGGTATAGCAGGGCACATAATAGGGTTCGACACCGTCCTCATGCAGAGTTGGCGTATAAGGGAGCCGGTCATGTGGCTCTGCGAGTATATAACCGGCCATAGGAAGACATATGGGATGAACCTCGTGGGTGGGGTGAGGAGGGACATAACATCGGATATGCACGATAGGATATTGGACGTCCTCGGTGGGGTTGAGAAGGAGACCGTGGCCATGGTCAAGGCCATAGCCGGGGATACATCGCTTGCGGCCAGGCTTAAAGGGGTTGGGTATCTATCGTATGAGGATGCGAAGGCGATATGCGTCGTCGGGCCAACCGCCAGGGGTAGCGGGGTTGCGATAGACGCCAGGGTCGACCATCCATATGCGGCGTATGACGAGCTCGTCCCGGAGAAGAAGGTCCATCCTGAAGGGGACATATGGGCGAGGGTTCTCGTGAGGCTGGAGGAGGTCCTCGACTCCATAAGGCTCATAAGGGATGGGATAGCCGGGCTTCGGGATATGCCGGAGGGGGAGATCCAGGTTGCGATCGGGGATATACCTCCTGGGCTTGAGGGGATATGCGTTGTCGAGGCGCCTCGCGGCGAGGCCATCCATTACGTCCTCACGGGAGAGGACAACCGTCTGGAGAGATGGCGCGTGAGGGCCCCGACATATAACAACCTACAGGCCGTTCCCGTTATGATAAGGGGTTTGACGATAGCCGATGTCCCGATATCCATAGGAAGTTACGATCCCTGCTTCGCTTGCACGGAAAGGGTTGAGATCGTGGATTTGAAGGATGGGTCCGTTAGGGTGATGAGCGGAGAGGAGCTCATGAGGTTTAAGGTTAAAGGCGATTGAAGGAAAGGGGGTTCGATATGGGATACGGGATAGGGTTAGGAGCGTTGAACGTCATCCTGGCGCTTGTCTTAGGTCCCCTATTCGAGGGCTTCACGAGGAAATACATAAAGGCGAACATAGCGCATTCGAGGGTTGGGCCCCTTGTCGGCCCCCTTCAGCCGTTCTACGACATCTTCAAGCTGCTGGGGAAGGAGGATCTCGAGATAGGAGGGGTGTTGCAGAAGATAGCGCCGATGCTTTGCATGGCGTCGGTCTTGACGGCCGCTCTCCTCGTTCCGATAGGTGGGAGGCCTCCCCTTGAGTTCTGGGGGGATTTCATCGTCCTGGCATATTTCCTCGGGCTCGCCTCGATAAGCGTGATCCTCGGAGCCATAGCCACGGGCACCTCCTACTCGGTGGCTGGCGGGACGAGGGAGATGATGCTCTTCCTGCTCTTGGACCTGGCGATGATAGTATCGTTCCTCACGGCCATGGTGAATACGCATTCCCTGAGGATATCGGACTGGGTGACATGGGAGGGGACATATGGTCCGAACTTCTCCATGATAGCCGCCATGATAGCCGCCCTTATGGTCCTCATAGCCCAGTTCGGGAAGATCCCGTTCGATATCCCGGAAGCGGAGCAGGAGGTCATGGGCGGTCCGTTTGTGGAGATGAGCGGGCCGAAGCTCGCCCTTTTCAAATGGGCTTTGTGGGCGAAGCAGTTCGTCGTGGCCTCCCTTTTCATAGGCGTCTTCATCCCATGGCCCTTGACGGGATGGCTTTGGCTAAACCTCATCGTGAACTTGGTTAAGGTCCTAATCCTCTTCGTGATAATCGGCCTTATAGAGGTCCTCATGCCGAGGCTTAGGATAGATCAGGCGATAAAGTTCTACGCCGTGACGTTCATAATAGGGATAATAGCCATCGTCATGGCATATTTTGCGGCATAGATCCGGGAGGGGGTTTATAGATGATAGGGAGCAAGGTTAAGGAAGCGATGATAGCATTGAGGAGCGGAGTTGTAACGCTTCGCTATCCGTTAGAGCCAGCGCCACCCGTTCCTCCGAGGTTCAGGGGGAAGGTGGAGCTCGACTTAGATAAATGCATAGGCTGTGGTGGATGTGCCAACGTTTGCCCCGCCAGGGTTATAGTTATAAAGGACCTTGGCCAGGACTGGAGGGTTATAGAAATATACAGGGAGAGGTGCACCTTCTGCGGGAGGTGTGAAGAGGTATGTCAGGAGAATGCGATAAAGCTAACCCCCGAGTTCGAGCTTGCGACGGACGACAAATCCGACATAACGGATCATTTCGAGATATACATGGCGAGCTGCCAGAGATGCGGGAGATGTTTCAAGCCGAAGCTTCCTTTGGATAAGCTTATGGTCACCGGATTCAGGGAGGAGGGATAAGGGATGGGAGGCGGGCTTATAATAACGCTCATGGTCATACATCTCCTCGCGTCCATGTTAATTGCCGAGATGAGGAACCTGAGGGCAGCCGTATGGACCCTCATAGTCCAGTCCTTCACCCTCTCCCTCATAATCCTGGCATTCGGGTGGGGACAGGTATGGATGTTCATATGGTTCCTCTGGGCCGTCTTCACCAAGGTCTTCTTCCTCCCATGGCTCTTCTTCAGGTATATGAGGATGTTTCCGGGGAGGGAGGAGGAGCCCGTCGTTGGGACATGGCTATCGCTCGCCCTTGTCGTCGTGTTCGTCCTGATCATCTATCAGCTCCTTCATACCTACATATCGATGATGGTCCCGACGATATCCGCTGCGACGGAACCAACGAAGTCGAGCCTTTCCATGGCCTTCACCGTCTTCCTCCTCGGAGCATACGTATGTATCGTCAGGAGGGATCTGGTGAAGGTGATAATAGGGGTTTTGCTCCTCGAGAACGGGGCACATCTTGCCCTGATATCCCTGGTTCCTGGGAGATGGGAGACGGCTTGTATGGGCATAGTTACGAACGTCGTGATCTCAGCGTGGCTCCTCCTTTATTTCGGCGAGGTGATTTTCAGGGTTCTCGGAACCACGGACACGCTGAAGCTCTCGGAGCTCAGGAGATAGAAAGGGGGGTGGAGTGGATTTGGGCGAGATAATTGTTAAGGTTTCTTTCCTGCCTTTCCTTGTCTTCATAACCCCTACGGTTTTCGGGACCATAACGCTCCTCCTCTGGAGGCTTTATCCCGGATTCCATGGATGGTGGGCCCTTGCCGGACTTGTCATAACCGGGACCATCTCATTACAGATCTTCCACGAGGTCATAACCGGGAACATACTTACGCTTTGGAACAACAACCTTTACGTCGATGGCCTTAGCGCCCTCATGCTCCTTCTGGGAAGCCTCTTAGGCCTCGTCATAGTCGCATACTCTTTTCCATTTATCCCGAGCAGGCTTCCGGAGGAAGTGGATGCGAGGAGGAAGTTGAGCCTCTACTACGGGCAGCTCCTCATATTCCTTGGGATGATGAACTGGACGTGTAGCACGAACAACATCGTCATGCTATACCTCTCCCTCGAGCTGACGACGCTTGCCACCGCATTCCTCGTCATATTCTACTGGAACAGGGCCGCGATAGAGGCGGGATATAAGTATCTTATGCTTGTGACGGTTGGGATCCTTTGCGCCCTTATGGGGATCGGGCTTATATATGCGGCTGCGGCGGGCCTCCCGAAGGCGGAGACGGAAGGGCTTAGGCTGCTTCTAATATCCGATCTCTCCAAGGTCTCAACGAAGATGGCCCCAAGCCTCGTCCTGCTCGCGAACGCATTCCTTATAGCCGGGTTTGGGACGAAGGCAGGGCTCGTCCCGTTCCACGCATGGCTTCCCGATGCCCATGCCGAGGCCCCGGAGCCTATAAGCGCGCTGCTCTCGGGGATAGTGATAAAGGTTGGGGCCTATGCCCTTGCGAGGACGATAACGATATTCTCGCCCCACTACAGCGCCATCGTGGTCTTCGTAGCGATAATAGCCTCGGCGAGCATGGTATTCGGGATACTCATGGCCCTTGTCCAAGACGACCTTAAGAGGATGCTCGCATATTCGAGCGTGAGCCAGATAGGATATGTGGTCGAAGGCCTTGGGCTTGGGACATACCTCGGGATATATGGAAGCCTGTTCCATCTCCTAAACCACACCCTTGTCAAAGCCCTCCTCTTCTTAGCGGTTGGGGCGATCGTATATATGACCGGGACGAGGAAGCTAAGCGAGCTTGGGGGCCTTGGGAGAAAGGCGCCTATAACGGCCTTCTGCTTCTTCGTGGGGGCGCTTGCCATAGGAGGGCTCCCGCCATTTAGCGTATTCATGAGCAAGTTCACCCTGTTCCTCGCGGCCGCCGAGAGGGGGCTTATGTGGGCGGCGGTCATAGCGGTGTTCACCGGGCTCCTCACCGTGGCGTGTTTCGTTAGGGCTGCATATAAGGTGTTCTGGGGCCAGCCCGCCACGAATCCTGGGATAAGGATGGAAGAGGTGAAGGAAGTCCCATCCTCGATGTGGGGTGGGATGCTCGTCATAGCCTTGGTAGTCCTTGCTTTCGGCCTCTACCCGAAGATCCTTTACCCGATCCTCGACAAGGCAACCGTATGTATCCTCGAGATACTCGGGGGCGTTATGCATTAAAAGGAGGTGATCGGTTTTGTTCAGGATGCTTTTCAGGAAGGCTTTTCCGAAAGCACTCTGGCTTTTCCACGCGAATTGCGGGGCATGTAACGGATGCGATATAGAGGTGATAAACGTTTTAACCCCATATTACGATGCCGAGAGGTTCGGGATAAAACTCGTGGCATCCCCAAGGCATGCGGATGTCATAGTCATAAGCGGCCCGGTGACGAGACAGGTCGCCCCTGCCTTGAAGAGGCTTTACCAGGCTACCCCGGATCCCAAGCTCGTGATAGCGGTAGGGGCATGCGCGGTAGGCGGGGGCATATGGTTTGATACGTATAGCATCCTTGGGGGTGCGGACAAGGTCATCCCCGTGGATTACTACATCCCTGGATGTCCTCCGAGGCCGGAGGCGATCCTACACGGGATAGCCGTAGCCCTCGGGCTTGCACCGAAGAAGGTATCCGGGAAGAGGGCGAGGCATGAGCTCATCCCACCTGCGGAATGAGGAGGTGTCGGCATGGGAAGGGCTTATATCGGCATTCTGATTTCGGCCGTTTTGATGGGATGCGCGGGGCATCCGGCCGTAGAGAGGCCGAAGACGGTAAAGGTGGCCATAATGCCCGAATATTCCCTCAACCGGATGACGGAAAGGTATCACCTCCTCATATCCCACATAGAAGAAGCCCTTAAGCCGAAATACAAGGTGGAATGGGTATCGTGTCCATCTCACGACGGGTTCATAGGGACGGTTGAGGGATCGAAGCCGGATATAAGCATGCAGGATGCATATACCTCCGCCATCCTCTCCAGGTTGCAGGGCGCTATCCCTATCCTCCAAGCCGTAGCTCCGGATGGGACGACGATGACCGAGGGCCTCATAGTGGTTCCGGAAGGAAGTGGGATAAGGGATATAGGGGAGCTAAGGGGGAAGAGGATCTCGATTTACTCGAGGAGGTCCTTCCTCGGCTTCATCGCCCAAGCCGATATGCTTAGAAGAGCTGGGATAGATCCGTTCCGCGATGTGAAGCTTGTTCGGGCCAGATGGCAGGATGGGGTTGTCGAGAGCGTTAGAAGGGGCGAGGTCGACGCCGGGTTCATAGGGAAGGGGGATTTGGTCCCGGGATTAAAGGCGATAGCGAGGACAAAGGCCCTCCCCACAGGATACGTCCTCATCTACCCGCATACATCCAACGACCTGGCGAGGGCGATAAGGGATGCGCTGGCAGGGCTCGACATGAGGGATCCAAAACATTCGGAGGTATTAAGGGCTATGGGGATAGGGGGGTTTAAGGTTGTGGATCAAGGGGGGAGGGAATCGCTGTCCTTGCTCCTTAAGGAGTTCTCGATCCCATATTGATGGAAGGGGGTATATAAAGGATGTCGGTTCTTTTCGATCCAAGGGAGGTTGTCGAGATAGCCATAGAGATGGAGGATATGGGGAACGAGTTCTACAAGGAGCTTGCAAGAAACGCTAAGGAAGAGGAGGTGAAAGCCTTATTCTCAAAGCTCGCCGATGACGAGCTAAGGCATAAGGAGGACTTCTCCAAGATGCTGTCCTCCGCCGAATACCTTATCGTTCAGGAGTCTTATCCGGACGAATGGATCGGATATGTCAGGGCGCTCCTTGCCTCGAGGACGGTCGTGGGAAGGGATAGCCTAAAGGCGATGGCGGAAGAGATGAAGGATCCGAAGGAAGCGATAGATGTCGGGATAACGATGGAGAAGGACACGATACTCCTTTACGAGATGTTGAGGAAGTTCATGAGCGCCTCTGGGGAGGAAGTTGTGGATAGGATCCTGTCGCAGGAGTATACGCATTTAAAGGATCTGTATGAGCTTAAGCTATCCCTCTCCTCGCGCTAATGGCCATGAGGGAGAGGGTGGTTGTAGCGCTCGACCTCGAGGATTGGGATGAGGCGGTCCGCCTCGCCTCCGCCCTTTCGGGACGTATAGGGCTTTTTAAAATCGGCATCTCCCTATTTTCTAAAAAGGGCCCGGAGGCGATAAAGAGGATTTCCGAGTATGGTCCGGTATTTTACGACGCCAAGTTCATGGATATACCGAATACGGTGGCGGGGGCGGCCAAGGCCGTAACAAGCATCGGGGTCAGGATGTTCAACGTCCATGCCCTTGGAGGGCCGGAGATGATGAGGGCCGCCGTCGATGCATCCTATATGGAGGCCGAATCCCTTGGGATTCCGAGGCCTAAGGTTCTCGGCGTGACCATGCTCACCAGCATAGATCAGCAGATCCTGGAAGGGATGGGGATAAGGGGCGATTTGGGGGATATCGTCCTCAAGCTGGCGGAGCTTGCAAAGGGGGCCGGGCTCGACGGGGTAGTGGCCTCGGCATGGGAGACGAGGAGGATAAAGGAGGAACTGGGGAAGGATTTCATAGTGCTCGTTCCCGGGATCAGGCCTTCTTGGGAGAGGATGGACGATCAGAGAAGGGTTGCCACGCCACAGGATGCTATAGCTCAAGGAGCTGATTACATAGTCCTCGGCAGGGCCATAACGAGGGCACGAGATCCCATAGAAGCCCTCGAGAGGGTGGTAGAGGAGTTGAAGGGTCACTGAGCCCTTACCTCGAAATCGAGGGAAGAAGAGGAGGAGAGAAAGGATCCATATATGGCCTTCAAGCCTATTGAGTAGCTTCCCGGCTCAGCCCGTGGGGGGATCTTGATAAGGAAGGAGATGGAACCCTCATCCTTCCTTATCTCCGATCTTTCCCATCCCTCTGGGGTTATGAGGACGGTTCCGGAGAGCGGCATACCCCCCCATTCCCTGAGGATCTTCGCCGAAAGCATCGCATACGTCCCACGCTTCGGCTTCACCTTTGAAAGCGAAAGCCTGGGCTCCGGAACCCTTTCCCCTATCCCCATCCATTCCCCTTTCTCAAATGGTATCCTTACTTCCGTTTCGTATATCCCAAGCATATAGAGGAGGTTGAGCATCCCCTTCTTCCCCAGATCTACATCCACAGATCTCCTCCCTGCCTCTACGATCCCTTTGCCCCTTCCCCTTATCCTCATCCTCACGCCATCCACCCCTACCTTTCCCAGGGATATCTGCCATGTTGCGCCACGAGGCTTGACGGAAATCGGGAGCCTTAGAAGGAGACATGTATCGCCGGGTTCGAGGAAAATCGTCGCGGAGGTCCCCCCTTCCTTCGCCCAGATGATATAGGGGGTGTTCTTCTTGAGCCCTCCGGATGGGTCGAAGACAAAGGGCCTGAATATATCGCCTCCCTCCGAGAGTTCTATCTCATATCTATAGCTCTCCCTCTCCCTGCCCACGACGTTAGCAAGGTATATGGCCCTCGGGTTCCTGAAGAGCACCCCGCCCTTGATCTCTGGGACGCGTACCCCACATCTCCTCACGAAATCCACGAATGTCTCCATATCCCCCGTGATTATCCTCCTGAATATCCTCTTCCCGTCCTCTGGGATTAGGGGCTGGATCCCTTTGGAGAAAGGTTCTCCGAACTTGACGGATCCGGAATCCCCGACCAGGAGGACCTTCGCCTTCGTCCCGATGATCGCCCTTATCATTCCGTCCCTCAACCCCATGCTGTTCGGGATCACCACCACCTTATAGAGGTCGAGGATCTCGGGATGGACCTCAACGGTCCTCTCCGACGTCAGGTCGAATGGGACGGAGCGGTTGAGGAAGGAGGTGACGACGAACTCCTCCTCGTAGAGGTTATATCTGCCGTATATCATCCCGTAGGGAACCCCGGAGACGAGGAGAACCGGAGCCCTTTGCTCTTCTATCGCCCCGGGGAGGAAATCCTTCATTATCTTGGCGACCCTGTCCATCTGCTGATGGAAGGCATGCCTCTCTGTCCCCTCGACGTATATCGCCTCCGGTATTATCCCCGCTACTATCTTCCTCAACTCGCCCTTAAGAAGGCTCCTTTCCGCTCCACCCATGGAGAATTCCCATGCCTGACCCGTTATGTCATATGGTCCGGCCTCCGCTATGAATATCTTTCCTCCTGTGTAGGCATTCTTCCTCCACATGTTCATCCCTGCCGAGCAGGAGACTATGTCCACGTTCGGGTCGTCCAGATAATAGCTCCCCTCATGTCCTATGAGCGCGGAGGATATATCTCCTACGGGAACGGGTATGTAGCTCCAGGCGGCTATGAGTTGCCATGGCGCTTTGTTCTCGGCTATAACGGATATCAAGGATTTCGTGAACGATGCGAAGCTATCATATCTCCATTCCCAGAATAGGGCGTGGAGCTTGGAGATATTATTGTGGGTTGGTATATCCTCCGGGAATCCATCGACTTCATATCCTTTCATCTTGCAATATCTGATGAAATCATCTTTGGCATAGTCATCCCAATAGCTATCGAAATGTGCCCAATATTTCCCCCCATATCCCCAGCACGGCCTGAATCCGAGGACCGCCCCCACATCCCTGTATCTTTTAACCACGTCCCTGAAGAAGGAGAGGAGATAAAGGCGGTATGATGGGTCGTATATCGATGGCACCGCCATAATGGTTCCATCCCTCTTCCTGGATGGCTGGAACTTCAAGGGGGCGAAATCAGGCGCGTGGATCCTTATGAAGGCCTTCATCCCGAGGCGCGATGCGAGATCCACCACCTGATCCACCTTGTCGAAATGCCATTCCCCTTTATCGTCGCGCCATATCATCTTCGTCTTCCACTCAACTTCCCCTATGTCGATCTCCACTACATCGAAGCCATATATCGCGGCCTCCCGGACCCTTTCGAGGTTGGATCCCGTATATACCCATCTCCCCATCTTCGCCAAGGCGAGGGATTCATCCCTGGATATCTTCGGCGGCGCATTCAAAACCTCTATCGGCAAGCTTGTTACATCTTCCGCCTCGCTCATCCCAGCACGTGCCGATATCCTCAAGGTATAGCTTCCATTTGGGACGAGTTCCGTGTTCCACTCCACGAACTCAACATCCGCCACCTCTGATGCGATCTCCCTTTTCCACCTTCCGTCCAAGCCCTCCAGCCAAACCGTAACGAGGGGCTTATCGCCATCCCAAGGTCCTATTGCCCATTTCACCATGCTTATCCCGCTCACCTTCTCCCCTCCGCGTGGGTAGAGGAGTTCGATCTGAAGTTTTCTGGAAACCCCTGCCGATCCTCCTTCAATGCCTATTATATCTATGAAATCGAGGATAAATCCTTCCCCCTCCACCAGCTCAAGGGATATCCTATGGAGTCCTGGGCTTAGACGGACCACGATATCCCCATCGCCACTCCCTATCGTGCATATCCTGTAGTTCTTCCTCGCACCGGTCGCCGGAAGCCTTAAGCCCCTCATATCCGGATGGATTGGGGAACCATCTATCTTGATGATCAGGGAAACGTCCGATTGCGAGGAATACCTAAGGGCTATCTTGTAATCGCCGTGCGAGAACACGGGAAACCTCCATCTTATCGATACCCCCTTTCCCCATCCGTAAAGGGCGAGGTATGAGGATGCGTCGGGATCCTGGAGCGGATACGGGGCGCCCTTCCCATATGCCCTTGTTATATCGCCGGGGTCAAGGGATTCCGCCTCTATCCTTTGGCAATATGGCTGGGAGATGAGCTTCGTGTATCTCCCCATGGCCAAACATCCGATGGAATGGACGGAGACGAATATAAGCGATAAAACGAGATATATCCTCATATCCTATCCTCCTATCGGCATCTCGGGCTTGCTATACCTTTTTACCATAACTCTCGGCATCTGTCAACCTCCTATGCCCTGCCCTTAAGGTCCGGTTCCAGCCTGCATTCGGAAGGCGGATCGTAACCATCCTCGTAGGGGCAGGCCCCTGTGCCTGCCCTGATTTTGGGCAACCACCAATAGAGAGATTGCGAAAGGCGAAAAATGAGAAATGGTGACCCGTCTTTTCGTAATCCGTTTTCGCAATCCGCATTTCGCAATTCGCAATCTTTCTGGGTTGCCCCTACAAAAGAGGTTCTCCCATGTTCAAATGCCCTGTGGGCAATGCAGTCACTAAAGATCAGCGGCCGGACTTGATCGATCCAGCCGGGATCTGGTATAATACATCTCCCGAAACCAACAAAAAGGAGGGAGTAGGATGAAGAAGGAGAGGGTTGAGGAGATCCTCGGAAGGTTCAAGGAGCTATCCATAGCTGTCGTCGGGGATTTCTTCCTGGATAGGTATATAGTGATAGATAGGTCTCTGAGCGAAATCTCCCTCGAGACCGGCCTCGAAGCATATCAGGTAGTCCAGATAAGGAGCAGCCCAGGAGCTGCTGGGACGGTGACCTCGAACATCGCAGCGCTGGGGGTCGGAAAGCTCTATGCGGTGGGAGCAATAGGTTTCACGGGCGAGGGGTATGAGCTTAAGAAAGGGTTGACGGAAAGGGGTGTGGATATAAGATATCTCATCGAGTCCGAATCCCTCTTCACCCCAACCTATATGAAACCTATGATGAGGGAAGGGGGAAAGGAGAGGGAGATAAACAGGATGGACATAAAGAATAGAGCCCGTCTACCAAAGGAGATAGAGGATAGGATAATCTCCATCATCCATGAGCTTTTACCGGAGGTAAATGGGATCGTTGTAGCCGACCAGGTCCAGGAGAGGAACTGTGGGATAATAACGGATAGGGTAAGGGAGGAGATAGGAAGGATAGGGGGTGGGAACCCAGAAAAGGTCATAACCGTCGACTCGAGGTGCAGGATAGGGGAGTTCAGGAACTGCATCCTCAAGCCAAACAGGTTCGAGGCCGCGAGGGCTATATATCCGGATCACGAAGGGGATGTCGATATGGATATGGCCCTGAAATGCGGGAAGAAGCTCAGGGAGATAGCGGGGAGGCCGGTGTTCGTGACGATGGGGGAGAAAGGGGTACTGGTCTTCGAGGAAGAGAGGCCATTCCTCGTCCCAGGATATAAGGTATCTGGGGAGATAGATATCGTTGGAGCCGGGGACAGCGTCATGGCCGGAATAGCCTTGACGTTATGCTCCGGAGGAAGCTGCATAGAGGCGGCTATAATAGGCAACCTCGTGGCATCGATAACGATACAGCAAATAGGAACGACGGGAACGGCTTCCCCTGCTCAGGTTCTGTCCAGGTTCGAGGAATGGATGGACCAGGTTCAGGGACAAACGGCGTTGCCAGTTTAACCTATTTTATCGGCCATATTACGAAGTCGTCGAACTTGGCATCATACCAACTGTGTATTCCAACGACTCCCTCGGAGAATTTAGTGTCGTCTATCTCGAATATGAGCTGGTCGTTCACGTAGCACTTTATCGAGGATCCCTTCGCCTCCACCCTCATCTTATACCATTCCCCGACGGATGGGTTATAAGGGGTGGACTTGATCGTGCCTCCGTTTGTCCCTCCGTTCCTGATCCAGAGCGACCCGTTCTCGAAGAGGAAACAATAACAGCTATCTATGCTTGTTCCCCTGAAGATTATGCCCCAGTCTGTGTCGCCATAAGTATGCAGGCATTTCAGCTCTATTATCCCATCCTTGAACGTAAGGCCTTTAACGAGGACATCCCCCTTGTTGTTGCCCCCGGAGTTGTGAACGAGGATCCCATCGCCCACGAACCATGTGCTCAAGACTATATCCCATCTGGTCTCAAACCCAGGCTTCGAGAAGTCGTCGAAGAATATCATCTTTATCTTTGGCAGGGTTAACGATACCTCGAGCTCCTCCCCAGGGCCGAGATCAACAGATGTCGACTTCTCCTCGTATCCCTCAAGGTATGCTTTTATCCTGTAACTTCCTGATGGGAGGGTGAACGAGAATGCTCCATCCTCCCCAACGATCTTCTCCTCCTTAACCCCCTCGCCCTCAACCATTACCTTAGCGCCCTTAGGAGATCCCCCTCCCTCGAGCGATATGACCCCATATGCCCTCGATGGCTTCTCAAGCTCTATAACACCCGCATCCACCGTCTGGCCAGGACCAACTGCGACCATAACCCTTTTCTCCGAATACCCCTCCTTCGTGAACCTCAGCTCCCATGCCCCTTCCATAACCCCACTTATGACGAAGTTCCCATTTCGATCGGTCTCTGTGCTTACACCAAGCGCGTCTATCGATACCGTCACCCCTGAGAGGTCCTTCTCCCCAGGGATCGAGACCTTCCCAACTATCTTCCCCTCCTCCTTCGGAACGACAACCTCTTCCTTCTTCCCACACGATGCAGTGGATATGAGGAAGATAGCTATGACCATGGAAAACCCAATATGTCTCATCATATCCTCATCACCCCTTAAATCCTTTTTATGATCGCCATTTGCATGGCCCGTCTTAGTTATAGCGAAAGAAGGAGAGGTTGTCAAGGGTCTGCGCTTGCTGACCACAGCCCATGCCTTGCCTGGATATCGCCGATGTGCCTCAACCTCCCAGTGCTCCGTCCAAATTTCTTTTTTGGTATTACCCCTGGCGATGGGAGGAACGCCCAACATGGTTGGGCTCCTACCCATCACACGAGGTGGGTAGCAGGCCAATCATATTGGCCGTTAGCACGTTAAACGTTCCAACGTTCATTACACAAGGGGGGTAGCAGGCCAATCGCATTGGCCGTATAGGAGTCTGTCATGGGAATGGAAGGTAGCCCTCATATCCAAAAGTCAAAAATGGATGATGCACTAGGCACGAATTATTCCCTTATGTAATCCTTACTGTTCACAAGAGGGGAATAGGTCAGCTGGTATATAACGCAATTCGTTATGAATTTCAGGACCACCGGCCAGTATGTCCCGTGAACGGATGGATCCTCTATCCCGCATCCGTAATCCCTGTTGCTGTATATAACCGAAACTTTGTCGTTTATGTCGATGGCCTCTACGAAGTTATAGGGCCTGCCACCGTAATTATCCCATCCCGAAGGGGTTTGGTCGAAATCATAATAGATGTGAAGGAGTTTATCGAAGTTCTTATTTCCGGGCGGGACCTTATATAGGCTGTTGTAAACCTGAGCACCGAGGGAAGCCCTTAACTCCGCTCTCATGCATACGTCAAAAGGATTTCCGATTTGCCAGTTGCAGTCGTCTATGAAGGCAAAGCCGCCGGAGAAGAGGTAATTCCTCAAAGCCCTCCTCTCCTCTTCGGAGAACGAGAAATGCTGATGGCCTGTTATCCATAGGAACGGGTTCTTAAGGATGTCCTTGTCCGTAAGCCTGAGGAAGTGCCCAACTATCCTCGCCCTTATCTTAGTATTTCTCGTTATCCAATCCACAAGGTTTGGTAGCGATGTTGGATCCGTATAGAAATCCCCGAAGCTATACCTCACCCTCGCGATGTGGAAATATCCTTTTATGTCCTTCCCCCTTCCCATTATTATGCCCCCTGGCTCATCGGATAGCCCGAATTGCTCAGCCTCGCTCAGCTCCCCAGCAAGACCTCCTATGTTTATCCCTTCCCCTCCTACCTTGCCAGGNGCAAACCTCGCTATCCTCGCACTCGGAAGACCTACACCCCTCCCTACCAAGCCAGGACCAAACCCTCCTACNCCTGGTATCNTNCCAGGACCTATGCCAGGAGATACACCCCTCGTAACGGGAAGGCCTGCAGGAACCCTTATGTCCATCCCAGGCCTCGCAAGCGCAAGGACCATACCAG